>Ga0214472_10001616_pt1 | contig 24955 bp, 23 predicted proteins | sample RVTome_6_FD_207662 | JGI IMG/M metagenome (GOLD analysis project Ga0214472, IMG submission 207662) | Soil microbial communities from uranium-contaminated site in the Upper Colorado River Basin, Wyoming, United States - RVT140D175 | ecosystem: Environmental > Terrestrial > Soil > Contaminated >...
ACTTTCGGGGAGCCGTAAAAGGAGGGGCTTTTTCGGGATGTTTGCAAGGGGCTGTTGGGTGAACCTTGCCAGTGTTGAACTGCTAGACTGACGCTAACCCCAGAACCGAGAACTTACGACTGTCGAGTAAATAAACAAAGTTTTAAAATATAGCCTTAGTGTCTTTGATCATTTCATGATAAATTTATGATAAATTCGAGATAAAGTCTTAGTCAATATCAGTTAAACTATAACCTATTTGAGTGACAATATTCAAATTGAGAGTTTGGATAAAATCTTACATGTTTCGAGAGTGTATCTATCTCTTAAGATCCTATCAGAGGAGAAATACAGCTAACACATTCGTTACTCAAGTAGGATATGTGCTCTTATAGGTGTACTAAAATTGAGGAATCGTGCCTTTTCATAAGTTTGTACCTAAGATGAGCGGATTTATCGAAGGGGAGTTGATGTGGTCCCACATGGCTCAGTCAATTGACGCTGAAAACAGCCCTGAGAATCCAGCCCACTTGACGACAAGCTATTGTATTCCAAGTACTGCGATGTTTGTCCGAACGCTATACGAGCCGTAAAAGGCTGGGGAGCGGGCTTGACAGAGTCATTCATGGACAGTATAGTTGTCCTATTCTGTCACCTTATTAGGTGACATTATGGCAAGTGTTCTCCAGGCGGATGATACAGCTCTCGGCGAGTATCAAGTGGGCGTAACAGTTGTGATGCCTCGATATCGAGTGCGTGAGCCAGCCACAGGAGCGTATCCAAGGTGACACTGACTCTGCCAAGTTCTATACGGCTGAGGTGTGAGCGATTGATGCCTGTTTTTTGAGCAAATTGGCGTAGCGAGAGCCCTTGTTCCTCGCGAAGCGAACGCACTCTCTGACCGAAAATCGTAAGCGCTGTCTCGTCTGTAGGTTCAGGGTTGGACATGAGAATCTCGGCCTACCTGAGAATGACGGGACTAAAGTTGGCAAACGCTGACGCAGACTGAGGGCTGGCGACAGTAGAGGAAAGTATATCGCAACAACGTTAGGCCTTCTCTCGACGCACTTGCTTTTGCAAGGAGATCGGGATAGGGCCTCCGGGGCTTGAGAGCGTATGGTTTGGCGACCCTTCTTTCAAGCCCCGACTCTCACGATGAGGCGGACCTCACATGAGCGTGTATAGCGTACCATGTTGGTGCTTTTTGGACAAGGCTGTCGCTCCTGTTGCGTCTGCTGACAGCCCAGTCCGAGTGCTCATCTCATCCGCATTCAATCATTTGTTTGCCCCTCTCGTTTGCCGCTTCGTCTCTCTCACCAGAACTGCAGATTGTCTTTTGACTCGAATACAAGCCTCGAAAGACGTGCTCACCTTTGGGAGAAGTTGCATTCAATTTTGGAAGAACAGGCTGCACCTCGGCGAGCCGCCTGAGTCAGATAGACGCCTAACAGTATTACTCGATCGCGTGTTAACCATGCCAGATGTCAATTCTGAGGGGTGCTCACTTTCGGGAGAAGTACACGCGTGGTTGGGGCAAGATGCAAGGTCATTTGGCCCTGAAAACCGTTATTTTGGCGTTATGATCGGCGTGAGAAGTGAGACGCGACATCAGCGCTGATGAGGTGGGTGGTTTGAAGAGACTGGGCAGGTGGTTTGAGGAGACGATGTAGGTGGTTTGAGGAGACGATGTAGGTGGTTTGAGGAGACGATGTAGGTGGTTTGAGGAGACCGAAATGGCTTCAAGGCATTACAAACCAATAGCATGTGTTCCCTAGACTCTTAAGAGACTTTATTGACTTTAAAACACACAGACGTATGTGGGGTAAAGAATCAAAGCAGGTGGTTTGAGGAGACCCGGTACCACCCCTCTCATGTCGCCACCAACGGGAGATGACAGATGCCACCGACCGACCGATCAGGCGAGCCCATGCCCACTGACATCATCCGAACCGAAACCGTGCTCTCGAAGCTCCCCATTCACACGCTCGCCAAAAAGGGGGAGGTCGAGATTGCCATCACCCAGGTCGATGCTCATGGCGCGATCGACTTGCAGTGGGACGTCTCGTATAACCATCGCTACGGGCCACCGCGACAACTCGCCTATAAACTCGACACCCTCGTCGTTAATCGGTGTCTGGATACCCTAGACCGACCGCTCCCCAAGCTCATTCGACTCGGGAGTTTGCGCGAGATCAGTGCCGCGCTTCGACTCACTTTCAGTGGCCGCACGCAGGCGGAGATCAAACACGCCTTGCATCAGAACGCAGGGGCATACATTACCGCCAAACTGCGCTACACCGGCCGTGATGGTACGGAGCAATGTCTCGAAACCGGTTTTACACGGTACCGTGTCATCTTCACGGGTCAGCGCCTGCCCAATGGCCTCCGAGCCGATGCCGTCTACCTCGCGCTGCATGACCCGTACTGGGAGGTCCTGCATCACGCGCCCGTGCGCCCTCTGGACTACGAGTACCTCACGACGCTCACCCCGTCTGCACAACGATTCTACGAACTACTAAGCTACCAGATGTTTGCGGCTCTCAAGCACCGGCGAGAGGAGGCAACTCTACGCTACTCAACCTATTGCACTTTTGCCCCGCAGCAGCGTTATCGGACTTACGATCGTGTGAAGAAGCAGATGTACAAAGTGCACCAGCCACATCTTCGATCGGGTTATCTGGCAGCGTTGCGAACAGAGCGTGTACGCGATAATGAAGGCGAGCCCGACTGGCTGTTGCGTTATACCCCGGGGCCCATGGCTCGAGCCGAATACCGAGCATTTACCAAACCACACCGCAAAGCCAAGCCGCCTTTGCAACGTACGGCAAAAGCAGGCGAGTCTGCAAAAGCACTCAGTGGCAAGTCCGAAGTAGGGTTGGTGGAGCCCATCCAGGCCGAGGTCCAGAGCGATCCGTGCACGACGGCCCCAAGCCACTGCGGACGAGACGCACGGGCCGAGATCCAACCTGGCGAACCAGCGACAGCAACCTGTGGCGCTTTTGGGAATGCGTCTCTTACCTCTAGCTCCGCTGATGGTCACATAGACCCGGCAAGCGCCCTGGTGCAGCAATTCTACCGAGATGTGCACGGCGTATCGAACCGGACACCGCATCCCAAGGAGATCGACCACGCCAGTGGTCTGCTGCACCGGCATGGCTCTGCATTCGCCTCGTTTTTCCTGGCGTATGCTCAGCGAGCCGTGCGGCGCGAGGAACGCACCGTCCACGTGTTCGGGGGGATCATGCACTATGAGGCCAGTGCCCTGGCCGCCTATCAGCGCCACAAGGCCCGCGCTGCCAAGGCGCAGAGCGAGGCCGCTGTCGACCAACAGCGCCGCCAGCTCGATACCTACGAGGCATGGCTGCGCCAACAGCTTGAGGCGCTCAAAGCGACGCTGGCGCCAGCAGAACTCCAGGCGCTGCGGACGCAGGCCTGGCAGCATCTAAGCAGGACAGAAAAGCTACCGGGCTACGCCTTGGAGCGCCGAGTGGCCCATGAAGTTGACACGCAATTAATCGACATCCATAGGCTACCGTCGTTTGAGGTCTGGTCTCAGCAGAATGGGACACGACCAAGAGCCTTGCAGTGATCAGGTTCACAACCCAAATGAAGATATATGAGCAGCATGACATAGATATATATTTCATTATTTACATTACATCAGCTATTTTTTACTGTATATAAATGAATAAATTCTGTATTTTTGTCTTTCAACTTAAGATATTTGTCATCTAAACAGAAAATATATTCTTAATATTGATTTATCTTTGACAAAAACTGCAATTTAATCTTGACGTTAAATCATAATGAATCTATGATAATAGATCATATTTTGGTGAAGCACAGGTGGTAAAGGTTGTTCGAGTCTGGGTCTGCTGCTCCTGATCAGAACGCATACGATCTCAGCAACCATCACCTTCCCCGCTATGTGCCATCACCAATTGAAAAGCGATCTCTCAGATCACAGCTGAACCCCACGCCCAGGCGGCGTCGCGACCCGCTCAGGCGTTCAACCAGGCGCTTTCCGGTGCACCGGCCGGAGAGCGCCTTTTTTTGTTGAACAGCCCGGGCGTGGGGGGCGACAGGGCCTGTAGACGAGGGCCGCTTCCGTATGCAGGCCGTTAGCGAAACGGCATGATGGGTCACATTCAAAAGAAGGAGAAGGGCGATGAAACGACGCACCTATGTGACGGTTGCAACTGTGGCTGGCGCGGCCCTTGGCGCCGCCTATGTGCTGGGGATCGATGTCACCGACGCCGCCACAGCTGTGGCCGGCGGCACCGACAAACTGGGCGCCGGCGTGCAGGATGCTGGCAAGACTATCGAATCCGGTCTGGTCGGCTACGTGGGTCCGGTGGCCACCATTGGCGGCGGCCTGGCCGGCGCCTTTGGTGCCCGCGGCATGGGCGCCAGTGCTGGCCAATCGATTGTCGGCGGCATCCTTTCCGCCGTCGGCATCTCGTTTATTCCCATTGCTGGCACCAGCACCTACACCACCTCCGGCTCCAATGCCGCGGCGTCTCTCTATGGGCTCGTCCCGCCGGTCTCGCCGCTCGCCGATGGCTTTGTGCTGCTGAGCGCCGCCGCCCTCTTTATCGCCTACACCCTCTTTCGGGAGATGCGCCGTGCAAGTTAGCTCGCCCACCGGCCTCAACCGCGGCCTGCAACTATTCTGGGGACTCGGCGTGCAGCACGCGGTCGTAGGGGCAGGCGTAGCCCTGGCCGCCTACGTTCTCTATCTGCGCGCGCACCTGGGCCTCTTTGCCGTGCCTGCTACCCTGGCGCTCATGCTCGCTGCCGCCAAGGCCTTTGCCGCCTTTGAGGCCGAGCGCCCGCCCGGCTACCTCGGGCACTGGCTGCACCGACTGAGCGGCGTGTGGATTGAAGGGGCCCTACCCAGAAAGGGAACGCGTTATGACGTCACCTGAGCGCGGTCTCATCACCGCTTTAGAAACCCTCACGGCCCCGCTTGGCCGCGCCCTGCGCGTGCAGCGCCTGGTGATCGCCGCCCTGGCCGCTGTGGTCATCTCGCTCGGCGGGCTCGAGGTCTGGCGCCTGCTGCACCACGAGGTCGTCTATGTGACGCTCGGCCACGGGCTGCAGCGGGCACTGCCTGGCACGCTTGATGAAGGCTACGTCGCCGATCTGGCCATTTCGACCACGCGCCTCATCGGCAACGTGGACAAGTACAGCGTGCGAGACGCCATGCGCCAGGTGATGGCGCGCATGAGTCCCGATCTGCGCCTGCGCTTTGCCGCTCTCAGTGAACACGACGTGGCCCAGCTCGAAGCCGATGACCAGTGGATTTACACCCCGAGCGTGGTGGTCGAGCACCTGGAGGCGTCTAAGTCAGCCCTGGGTGCCCGGCAGGTCTACACGGTCACGGTGCGCGCCCAGCAGGTCTTTGGCTTTCTCGATCGGCACAGCGGCCGAAGGGACACCCGCATCCAGTATACCCTTGAGCCCGAGGTGCACGGCGACCAGGCACGCGCCTTTATCACCGCTCTAGACTGGCCCAACATGCTGCGCAGTGAGGGGGCTATCGCCTATTCCCCAGAGGCAAAAAGGGGGTCGTCATGAGAACCGTTGTAGGGGTAGTGATGAGCCTGACCTGGATGCTTAGTTCGGTGCAGGCAGCAGGGCTGCGCGATCCGCGCCAGGTCACCTACAAGGGCAAGCGCATCTGGGTGCGTATTGCCCCTGGTCAAATCACCCGTCTGGTGCTGCCTGAGCCGCTCACTCAGCAGCGCTTTGCGCTCTCGCCAAGTGCGGCGACGCTCAGCACGGACCCGGGTGATCCCAGACAGCTCGTGATCGAGGCTCTCGAGCCCGAGGCCGAAGCGCAGTTGAGCGTGAGCACGACGCGCCAGGTCTACGTGGTGGTGCTTCGCCGCGCTAGCGCCGCTGCCGATAGCGTGGTGACCGTCAGCCACCCGCCACCGCCGCCGCCCAAGCGCCACCCGGGTCTCGATCCCAAAGCGGCCATGCGCACCTTCTGGCGCTCGCAGTGGTGGGGGCGCAGCTTCTCGCCCGACATCCGCGTCGAGCCCGTAGAGGGCCTATTATCCCAGAGCGAGGGGCAGGAGACCCGCTACGTCGCCTACCAGCGCGGCCTGGGGTTTTATGGCTGGACGCTGCGCATGACCAATACCAGCAAGGAGGTGCAGGTGCTCGACATCGAATCCCTGCGTGACGCCTCTGGCCGCTTGCTCTCGGTCATGCCGCAGCGCTCGATCTCGGCTCACCCTATTGGGCATCTGGCGCCAGGCGAGTCCATGCGGCTGCACCTCACCTACGTGGAGGGCCGGCCGTGATCCAGCGCCTTTGGGCCCGCATCCCGGTGCGCACGCGCCTCGTAGGCGCAGCCATGCTGCTGGTGCTGGGCTACGGCATCTGGGCCTTTCAGGCGCGTGGCCGGGGACAAACCGTGTGGGAGTCTGCTGCCGCTTTCATGCAACCGGTACCGGCCCATGAAAACGCCATTGTGGGGGGCCTGCGGCAAAACCGCGAGGCCGCCATTCAACACGCCCAGGCCATTGAGCAGCTCAAGGCCCAGGCCGAGCAGTCCAGAGTCACCATCGAGCGGCTGCAAACCGAGCTGCAACAGGCGCAAGCCCAGCTGGCCCTCAAACCCCCGGCCCCGCCTTTGGGCCTGAGCGAAGCGGAGACCCGCAAGCTCATCGCCGACCAGATGGCGTACGTCATGGCGGCCAGAGCCGCGCCCGCGCCCGAAGCCCCGCCACCACCCAGGACGCAACTGCTCCAGGGCCTGGAGAAGCCGGGTGCATCCCTGGTGCCCGCGCCCGAGCCAGAAGCGGAGCGGCAGTGGATTCGCATCCCGGACCGCGCCACGGCCAAAGCCGTCACCTTGAGCGGCTCGGCCGCCCAGGCGGGCGGCGAGCCCCAGTTCCTCAACCTGGAGATTGAAGCCGACATCGAAGGGCCAAACGGGGTGCGCATTCCCCTGGCTGGTTGCCGCGTGGCTGCCACCATGGTGGTCGAGGCCATCCCCGCCCGGGCCCGGGCCCAGGTGAGCGGCCTGTCGTGTGCCCTGACGCTGCCGGATGGCCGCATCCGGCCAGTCGAGGTGCCTCTCAAGGGCTGGCTCACCGGGGCAGACAATGTAAATGGCAGCTTTGCCGACATCTTTCACAACGAAGCTGCCATCTACAAACGCTTTGGCCAGGCTGCCATCCCGGTGGCGCTGGTCTCCCTACTCAAAGAAACCCGGCAGGTGGTGCGCCAGGTGAGTCCGCTCACCGGGGTGGCCACCACCGTCGGCAACGATGTGGCGCAAGAGATCGCCCGCGAGATCGCCACCTTCTACATTGAAAAGGCACGCGAGTACTTCGACCCGGTGGCCTGGGTCGGTGACAACCAGCGGGTCTACGTACATGTGGATGGCGGCGCCACCTTGCCCATTGAAGCCCATGAACTGGAGGCGAAACACCTTGACACGCGCCCTGTGTTTTCTCGCTATCGCTAGTTGGCTGACCGCCTGCGGCACGGCCTCAAAAGAACCGCCCCTGGCGGGCTATCCCCACAGCCCGGGCGATGTGGTCGCTTCGGGGGCGCGCCAGGACACGCGGACCCATGTGCCGCGGGTGGAGACGCAGTGGCAGCGCCACCAGCCCCTGTTGTCGGTGGGCCCACCCGGCCGGGTGGACACGGTGGGCATGATGCCCGTGTGGCTGGCGCCGCACCAGCAAGGCCCAGACGTCATGAGTGGTCAGTGGATCTGGACCCCCAGCCATCCGGGCATCCCGGCCGGACCCCGCGTGGCCCCGACCACCCCGACGCTCAAACCCGCGACCTCCCGGGACCCGCAGGCGGAGGTCCCCACTTCCCGTGCGGTTGGCCCAGGTGCGGCCGCAGGAACCGACCCCACCTCGTATACCGAGCTGCAACGCACCCTGGGCCTGTTGCCAAAAAAAGGAGGCGCCCCCTGATGCTGCCTTTTTCCAAGGAACTCCCTTACGGCCCCCTTTGGGCGGACGGCCAGACCGTGTTGTTGCACGATCCCCCGGCCCGGCTGCGCGGCCTGCCGCCCTCGCGTTTTGCCCTGGGAGCACTCTGGCAGGTCACCCCGGTGGCGGTGGAGCTCATGGCCGCCAGCCAGCTCTCAAGCCTGGCGGCGCGCCTGCTCGAGCCGCTCCTGAGCGCGCCCGTGGGCTCGGTGCTCGCTGCCCACTGGCTCATCACCCGAGGGCACGGTATTACCCCATGGGAGGCGCAGCTGGGCCCGGAGACCAGCGCCTGGGAGCAAGCCAAGCTGGAGGCGCTGCGCCAGGGCCTGCCGCATCACGTCCGAGACCGCCTGCACACCCTGGCCGCCACCCACACCCTGCTCTCACTGCGCGTGCCCGTGCCCCACGGCAAACCCGAGCACCTGGCCGAAGCCCTGGCGGCCAGCTATCCCGCCTTTAGTGCCCTGTGCCAGCATCTCGAGCAGGCCTATGGCGGCCTTGGCATGCGGCCCATACGCCTTAGCGAAGGGGAGGTGGCCCGCGCCCTAGCCCGCTACCTGCACCCCACGGCCCAGACGCCGGTGGTCTTTGATGCCGGCCTGCCGCTCGCCCGGCAGATCGTGCGCGCCAGTCCCACCCTCGGCCCCAAGGGTGTGTGCATGGGACACGACATGCAGGCCTCGGTGTTGAGTGCCATTCGCTACCCGCCCACGCTCACCGTGGGTGCTTTGAGTAGCCCCAGAGCCGAGCGGCCAGGCGCCCACCTGCTCGAGCCCTGGACGTGGAGTACCCAGCCCGTGGCGCTCAGCGTGGCCGCCGCCGTCCTCGATCCCGAGCGGCTGCTCGACCAGGTGGCGGCCAAGCAGGCGTTTTCACTCGTGCAGCGCGACCAGAGGCAACAAGACGAGGTGACCGATGCCAGCGTGGCCCGCGAAGACTTTGCCCAGGCCAAGGCCGATCTCCTGCGCCACGTGCCCTACGTGGGCCTCAGTACGCAGCTGGTGCTCTGGCACGCGCCCAATCAGGGATTGGACCTGTGCCTAAAGGCGCAGCTCGCTGCCAGGGAGATCGGCCTGGCTCTGCACGTCGAAGAGATGATGGCAGGCGAGCTCTTTCTCAGGTCCTTGCCGCTGGCCTATGATCCCGACTTTCCGCCCGAGCGCGACATGCGCCGCTCAGAGCCCGTGCGCAGCGTGTACGCCGGCGCCCTCTTACCCTTTTATGGCGGCTACGCCGGGGCGAGAAGGACTCATAGCAGCTACGTGGTTAACCACCGCGACGAAGGCATCACCCTTGACCTCTTTGACGCGCAGCCGCCCCACACCCTGATCGTGGGCCGCACCCGCACGGGCAAGTCCATCACCACCAACTGGTTGATGTCGGATATCCTGGCGCGTGGCGGCACGGTGTTCATTCTCGATCGCTACGGCAGCTACCACGGCCTGGCCGCGCTCTATGGCGGCGTGGTCAAACGGGTGTCGCCCACCGAGCCAGTCTGTTTTGGCCTGATGGACGGGCCGCTCGACGCCGATCACCGAAGCGCCGTGGTCGGGGTGATCGCTGAACTCTTTGTAGCGCAGGGCGACCCGCCCCTGGGTGCTACCGACATCGCCTATCTCACCGCCCTGGTGCAGGGCTTTGGTCAGCACTGGCACGTCGAGCGAGCCGGTACAACGGCCACCCTCTCCGATTTCCTTGACCACCTGGAGGCGTTGCAACCCGCTGGTGGCGCCGGGCGCTTTGCCAGGCGCCTGGGGGTGGTGCTGAGCCTGTACGCAGGTACGGGTGAATACGCCGCCTTTCTCGACGGCCCAAACGAGCTGGTCATGGGGCACGGCCTGAGCATCCTCGATATCGATGGCTTAGACGACGTGAGCTGGCTGCAAACCATCATCACGCTGCTGTTTTTTCACCGCGCCGAGGCCTACATCCAGGACCCCACACACCTGGGGCGGCGCAAGCTCCTGGTCTCGGATGAGTGCTGGGGCATGCTGAAGTCGGCGCAGGCAGCCGAGGCCATCAACAAGTACGTGCGGGCCTATGCCCGCTTTAACGCCGCTCTGGTGATGATCACGCAGAACATGACGGACCTGGAGAGCCTGGTGGGCCGGGTGCTGATCAACAACTCGGGCCGCGCTCTGATGTTTAAGTTGCTCAGCGACGAGGCGCGCTACGTCTGCAACCAGCTGGGGATGCCCGCACACATGGTGGAGGTGATTGCCGCCCTGGTGGGTCCGGATGAATACCAGCACGCGGACATGGCCGAGGGCATTGTCTGCCGCCCCAACGACGCCAGTGGCGACGGCGGCCTGTTCCGCCTGGTGGCGCCCCAGGCGTGGCTTGCCCGCGTGGGGCAAAGCCGGCAGCACCAGGGGGCGAGTTAGCCATGCACCGGGTCGCGGTGGTGCTGGGGATCGGCGTTTTTATCTGGGGCGTGGGGTCAGCTCTGTGGGCCTGGTGGGGTCAAGACCTGCGGCTGGTGGGGGGCTTTCCCCCGGATGTGGATCACCTGCGGCAGATCTGGCTGGGAATGGGTGAGGCGCTGCTTGGGCGCTGGCGCCAGGTGGTGCCGGTAGCATGGCCCATGGGACTGGCCGCGGGCCTGGGTGCCCTGGAAGGGGTGGATTGGCGCTTGTCAACGCGCATGCGGGGTCACCACGCGCACCTGCTGAGCTATGGCAGTGGCGTGGCCTGGGCCACGGGCGGCTGGGTCGCCTTGGCACTGCTGCACCCCACGCCACTGCCGGTGCCGTCGTTGGCCGGTCCGTGCCTGTTGGCCTCGGTGGCCATGGGCTTTTGTGTCACGGCGGGACTGCCCGCCCGGGGGAATGGATAATGCGAACACGCCTGGCCTGTCTCGTCTCCATGCGCGTTTTGAGCGCCCGACATCACGTCACACCAAAGCCCAGGTCACGTGACCTGCTCTGGCTTGTCATCATCAGTTGGCTGGGCACTTCCATCGCCTTGGGCCAGCCGCTACCCGTGCAGATTGGGCCCCCCTCGATCCGGGGCGAAAACCCGCTCGATATGCGGGCTGGGGTGCGGGCAGAGCTTGGCCCGGCGCCACTGGGCAGCGAACAGGTCTTGCTCTCGGGCCGGGCCGAGATCGGCAACGTGTGCGGCTTTGACATGCTGGCCTCGCTGCTGAGCCGCCTCAACGAACTGCCCTCAGAAATGCTCGAGATGCTGCAATCGGTCCTGTTTGGCCTGCCCTTTACCTTGCTTTGCCAGATGAGTCCGAGTGCCTGCAACACCTATAAGCAAATGCAGAGCATTGCCAACTTCGACCTGAGAGCCATTCAGCGCGACTGCCAGCAGGTGGCCTCCAGGAGCATGGCCTATGGCATGGCCGCACGCGACGATGCCCAGGGCCTGTGTTTTAGGGAGGGCCTGGCCCAGGGGCGCGACCCGGAGAACCTGTGGGAGGCCTGCACCCTGGCGCCGAGCGCCCTGACCGGCCCTAACGGCGCCCAGGGGGCCACCGTCAGCGTGCTGGGCGAAGTGCTGGGGCGAACCGGGCTGCCAGAGGAGCGGCAGGCGCGCATCCGCGGCGTCTTTGGCGACCTGGTCTTGAGCGTGGCAGGCGGCGGCGTCTCGACCCAGACCGTGGTCGATGGCAACTACAGTATCCGGCACTATAGCGAGCACCTGGAAGCCAGAGGGCTCGAGATCGAAAGTGCCGTACAAGCCGCGCGTGCCGGGGCGCCGCTGCCCACCCTGGTGGTGGCTGGCCATCCCCTGCCAGGCGATGCCATTCGCAACATTGCCCTGGAGCCCAACGACGAGATTCGCCAGCTGCGCGCCCAGCGCCTGGCCTCGGCCCTGGCTTTGCAAAGCACCCTGTACGAGCTCATCGCGGCGCAGGAGGATTTTGCCAGCGCCCTGGCCGCCAGCGACATGCCGCACACGCAGCGGCAGATGATGCAGCAGCAGCTCCAGATCAACCGCGAGCGCATCGCCCTGCTTGAAAAGCGCCTGGAACTGAGCCGTGGCTCGGTCGGCCCGGTGGTCATGGACGAAGCCCGGGAGTACCTGGCCCGGCAAAAACTGGCCGGGCAGATGGGCGCCACGGTCTCACCCGAAACCGCGCCCGTGCACCAGTTTGAAGGCGGTGCGAGTAGCATGGGATACCCGCAGTGATGTGGATTTTAGCCCTGACCCCTTACGAAGCGCTCGGTACCTTTACCGGACTCGAAGTGCAGGCGGCCTTGCGAGCTGGCCTGGCCTTTGTGCCCGTGCTTATGATTATCGCGCTCACCTTTGGCCTGGTGACCTCAGTGCGAAACGGGCCGCCCGAAGCTATGTGGGGCGCGGTCATCAAGTACAACGCCGTGGTGCTCTTTATCGTCGGGGCGTTTTGGCCCGAGGCCCTGGGCTTAACGGCCAAGCCCCTGGCGCCTGCGGCCGTGGTCTCGGGCATTGCCCAGGCGCACGGCGGCCCCCACACCAGTGCCGCCGCCCTCGATCCAGGTGCCCAGGCCACCACTGTGCCCGCCATGACGCTGGTGCTCATTGAAGCGCTTAGCGAAGCCGCCTTTGAGATCGGCAAATTCCTGCATGAAGGCGCCACCAAACCCGCTTCCTTTGTTATGCCGCTCAACTGGCTGCTGCGCCAGCGCCTCTCCCAGTCAGCGCGCATACGCGTGCAGGAGTGGGCCGAAGCCTGTGTGGCCCGGGCCTACCTGAACGTGCAAAGCCGCGGCACCTCGCTCTCCTTTGCCCAGTCGCTGCCCTTTGCCGGCACCCCGGTGGGCACAGAACTGGCGCGCCTGGACGCGCCGATGGGCAAGAACTACCTCAATCTGGTGCGGGCCATGGCCAACTGCGGCACTGTCGGGCAGGACATTGTGGCCAGCGTCACGTCTGAGCTCAGCGCGCTCACCACCCCGGCTGGCGCCGCCATGGTGGGGCTGTGGCGCCAGGAGCTGGGGGTGAGCGCCGACGAAGTGGCCCGCATGCTCATCTACCGCGAGGTGCAAAATCAACTGGGTAACGGCGGCGCCACCGCCCCCAGTCTCAAGGGGGAAGTCGCGGCCCTGGGCGCTGTCAACGTGGCCCTGGGGGCGGCGCGCGGGGCGCTGTCGAGCCTGGGTGGCCTCAATCCCATTGCCCCGCTCACCAGCAGTGCCGCGGCTGTGGCCGGCGATCTCGAAGGGGTGTTTGAGGGCCTGGTGTCCTGGCTCCTGCCCGCCATGGTGTTTCTCGAATACGCGCCGCCGCTTCTGGGCTTTATCCAGGGGGTGTTTCTGGCCATGATGCCGCTGGCCCTGGTGCTGGCCCTGGTGCCCGGCACCCCGTTTCGACCCCTGTTTTTATACGTGGCCTGGCTGGCCATTTTGTATTCCTCACCCATCTGGTGGGGTTTGATCGAGCTGTTTATCGCGACGTTTTCCGACCTGGCCCCGAGCTTTCTCAACCACCCGGTGCAGTGGGCCTACACCTTTGGCCTCAAGCTCATCTTGCAGACCCTGGGGCTGCTGGTGGCCCTGATCATCGGCCTGGTGCTCACCGGCCTGACCGGATTCGCCGCTATCTTTACCCGCCTGCAATAAGGGAGAACGTACATGTCGACGCATTCGTTTGGTAAGACATCCATCCAGACCTGGCGGCGCGAGACCGCGGCCACGCGCCAGCAACGCCGCATAGGTATGTGGCTGGGCGCGGTAGCGCTGATCGTGCCGCTGCTGTTTTATCCAGCTGGCACGGAGTTGGTGATCCTGCTCTACCTCGTGCTGGGGGTCATCGCGCTGCTGGTAGGATGGGGGTGGCACGCCCAGCAGCGATGGCTCAAGTACTGCCCGTTGTGCAAAGCGCCCAACCCGGTGGATGCCCAGATATGCCAGCGCTGTGGCATTCGGCCCATGCCATAGGAGCATACCCCATGCGTCTAACCCGGCGTGCCACCCTGCTGCTCATGGTGCTCCTGAGCGCGGCTCAGGCCGTGGCCCAGATGCCCACCACGTCCACGCGGGACGATTCCGCCAGGGCGCCTGCCGCGTCCATGGACGACCCCGCTCATGCCCTCAAACCACTTGCGCCCGAGCAGTACACGCGGCAAAACGTGGCGCCCGACATGCTGAGCGCGTCGATTGAGGCGCTCAATGCGCAAACCCATGCGGCCGCCTACCGCGCCGCACTCAGCGAGATTCGCGAGCACCTGGTGAAGATGCGCATGAGTGCGCTCATTCTGATGTACAAACAGCAAATCATTGCCGATGCCCAGACCGAGCTGGGTCTAGAAGACGTGCAGCAGCACCATAGCGACGCGCAGTTTCGCATCCACCTGCACGCCCTCAAGCGGCACGGTATCGAGCTAGACCTGCCCGAGCTGCCGCCCGGACGGCACGCCTCGGGGCTGCCCATGACCCCTGGGAGTCGCTTGCGACAAGAAACCGGATTGCAGCCATGATCTGGTGGCGGCGACCCAAACGAGCCTGGAGACAGCCATGAGATGGTTTCCCTTTCAAACGAGAAAAACGCCGCCTCCACCGGCGCCAGCGCCTGAGCGCGCCGCGCTGGCGGCGCTCATGGGGCCCCTCAGTGGCCGGCAGCGCCACGACCTGAGCGTCATTCACCGCCTCTGTGGCCCCTTTAGCAGCGAGACGGCAGCCAACCTGACCAGCGTGATCCAGACCCTGACCACTTCAACGCCGCCCGTGGTTGCAAGTCGAGGCCTCTCGGTCGACTCGACCTTGAGCGGGCTGATGGCGGCCACCGCCCTCTACCCGCACGGCGAGGTCGAGCGCACCGTGATGGCAGCGCAGGTGATCCGGGCCCTCGACCTCGAACGGGAGATCGCCAGAGAGCTACTGGTCTATGCGGCCAATCCCCGGCTGCCGCGCACCCTGTTTCACCACCTCCTGTACCGGCTGCTGGGCCTGGGCGGTGACGCCATCCCTATTGTCGAAGCGGTGCTTCTGGGCCTGGGGAGCGGCGCCATTCGGGCGCAGGTGAGAGGCGCGCAGGTCTATGCCATCGACGCCACCACCTGGTTGCTGGCCCATCCAAGGACGTTGACCCTGGCGCTGCCACCAGGCGGAGATGACGCGGCGAGTCTGGCACATGCGACATTGCAGGCCGTGGGGCTGGCCTCGGTGGTGCTGCCCGTCACCGTTGCCACCGAGCAGGGAAGCGCCACCTTTAACGGCTTTTTGAGCCGGGCTGACGTCTGGCGCGATTATGTCACGGCCACTGGTTCTCGTTTTGGACGAATAGACGCCTGGTCCGAGGCACCGTTGCCGTTTCAGTTTGCGCTTGAATTTGCGTTTCAAAGTCCATGGCCATTCAAAAGCGCGGACCAGGCCTCAGAGGCGCTGTGCCGCGTAGGAGCTTCTCGTGTGGCAGACCCTGCTCACCCGACCGCCTAAAACCGAATACGCCCTGCTGGCTGCAAGTGTAGTCCTGGCCTGCGCCCTGGCCAAGTCTATGTATGACGTGATGGGCGGATTCACCTGCTGGCAGACCCTGCCCATGCTGTGGGGCTTGTACCGCCTCTGGCGCTTTTGGACCTGGTGCGACCTTCAGACCGCTCTCAACCAGCCTGTGACCTTGACGATCAGTGCCCAGGCTATCCGTGCAGGCGACAGCCAGAACATTCCCCTGGGCCAGGGCTTTGTCTGGGGGGTGGAACAGGCCCAACACCTGCTCGACTTTCAACAGGCGTGCGGCGAGCTGCCCTATGCGGGTGAAGCCGAGGGCAGTTACGCCTTTCAGGCCATTGGCGAGCACCTGGCCCGGCCGGTGTCACTGCCCACCGAGGTGTTGCGCAAGCACCTGCTCATTGAAGGGCGAACTGGATCGGGCAAGTCCCAGCTCGCCACCCTCATCTGCCGCTTCTTGATTGCCCACGCCCCGGGTGCGCTGGTGGTGATCGAGCCCAAGGACGATCCGGACCTGGTGGGCCATCTCATTGCGGCCGCACACGAGGCCGGGCGCAAGCTCGCGGTGTTTGCCCCCTATGCCCCGGCCTTGAGCTGCCGCCTGAGTCCCCTCTCCACCTGCCGCGACGCCTCAGAAGTGCGGGCCCGCCTGAGTGCCCTCATGCCGCCGAGCCAAGAGGCCTTTTTTAGTGGCCGCAGCCTGTTGGCGCTCGAGCGCACCGCGGCCATGCAGCAGGCCGTGGGCGAGGCCTGGGACTTAGGGAGCCTGCTGCGCGATGCCACGCTGCTGCCCAGGCGGCTGCATCTGGCCGCGCGCTACCTGGCGTCGCTGGGCGTCAGCGTCGATCACGCTGATGTCCGGCACCTGCCAGCACCTGCCGCCCTGGCCGCGGCCTATGCCGCAAGCGGCGTAAGCGACGAGCTCGCCGAGCACGTGCTGGCCGACTTGAGCAGCGACCCCGAGCACTACCGGCGGGTGACCGACAACTTGAACGTGGCCCTTGGCGATGTGGTCAACACGCCGTGGCGCCATCTCCTAACCGACCCCAAAGCGCTCTCCTGGCGCGAGATCGACCAGGACGAGATGGTGCTCATCGTGCTCACTGCCTCGCTGCTCACGCGCGAGTTGGGTCGCAAAACCGCCACCCTGATCATGCAGGACTTCATGGGCCATATGGGGCGCCGCATCACCACGGACGATGAACCCGAGCGGCGCCCCATCTACCTGGTGGCGGACGAGTTTGGCCAGATGGCCTACCCGGATCTGGCCGATGCCGTGGCCCTGGTGGGTAGCGCCGGTGGCCGGGTGATGGCCCTCTGGCAGTCGCGGGCCGCACTGGCCGACGACATGGGCGACCGCGCCGCCCAGGCCCTGGTCGACAACATGCAAACCCGGGTGACCCTGGCCCTGGCCGATGACATGGCGGCGCGCCGCATTGCCGAAAGCATGGGTACCCGGCAGCTGCTGAGCGCGGCGGAGTCCAGGCGTCGCGATCATGAATCCGGCTTCAGTGGCGGGCGCACCCTGACGCGGCACCCAGCGCGGCTGGTGGAGCCCGAGTGGTTGATGGCCCTGCCACCAGGTCATGGCTGGGTGCGCCTGGGCGGGCGCCACTACAAAATTGCCGTGCCCCTGCTGGAGCCCTTTGATGCCCACGTGGTGGCGCAACTGGGCTACGGCGATCTGGTGGAGACGATTCGGCGGCAAAAGGAAAGGGAGCGGCGTGAACGCGCAGAGCATCATATGCCTGATGGTGTACCTGATGGTGTGCCTGAGTTCGCCGGTGTGGGCGGGGGTGCATGCGGCGATTGAGCGCCACTGTACGCCTTTGGGACTCGTCCCCGAGGTGGTGCGAGGCGTCATCGAGACCGAGAGCAGCAGCCAGGCCCTGGCCCTTGGCGTGCAAGTGCGTGGCGTGCATCGCAGCTACTTTCCCCGCCACCTGGTGTATGCGCAGGCCCTGCTCGATAGGCTCCTGGCACTGACGGACAACGTGGGCATTGGACTCATGCAGGTCAACTGGCGGGCCTGGAAGGATCGCCTGGACCTGTCGCCCCATGACCTCTTGGACGTCGACGTCAACCTGCGGGTGGGTTGCCACATTTTACAACAGGCGCTGCTCAGGCACGGGGTGAAAACCGGCATTGGCGCCTATCACTCCCCTACGCCATGGCGCCAGCGGGCCTATTCGCGCCGCGTGCAAGGCGCCATTGGCCACCGCAAAGGAAGGTAACATGAACGGCTTTCGACGGGGACTCGTATGGGCGCTCGCGTCCGCTTGTGGCCTGGGCGTGGCCCAGGCCCAACCGCTGGCGCTGCCAGAGCTGAACCTGGCAGCGGTGACGCAGGCCATCAATGCGGGCTGTATCGGCATCCATGTGGAAGGGCCCTGCTCCTGTAACAGCAACGTGCCCGACTGCGTGATGGTGTCCTACTACGCGCCCACACACATGGTGAGTGTCACCAAAGACCCCGCTCACCAGCTCCTTGCAGAGGACGTGCGCGCCTTGATCCTGGGGGATGAAGTGTCCCTCGGCACCCCCCTGGCCTTTGGGGGCAGCGGCGGCGTCAAGACCCAGGTGGATGGCATCCGGACCCACCACTTTTGGGACGTGCAGGTAGACAGCCTGCCCTCGGTGCTGTTTCAGGCCTCGAGCCCGGCTGCCTTTGCCACCACGTGCTTGTGCGGCACGGACAACGCCCCGGGTGTGCGCCACTACGAGTCGCGCACCGATCCCACCTGGCGGCTCGATCTGTCGAGTCTGGCCGGTCAGCTTTTAGACCGCCAGCCCCTGGGCGGCCCCCTGGGCATCTGGGGCAACCTGTCGCCGCTCAGTGGCTTTATCGTGCACGTCAGTGCCCCGGCAGCGGCTGCTGCCATTGCCACCCGCGCCCTGCATGCCGCTATCAACCCGGCGCACGGCCGCCGGATTTTAACCCCGGCCGTGCCCGGTGCCGAAGGCTGCATTCAGCCCGGCTGGCCCACGCGCAAGCCCTGTATACGGCCCGGCACGCACCCGGCGCAGTGGGAATACAACGCCCTGGATCACACGAAGACGGCGCTCTTTTTCTTCTGGCAGGCGCGCCGCTGCTGTGTCGAACCTGCTCAGCTCAGCTGTGCACAAGCAGTCGGCGCGCTGCGTGGGGGACCCGGCGAGGCCAACTTTTGTCCCTATCCCCTCTTGCCGGGTGGTTTTGCCCCAGGGCTCGTGCCGCAGATCGACGATGTCACGGCAGTGCCCGAGTTGCCGTCAATGCCTGGCTTAGGAGGATAGGATCATGGTGCAAGGGATCGTTTGGATGTGCTTGATGAGTATGTGGATCATCGGCTGTGGCGGCGGGGGTGGCGATATGCCACCAGAGGCGGTCGACACTGAGCTGGAGCGCGCCATGGCATTTCACGATGCGGCGATCGAGCTGGTGCGCGCCCATATCGGGGTGACGTGTGCGCGGATTGACTGCCCGTGGGTAAGCGGTGGCGCCTCGGTGCGCCAGGGCGAAGACCGGGAACAGTCGGTGTGCGTGCATGGCTGCGTGGCCGTGGAGCTGCCCGGCGAGCAGCCGGGCGAGGTCGAAACGCGCTTCTTTTTAGTGGAGCACGTCTACACCCGGCCCATTGATGGCTGTTACCTGGAGCCCCAGGTGGAGCTGGCCGTGGCCCAACCCACCCCGTGTGTGGATGCTGCTTTTTAGCTTGCCTGGCGCAGAGGTGAGACGTGATGTTTTCGGTCAGGTTTTGAGGCGGTCCATGGCGCAGGCTTCGCACTGCGGTGGCCATCTTCGCATGGCTGCATGGGATGGAGCCGCTTCCTGAAAAGGCTGGTCTTCGACGTGTTGGACTGAGGTTTTACCAGCCTCCTCGGTCATGGGTGATATGGGTTTTGCTGGCGTGGGTCAGCCCTGTCTCACCCGGTGCTGCCGGTGCCTGGCGTTTTGTCCATGGCTCGGGTGGTGCACGCTCTGGAGTCTGTCCTGCTGGGATGCTCCGGGCGACCTGACGGTGCCCAGCCGTCGTGAATCAAGGTGGGATGCATACCAGCGTCGGTAATGGAATGAGTCGAAAGGACATCTGAGATGATGTTGTCGGTGAGGTAAGGTCTCTGTGTAGCGGTCTTGGTCAATCGGGTGATCGCGAAGCGTCTCTGGACGCATGGTATCGGATGGTGGTATCGGCGTTTTGCATCGTCGTTTCCATCTCTAAACGTCAAGGTCAACCGGATAAGGTCTCGTCATGTGGACAGTGGTGGACGCCAATCTGAGGTCTGAGAGGTCTGCGTCTCGATCACGTGAAGAGTTCGAGGAGAACGGCGTGGGATCAGCGTCTCGACCATCGTGTCGCATGAGCGGTTGCGTGAGAGAGGACAGACCCTGGGTCAGCGTGTCTGAAAGTCAGCGTTTAGAGTCGCCAGCGAGTTCGTCCCCTCAGCAAGTCACCTCATATTCGGTTAGGCATATCGGGCTGTGAAATCGTTAGGCACGACACCGTCTTCATGCAAGCTCATCGTTAGGAAGCGGCCTGGAGGTCAAAGGTATCGATGGCCATTTGCAGGGTGGTTGGGGAGCAGGTGTCTATAGGTAGAAAACGGATGAAATGAAGTGAAATCATAACCGGTCGGCGTGGCTGGAGCTGCACGGCCCAAAGGAGACGTCATGGGTGAAACAAACGCGGTAACGGATGACCGGTTGTCACGACCTTCGCAGATGGAGCGGGGTGGAGAAGATGAGCACGTCAGACCCCGTGGAGATGGACCGGATGACATCGCCCATGGGATGAGGCGCGAGGACGATGGGTCGAGAAACGTGTGGATTCTGGAAGATGGCTACGCTGCGCTTCAGCGCTTTTGTCATGAGGTAGCGCCGATGATGGGACACCGGCCCGAGTACACCCTGGCGCTGAGCGCTCTGGTGGTGTGGAGTCTGGAAGCCGAGCGATGGTCACAGTCACAAACGTTAGTCAAACAGTATGGTGAAGCCCTCTACCGGGGCGAAAAACGAGGCAGGCGGGAAGGGGCACGGTTCATTCGCCTCTTTGGCGATGCGATGAACGCGCTTCAGCACTTCGCCGCTGACATGGCCGAGGTGTTGGGTGGGATGAACGCGGAGCGCACGATTGTGTTGACGGCGCTAACGAACTGGGCAGTGGAACAGGAGGAAGCACTCGATGTGGTGGATGATTACGCAGTTCGAATCTATACGAGGCGTCGGGAAGCGAGACAGAGAACACGGGAAAAGATGCAGGGGAAAGAATGTGGAGAGGGTCAGTCGCATGGTGTCGTGGATGAAGTTTGAGAGCGAGAGCGTGAAGGGGAGGGCGATGAAGCAATGAGATCGATATCCGGTTTCGCATGGGCGGTGGATGATCAGATGCCCTTGGGTGAAGGGGGTGAACATGTGTGGCGCAGGTATGGTCAGACGGTTCCAGTTGCGGGTATCGAGGTCTCTGGAAGGGTTCTATATGTCATAGTGACGTATGTGGGTAGGTGGGTCAAAGATAGGCAAAATCAAATGGTTCGTAGTGAGATTAGGGTAGCAACACAAGATTTCTGGAAAGTTCCGTACCTGTTGATGGGGGTGATGAGGTCTCTACGATGGAGGTTCAGCGTGATGAATCGAAGTGTTTCGAGAACGGTGTATCGGCGATGGGTGGACGAGCGAACGTCTCTCGTGTCGCGTGCTCGATGTCATAGTGACGTATTGTGTATGGTGGGTACAAGGTAAATAAAATCAATGGTGAAGAAAGGGTCAAAAGGTGTCAACACAAGATTTCGGGAAAGTTCCGTACCTCAGTCTCGGTGCAGGTGGTGTGGGGTGAAGTGCCAGGTGAGTCGAGGGACATGGTGATGTATGCGGGTTTGTCTCAAGGAGAGGAGGTGGCGACGTGAACGTGGCGGCTTTATGGCAGGCGACATGGAGCGAGGTGGTGGGGTCTCTGGAGAGGGTTTCGTGGACCGGATCGGTGTCATCGTGACGTTTGTTATGGGTTCAGCACAAGAGGAGAAACCTCACATGGGTATCGAGGATGCAGGTGGTGTAACACCGCATGTCGAGAACGTTCCGTATCGGTTGAAGGGGCTGTGTAACGTCTCTGTCACGGTCGCTCATGGTGATGGATCAAAGCGTGTGACTTCCCTGTTTTCTGCGATGGATAGACAAGCGAAAGTCTCTCGTGTGGCGTGCTCGGTGTCATAGTGACTGATGTGAATGGGTGGGTAAAAGGCAAAGGAAATCAATAGATAAGAGAGGATCAGAAGGTGTCAACACAACATTTCGGGAAAGTTCCGTACTGGAGAGACAGGTGTGAGGTCGTGATGTCGGGAGGTGGTGTGGTCTGTCCGTCTCGGTGGGGGTGTCGGGTCGTGGCAGCGTATCAGGAGGGAGGTCAACAGATGGCGAAGGTTGGGTACGGAAGGTCGCGCGGTGACAGTCTGGCTGAAATGAGCGTTGGTGTCATGAGTCTCGGTGATCGAGTGGTTTGGGTCCGTATCGTGAAATAGGAGGCCGTAGAATGAGAGAAAGTCGATTCAACCCAATGGGTCCAGGTGGCCTGGCGTTGGTGAAACGGCGTCATGGTGAAGGGTCGCGTGCATCGCCGTGGATGACGTATCGGGAAGCAATGTCGAGGATGACGTGATGTGAGGTAACGGGTAAAGGAAAAGTCTCAGGGATTTAGGGATGACTCGGATTGAGATAGAGGAGTGTGGATATAAGCTAAATCACCACAACTAAAAGCCACTGACAGTCGTGATGTTCAACCGAACGTGCTCCAGGACACCCCGCAGGGCGACCTGATGGCGCAACTCAGCAGTCAGGGGGATCACAGATGACTGATTATTTCCCGATTCACACCCGTATCACTGTGCATCTGACACGTGATGGCGGCGGGAGACGCACTAACCCAGCGTGAGTTTCAGTGGCTTTGGATCATAAGGAGAGCGGCATGAGACGCTTGCAGTGGCAGCTCAAGCTCTTGGGCGAGCGCAACCGTGACGGCAGCGCCAGGACGCAGCACCAGCGCGCGCTCATCCTGTCGCTAATCGCGGAGGAGCTTTGGCAGCTGGGCTTTCGTGACCTGGAATACCACCAGCTAGGCGGCCGCCATGTGAATCGCCTCTTGAAGGGATGGCAAGACAAGGGCTTAGCCCCTGGCACGATCAAGAATCGCTGTGCAGTGCTCAGGTGGTGGTCAAACAAAATAGACCGCGGCCACATCATGTCAACGTCCAATGACGCCTACGGCATTGCCAGGCGGCAGTACGTCACCAACATCTCCAAGGGCACCCAGCTGGCCGAGGCATCGTTGGCGACGATCACCTGTCCCTACGTGAGGTGGAGCCTCATGTTGCAGCGTGACTTTGGCTTGAGAAAAGAAGAGTCGATTTTTTACACGCCGTCCTATGCGTGGCACCCCGAGCGCGACGCCCACTGGATGCACCTCAAACCGTCGTGGACCAAAGGCGGCCGGGCACGCTCCATTCCCGTGCGCACGACGGTTCAGGTAGAGACGCTCGAGGGTGTGGCGGCGTTTTGTGCTCGGGGTTCGCTGATTCCCAGGGGCCTGAAGTTTCACCAGCAGCGCAGCAAATATGAATACCAGACGCGCAGAGCCGGTCTCAGTGCCCTGCATGGCCTTCGCCACGCCTATGCGCAGCAGCGCTTCTTTGACCTGACGGGACAGCATTGCCCAGCTCTGGGCGGCAAACGGCGGCGGGAGATGACAGCGGAAGAGCGCGCCGTAGATGACGCGGTGCGCCTGGAGATCAGTGAGGAATTGGGCCATTCGCGGGTGGATATCACCCATATCTATTTAGGCAGTTGAGAGGGCTCATGAGGCCACCTTGGATGCGAGATGGCGGAGGCTGCCATGCGTGCGGCTTTTGGAAGAAAGGAGGGGCAATGGATGAGGGCTTGGTTGGGGTTGTGGGGCAGGCGCGTTTGAGCGCTCGTGCTGCCTTCGTGCGGCCGTGGACCGTGCAACCTCCTCCCAAAAGGTCCGGCTTCGTGGGTAGGTGTTCAGGTTTTCCGGACCTCCTGAACAGAGATGGGTTGCCGCATCGCTGCTCCTAGGGCTTTTCTCCGGGTGCAGCGCGTGGCTGCACGGGAAGGAGAGACCGATGGAGGCGATGGGACACACTCGGGAACGTGCGGATGGGGCTTTGTACCGGCGCATTCGCGACGCGCTGGCCTCGGCGATCCGCATTGCCGATGGCTACCGCTACGGCGGCGATGCCGGCGGGTTGACGCGGGGCCGCATCTACGGCGATCTGCGCCGTATTCGCAGCGAGCTGGACCTGGCCATGGCGCTTTGCCGGTCGCAGGGGTCGTATGTGAGCTGGGGCGCCTGGCTCTTTGGGGAGCTTGAGGCCATACGCGAGCATACGGTGCACGACTGGCAGGCGCCGGCCGGGGTGCTACTCGAGCGCATGTTTCGCATGTACCGCCTGTCCTACACGCTGTCGTACTTGCAGCTGGTGGTGGCCTGGGAGGCGAGCCGGCTGCGGGTAAAGGGACAGGGGGATAAGGCAGAGCCGGGTACCTGAGATGTGGACACGGTGACCGATCGGGCCTGGGCGCGCTTGGCGCTCAGGCCCATTCCATACGGAGTGAGTCCGGTGAGGGCACAGCGTCCCGCATGGTGTGACTGGCGGCCAGGCGCTCTTTACGGTGTTTGCGCCATGATCGCACCTGTGCTTCGCGTTTGAGCGCCGCGGACCTCGTCTCACAGGCTTCCCACCACACCAGGGTGATGGGACGGCGGCTGCGGGTGTACCTGGCGCCTCGTCCCGCATTGTGCTCAGCCACGCGCCGGTGCAGGTCCGTGGTCGTTCCCACATAGAGCGAGCCATCACGACACCTGGCCAGATAACAGTACCATGGGGTGTCTGGCATTCCGGCATCCCTCTACTCGAAGGTTTCATACAAGCCCGGGGCGCGTTCGCATCTTAATCTTAAAGGATGGGAGGCTCGTCTACTTCGGGATTCATGACCGTGAGCCCTTCGGCACGAGCAGCGCGAATGAGCCGTTGATCGGCTGCAAGGCATCATCATTCATCACCACTGGACATCGCCGTGGTTTGCAGGGCCAGCAGAATGGCCAGGTGAATGGCGTCGGCTGAATTGATATGGTGCGCAGTGGCATATCGGGCGGACGAGAGTAACAACTGGTCATCGATGAGCAACGCGTGCGAAAAGGTCCGGAGCTCTTCAAGAACACCTCGCAGGGCACTGCGAAACGCCTCCGTGGGGATATCCACTTCGTTGCGGCGTCGGTTGAGAATGGAGATCGTCTCGATGATCGAGAGGGACGAGATCACCCACTGCCTTGGATGGCGAGACATGGCTTGTTCTATAGTCGCGTTAACCACTTCGCTGCCGAGCTCTTGCCGATCGCGTTTGACCCGTGCGCTGGCATCCAAATAGATGTCCTTCAACGAGCCTCCCGCATCGCCCAGGTCGCCGCACTGAGCGAGGGCAGCTCTGAGGATTCGTGCGCGGCAAACAGGTCCTCGACAGTCGTAAGTTCTCGGTTCTGGGGTTAGCGTCAGTCTAGCAGTTCAACACTGGCAAGGTTCACCCAACAGCCCCTTGCAAACATCCCGAAAAAGCCCCTCCTTTTACGGCTCCCCGAAAGT
>Ga0214472_10001617_pt1 | contig 24943 bp, 23 predicted proteins | sample RVTome_6_FD_207662 | JGI IMG/M metagenome (GOLD analysis project Ga0214472, IMG submission 207662) | Soil microbial communities from uranium-contaminated site in the Upper Colorado River Basin, Wyoming, United States - RVT140D175 | ecosystem: Environmental > Terrestrial > Soil > Contaminated >...
ATGACGATCACGAGACTCATCACGGTCGCGAACACGGGTCGCGTGATGGAGATTTCGCTCAGCTTCATGTCGCGTCCTTCGGTTCTCCGGACTTGGGCTGGCTCTCGACGGGCATCACCCTGGCGCCTTCGAACAACTTCTGATGGCCCGCACGCACGACGCGCTGTCCCGCCGACAGACCCGACAGGACTTCAACCGAGCCGCGCAACCGCAGGCCCAGCGAGATCGCCGTCCGTGTGACGGTGCTATCGGCTTGGACCACGAAGACCAGCGTCTGTTCGCCTTCCGCGAAGACCGACTCGGCCGGAATCGTCATGGCTTGAGCTCGTTCGCTCATGACGGTCGAGACATTGGCCGACATCCCCGGCCGGAATCGCTCGCCGGGGTTGCTCGCCAGTGCCACGATCAGTCCGCTGCGGCTCTCGGGATCCAGGACGGGGTCGATGACATCGATGGTCCCCTCGAGAAACTCGCCGGGAAACGCCGTCGTGGAGATGCGCACGCGGGCTCCACGCTTCAGTTTCGGCACATAGCGCTCGGGCGCTGCGAACTTCACCTTGATCGTGCGGACCTGCGAGAGCTCGGCGATGGGAGTGCCGGGCTGTAGAAACGCACCGGGGCTGACCGTGCGTGCGCCCACGCGTCCCGCGAACGGAGCGACGATGTGCGCCTTCGACAGCCGGGCGCTTGCCAATGCCACGTCGGCCTCGGCGATCTTGAGTTCGGCCGCGGCATCGTCGAGATCCTGCGGGGTTCCGGCCCCCTGCTCGTTCACCAGGTCGACCCGGTCGAAGGCTGCCTGCTTCTGGTCGCGAATGGCCTCGGTGCGCGCAAGCGCGGCTCTCAATTCCGCGTCGTCGAGCTGCGCCAGGAGAGAACCCGCCTCGACATGTTCGCCCTCTTGGAACGGCAGGCTCCGGATGATCCCGGGGATCTCCGAAACCACGGTGATGGACTCGGCGGCTTCGACGGTTCCCACGGCCTCGAAGTTGTCGACGAGGAGGCCCAAGCTCACCACCGCGGTCTCGACCGGAGTCGGGGGGCGCGTGAACCCGCCACCACCCGCGGCCGGATCGGCGCCACCGCACCCACTGAGCAGCACGCATGTTGCGCCGGCCGCGATCGCGGTGCGGAGCAAGACCGGGATTCGTCGATTCGTGTCGAACATCTAGTTGCTCGCTTCCGGGAAGATGGAATCCGAAGATTCCGCCGTGAGATAGCGCAGATCGGCGGCGGCCGTCGCCGCCCGTACGAGCGCCTCGGAGAGCCGCTGCTGGGCGCCGGCCAGATCCGCACCCAGCCGGACGACCTCGAAGGCCGTGGTCCGGCCATTATCGTACTCAATCACGCCGATGCGCACCTGCTCGAGGGACGCATCGACGCCCTCGTGGGCCAGCTCGAGGCGGAGCCGACTGTTGTCCAATTCGCGATGGACCGTTCGGACACGCATCTCCAACGAGCGGCGGACGGATTCGACGCCCTGCCGCAGGCGCTCCGCCTCGGCCTGAAGGCGACTGCGCTCGCCCCGGCCCGGACGGAGGGTCAGAGGGAAGGAAAGCTCGACACCGACGGACCAGCTGCCGGCGTCCCGGCCGAGGGCTTGGCTCAGGGCCTCGGCATAGCCCCCTTTGGTGTCCACGCTCAGGATCTCACCGCCGAAGTTGATCTCGCGGCTCGTGCCGGCGAGACCATGCCCGCCGAGGCGGCCGATCAGGTCGAGCGACGGCAGCCCATTCCAGCGGGCGCCCGAGGCGTAGGCCTCGATGATATGCAGGTTGCCCTCGCTGACGCGGAGCGCCGCGTTGTTCGCGAAGGCGCGGTCGAGGAGAGACTCCACCGGGGCCACGGAGAACTCGTTCGGCGGCTCGTCGATCGGCCGATAGCGCGATCCGCCGTCCGGCCTCACGCCCAGGAGCACGGCCAGCTCGTCGGAGATCCGCTCGAGACGTTCGCCCTGGTCGAGGGAGACGATGCGCTGCGAAGCCACGAAGACGCGCGCGTTGGCGACCTGGTTCGGCCCGACCAGGCCGGCGCGATTGCGCAGCCTGGCCTGTTCCAGCAGTGCCTCGCCCTGCTCGACGATCAGCAGCTGCACCGCCGCGTCACGTTCGGTCGCATAGAGCAGCCAGTAGGTCTTTTCCACCTCGGCCCGCGTCGCGAGCAGGGCGTCGCGGTACGCGGCCTGAGCTGCCTCGAGATTCCGCTCTGCCGCGCTGCGCGCGCTGGACGTGCCCGCGCCGAAGCCCTTCAGGAGGGGTTGGCGGAGTTCCAGCGTTCCGTCGGCGCGGTACTCGGGATCGACGGACGCGAATTCGGAATTCGTATCGAGGCGCACGGCGCCGATGGAAGCCTCGATCTCCGTGCCGATCGGCAGACGTATACGCGCGCCGGCAGAGGTCGAGGTCTCTTCATTCTCGACGACATCGGGCCGCGCGAAGGGCGACGAGGAGGGAGTCTCGGCCCGCCGGGTCGTCAGATCGGCGAAGAGTTCGGGATCGAAGGCACCCCGCTCGCGCTGCAGCTCGCCTTCGGCGGCGCGTGCAGCGGCCCGGGCAGCGCGGACCGCCGTCGCGTTTTCGAGGGCAAGGCGCGTCGCCAGGCCCAGCTGCAAGGGCTGGCCTCCCATGGCGCGCAGGGTCTCGGCCAGAGCGCTGTCGGGGTCGACGGAGCTGAAGCCGCTCTGCTGGGCGGCGGCCCGTCGTGGCGCCGCCAGGCACAGAAGCGCCAGGGCAAGGCACAGGACGCCGATCCGGCCGGCCGCGAAGAAATCAGAAGTGCGCATGTCTCGGATTCGTTTCGTCGTGGGCGGAGTTCTCGATTGTAGTATGGGAGCCGCCATCCATGGGGCCCCCGAGATCGATCACACAGCAATTTGACATCGAATGGAGCGACCGCCACTCGGCCGCCTCGCGGCGCCCAGAGGGCGCACAGATTCGCACTTGCGATTATGTCGCAACTCGGCAAATCTTGCCACCAGTGCCACCCGCCCCTCAGCCGCCGATACCCGCGATGGACGCAGCCACGAGACAGGAACGGATCGATATCTTCACGCATAGCTGTGCTGAATTCGGCCTTCCACTGACCATGCAACGGCGCGCGGTCCTCGAGGCGGTCCTCGATCTCGACGACCATCCAACCGCGGATGGAGTCCACGAACTCGTGGCCGACCGCATGCCCGAGATCAACCGAGCGACGGTCTACCGTTCGCTCGAGACCCTCGTGGGGATGGGCATCATCAACCGACTGTGCCATCCGGGACGGGTGGTGCGTTACGACGGCCGCACCGAACTCCATCATCATCTCGTCTGTCTGCGCTGCACCCTCGTCCTCGACGTCGACGACGAGCGATTGAATCGACTCCCCATTCCCGACATTTCGCAGCGGGACTTCGTGATCAAAGACCTCCGAGTACAGCTGCGCGGCTACTGCCGCAGCTGTCGAGAAAAGGAAAAAAAGGGATGAACCGAATCATTCTGTCGCTCGCGCTCCTGATCGGATCCGTCGGCGTGATCCTCGGAGCCGCCGGGCAAAGCCGCGCCGGCGAGCCACCGCTCGGGCTCCCACCCGTCCCGATCCCGGCTGACAATCCACAATCTCCCGCGAAGATCGCGCTCGGTGAGAAGCTCTTCAACGACAAGCGGTTCAGCTCGACTTCGATGGTCAGCTGCTCCACCTGCCACGCTGCGGAGAAGGCCTTCACCGATGGCCCCCTGAGCGTGTCGGAGGGAATCCAGGGCCTGACGGGCACGAGAAACGCCCCGACGGTCGTCAATGCCGCCTACCTGACGACCCAGTTCTGGGACGGGCGCTCGCCGAGCCTCGAGGACCAGGCGCTCCACCCATTCTTGAATCCCGTGGAAATGGGTCTTCCGGATCATTCGCCCATTCTGGCCATCGTGCGCTCCGACGATGACTACGCGAAGGCGTTCAAGGATGTCTTCGATGTCACCGGCGAAAAGATCACGATGACTGAAGTCACGAAGGCGATCGCCTCGTTCGAGCGGACTCAGATCGCAGGCAACAGCCCCTTCGACCGCTGGTATTTCACCGAGGCGGCGACGTTGAATGAAGCGCAGCTGCGTGGCTTCGGGCTCTTCGTCAACGAGGGCCGCTGCGTTTCTTGCCATCGCGTCGAACAGACGCAGGCCCTGTTCACGGACAATCGCTTCCACAACATCGGCGTGGGCATCAACAACATCCAGAAGGAGGTGCCGGAGATCGCCGGGGCGTTCCTCGCCGCCGAAGCGACGCTCGCCGAAGTCGATGTGCAGGTACTGTCGGACGTGCGCACGTCCGAGATCGGACGCTTCGCCGTGACGCGCGGCTTCGATGATCTCGGATCCTTCAAGACTCCAACACTCCGCAACATCGCCCTCACGGCTCCCTACATGCATGACGGGAGCCTCGCCACGCTGCGCGAGGTGGTCGAACACTACAACAATGGCGGGGTCACCAAACCGGGTGATCCCGTGAACGACTTCCTGAGCGGTGGCATCCGCCCACTCAATCTCACGGAGCAGCAGATCGACGATCTGGTGGCCTTCATGGAGGCTCTCACCAGTCCTGAAATCGCAGCTCTCGTTCCGAAATCGCCGAGTGGAAAGTAGAGGGGGCCAAGATGTACGATCGAAATCTCAATCGCCGCGACTTCCTCAAGGCCGCCGGCGCCCTCGCGGCAGCAGGCTCGCTGCCACTCACGAGCGTGGAGCTGGCCTTCGCGGACCCTCGCAAGAACTTCACCTTCGCCTACATCTCCGACTCGCATATCCAGCACATCAAGGGCGACAAGTTCGTGCGCAATTGGGATCGCGGCCTGATCCGCGCCGTCGCCGAGACGAATCTCCTGCAACCCAAGCCGGATTTCGTCGTCTTCGGCGGCGACCTCGCGCAGTTGGGCAGCAAGCCCGAGTTGGACCACGGCATGGAAATGCTGTCCAAGCTGGACTACAAAGTTCACGGAGTGCTCGGCGAACACGATTACTATCTGGATCTCGGCGAGTACTGGTCCAAGCTGTTCGGTGACCACTACTCCAGTTGGGATCACAAGGGCGTCCACTTCGTCGTCCTCAACAGCATCCTGACCCATGACGAGTGGACCTTCGATCGATGGCCGACGGCCGAGCAACGGATGTCGGAGATGGCGGGCCTGGACAACCCCAATGGCTCGCCCTTCATGGTCGGTGAGCGGCAACGCGAGTGGCTGCGCAAGGACCTGTCGAGGCTGAAGAAGAACACGCCCGTCGTCGTGTTCTCACATTCGCCGATCCAGAAGATCTACAAAGGCTGGAATTTCTGGACGGATGATGCGGAGCAGGTTCAGGAAATCCTGAAGGGCTTCGACGACGTCACGGTCGTCTACGGCCACGTGCATCAGATCCAGTACAACCAGATCGGCAACATCAGCTTCCACTCGGTCATGGCGACGGCCTGGCCGTGGCCGTATCCGCAGAGCTACGCGCAGGCGAAACAGTATCTGCCCAAGCTGACCATCCCGATGAATCGAGCGGATCCATTCTTCGAGCGAGATGCCACGGGCTGGCAGATGATCGACATGGACAATGGCCGTGTCGCCTTGAACTACAACCTGTACGACAACAAGAATCGCGTCGTGGCGTTCAACGCAAAAAGTGGCCAGCCTGAAGACTCGTGGTACCAGGAAGGCGAGCGCCAGATCCCGCCCCAGACCCACTACTAAGAGGAGAGACGATGAAGACGTTCTTTGCCGTTGGACTGGCTGCCATCGCCCTCGTAGGACTGGGCATCGCCGTTCACGCCGACGAGTTCACGAAGGAAGACGCCGCACGCTGGCAGGCAGAGTACATGACCCGCGTGGAGGCGGGCCGCGCGCTCTGGGTCAGCGCGGACCTGGGAACCAACGGAGTCGTCTGCGCGCAATGCCATCCCAACGGCGCGAACACTCATCCGGAGACCTATCCGAAGTTCCAGCAGCAGCTGGGCCGCGTCATCGCGCTCCGGGAGATGATCAACTGGTGCATCCTGAATCCGCTGGAAGGCGAACCGCTCGATGTACAGAGCCCGGAGATGGTCGCCATCGAAGCCTATCTCGCGTGGGAGCGCAGGGGCGTGGAGTTGTCACCCGGCAAGCACTGACAGCAAGAGACCGCAGCCGCCGGATGAAGGGAAGGGCCCGAGGAAACTCGGGCCCTTTTTCCGTCCAGCGAGGGCCGTCTCCATCCATGCTAGGATCTCCGCATGAACTCCGCGGCATTGAGATTCACAATCGCTCTCCTCCTCGTCCAGCTCGGTCTCATCGCGGAGACGATGGCTGGCGTGCCGCTCACCATTACGCTGCGCAACGCGCAGACCCAGGAGCCGGCGGCGGCCCGCCTCCTGGTGCGGGACAGCACGGGCTGGCTGTTCGCCCAGCAGGACTCGATTCTATTCACGCGGATCGATCCCTGGTTCGGGCCCTACGTGCACGCTGAGGATGAGATCATCGTCGACGTCGCACCGGGTCCCGTCGAAATCTGGGCGGTGAGAGGCCTCACGGGCGTCCCCGTCCAACTCGACGTCGACGTCCAGACGGCAGCTGGCGTCCAGATCGATCTCGACCGATGGATCGTCCCGTCGCAGACGGGCTGGATCGACGCCGACCCTCACATCCATCCCTGGCACGCCGGCAATCCCTATCCGCAGCCGCCACTGGAACACATCGGCCTGGTCGGCCGCGCCGAGGGTCTCGACCTGATGTTCCTGCTCGCCAATGACCCGGCGCACCCCAGCGGGCGAGTCTTCCCGGCGCAGCCGGGCGCCGAGTTCGAATGGGGCGAGGAGTATCGCAATTCGTTCTGGGGCCATCTGGTCTTCCTCGATTTGCCCCAGTTGATCGCCACGGACGCCGGCTACGGCTGCTGCGGTGACCTCTTTGCGGCGTGGCCCACGAACCAGTGGACGCTTTCACAGTACGAGCCACCCCTCGTCCTCCTGGCGCATCCGAAGCCCGGTTTCGATCCGCGGGACTCGAACAACTGGCCCGGTGGAGGATTTGCGCGGGAGATGTATGCCCTCGCCCTCACCGACGATGTCCACGGATTCGCCGTCGCAGGGGCGAGCGACAACGGCGACAACGGTTGGGACCTCGAGGAATATCTCGACGCGTTGCGTGGTGGCGCGCGCTGGGCCGCCATCGGCGAGGGCGACCGCGGTCTCAACCGTCGCTCGTTGCCTCCGCCCGGCGTCGTACGCACCTACGCCCATGCCGGCGTCGACTATCCTGCTGATTCGAGCGGTCTCGCCGCGGCTTGGAAGGACGCCGTGCGGCGGCGGCGCAGCTTCGCGACGACCGGGCCGTTTCTGAGATTCTTCACGGTGAATCTCGTGGGAATCGGCGGTGAAGTGGGTCTCGGCGGTCCGGCCAACGTCAACATCGCCTTCAATCTGGCCTCTCTCGTGCCCATCGAGCGTGTCACCCTCCACGGCGCGACGGGAGTGCACTACGAAGAGACATGGCCCGCAGGGCGGAGCGAGATCGCGCTGTCCGTTTCGCTCCCCGTCAGCCACGACGATTTCTTTCTCCTGGAAGCCGAGGGCGTCAGCGGCAGCTGGTCGACCGATCCGCGCGGAACGCGGCTCGTCTCGACACCCATCTGGGTGAAGCTGGGCGATCCATGGCCGATCGATGCGGAGCTGAGCCGCCGCGGCGCCGACACTCTCAATGGATTCTGGGAACAGTCGCTCTGGGCACGCGGCTATGACAATCCCGAGGACAGCCTGGTGGCGCACGACTCGATCGCGAGCGCCATCGCCGTTTGGGAGGCCATGTTCGACGAGGATCCGGGGGCCTTCGGTTTGATCTTGCCCGACGACGGCAAGGTCCTGGCCACGAGCGCGGCGAATCTCTCGTGGGAGACGTCCAGGAGCTACGATGGCGAGACGACCTGGTATGAGGTGGAACTCGACGACCTCGACGACCCCTCCCCTCCGTTCACGAGCGGACAGACGACCCAGACGCAACTCACGATCGAAGAGCTCACGCCGGGCCACACATACAGTTGGAAGGTCCAAGCCTATGAGCCCGGCGAGGGACCGACCACGAGCGACGAGACGCGAACGTTCGAAATCGCAACATCCGTCGTCGCTGCCGAACCCGCACTCTCGTTGCGGCTCTCGGCTCCACAGTGGGTGGGTGGGCTCGCGCGAGCGCGCCTGGAGTTACCCCGCGCGACGACCGTCACGGTCCGCTGGATCGATCTCCGTGGCCGCACCGTCGCCAGAAGTAATCGCCGACGGGCTGCGGGCGTGCAGTGGATCGAGTGGGACAGCACCGATCACGCGGGCGCGTCCGTCGCCAACGGCGTCTACTGGCTCGTGGTCGAGACGTCACAGCAGATGCTGTCCCGGCGACTCACTCTCTTACGCTAGCGGGGAAACGCCGCGGCGATGCCCCCGTCCACGGTGAGCGTCACACCCGTCGTGGCCGCCGAGGCGTCGGAGACCAGAAACAGCACGGCTTCTCCCACATGGCGCGGCGTGACCGACTTCTTCAGCAGACTGCGCTCGCGATAGAACTCACGCAGCCCCTTCTCGTCGAGGCCGCGCGACTTCATGCGCTCCGGGCCGACCTGCTCCCACAACCCGGACGGGACCGCGTCGCCGAAGACGGCATCGGCGTTGACCATGTTGACGCGCACACCCAATTCGGCGAATTCCAGGGCGGCAATCTTGCCCAGTTGATGCTGCCCCGCCTTGCTGGCCGAATAGGCACCGAAGGCCGCGCCGGGGGCGAAGACATTCTTGCTGGCCTGAACTACGACGGCGCCGCCGCTGCCCTGACGGCGGAAGACGCGGGCGGCCTCGCTCAAGAGAATCATGGTGCCCGTGAGGTTCACTTCCATGACCTGCCGAAAGTTCGCCGGCTCCATCTCCTCGAGCGTGGCCACATGGGCCATCCCGGCGTTGGGGACGACGATGTCGATGCCACCGAATTCCAGTGTCGCCACCGCGAAGGCCTCGCCGACCGAGATCTCGTCGGTCACGTCCATCTTCAGGGCCAAGAGCGTGGCCTCCGGGAGTCTCTCACGGAGCAGCGCCGCGGCGTTCTCCGCGCGCGCGAGATCTAGATCCGTCAGGACGACGGCGGCACCGGCCTCGGCCAGGCACTCGGCGATGCCCACGCCGATGGCGCCCGCGGCGCCGCTGATGAGCGCGATCTGGCCGGCGAGGCGCGGCAAGGTCTTCTTGCCGAGTTTCGCCTGCTCGAGCGACCAATATTCCATCTCGAAGAGTTCGGCGGCAGGCAGCGCGCGAAAGTGGCCGATCTCGTTGGCCGCGGCCTTCGACACGACGCTGTGTTGCGCGATGTCGGCGGCAACTTCGGCTGCCCGTTTGTCGACGCCGAGGCTCAACATGCCCCAGCCCTCGATGAAGACCACGCGCGGCAGCGGATCCAACATCTGAAGTCCTGCGTCCCGGCCGGCGGCATTCGTCTTGAAGTACGCGCCATACTGTTGGACATACTCCTCGACCGCCTTGGCGACCCGATCGCGATCCGGCGCCTGCTCCTTGGAGACAAAAAGGTACGGCCCCTTGGTGCGAATCACGTGATCGGGAGTGATCGGGCCCTGCGAGAGCAGATCGCGGCAATCGGGGCGGAGCGAGAATGCGCGCAGCGTCTCGTCGTCGCGCCAGCTGCAGTGCATGCGTGCGGGACCGTCGCCTTCGAGGGCACAGGCGACGGCGCCCCGCACGATCTGCACAGCCTGCGCGACCGTCGCGGCCGACGGACGTTCGGTGTCGCTCTCCAACTTCAGGAACGCCTTCGTCCCCTTGGCTTCGAGTTTGGCCCGCACGAAGTCCTCCGCGGCGCGCACGTAGCGGATCATCCGCTCGTAGCTCTCGCGCGCGTCGTCGGCGAAGCTGAAGATGCCGTGCTGCAGAAGGACGACGGCTTCGAGTTCGGGGCGACGGGCGTGGAGCTCGAGCACCGCCTGCGCGAGCGGGTAGCCCGGCATGGTCCAGGGAAGGACGCCGACTCGGTCTCCGAGGCTCTCCTCGACGAGCGTCGCGGCGTCGGCCTGATTGGTCAGTGTGAGGATGGCATCGGCGTGGGTGTGATCGACGAACTTATGGGGCAGCGCGGCGTGAAGCAGGGTCTCCACCGAAGGAATGGGCGCCTTGCTGTCGAGGAGTCCGCGGCGAATCTCGTTGACCATCTCCGCGTCGCTCATGCTCGCCAGGGCGAACAACTTCCGCAGCGGTTCCAACTCGACGAGTGGCAGGCCGGCCGGTTCGATGTCGACGAGATTCCAACCGCTGCCCTTGATCGCCAACACGTCGAGCTCTTCCCCGAGCAGATTCTTCGCGCGCGTCTTGACCGAGGTGTTACCGCCCCCGTGGAGGACGAGATCCTCGTCGCGGCCGATGAGGCGTGAGGTGTAGACGCGCAGCGCTAGATCTTCGCCATACGCCCTGCCGTAGCGGGCGATGAACTCGCCCGCCTCGCCGTCATTCCAAAGGCTCTGTACCATGATATTCGCGTGCTCCAAGCGTCGGGACGCGAATATGCTAGCCGGATTCGCCCTGCTACGCTAAGCCATTCACCGGACAGCCCAATTTCGGAGGAAGAACCGATGCGCCCGAATCTCGCCATCCTCTGCCTGTTCTTCCTGTGCTGCGCGGCGGTGGCCAGGGCGCAGCCCGCCGTCGACATTCATCTGCTCGAGTTCAGCCGCGCCGAGGATGGCTCCCTGCAGTTCGGCTCCAACGCGAACATGACAAAGCGCCCGGGCTACGACAATCAGCCGGCCTTTCTGCCCGATGGCAGCGGCATCCTCTTCACCTCGATGCGCGACACACTCCAGTCGGATATCTATCGCTACGAGCTCGCCACAGGCAGGATCCATCGAGTGACCGATACGCCCGAGAGCGAGTACTCGCCGACGCCCACCGCGGACGGGACGCGTTTCTCGACCGTGCGCGTCGAGCTGGACGAAACACAACGACTCTGGGAACTCGATATGGCCGGCGAAGATCCCGTGCTCGTGCTACCCGCGGTGAAGCCCGTCGGCTACCACGCCTGGGGTCCTGACAACAGGCTCGCACTCTTCGTCCTCGGCGAGCCGCACGAGCTGCATCTGGCGACGCGCGGATCCGCTCCTTCGACGCTCATCTGCAAGGACATCGGCCGCTCGCTGCAGCCCATGCCCGACGGACGGCGGATCAGTTTTCTGCAGCGTAGCCTGGCCGAAGACGACGAGACCGAGAGCTGGTGGATTCGCGCCGTCGATCCCGTGGATGGATCGCTGGAGGACTTGGTCGAGGCGCCGGTCGACGCGCAGGATCACGCGTGGTCGCCATGGGGAAGCATCTTCATGACGCAGGGCAGCAAGCTGCTGGAATGCGATCTGGATGAAGGCGCACCGTGGCAGGAACGTGCCGATTTTGCCGAGCAGGGACTGTCCGGGCTGACGCGTCTGGCCTTCCATCCGGGCGGCGAATTGCTGGCCCTCGTGGCCGCCGAACCCGCGGAAGACAGCGAAGGCGCCAAGGAATAGCTTCCGGTTTAGACAAGTCGCCACTTGCGAAATTACCGGGCACCGCTAGCGTGGGCCCATGACTTCACCCACCCCGGACTCCTCGCGCCAGCGCATCCTGCATCTGCTCAAGATGGAGGGCCCGCGCACCGCCGCCCAACTGGCGCAGAGCCTGGGCATCACGCCCATGGGCGCGCGGCAACACCTGGCCATCCTGCACGAGGAGGGGTTGGTGCGCAGCGTCGAGCAGCGGCAGAGCGTCGGCCGGCCGGCCCATGTGTGGTCCCTGACGGGCAGCGCCCATCAGCGATTCTCCGATTCCCACGGCGAGCTCGCCGTCTCGCTCATCGAATCCATGCGAGAGACCTTCGGCGAGGAAGGGCTCGAGCGCCTGCTCGAGCAGCGCCTCGACGAGCAGCGCGCGCAGTACCGCGTCCGGATGTCCAAGGCAGAATCGGCGGGTGAACGCGTGCATGCCCTCTGCGAGATCCGCAACGAGGAGGGCTACATGGCCGAGTGGTGGCAGGAGGGCCCGAATTTCTATCTCGCCGAGAACCACTGCCCCATCTGCGAGGCGGCGCGAAGCTGCCCCGGACTCTGCCGCAATGAACTGACACTGTTCCAGGAATCCCTCGGCCAGGGCTTTGAGGTCGAGCGCAGCGAGCATCTGCTCGAGGGCACGCGGCGCTGCGTCTACGTCATCCGCGCGGCCTGACGGGCCGCTCGCCGATCTCGACAGCTTCTGGACCGCATGCGACCATGGGCCTCCCCCGTTTGAGCGAGGTCTGATCTTGTCCACCGATCGCAGATTCTTCGGCCACCCGCTGGGCCTTTCGGTCCTGTTCTTCGCCGAACTCTGGGAGCGCTTCAGCTACTACGGCATGCGGGCGCTGCTCATCCTCTATCTGACGGCGTCGATCGCCGACGGCGGCCTGGCCTTCGACGCCGGCAAGGCCACGGCCATCTACGCGCTCTACGTCTCGTCGGTCTATCTGTTGGGGCTGCCCGGCGGATGGATCGCCGACCGCATCCTGGGGCAGCAGCGATCGGTGCTCATCGGCGGCATCCTCATCACGCTCGGCCACTTCAGCATGGCCGTCTCTCTGTTGCCGTTCTTCTACGTGGGCCTTTGTCTCATCGCTCTGGGCACGGGAATGCTCAAGCCGAACATCTCGACCATCGTCGGCCAGCTCTACGAAAGCGACGACAATCGGCGCGACGCCGGCTTCTCCATCTTCTACATGGGCATCAACATCGGCGCGCTGGGCGGTCCGCTCATCTGCAGCTGGCTCGGCGAAAACGTCGACTGGCACATGGGCTTCGCCGCCGCCGGTGTGGGCATGGTGCTTGGACTGTTGGTCTACTTGCGCTTCGGAAACTCACTGGGTGACGCCGGGCGCTATCCCGCCAATCACGGCGACGTCGAGGCGAGCGCACAGAGCCGACGAATGCTGCGCCGCTCGGCCTTCGCCACGCTGGGCGCCATCTTCGGTCTGATCTTGTTCCTGCGTCTCAGCGGGATGTCCATCGACGCCGAGAACATCTCCAACGGCTTCGGCATCCTGCTGATCCTCCTGTGCATCGTGTTCTTCTTCTGGCTCTTCCGCTCGCATCCGTGGACGGCCGAGGAGCGTGGCCGGCTCGGGGCGATCGTCGTGCTCTTCTTCGCGGCGGCCTTCTTCTGGGGCGCCTACGAGCAGGCCGGATCCTCGCTGAATCTCTTCGCGCGCGACCTGACGCAGCGTACGCTGCTCGGCTGGCACATGCCCGCCGGCTACTTCCAGACGGTGCCGGCGCTCTTCGTGATCATCCAGGCGCCGATCTTCGCGTGGTTGTGGGTGCGTCTGGGTGCGCGACAGCCGACGAGCCCAGCGAAGTTCGTGCTGGGCCTGATCTTCGTGGGCCTCGGCTTTGTGGTCATGGCGGGCGCGTCGATGCGCGCCTCGGCCGACCAGCCCGTGAGCCCGCTGTGGCTCATCGCGACCTACTTCCTGCACGTCGTCGGCGAGATGTGTCTCTCCCCCGTCGGACTCTCGACCGTCACAAAACTCGCGCCGGACCGGGTTGCGAGTCTGATGATGGGCGTATGGTTCCTGGCGGCGGCGGTCGGCAACTATGTCGGCGGACGCGCCGCGGGTGCCTACGAGACCATGTCGCTGTCGTCGTTCTTCGGGATCGTCGCCGCCGTGAGCATCGGCGCTGGCTTGGTGCTCGGGCTCATGAGCGGGAAGATCAAGAGGATGATGGGGGGGATTCACTAGTTTTTCCCCGCGCGAGATTTCGGCCGGCCGAAACCCGAGCGGCGGAGTTCGCGGCTCGGAATGGCCTTCGCTAGACTGGAGTCGTGTTCTCAGCGAGGAGTCGTCCATGAGATCCAGACTCGCGCCCGGCCTCTTGTTGCTCGCCCTGCCGTTGCTGCTCGGCCCACAGACATCGTGGAAGTCGCAGCGCCTACGCATGGTCGAAGAGCAGATCGCGGCGAGGGGCATCGCCGACGAGCGCGTGCTCGAGGCGATGCGCACCGTACGTCGCCACGAGTTCATTCCCGAAGAATATCGCGACTTCGCCTACCGCGATTCCCCCGTCCCCATCGGATTCGAGCAGACGATCTCACAGCCTTATATCGTCGCCTTCATGACGGAACAACTCGACCTGCAGCCGCAGCACAAGTTGTTCGAACTGGGGACCGGGTCGGGTTATCAAGCGGCTGTCGCGGCGCGCCTGGTCGAAGAAGTCTACACGGTGGAAATCCTGTCCGAGCTGGCGACCCGCGCACGCGAGGTGTTGACGCGACTGGGCTGTGACAACGTGCACGTTCGCGCGGGGGACGGATGGGCGGGTTGGCCAGAAGCCGCGCCTTTCGATCGCATCATCGTGACGGCGGCGGCAGAGGAGCTTCCGCAGCCACTCCTATCGCAGTTGAGGCCGGGCGGAAAGATGATCCTCCCCCTGGGCCCGGAGTCGAAAGTTCAGGAACTCGCCCTCGTGGAGAAGTTGCTCGACGGGGAAATCAGCGTCCGAAGGTTACTTCCCGTTCGCTTCGTGCCGGTGACCGGAGACCACTGACGGCGCGACACCCGGGCGAGAAGATTTCATTTCAAAATTGTGATGACCCGAACGCGTCTGCGCCCATTTCCGGTCGCGAAACGCCACCGCGCCCGACGACGCAGTAGAATATACGGAAGAACATGCTGTGCGATTCTCGCAGGCTGGGGGTAGCTGTCATGAGCGAGAAACTCGTAGGCCACATCGGCCACTACTACAACGGCCTCCATGTAGCGGCCGTCGATCTCACCGATGGTGAGATCAAAGTCGGCGACACGATCCACATCCAAGGACGCACGACAGATTTCGTGCAGCCCGTGAGATCATTGCAACTCGATCATCACTTCGTCCACGAAGGCCACACGGGCGAGTCGATCGGCCTCAAAGTCGATCATCACGCGCGCGAGCACGACGACGTGTATTTGGTCCTCGCCGAATGATTCGGAGCGTGATGCTCGGAATCCAGGAGTTTCGCGTGGGGCGAATTTCGGCCGGCCGAAATCGCTGGAGCGGTGGAGTGTAAGTTGGTCGGGGCGACAGGATTCGAAGCGGTGCCCTATCGCCACGGCCTCCGAATCAGATGAGATGCCCTCCTAGTAGGCAGCCTTGACGGAACCCCAGCTCTTCCGCTCCGTCGGGACGATGCAATAGGACCCGTTGAGAATCGCGCACCCGTCGTACGCCGGCCTATCTCCGAAATTGAAGGTGCCCATCTCCACGATCTGATTCGAACAATCATGATAGGCAAGGAAGCCACTGGCTCCGGCCGCGGTCGGTGGAACCAGGCAAAACGTCTCGTCGACCGGACTGGGCGTGCCTGAGAAATAGCCCAACCGGTAGCTGACGAAGATATAGTCCTGGCCCGCCACCCCGACACATCCACTGAGCCCGACGACATAGTTGTCTGCCTCTGGCGGAGCGATGATGATCGAACCGTTGCTGATCGTGCGGTCGAGCACTGTGTAAAGCGGACTGATTTCCATCCCGATTTCCCAACCCCGCACCTCGCCGACGCCCCAGCCGACGACATAGAGATCAAATGGAACGAAGGCTGCCACAGGCCCGCAGCCGTACGTGCCCGCGGCGTCAAAGGTGACGACGACGTCGTTGGCCAGGACGGCGGTGCTCATCAGGGCAACGATCAGAATACTGAGGGCGGAACGAAGGGGCGTCTTCATGGGCGCGACTCCTCCTGTGCGGATGTGGATGAGGAGCGACTGCGGGCGACGAGATCGCTGCGCGCCGAATCAGACTAGCATTTCAGGATCCGACGGCGCAAGCAGTCGAGTTGGTCGGGGCGACAGGATTCGAACCTGCGACCCTCTGCTCCCAAAGCAGATGCGCTACCGGGCTGCGCTACGCCCCGACCAAGGGGTTGTCGATTCAGTCGTCGGCACTGTCCGCATAGTAGTCCCGCAGATACACCTCGAGCAGCGATCGCATCAAGCGCGCCGCACGACCTCGGTGGCTGATCTCGTTCTTCTGCGCCAGATTCAGCTGCGCCAGGGTCGGCAGAGCCTCGAGCCCGAGGCCGGCGGCCTCCGAGCTACCCGGCAGCAATTCGAAGACAGGATCATAACCAAATCCGCCGTCGCCGCGAGCCTGAAGGGAGATTCGGCCGCCGAGCTCGCCGTCACAGCTGATTTCAACCCGCTTTCGAGGATCCACCAGAGCCATCACGGTCCGAAAGCGGGCGCCCCGCACCTCGATGCCCACCGCCTCCAGCTCAGCCAAGAGTTTCCGGCAATTGTCTTCGTAGCTGCTGCCTTCGCCCGCGAAGCGGGCCGAGTAGACCCCTGGGGCGCCGTCCAGCGCATCGACCTCGAGGCCGGTGTCGTCGGCCACGCTGATCTCGCCGGAGAACGCCGCCAACTCGCGCGCCTTCTTCAAGGCGTTCTCCTCGAGAGTCTGCCCGTCCTCCACGACATCGGGGGCGCCGATCTCGGTGGCGGACTGAATCGCCAGTAGCGGCAACCCGGCGAAGAGTGCCCTGAGTTCACGAATCTTGTCTGCGTTGCGCGTGGCCAGGACCAGACGGGGCTGCTCGCTCATTTCCACTTCTCGACGGCCTCCTGGCAGGCCTTCTGCTGCAGCTCATCCAGGAGTTTCATCCCGCCCTTGGCGAGTTCGATCATCTTGGTCAGCTCTCTGTCGCCGAACGCCGCGCCTTCGGCGGTCCCCTGCAGCTCGATGAATTTTCCGGCGCTGGTCATGACGACATTCATGTCGACGTCGGCGATGCTGTCCTCTTCGTACTCCAGATCGATGCGTGCCTCGCCTTCGAGCATGCCGACGCTGACGGCCGCCACGCGCTCCTTCATGGGGTGGGCCGACAGGTTCAGTTTGCGGCGCATGCGTTCCAGCGCGATCCAGAGCGCCACGGCGGCGCCGGTGATGCTCGCGGTGCGGGTTCCGCCGTCGGCTTCGATGACGTCGCAATCGACGGTGATGGTGAACTCCCCCATCTCGCTCGCGTCGACGACGGCGCGCAGGCTGCGGCCGATCAGCCGCTGAATCTCGCTGGTCCGCCCGCCGACATTGCCGCGCGTCACCTCGCGCATGGTGCGTTCGCTCGTGGCGCGGGGCAGCATCGAATATTCGGCGGTGATCCAGCCCATGCCGCTATCACGGCGCCAGCGGGGCACGCCGGGAGCCAAGCTCGCCGCGCAGATCACCTTGGTCTCGCCGACCTGCACGAGCGCCGATCCCTCGGGGTTGCGCAGATAGTGCGGCGTAATCTTCACAGCGCGCATGGCGTTGGGCTTGCGATCCCCTGGCCTGGGCATGGTGTTCCTCCTGGCGGATCTTCAGCCCGCGACTTGGGATTCGAGATCGACGAGTTCCACTTCTGGCAGTTCACGTCCGAGAAAGCGCTGACTCAGCTGCGCGAAACGCTGCGGCACATCGCTCACGAGGAGCGAGAGTGTTCCCGAAGCGCTCTGGCCATTGGCGCTGCCGTTGCTGGCCAGGCCGCGTGCGACGGCGTCCGCCAGGACGACCGCCGAGTCGACGAGATGTACGCCGTCTCCCATTACCGCCGCGATGATGTTCTTCAGGATGGGATAGTGGGTGCAGCCCAAGATGAGACTGTCCACGCCGGCCTCGCGCAACTCGTGCAGATAATGCTCGGCGATCTGCTGCGGCACGCTGCCTTCGACCCAGCCCTCCTCGGCCAGGGGCACGAAGAGAGGACAGGCCTTATTGAGTACTGCGATTTCGGGATGGCCCAGGCGCAGAGCTTCTTCATAGCGGCCGCTGCCGATCGTGGCCAGAGTGCCGATGACGCCGACATGCCCGCGTGTGACTCGCAGCGCCGCCTCGACGCCCGGCTCGATGACGCCGTGGACGGGGACGGGGCTGTCGCGCTGCAACGACTCGAGCGCGAGGGCGGAGGCGGTGTTGCACGCCACGACGATGCTCTTCACGTCGCGCGACAAGAGCTCACGCATCGCCTCGGCGGCGAAACGCTCGATGGTGGCCGCGCCCTTGGTGCCATAGGGGACGCGCGCGGTATCGCCGAGATAGACGTAGTTCTCCCGAGGCAGGGCCTCGAGCAGGGCCCGCAGCACGGTCAGGCCGCCGATCCCGCTGTCGAACACGCCGATGGGGCGCGAATCGCTCATAGCCAGTCTCCGGGCCGCAGAGGCCGCGTCAGATCGACATTGCCGCCGAGGGTCTCGACTTCGAGCCCCTCCACCAGGAATTGCACGTGGGCCACCTCGGGAAAGTCGACGGCGATGGTGCGCAGGAGTGAGCCCATGGTCATGAGTTCCATGGTGCTGCCGCCCATCTCTTCGGCGACGAGGGCGCCATTGAAGTCGAGATACAGCATGTGATTGTCTTCGTCGTAGAACGCCCTGCGCAGCAGGGTCCCCTCCGGGAAGCTCCGAACGCCATCGCGCTCGGGGCCGCGCAAGAGTTCGGCCACGACCGCCTCGACCTCTTCATCGCGATAGCGCCGCGCCTGGATGGTCCGCGTCTCGCTGATCAATCCGTCGCCCTGGGAATTACCAAAGTAGAGCGTGACCGCGCGCGTGCCCATCTCGCCGGCGATCTCGAGTTCGTCGTCGACGTCGCCGTCAGTATCGACCTGCCGCGCGACATACCAATAGCTGAGACCCGCCATGACGAGAGCCAGGGCGACGAAGAGCAGAACGAAGCGCCTCATGGCGATTCCTCGCGCACGGCGTCCATCCGCGCGCGAAAGTCCAAGATTGCATCGGCCAGGGCGCGTGCGATGTCACGCTGGAAGGACGCGCTGCCCAGACGCTTGGACTCTTCGGCATGACTCAGAAAGCCGACTTCGACCAGGATCGCCGGCATGTAGGCGCCGACAAGCACGCGGAAACCCGCCTGCTTCACGCCGCGGTTGCGGAGCTTCAGATCGTTGCTCATGCGCTGCTGCACTGCCTCGGCCAGCGTCGCGCTCTCCTGGATGTACAGATTCTGCACGAGATCCCAGAGGATGAAGTCGAGATCTTCGGCCGCGCCGACGGCGGCGTTTTCCGCTCGCGCCACGTCTGCATCCCATTCGGTCTTCGCCGGGGACAGGAAATAGGTCTCCACTCCGTTGGCGGCCGAGTTGTACCAGCCGTTGCAGTGGATACTGATGAGGACGTCGCCCGCCTCTTGATTGGCCATCTCGGTCCGCTCTACCAACCCGACGTCGGTGTCCTCACGCCGCGTGAGGACCACATCGATGTCGCGCTCGCGTCGCAGGACGCGCTCGACCTCGTGGGCGATCGCCAGGGTGACATCCTTCTCGAGCAGGCCCCCGACGCCGGCCCGCCCGATGTCGGCGCCACCATGGCCAGCGTCGATGATGACCTTCCGGACCTCGACCTTGCGGCCCTTCGCCTCCGGCGGCAGCGTCTGCACCAGATGGGGCCCGCGCGGCACAGGGTCGGGGATGGTCGTGATGGGTGCCTGCTCCACGCGCAGCACGACGGTCTTGCCGCCGTCTTCGCTGAGCGACTGGTACTTGCTCGCCAGTTCCGACAGTCGAACCTCGACCACGGCGGCAGTGCGCTCCTGCTGCGCGCCAACGCTTTCGATGAGGCCCTGCGGACGGCCAAGTCGCAGCGCGTCGCGATCGGCACGCCCACCGTAGATCTTCAAGAAGAGATGACGCGGCCGGCTGTCGTCCACGCGGAAGGCCAGTGGCGATGACATCTTGATCCGCAGCTCGGTGAACAAGCCCTCGGTCCGGATGCCCATGGATGTGACGTTGTAGCTCTGTTCGCCCAGCGACAGAAGGAGCGTGTCAGGATCCCATCCCACCGAGCGCTCCGAGAGCTGGGGCAGCACCTCGCGCAAGAACTCCATGGGGATCCAGGGCTCCCCCGCGTCGAAAGCAACCTCCTGCCGCAGCAGGATCGTCCGTTCGCCGCCGACCACCGACCGTGCGCCAACGGTGAAGGTGATGCGGTTGCCGTCGATGCGCAGCACGAGCTTGCGGACGTCGAAGCGCCAGTACCTGCCGACCTGGAGAATGTCGGCCAGATCGCTGCCCGCGATGAACCACTCGTTCGAATCGGGCACGAGCCGCTTGAGCGTGACGCTCTGTGAGGAGCGGCCGTCGCCGTAGCGCACCTTGGCTGTGACGGTCTCGGGCTCGAATCCATCGGGGGCCTGCGCGAGTCCCGAACTCAAGAGCAGGAGGACGACGACGAGGGCTCCGGGGAAGGTCAGGATCTGGCGAACTCGAATCATCCGTCATCGCCCCCACGGCTCTTGCGGACTCCGCCACGCGCGGCCTGTTGGATCTTCCGTTTCGCGTCCCGATCGGCGTCGGACGCGCGCTTGTCATGGATCTTCTTGCCGCGCGCCAGGGCCAATTCACACTTGGCGACGCCACGCTTGAAATAGATGCTCAAGGGCACGAGCGTCAGCCCGCGCTCCTTGGTCTTGCCGATCAGACGGCGGATCTCCCGCTTGTGCATCAGGAGCTTGCGCGGACGCATCTCGGCGTGCTGAAACTGCGTCGCCTGAGCATACGGACTGATGTGGAGATTCCGCAGATACACTTCGCCCTTGCTCACTTCCGCGTAACTGTCGCCCAGATTGCAGCGGCCGTCGCGCAGACTCTTGACCTCGCTCCCTACGAGAACGATTCCGGCCTCGAACGTCTCCAGGATCTCATACTCGTAGCGCGCCTTCCGGTTCTTCGCGATGAGCTTCGTGGAGGAGGGCGCGTTGGGCTTGGCCATGGCCTTCAGGCGGGCTGGAAGTGCTGATGGCGAGGCAACTTAGCAGAAGGTCCGCAAAGCGGCAACATCACTGTCTCGGCCCCGAATGGCCGATTGGGGCCGCCTTGACACCCCCTGGGGCCAACCTTAGACTGCCTGTCTTGCCTTGGACTGCCCTCGTGCCCGGGTGGCGGAATTGGCAGACGCGCTACGTTCAGGTCGTAGTGAGGGTAACCTCGTGCGAGTTCGAGTCTCGCCTCGGGCACCAGATGGCAGGCAGACGTCTCCCATCGTGTCAGAACAACCAGCCGGTGCCAGCCTCCTCCAAGAGGCCCGCGTCGTCTTCTTCCGTCCGGTTCACGCGGCTGGCGACCGGATGGCGTGTCAGTTCATCGACGACATGCTCGAGGTCGAGCGGGCGCAGCGCTCCAGCGTCGGCGCCCAGCCACCGCTCGAATTCCTTCTCGCGCAACATCAGCGGCATCCGGGAGTGCAACTCGCACATCGTCGATTCGGCCGGGCGCGTGACGACGCTGTAGCTTTGTAACGGAGCACCGCTCTTCGGATCGAGCCAGCGCGCGCTGACCCCGGCGAAGAACAATGGAGCTCCGTCGCGTCGCAAGACATACCACGGCTGCCGCTGACTCTTCGGGCCCGTCCATTCGAAATAACCGCTGGCTGGAATCAGACAGCGGCCATCGGCAAACGCGTCACGATACGCCGGCTTCTCGGCGACGGTTTCCGCGCGCGCGTTGATGGTCCGAAAGGCGATCGCAGCGTCCTTCGCCCAATGGGGAACCAATCCCCAGCGAGCGGGATGCGCCGTGAAGCCTTCGGGCGCCGCCGTGATGACATAGTGCATCTGCCCGGGGGCGAGGTTGTAACGCTTTCGATTTGGATCGAAGTCGCCGAAGTTCGCATGCAGCGGCCGAAACGACAACAGAGCGTGGATCTCTTCCCAGCTGAATGTGTTGGTCTGACGTCCGCACATGGCATCAAGCTAGCAGCGAGGACGAGCGAGCGGCAAGCCCGCTTGGCCGTGGCTTGCCGATTCAGCGGCTGCCCGGTATCGTGGGCATTCGACTCTTGCGAAGAGGGACGCGAGGAGGCGCCGCATGCACGTCGGAATCATCATCGGAACCAATCGTCTCGGCGCGCTCAGCTCCAAGCTGGGGCAGGAACTCAGGTCCATCTACGAGAAACGCGCCAACTCGGTCGACCTCATCGATCTCGCCGAGATGGACGGCTCGTTCGTCGACTCGAGTGCCTATCGCCATCCGAGCGAGAGCGTGAAGAAACTCGTCGCGCGTTTTCTCGCGTGCGACGCCGTCGTGTTCATCGTCCCCGAATACAACGGCAGCTATCCCGGCGCGCTGAAGCTGTACCTCGACATGTTTCCCTTTCCGCAGGGCTTCGAGAAGCGGCCCTGTGGCTATGTCGGGCTCGCGGCCGGGCAGTTCCAAGGCCTGCGCGCGGTCGAGCATCTGCAACAGGTCGCCGGGTATCGCAACGCCCACAACTTCGCACGGCGCGTCTTCATCGGTAACAGCTACGGCCAATTCGACGAGTCGGACGCCCTGAAGGACGCCGATCTCCACGCCCGTCTCTGTCGGCAGGCCGATGAATTCCTGGCCTTCGCCGCCTCGGCCGCGCAGGACGGAGGGCCCGCGAAGGGCGCGAAATGAGGGCCACTTGACCCCAGCCACCGGATCGCGCTAAGGTTTCCTGGGTCGAGGAGACCCCATCCCCCACCACTCACTCCTCGGCACTCGATGCCAGCACTGCCCAGCTGGCGGGCTCCGGCAGGACGCCGTCGAGACCACCTCATCGACGGGCAGCGGTCTCTCGCCACGACCCTGGTCGCCCCCGCGGCTGGGGTCGACCGCTATCTACAACGAAAGCACTCAGCCGCCGCCGGGCAGGTCGGGATGCAGCTGCGGCGAGTCCAAGACCAATCTCATGTTGTACCGACCGCGCGCCACAGACTCGATCTCCACAACGGCCTGCATCTCGGGTCCGCGGTAGACCTGCAAGATGCGACCACCCGCGTTGATGATGGTGCTGCGTCCGCCATTCTGCTCGTAGAAGGGCGGGCCATAGCGTGTCTCCAGGAGCGATAGGACGGCTTGGAAACTCGCGTAGGCGCGGTCGGCCGTGAGATCGACTTCGGGCCAGATCAGTTCGATGTGATGAAGGCGCCCGATTCTCCCGCTCTGGCGATCCTCCACGAAGTCAGTGATCACCTGGACGCTCTTCTTTTCCAGTTTCCCTTGATGGCGCATCGTGCCCGCTCGCGAGTTTTCAGCCTTCAGGCCCAGACTCTCCACGCGTCGCGCCACTTCAAAGCGGCCCATGCCGAAGCGCAGTCCCAGCCAGCCGTCGGCAACCGGACCATGCCAGCTCTCCCACGCCGGATCCTGCGCCGCGGACGGGATGGCCAGGAGAAGCAGCGATGACAGCAGCAGCAGCGATCGGTGCGAACTCACGGAACATCCCCCGGGGGACAGCTGGACGGGGCGATCGGATCGGTTCGGGGAAAGTACGGTTTTCGCGCCCGCGACGGAAGCCTCATCGCGCGAGGACCAGCCTCTCATGGACCACCCGCCCGCCGCTCTCGGCGCGAATCCAGTACACGCCGTTGGCCACACTCGAACCGTGGCGATCCCTGAGATCCCAGCGAAGCTCATGCTTGCCGACTCCCAGCAGCCCGGGGGTCAGATCCCGCACCAGCCGGCCCCGCATGTCATAGATGTTGACCGCAGGGCGGAGGGCGCGGCCCAGGGCGAGTTCGAAGTGGGCCTCGCCCTCACGCAAGGGACTCGCCGACAGCGGGCGAAGGCGCAGATAGCCCGCGGCGAGTTCATCCGGTGTCTCCGCCGGCGGCGGGTCGCCTTCGGGGAGGCCCACCTCCGTGTCGAGCGCGCGGGCGTAGACGCCCGAACCCGCGGTACCGACGTAGAGGCGCCGCTCGTCCGCCACGAACTCCAGCGCCTCGATGCGTGGGACGCGAATGCCCTCGTCGAAGCGCTCCCAGCTGTTGCCCGAGTTCTTGCTCTGCCAAACCCCATCTTCGGCCAGCCCGGCATAGAAGATGTCCTCGGCAGGATCGTGCAGGATCGTCTCGACATCGGGGCCACCCATGTTGGGAGCGCGTGGCAGGCCCGACTTCATGTCCATGCGCACTGGCACGCTTCCGTCGGGCGTGATCTGCCACAGATCGAGGCTGCCGGACGAGGCGACGGCCACGAGTGAGCCGTCGCCGCGCGGAAATGCGAAATCCCGGTATCTGCGCGAGCCAAACGCCGAGTTCGGAAGCGCCTGGAAGGGCGACCCGGCGACGCTGCGGTAGATCGCGTCACCCAGCGCGCCGAAGAAGACGGTCTGGTCGCCGGACGCCGCCCCGGCGGCCTGGAAGTTTCCCGCCGCGGGCAGACCTTCCCTGACGCGCAGCCAGGTCTCGCCGGCGTCGACCGCCTTCCACACTCCCTTGAAAGTCGTCACATAGAGCGTTCCCTCGGGCTCCCACGCTGGATGAAGGAAGCGACGGCAACTTTCCGCGACGGGTACGGCCGGCAGGCGCCAATGTTGGCCGAGGTCGTCGCTCAACCAGACGCCCGAAACCGACGCGAGGAGCCAGCGCTCGCCGCCGGGAAAGCGATGAAAGTCGTTCTGGCGAATGGCGTCGAGATCTCCCGTCCGCTCGACCCAGCTCTGCGCGAAGTCGGTCGAATGGAACACGCGCCCGTGGGCCGTCGTCGCGACGACATTGCCCTCCCAGGCGTGGAGGCCCTCGATCCAGGCGGCCCGCAGGCCCTGATTGCTCTCCTGCCAGTCGTCGAGACCCAACCCTGTTCGCATGAACCCAGAGCGGAAGCTGCCCAGGAAGAGTTCGAGCGGTCGTTCTGCCTCGATCCAGATCGCCCAGATTTCGGGCAGCGCGATGGTCTCCTGATACGCGTTGTGCTTCAGCCAGCTCTGGCCCATGTCCTGCGAGACGTGCAGCCCGCGTTCGCTCCCCACCAACAGGGCGCCGTCTCGCCGTGTGATCTCCAGATCGTAACTGCGGATCCCGGCGGCCTGGTTCTGCGTCGGTCCTATGCGGGCGAACGGATCGCGCTGGGTCGAAAGATAGAGGCCGTCGTCCAGAGTGAGAACCAGGAGCGAGTCGAGAGAGTCCCTGTGGAATTCGAAGTCCCAATTGAAGTGGAACGGCAGACC
>Ga0214472_10001618_pt1 | contig 24934 bp, 29 predicted proteins | sample RVTome_6_FD_207662 | JGI IMG/M metagenome (GOLD analysis project Ga0214472, IMG submission 207662) | Soil microbial communities from uranium-contaminated site in the Upper Colorado River Basin, Wyoming, United States - RVT140D175 | ecosystem: Environmental > Terrestrial > Soil > Contaminated >...
AGGCAGAGGTTGGCAGTTATCACCGGGCTGCTATCAAGATTGGACATGGTTGCCAGGGCGCAACAACAGTCAAAATAATTATTGATATTCCGGAAAGTGTGCGCATGGCCAAACCCATGCCAAAATCCGGCTGGCAAATTGAAATTGTGAAAGAAAAACTTGATGAACCTTATGACTCTCACGGCAAAATGATCACTGAAGATGTACGCCAGCTTGTATGGCATGATGGTAATCTGCCGGATAATTACTACGATGAATTCGTTTTTCATATGAAACTGCCAATGACTCACGGCAAACTTTATTTCCCGGCGCGGCAGATATGCACCGAGGGTGAGAATTACTGGCATGAGATTCCAAAAGAAGATACCGGACATCATGGCCATCATTACTCGTTTCCAGCTCCCGTACTGGAATTAATCCAGACAAACAGTAAATTAAAATGAGCGCTGATAAATTACCCAAAGTCGCTGTACTCGGTCTTGGAATCATGGGCGAAGCCATGGCGCTTAATCTGGATAAAGCTGGATTACTTGCATCCACATGGAACCGTTCTCCAAAAAAAGATTTCCCGAAATTCCATACGTCTGTACACGATGCAGTCAAAAACAGTGAGATCATCCTGATCCTGGTCACTGATGATCAGGCTGTTTCTGATCTGCTGGAAATGATTGAGCCGGATCTCGGCATGCAGCATCTTGTCGTTCAATGCAGTACGGTGAAACCCGACAGTAATATACTGTTTCAGAAACGCGTTAAAAAAACCGGTGCACATTTTATTGAGGCATTGATTGGCGGCAGCAAGGGTGCTGCAATTAACCGGCAGATTATTTTCTATACCGGTGGTAATAAAAATGATGTGCAACGCGCAGAACCTGTCCTGGAAAAAATTTCCGCAAAATGTATTTATATCGGTGAAACCGGCAAGGCCAGTCATATTAAACTTGCCATGAACCTGAATATCGCCATGCAAGTGGAGGCGCTGTGCGAAAGTTTTGCCTATGCCGAACGTGTTGGCATTGATGCCGATACCTTTTTCAATGTACTGAAAAACAATACAGCCTGGAACCGCTTGAGTGAATACAAGGAACCGAAATTTCGCGAAATGGATTTTTCTCCACAATTTTCAGTGAAAAACATGCACAAGGATGTCCGGCTGGCATTGGAAATGGATGGCACAGATAAACGGCTTACCCAGCTGACTACGCTTGAAGCGATATTCACCCGCGCCGAACAGGCCGGCCTTGGCGAGGAAGACATGATCGCCCTTTACAAATTATTGAATAAGTGATGAACGCCACTGTTTTTTATTTCTGTCACCAATAAATTACCAACATCTCTCCTGTAACAACTGTTTTGATTTAATCAATTCAGTATATGCACCACATCAGTACATTACCGGAACTTTCATATTCCACAATAGTGCATCGTATGATCAACCAAACTTCTATCAACGTGTATTAATCTTTTTATTACAGCAGGTTACAACTCCAAACAGCAATGGCATAGATAATGCTTTAATCCAGATGAAAGCTATCCCAACGTGGGGAGGTTTGAACCTGTAGTCGCAACTTATTGCCGGCAGGTTTTAATGAGAACAGACAAAGGCGTCGTTTCTTGATTTTCGGGAAACGGCGTTTTTTTTGACATTAATTACATATATAACTGAAAGTGAATGTTGCAGTAAAAGCTGATGTCTTCACAAACCAAGTGCATTACCGCACCGGGCATCCGCTGGTCGTGGTAATCGGCACCGGTCCGTCCGGTATCCGTGTACTTGAAGAACTGCATGCGTTATTACCCGATCAACCCATCGTGATTTACGGTGGCGAACCCTGGCGGCCCTATAACCGTGTCCGCCTGTCATCGTTACTTGCCGGTGAAGTCAGCCACAATGATATTCTCCTTACGCCCGACGTCATCCAGGCAGAACATGTAACCACCCGCCTGAACTGCAAGGTGGTCAGAATTGATCGCATCAACAAGACCGTGATTGATCAGGACGGCCATATACAACCCTATTCCAGACTGGTGATTGCGACCGGTTCAAACCCTTATATACCGGAAATTCCCGGCAACGATTTGCATGGTGTCTATAAATTCCGTGATCTGAATGACACCGAAAAACTTGTAGCGCGCAGGACCCGCAGTAAAAAAACAGTGGTACTCGGCGGTGGGCTGCTTGGACTGGAAGCCGCGCGTGCCATGCAACGATTAGGCACTCATGTAACAGTGATTGAGCACAGTAAACGGCTGTTATTCAGGCAACTTGATGATGATGGCGCGGCCATCCTGACCACGAAAGTTGAAGAACTTGGTATTGAAGTGGCCCTTAATGACAGCATCATGATGATCACCGGAAGCCTTAATATTCAAAGTGTGGTTCTGCGCAGTGGACGTGAAATTGAATGCGACACACTGATTATTTCTGCCGGGATCAAACCTGATATTGATCTGGCGATGGATGCCAGTCTGGCTTATGGCCGTGGCATTACTGTTAATGCACGGATGCAGACTTCCGATCCTGATATCTATGCCATCGGTGAATGTTGTGAATACAACAATGAACTGTCTGGTATTGTCGCACCCGGGTATGAACAGGCGGCTATCGCTGCCAGGAATATTGCGGATCTGCCTGCGCATTATCAAGGCACTGTACTGGCGAGCAGTCTCAAGATAGTTGGCCAGACTGTCTTTAGCATGGGCGATATTGATGACAGCGTTCACAACTATACCCGTTATGTCTATCGCGAAGGCAACATTTACCGCCGTTTGAATGTATATCGTGGTCAGGTGGTCGGCGTCATCGCTGTAGGTGACTGGCCGGAACTGATTAAACTACGCGAACATGCAAAAAAAGGTAAATCTCTCCTGCCCTGGCAATTGTGGCGTTTTAACCAGACTGGTGAATTATGGGGTGATGATGGTGTACAAAATGTAAACACCTGGCCGGCAGAAGCCACTATTTGCAGTTGCAATGGAATCTCCCGCAGTCAATTAACCAATGCCATCAATACCGGCTGCAATACCCTGGCATTACTGGCTGCGAAAACGGGAGCTTCCACTGTATGCGGATCCTGCAAACCCCTGCTGGTAAATATGCTGGGCGGGAATACCGCACTAGAACCAGTGCGTGCTTACAAGCCGCTGTTTTATAGTTCAATGATCTTTCTGGTGACGTGTCTGCTCGCGTATATTGCTCCGCCCATCCCTTATACAAGCACCGTTCAGGTGCCGTGGCGCTGGGACATGTTGTGGACTACCAGCCTCTATAAACAAATCAGTGGTTTTACCCTGCTGGGATTGTCGGTACTGGTGTTGATCCTTTCACTCAGGAAACGCATCAGGTGGATCAAACTGGGTGATTTTCCTTTATGGCGGCTCGCCCATGTCTTGCTTGGCGGATTCGCCGTTTTTGTTTTACTGGTACATACCGGGTTTCGTCTGGGCAGCAACCTTAACTTCATGCTGATGATGTGTTTTACCGGACTCATTTTTGTTGGAGCGGTTACCGCTGGTGTTATCGCTATGGAACACAAACTGGAAGCCGCAGCAGTAAAGCAGATCCGGCCGGCCGGGCTCTGGTTACACATACTGTTGTTCTGGCCGCTGCCTGTATTGCTCGGCTTTCACATATTCAAAACGTATTACTTTTAGGCATCCCATAGAACGGGATGCTGAAGTACAGAAACACATTATTGTGGATTTTATGGGCGGTATTTACTGTGACCCTGATAACTTATTACGTGACAACGATCAGAAATAAAGATGCGGACAAGGCTGTCTTCCTGCCGGGGAAGACCAGTGACGGCCATTACCAGATAGAGCGGGCATGTCATACCTGTCACGGAGATTCATTCACCAATGCAGATGTGATTCAGGAAGCCTGTATGAATTGTCACGGGGATGCCCTGAAAGAAGCCAAAGACAAACATCCGAAAAGCAAATTTACCGATCCACGCAATGCCGATCGTGTTGCCATTCTCGATGCCCGTAATTGTGCCACCTGTCACGTTGAACACCGGCCGGAGATCACCCTGGAGATGGGCCTGACCCTGCCGCTGGATTACTGTCATTTATGTCACGATGACATTGCTGATGACCGGCCCAGCCATGCCGGCATGGCATTTGATACCTGCGCCTCTGCAGGTTGCCACAACTTTCATGATAACCAGGCATTGTATGAAGATTTCCTGGTCAAGCATCTGCATCAACCGGATCATCTCGAAAAACCCGGAACCTTTCCCAAACCAAATCTCGGCGAGATCGCCGTGCTGATAACAGACTATCCCATAGACCGGTATCCGTTACAGAAACTCGGTATAGAGGACCATGACGCACCTGCTCCAATTCAATTCCACCAGGACACAGTACAAGACTGGTTTGAAACTGCCCACGCTCAATCCGGCGTGAACTGTACTGCCTGTCACAACCAGATGGAAGGTGACACTTTCACCTGGACAGACAAACCCGATCACACAGCCTGCAAGACTTGTCACGTTGATGAAGTAAACCATTTCCTGATGGGCAGACACGGTATGCGCCTTGATGAAGAAAAATTAAACCGCAGATTATCGCCGATGACGCCGGCAATGGCGCGGCTGCCTATGAAAAAGAAAACAATGGACAAGGAGCTCGGTTGCAACAGTTGTCATGATGCGCACCGTTACGACATCAAACAAGCGGCAGTGGAATCCTGTCTCGGTTGCCATAACGACGAACACAGCCTGGCCTATATTGATTCGCCACATCACGAGCTATGGAAAAAGGAACTCTCCGGCGAACTGCCGGAAGGCAGTGGAGTATCGTGCGCCACCTGCCATATGCCGCGCCTTGAAAAAGAATATAACTGGGGCGAATTCTACCACACGCTCGTTCAACACAATCAAAGCGATACCATGCGCCCCAATGAAAAAATGATCCGTCCGGTCTGCATGACATGCCACAGTCTGGGCTTCAGCATTGATTCCCTGGCCGACCGTGAAGTGATCAATACCAATTTCCGCACAGAACCTTCCATCCATATTGAAAGTATGAATATGGCGGAAAAACGGATGATCGAGGCCGGGGAAAAGAAAAAAGCCATACGCGCCCGTGCGCAGGAAGAGGAACAAGCACAGAAACAGGAGGACAGCGAAGAATAACTGACTCTTTAATTTAACCCCTGAAAACCCGTTGTACCCAAACTCATAAAATTCCTGAAGGAGGATATATCATGAGCAAACTGAAAAAAGCATTACTGACAGGTTCTATCGCAGCAGTCCTGGGGCTGCCGGTTGTTGCCTGGTCAGATGCTGCCACTACACCAACTTACACACCCAAACAGCTGACCGACTGGTTGTTTCTGGTAATGTCGAGTGACCGCGCGGTTTACACCCAGAAGATCGTCAACCGGCTGGTCATGAAAGAAAAAGTCATCAAGGCAAGCGAACATTTTGAGGACGATAAGGCCTTGGCTTTGCCGGCACAGATGTTCCGTTTCGGCGCCGAAAAAGTTGCAGAGCAGACGGATGAATTTACTTATTCATTACAATCACTCTGGCCTGTCAACAAACAGAATGCCCCACGTACCGATCTTGAAAAGGAAGGGCTTAAATTTATTGCTGAAAACAAGGGCGAAAATTTCTACGGTATTGAAGAACTCGGTGGTGTGAAATATTTCACTGCGGTCTACGCTGACGTTGCCGTTGCTCCTGTTTGCGTCAGTTGCCACAACGAACACAAGGACACACCCAAGACCGACTTCAAACTGGGAGATGTCATGGGCGGTGTAGTGATCCGGGTGCCTATCAAAGGTTAGGCTTGCTGGCATGATGAAATCAGGCTTCATGGTAACAACACTTCTACTTGTTCCCCCGGTCATCGCCCTTGCGGGCGATGACCGTTACCGGGAATTTGATGATCCGCATTTGCAATCCGGTAGAAAGGTCTGGCTGGACAATTGTGAAGGTTGTCATGGTTGGGGTGTGGGCGGTGCACCGGTCCCGATGAATTACCCGGAATGGGAACCTCGCATTGCACAGGGTATGGAAACACTTTACCAGCATGCAATTGAAGGTTTTTTCGGACCGGACGATACCATGATGCCCGAACGTGGCGGTAACCCCGAATTGTCAAATGAAGAAATCAGGAGCGCAGTTGATTATGCCGTTGAACTGGCCAAAAGCCATAAACCATGAGGATTACCAGAAATGACTCCCGAACAAATTGAAATGGTAGAAAACACCTGGAAGCAAGTATTACCCATCTCCGAACAGGCTGCTGAATTATTTTACAACCGCCTGTTCGAACTCGACCCTGAATTAAAACCCCTGTTCAAGGGTGACATGAAAAGCCAGGGACGCAAACTGATGACGATGATCAGTACGGCAGTCAATAACATCCGCCACCTGGAGAAGATCATCCCTGCGTTACAGGATTTGGGCAAACGCCATGTGGATTACGGTGTCAAGGATGAACATTATGCTACCGTTGCATCTGCATTATTATGGACCCTGGAACTGGGTCTGGGAGAAGCATTCACGCATGAAGTCAAGGTAGCCTGGACGGAAACCTATACCGCGCTGGCGGGTGTCATGTTGAAAGCGGCGGCGGAAGTTGAAAATGTTTAAGGCAGTACCAACTGACATGTTACGTTTCCCGGTATGGATGCATCAGTTCGGGTCGACCAGTTATTTCTATCACTGGTCCGGCCGCCAGGTCCGCTGGCTGGGTTTGTTGACCGCCACCCTCTTTATGATCGGTCTCGCAGGCGGACTGGTGTTTGCCCCGCCCGATTACCAGCAGGGTGACAGTTACCGGATCATCTATGTCCATGTGCCTTCTGCATGGATGTCATTGTTCACCTACATGGTGATGGCGGCTGCGGCAGTTATTGTACTTGTCTGGCGCATCAAGGTCGCAGAGGCGGTCATGGCGTCGTGTGCGCCGTTGGGCGCCAGTTTCACCTTAATCGCATTGGTCACGGGTTCGCTCTGGGGCAAACCGATGTGGGGTACGTATTGGGTGTGGGATGCGCGTCTGACTTCGGAACTGCTTTTACTGTTTTTATATCTGGGCGTGATCGCACTGGATGCCGCGATTCCGGAAAAGCGCAAGGCCGCGCGTGCTACTGCGTTGCTGGCAATCGTCGGGGTGGTGAACATCCCGGTCATTCATTATTCAGTCGTGTGGTGGAATACCCTGCACCAGGGTGCAACGATCTCCAAACTCGATGCACCATCTATTCATATCAATATGCTCATCCCGCTGTTAGTTATGACGGTTGCCTTCATGCTCTATTTCCTGACGGTGCTGTTAATGCGCGCACGGGTGGAAATACTGAACCGGGAAAAACACACACACTGGGTCAATCAACTTCTGGAAAAAGCTGCAACATGATCGAGTTTCTGATGATGGGCGGTTATGCCTTTTATGTCTGGAGCGCCTATGGAATCGGGTTTGCGATATTGATCATCAATCTGCTGCGGCCAGTGTATCTGCGCAAACGTTTTTTCCGGAGCGCCGCCAGAAAATATTCAACACAATGAAACCCAGACATAAACGTATTCTTGGCATCGGCCTGTTTCTCGCCGGTCTTGCGATCGCAGTCACCCTGACACTGATGGCCTTTGAAAAGAACCTGCTGTTCTTTTTTACCCCGGGCCAGGTCATGGCTGGAGCAGCGCCGGTGGATCATCCTTTCCGGGTTGGCGGAATGGTTGTAGACGGATCGGTACAACGCATCGGCAACAGTCTCACCGTCAATTTTGAATTAACCGACTATGAACATACCGTCACGGTCAGTTACACCGGCATATTGCCGGCACTGTTCCGTGAGGGCCAGGGCATTATTGCGCGCGGCAAACTGGATTCATCCGGTACATTTATCGCAGACGAAGTGCTGGCCAAACACGACGAAAATTATATGCCGCCTGAAGTCGCCGATATGCTGGTATCCCGGCAGACGGATTAGAAAGCAGCCATGATTATCGAGATTGGCCATTTTGCCGTCGTGCTGGCACTGGTGATCTGTATCCTGCAGACCATCATACCGATGATCGGTGCAATACAGGGCAGGGAAAACTGGATGGCCGTGGCACGCCCTGCTGCACAGGTGCAGTTTGTCATGATCAGCCTGGGTTTCATTACCTTGATGCATGCCTTTCTGGTGAATGATTTTTCCGTGGCCTATGTTGCCCATAATTCCAACTCGGCACTGCTCTGGTATTACCGGCTGGCGGCAGTCTGGGGAGCGCACGAAGGTTCCTTATTGCTCTGGTGCCTGATCCTTTCCGGCTGGACCATTTGTGTGTCCTGTTTCAGTAAATCGCTGACACTTGATTTCACCGCCCGTGTTCTGTCAGTAATGGGTTTCATCAGCACGGGTTTCCTGTGTCTGCTGTTATTCACTTCAAATCCCTTTGAACGCCTTATCCCTGCGGCAATGGATGGCCGTGATTTGAATCCGTTGTTACAGGACATCGGTTTGATCATGCATCCACCGATCCTGTACATGGGTTATGTCGGCTTTTCTGTGGCTTTCAGTTTCGCCGTTGCAGCACTCAGTGCAAACAAACTCGACAGCAGTTGGGCGCGCTGGTCGCGGCCGTGGACGCTGATCGCGTGGGGTTTTCTGACACTGGGCATTGCGCTTGGAAGCTGGTGGGCCTATTACGAACTGGGCTGGGGCGGCTGGTGGTTCTGGGACCCGGTGGAAAATGCTTCATTCATGCCCTGGCTGGCGGGAACGGCACTGATACATTCATTAATCGTGACTGACAAACGCGGGGCATTCAAAAGCTGGACTGTATTACTGGCCATTGCGGCATTTTCACTGAGTTTGCTCGGGACTTTCCTGGTCCGATCCGGAGTCCTCACTTCGGTACATTCTTTTGCAGCAGATCCCGTGCGCGGCGTAGCCATATTGATCTTCATCAGCCTGGTAGCCGGCATATCATTATTACTCTATGGGATGCGCGCCGGGCAAGTGCGTTCTTATTTACAGGCAAGTTTTTTGTCGCGCGATTACGCGCTGCTGGCCAATAATATAATTATTCTGGTGGCGGCGTCGGTTGTGTTCCTGGGCACACTTTACCCGTTATTTCTGGATGCACTGAATCTCGGCAAGGTCTCGGTTGGCCCTCCCTATTTTAATACCATGCTGGTGCCGCTGTTCCTGTTACTCGGTGTATTAACCGCTATTGGGCCGCTGCTGCGCTGGCGGCATGATCATCTGCAAGAACTTGTCACCCGCTTGCGATTGCCTTATCAGTTAATCACCTGCGGCGTGATCCTGTCTGTGATCATAATGCTCGATATCAGCCTGTGGCTGGTCTTCGGATTATCAGTAGCAGGCTGGATAGTCTGTTCATCAATTTGCCTGTTGATGGATCGCGTTAAACATTCATCCACTCTTCTGGCCGGTCTATTCACACAGCCACTGTCTTTTTATGCAATGTTACTCGCACATACTGGTTTTGCATTGTCTATCACCGGTGTCACACTGGTGACGGCGCTGGACCTTGAAAATGATCTCGGCATGACACCCAATGTGAGCAAACAGATCGGAGATTATGAATACATCTTCAGGGGAGTTGAAGAAATTCAGGCACAGAACTACCGCGCACTACGAGGTACTTTCGATGTTATGCATAACGGCCGGCACATTACCCGCTTGCATCCGGAAAAACGCCACTACCCTGTACAGAATTCGGTGATGACCGAGGCTGCAATTGATGCCGGTCTCAGCCGTGACATCTATATTTCCCTGGGTGATCCGCTTGAAGGTGACACATGGAGCGTGCGTATCTATTACAAACCTTTTATACGATTCGTGTGGCTGGGTGGTGTACTGATGTTTTTGGCCGGAATTATTGCTGCCTGTGACCGGCGTTATAAACTGCGTCAAGACAACCGTGCACGCCTGAAGCAACTCCACGTACAGGAGGCATAGGCATGATCCGCGTTTATGTGCCACTTGCTGCATTTATCATCATCGTTATTTTTTTTGCAGCAGGTCTGACACGCGACCCGAAAATAATTCCATCGCCATTGATAGATAAACCTGCACCCGCTTTTGTTTTGCCAGAACTGTTTCAACAGGAAAAACTGTTCTCCAACAACTCCCTGTCAGGCAAAGTCACCCTGATAAACGTGTGGGCCAGTTGGTGCGGTACCTGTGTCAAAGAACACTCATTATTACTGGATCTTGTCCAGGATGTGGAAGCGGCCGGTTCCGGTCTTCAGGTCATCGGCCTCAATTACAAGGACGATCGAGCTGCCGCGATTAAATGGCTGGAACGCCTTGGCAATCCCTATACCACCATTTTGTTCGACCCGGATGGCAGCTGCGGGCTGGACTGGGGTGTGTATGGTGTGCCGGAAACCTTCGTGATCGATCAGTACGGTATTGTACGATACAAGCTCACGGGACCGCTGACCCAGGCAATCATTAGCGGGGAAATTCTTCCGTTGGTTCAACGATTACAGGAATCATAAAACTTGATGAAATATTTTGTTCTGATCCTGTTGCTACTCGCCGCTGACTACAGTCCGGCGTTTGACACACGTGAATTTGAAAATGATGCAGACCGCGACCGTTATCAAAAACTGATCACGGAACTGCGTTGCCCCGTTTGCCAGAACCAGAATCTTGCCGATTCAGGTTCCGGCCTGGCGATTGATTTGAGACAGCAGATATTTCAGCAAATTGAATCCGGAAAATCCGACCACGACATCGTTGATTTCATGTTGCAACGTTATGGTGATTTCATTCTCTACCGGCCACGTCTGACATCCGGCACGCTGGCACTCTGGTTTGGCCCTGTTCTGGTTCTTGTTACAGGTTTTATAATATTGATTGTCATCAGCAGAAGGAATTCCACTGTTACCTTGTCCGAATCAGAAGAACAATTCTTGCAGGACATCATGAATGAACCACCTGCGGGACGGGGCCGGGATTCATGATAATTTTCATCTTTTACATCATCCTGCTCTCTACCGTTGCTATCTCATTTATCATTCCGCCATTATTGAGCGAAAACAGTAATACAGGGATAGACAGGAAAAAATATCATCTTGCGTTTTATCAACAGCGCCAGATAGAACTCGGGAAGGAACTGCAAGGCGGCCTGATCGATCAGGATGAATTTGATAACCGTCTGCTAATTTACAAAAAACAATTGGCAGATGAGATCAGTCCCGGAATTACGGCCGGTATTTCCAAAGCAAATTCTTCGCGCTGGCTGGCAGTTATCATCGCCACACTGATACCGGTTGCCGCAAATGCTATTTACCTGCCACTGGGCGGCGGCAAGGCTGCACTTGTCTGGGATATACCGGATGAAGACGAACTGGCACTCATGACAAACAAAATTCTGCCGCCACCGGAAGCAATCAATGCCCGGTCCGGTTTGGATGCAGTACAGTGGCACACGCTGGGGCAGACTTACTTCAGCCAGGAACGTTATCGTGATGCTGCTCAGGCCTATCACCTGGCACTGCAGGCTGACCCACGCAATGCGGATTACCTGGTTGATTATGCCGAGGCACTCATTATGGGACATGACGGGGAAATCAATACAGACATTACCAGGTTGCTGGAACAAGCTCTCAGTATCAACCCGGATCAACCCCGGGCCCTGTGGTTGATGGCGGTAGCAGCTTCACGCAAAGACGAGCGGGAAAAACAAACACATTACCTGAAACGCCTGCTGACACAGTTGCCCGACGGCGTACCGGAAGCGGTAAAGATCAGGGAGGTGCTGACAAATCTCGAAGAGAACTACATATCCCCTGAGACAAGTCCGGAAGCAGCAATAATAAATGTCAACATAACTATCGACCCGGTACTGAAAAAATTTACACACCAGGATGATACGGTCTTTATCTACGCACGGGCACTGGAGGGGCTGCGTACACCGCTGGCCATCAGCCGTTACCGGCTCGCTGACCTGCCGGCAACCATTACCCTGAATGACAGTCTTGCCATGACCCCGGCAATGAAACTTTCGGCTTTTAATGAAGTTGAAGTTCTGGCAAGAATCAGCAAATCAGGCAAGGCGCAATTAAATAGCGGGGATCTGGTGGGCAGAACAGGTCCTGTAGCGACAGATACAGCTGCTTCCGTTTCAATAACAATTGATCAACAGATACAGTAACTGCATTAATCCATGCTGATCCTCAATGCTGCCGCACTGGCAAGCGGAGCCAGTGTAAATGCAAAGACCAGCAACGCCGCAAGTAAAAGCAAATGGCCACTGATGTCCATACCCTGTTGATAAGTGGTGATCGCCAGTGTTGAAAAGATCAATACCGGGACATACAGCGGCAAAGACAGGATCGCCAGCAGCAGATTACCCCGCCCGATCCGCACTGTCAGTGCAGTGGTGATACTTCCGATCAGGCTCAGGATGGGTGTACCCAGCAACAAGGTCAACATGAGTAATAAGGTGGTTCTGGTATCCAGTGAAAACATATAGGCGGCAACCGGCGTCAGCAGGATTACCGGCAATCCGGTAATACACCAGTGAGTTAATATCTTTGCCAGAGCCAATAGTGTCAATGATTCTGGACTCAATAATATCAATTCCAGGCTGCCATCCTCATAATCACTCCTGAACAGATTATCCAGCGTCAGTAATGAAGCCAGTAATGCTGCCATCCAGATAACCGCTGGCGCGATTTGCTGCAACAAATCTGTGTCTGGACCCACGGCCAGGGGAAACAGGCTGATGGTAATAAAATAAAACAACAACGGATTAATCACCTGGCTCAGCGAACGTGAGGCCAGCAACAGGTCACGTTTAATCATTCCGTACAGGGCTTGCATAATTTTCAGTTTAATTCCAGTGTGCGGAGATTCAGCGACGGATTCAACGTATCCTGATGTGTAGTCAGAATGACCATGCCATATTTATCAATATGCTCAAGCAACATGTTATTCAACAGGGCCTGTCCCTGCTTGTCGAGAGCAGTGAATGGTTCATCCAGTATCCACAAAGGCTTGCTGATGATCAGCAAGCGTGCGATTGCAACCCGCTGACGTTGTCCGGCAGAAAGTGAATGACAATAAAGACCAGCGGTACTGACGAGTCCAACCCGATCGAGCGCCTGATTGATGGCATCTTGATCAGGTTCCTGCTCATTGATGCCCTGATAGAATGCCAGATTTTCATTCGGTGTAAGCCCGGCCTTGACCCCGGTCTGATGTCCAAGATAATGCAGTGCTGAATAATAATCCGGCCGGTTTGAGTTTATGTTGGTATTGTTCCATAACACACTTCCATCATCGGCGAAGCCAAGTCCGCATAATATCCGCAGCAGAGTAGTTTTTCCTGCGCCATTGATCCCGGCAACCCGTAATATTTCTCCACTGTTTACCGCAAAGGAAACCCCGTCAAACAGGCGTTTATCACCTTTGACTGCTTCAAGCCGGCATGCCTCAAGCTGGTTATTTTTAAAGTCTTGATGCATATCCTTTTATGTTGATATCTGATTGAACGGGTTTCACAATAATAACATAACCGTATAGTCACATACCCGGAACGGTGACTAACTGGGTCAGCCACACATCAGAGCCTATAAATAAAACTTTTGAGAAATCATCCGGCATGAAAACAGCAAAAATATTTCTCGCGCTTGGCAGTCTCAATGCCATGCTGGCAGTCTTGCTGGGTGCTTACGGTGCACATGGACTCAAGGGCAGGCTGGCTGAACATACGCTGTCCATGTACCAGACCGGTGTGCAATATCATTTCTATCATTCGCTGGGATTGATCATTGTTGGTCTCGTCATCCTGCAGAAACTGGATTCAGCTTGGATCAAATCGGCCGGCTGGCTCATGCTGGCCGGGATATTGATGTTCTCCGGCAGTCTTTATCTTATCAGTACTATCAATATGCACTGGCTGACCACTATTGCACCATGGGGAGGCATGGCGTTTATCTTTGCCTGGCTGGCACTGTTTATTGGTATAATCAGATCAAAGACAAACTGACTTGCGGAACCAGATCATGAAAAAAACCCTCCTGTTTCTCCCATTCATTATATTTAATGTGCATGCCGAGTCCGTTGATGAAACCATCAGCAACGCCTGCCTGAAACAGGCTGTCTCATTCACACAGCAGTTAAAAGCAGATGTCTATTCGGACATGAACAAGGAACAGGCCAATAAAATAATTCAACTCTCAACCGAAAGCTGCAAGCAACAGTTCGCAGCCAAAGAAAACCAGCAAGTCATATCACAAGCCACGGAAGAAAAGAAAGAATCAAAATCAACGGACTGGTTTACAGAAAAAGTGCTTAGTGGTGAACCTGCAGACAAGGCGGGTAACAAACGCCTCAAACGAATGCAAAATAAATAAGAGAGGGTCAAATCTTTCTGTCGTCATTCTTGCGAATGCCAGAATCCCCTTCCCCCTTGCAGGGGGAAGGAAGGATGGGGGTAGATTATTTACTGGATGCTGGTCGCTACGGACTGACGCACACGGATGTGCTAATGCCGCGGTCACATGGATGTGATTGAGCGGCCCCTGTCCTCACGCGACATTTCCCACATCCTGTGGGTCGTATTCACCAGCATAACGTAAGGTTATTTTATTATTTGTAAATCCATAACCAGTAACAAAGTACAATCAGTAACAGCCAGATTGATACAACAATTATTATTCCAGTAATTTTCAATACTCTGCTTTTAATTTCCTGCTGTTGCGACTGATAATCCCGTATTACTTCTTCCGGCATCAGTTTCATGACCAGTGTAATTGCAATCGGAACAAGGATCACATCATCGAGCAAGCCAATCACCGGAATAAAATCAGGGATGATATCAATCGGACTGATTACATAGGCGATGACCAGCAGGGTTAGCATTTTCACATACCAGGGGACCCTTGGATCACAAACACCGTGATACAAGGTATAAACATGTGATTTCAGATGTTTGCCTTGATCCAGCAGTTTTCCAGCAAAGCCCATACAATATCAGCGTCCGGGTTATATAATGCGTTTATGAATTGTGAAATTGTGGCTATTATAATAAGGAACCTCTGATTAAGTAGTCATTGCGGGGAACGAAGTGACGAAGCAATCTTCTAATACGTTGATAATACTTGATTCGAGATTGCTTCGCTGCGCTCGCAATGACGGCTGTGACACTTAATCAGAGGTTCCCTAAATACAAAATATATTATGCGTCTCAAAATATATTGTCATTTCGAGCGTAGCGAGAAATAAATTATACAGTCATTGCGAGCCCCACAGGGGCGTGGCAATCTCATACAAGAGATCAACACGGCGCCTGTGGCGCCTCGTGATGACACAATTGACAGGGTTTCTCCTGGTTAGTAAAAAGATGACAAGAAAAAAAATCCCGTTTGCAGAACGATTGCGTAAAGGTGAATTGCTGATTGGCACGCTCGTCAGTCTGCCCTCACCTGAAATTACTGAAATCCTTTCCAATAGCGGTTATGACTGGCTATTCATCGATGCAGAACACGGCGCTTTCAATCCGCAACAGGCCCAGTCCATGTTGCAGGCTGCCGGTGATTGTCCCTGTGTGATCCGGGTGCCGTCCGGTGATGAAGTCTGGATTAAAAAAGCACTGGATATCGGTGCGGCAGGGATTATCGTTCCACAAGTACATACTGCCGAACAGGCAAAACAGATTGTGAAATCGTGCAAATATTCCCCGCAGGGCTCACGTGGTGTCGGCATTGGCCGTGCGCACATGTATGGAATGGGTTTTGAGGATTACATCAAATATGCCAACAAGAATACCGCAGTGATATTGCAGGCAGAAAGCCAGCAGGCCATCAACAACATAGAAGCTATTGCTGCCATCAAGGGTGTCGATGCGATACTGATCGGACCTTATGATTTATCCGCAAGTCTGGGCAAGATCGGACAGGTCACCCATCCGGTTGTGGTCAAAGCCATCGACAAGGTGGCAAAAACATGTAAAAAAGCAGGCATCAAGCTTGGATTTTTTGGAGTCAACACAGATGCAGTCAAACCTTATATGAAAAAAGGATTCACATTAATTACTGTGGGTGTAGACACACTGTTCCTCATCAAGTCAGCCAAAGAAACACTGGCATTGGTCCGTGGATAAGAAAACATCAATGGGCCTCGGCACACTAAATACTATTCTTAACACTGCGCCACTGATCATTCAGGGGGCAACCCGGCTGATCAAATTAATCAAGGACCGGGACAAACCAGAACCGGCAGATATTCCAGCCACCGTGGAAGGATTGAAGAGTGAAATAGAACGTATTAACACACGGCTGGATGAAAACTATGAATCAGATATCCAGCAGATCAAACTGATAGAAGAACTCGCCAGACAAAATGAACTGCTGGCCACTACCCTGAAAAAAACCAACAAACAAATTAATGTGATCACTATCATTGCTCTGATATCACTGCTGGTTGCGATTGTTGTGTTTCTGAGATTACTGAGTATCTAGGGTACAAGTGTTCCTGATTATCGCCATCGTATTTACCCTGCTGCAATGGATATGTGCTTTTTTTCTGGTTATTTTCAGTGTGCATGGCCCGTCCTCACTCCCTGCACTGACCCTGTTCTGGTTAATCATCATTCAGGTGATCCTGTGGGCAGGTTTTATAATATTCAGGCACAGTAAAAATAGGTATGCCGCAGTTTATCTGGTTTTTCTGGGCATACTGACCACAGTCAGCGCCCCACTGATGTATTTCATTGCAGAAAAGTACGATGCCCACCGCTGGAACAATATCATCACCAACACAAAAATATACGATGTACGGGATGAGTTGCTGCTGACCGGCGACGGGATGCCGTTTGGTATCAAATTTTCCTTCAAGGCTGAATTTCCATACACAGATTATAATTACGTTACGCCCATGATGCGCCCGCAATCAGACCGCTACGGAACGGGTACAGGGCCGAACGACATGCGTGTACTGCGCTACTCAGCCACTCCCACGCCGGAGAAGGATTACTATTTCAAAAAAGGTGTTGCCTATGACATCGTATTTGAAATGATTCCTGCCTACCTGGCCCCGAAACAGCCAGCAACAAACAGCCAACAGCCGGGATTTTGCCTGCAATATCCAGTTCAAAATGTTCAAACCATGACACGCGATGAATTCGAACGACTGGTCAGTGTTGACGGCCCGGATACCTATCTGGTTACGCTGCATGGTACCGGTTATGGTGATATTTACTCCGGACGCGAACCTGCCTTTACCCGTAATCAATACAATCCGGGCGAGTTCTTCAGGACTTATAAAACATTAAACATAGAAGAATGCAGATGGCCTCCACAAAATTAATTATCATTCATCAATGAAAAAGGTCTACAGCGCAGATAACCTTTTGATGGCGGGTTACATCAAAAACCTGCTTGAATCCTGTGATATCGCCTGCATTATCAAAAACCAGAACCTGGGCGGTGCTATTGGTGAAATACCGCCTATTGAATGCTGGCCTGAGGTTTGGATAATCGAAGATGATAATTTATCAGAAGCAACTGAAATCATTGATTCAGCCATGCGGGAAAACAAGCAAACAAATACCAAATGGAAATGCCAATGCGGTGAAACCCTGGAAGGCCAGTTCAGTGCTTGCTGGCATTGTGGCGCTGAACGGATTTCATAAACAGTTATCAATAAAATGTACGAAACCTGTCCGAAATGCAGCTATCAGAGAAAACCCACAGATACTGTTGATCCGGGAACCTGCCCCGGTTGCGGGATCATCTTTGCAAAATGGATGAAACAGCAATTTGCACCACCAACTGTTATTGCCAACACATCAGAAGATGAACACATCGGCCTGACTGCTTACTTGATCGAAAAAGTATTGTTTGTTGAACCAAAAACCGGGCCGGCATTTTTTTATGGCCGGTTAATTCTCTATATCGGGATTGTTTACTGGGGCTGGCAATTCATGTGGATGGATTTCACACTTAACCCGCCGGTGATTGGTAATTCTTTCATGCACAACATTAATCTTGTTTTTCATGAGGCTGGTCATATCCTGTTTATGCCGTTTGGCTGGTTCATGATGATCCTTGGCGGCACACTTGGCCAGTTACTGATGCCGATTGTGGTCATGCTGGTATTTATTTTTAAAAGTCATAATAACTTTGGTGCATCGGTCGGCTTATGGTGGCTGGGACAAAGTTTCATGGATGTAGCACCTTACATCAACGATGCATTGGTACAACAGCTTGTCTTGCTGGGCGGACATACCGGCGCAGACGCACCGGGAAACCATGACTGGAATAATATTCTTGGTGAATTTAATCGTCTGGAAAAAAGTCACGAATATGCCACGATTGCCCATAATTCCGGGGTCATTATCATGCTTGTTGCCTTCGTTTGGGGCGGCTATATTCTGTACCGGCAATATATCAATATGAAACAATAAAAAACTGCCAACTACGAATATTGTCATTTCGAAGGACGCTTACAGGGAAGTAAGTGGTAGACAATGTCAGGAACATATTGTCGAGCGTAGCGACTGAGAAATCCGGTTATTACATAAAAACCAGGTTCCTCGCATACGCCCGGAATGACAATCCGGGCTGCTACTGATAATGAGGTTTATTTTCAATTTACTGGTTTCCTCTGTAAAATCCCCACCTTAAATCACGCCTTATAAACAGGTACCCACCCGGATGACCAAAACAGAAGTATGAAAATAAAAAAAATAATACCAGTATTTATTTCCTGGTTAATGCTGTTCAGTCTGCCTGCCTACACTATTACCCCCCAGAATTTATCCAGTCTGCCGCAGGGTGCAAACAGCATCATGCAGCGGCACAAGATCCCGCTCAGTAGTCTGAGTGTCTATGCAGTGGATCTGGATACCGGCCAGCCGATCATCATGTTGAACCAGGATACTCCGCGTAATCCGGCATCGGCCATCAAAGTACTGACCACTTATGCCGGACTGGAATTGCTGGGTCCGGCGTATTTGTGGGAAACGCGTTTCTATCTCGATGGCGTATTGAACAATGGCACACTGAAAGGTAATTTGATCTTTCAGGGTGGCGGCGATCCGTTTCTTTCCCGGGAAAGTTTCTGGCACATGTTACATACCATGCGTTCAAGGGGACTGAAACACATTGAAGGAGATTTCGTCATCGATCACAGTCTGTTTGAAAATGAGACTGGTTCCACGGGTGATTTTGATGGCAGACCCTATCATGCCTACAACGCTTTCCCGCATGCGGCACTGGTGAATTTTACGGCACAGGAATTTTTCATGATTCCGCAAACAAATAGCGTTCTGGTTTATGCCGACCCTCCCGCTGAAAACGTACAGATTCGCAATAACCTGAAACTCGTTACCGGCAAATGCTGGGCGCCTGGCACCGGAGCAAATATGAACGTCAGCAAGCAAGGCAGCCAGGTAATTGTGGAGTTCACAGGAAATTATCCTGCCGCCTGTGGTGAACAGGTCATACAACGATCAGTTATCCCGCCCGATCATTTTGTGTATGGTGTATTCAAATCTTTATGGGAAGAGATGGGTGGCACTATCAATGGCCATTACAGAAATGGTGTGGTACCCGCCGCCGGCAAACCGTTTTACACGGAAACATCGCGGCCATTAACCGATGTGATCTACAGCATCAACAAATACAGCAATAACGTCATGGCCAGACAATTATTATTGACCATCGGTCAAATCAAGGTAGGCGCTCCCGGCAGCAAGGCTTCCGGTGCTCAAGCTATTAAACAATGGTTGTTTGATATCGGTATCCAGGCACCGGAACTGGTACTGGATAATGGGTCTGGTTTATCCCGTCACGAAAGAATATCGGCAGCTACCATGGGAAAGATACTTGAACGCGCATGGCATGGACCATTACAACCGGAATTTCTGGCATCACTGCCTATTGCAGGGAGGGACGGCACCATGGGCAAACGCCTGAATGGAAAAGTACCGGTGGGCAATGTACGCGTCAAAACCGGACTACTGAACGACGTACGCACAATGGCGGGTTATGTCAAAAGCCGCAATAACCGGCACTTTGCCATCGTCACCCTGCACAACCATGCCGGCATACAAAACACGACTGGTACACAGATTCAGGATGAAATACTTAAATGGTTGTATGAACTGTAATTAATACTTGCCTTTCCCTTTCCCTTTGCCGTTGCCATGATATTTTCTGGCCAGACCGGGAGGCAGTTTTCTTTCATCATATCGGCCCCAGTCCCTGTCTGTGTAACGGCTGTAATACCAGCCATCACGCGCATGCTTGTAGTAGTTGCCGTCACGGTAAAAATGATCATGCAAACCGATCACTATATAAACACCAAGGTGTGCATCATATACCAGATCATGGTTATGATATTTTGCACGATAGCCATGTGCAGGGGCATGCGGCGGCGGACCATAACCCTGATGATGATCGTGTGCCGGATATACAGCACAACCCGATACAATCAGCACTGAACCTATCAACAGACTGCTTATAACCTGACGGTTTATCTTGTTCATCGCTGTAACCTCACTAATGCATAAAAGTTACCTGTTGGACAAGAAACAATGAGTAAGTTCTAACCCTCTCATTGCAGATAAGTGATCTGGATCACAAAATTAAATTTATTGATTCGGGGAACTTTTCCCAGACAATTTAACGGTGATTTCTGCGCCGCCAAAACCATCCCTGGAGCAATGTGCCCGAACTATCACTGTGTCAATATTTTCAGGTTATGGGGACATTGGGCAAGCTACGTGTAAATGGCTGCACTTTTACATGCGGATGTTGCAGGTTACTGGCAAATAGATAATTGTCATCTTCAGTAAATATCACCATGGCATCTGCATATTGGTCCCAGCCTGTATCTCCATGTTGAACTGTTACCTTGAATGAATAACGACTGACGCCATAACTGGTGACTTCCACATTTAAAACATCAGCCTGATCAGCATGCGCCAATACAGAAAATAACAGCAAAACAAGTGCATAAATTCCTGGCATTATAAAGTCAGATCAATTGCAAATTAACTGTCACATTTATAAATGGTGCACTTTTCAACTGCTATACTTGAACTGACAATAAGTATTCTAGAACATTATTAAAGGAGAGAGGAAATGCCAGATAGTATCTACAGAGTCACCGAACTTGTCGGAACCAGCAACATATCCTGGGAAGATGCCGCCAAACATGCCGTGGAAGGCGCCGCCAAATCATTGAAAAACCTTAGAGTTGCCGAGGTGAGTAAACTCGATGTCAAGATTGAAGATGGCAAGGTAGTTGCCTATCGGGCCCGGGTATCGCTTTCATTCAAATATGAAGGACATTAAATAGTTACAGATACAGTGGCTGGCACCTCCAAACCGGTTGCCAGCTAACAGTATTAATTCATACAAGCTTTTTGGGATTATCCTGGATTACAACGGGAGAAATATAATGAGCGAAAGCAGAAAAGCATATGTAGAGAAACTAAAAGCCCAACTGGATGAATGGAATGCCGATATTGATAAATATGAGGCAAAAGTAAAAAAAGCCGAAGCAGAATTCAAGGTCAAATATGAAGATGAACTGGTGAAATTGCATCAGCAGCGTACCCAAATCAAGGCAAAACTTGCAGAAATTCAGAATGCTAGTGAAGAAGCATGGGAAGATCTCAGATACGCATTTGAGAAATCATGGGATATATATAAGGAGAGTATTGAAAAAGCCATGTCGAGGTTCAAGTAGACAAGCAATTAATTTCCCGGAGACAGCCTGCGGACACCATAATCACAGTTTCTGGTGCGTATTGTCAGCTTGATTCTATATCAATATGTTTTGTATCTTTACAGGCCAGTAGATGTCTGCCCTGTGGTCAACAGGGCGGACTAATTCTGGGAATTCACCTGATAGGTTAATTTATATCAATAGATACCCGTCATGGCCGGCATGATGAAACATTCTCAAACTAATATTTATTTTATTCTCTTGTATGTAACAAATAATGACTGAATAAATGATCTGCATCCTGCCATTCACGCTCTATTTTCCATCCGGCACGTAAAGCCAGCTCTGAAAACTCATCGGATGAATATTTATAGGAATTTTCCGTGTGTATGGATTCACCACATCTAAATGAAAACCTGACACCATTCACCAATACCTTCTGTTCTACCAATGAGACCAGATGCATTTCCACGCGCCATTGCTGAATATTATAGAAAGCATAATGTTCAAAATTATTCACATCGAAAGTCCCGTCAAGTTCACGATTAATTCGCAATAATAGATTTTTATTGAATCTGGCTGTCACACCGGCTGCATCGTTATAGGCGCGGTACAGGATTGATGGTGATTTCTTCATGTCCACACCGATTAGCAGCCATGCACCTTTACCAAGAGACTTGCGGAAACCATCCAGTAGTGAGACTGCCTGTGATGGAGAGAAATTGCCAATGGTAGAACCGGGGAAAAATCCCATACGGATGACGCCAATATCATTTTCCGGCAGTTCAATCGGATTTGTAAAATCAGCCTCGATCGGTGTGACTTCAATATTGCTGAAGTCATTGTCGAGCTCCAAAGCTGCCCTGCGTAGATAATCTCCTGCGATATCAACTGGCACGTAATGCCTGATACCATTCAGATGCTCAAGCAATAATCTTATCTTGACCAGAGATCCGGCACCAAATTCGATAATATCAAGATTGCCTTTGAATAACTCTGCCAGCCCCCGGCCAATTTCCGGTAACATGCATAATTCCGTGTGATAGGGATAATATTCAACCAGTCCACAAATTTCATCGAATAATCTTGAGCCTGCATCATCATAAAAATATTTTGACGGCAGGCTTTTCTGTTTCCGGCCCAATCCTTGCAACACATCATTAAGAAAAGAATCTTCTGCAGATTCAACGGCCCTGATCTTTTTAAGAAGAGGGGATCGCACCTTAATCAGACGCCAAACGAATGCCGGAAAACTGCCAGAAACTGTGTGGATAGAAAAAATTGCGGTAAGTTGACCGAATATGCCCGGGCGGTGTCACACAGGAACCACCACGCAGCACATATTGCCCGCACATGAATTTGCCGTTGTATTCTCCCAGTGCACCGTGTGCCGGTTGATAACCGGGATAAGCAGCATAGGCGTTGCCGGTCCATTCCCACACATCACCAAATAATTGCGTTAGCCCGCTATGTTTTGCTACCTGCGGATGTAATACATTCATATCCAGCATATTTCCCTCAACTGGCTGACTCTTGGCCGCTACTTCCCATTCAAATTCTGTTGGCAGGCGTTTATCCGCCCAAGCTGCATATGCACAAGCTTCATAATAATTGACATGACAAACAGGGGCATTGGGTTGTAAAGGCTGCAATCCTGCCAGTGTAAATTCTGACCTCTCTCCTTCCTGTTCTTTCCAATAAACTGGTTGCGTGTGCTGATGTTCCTGTATCCAGGCCCAGCCATCGGACAACCATAATAGCGGATTGGCATACCCACCCTCTGCAATGAACTCTGCATATTCACTATTGCTCACAGGCCGTGATGCAAGTTTGAATGGCGCCAGATATACCTGATGTCGAGGTGCCTCATTATCAAAACAAAATTCACCATTGACAGCATCAGCGCCACATTCATAAAGTCCACCATCAAAGGATATGAATTTTAATGCTTGTACCGGACCATCTGTATATTGTTGCCGGATCAGTGCAGGGAACATGGGGTTCAATGAAAAAGCGTGTTTGATATCCGTGAATATCAATTCCTGGTGTTGCTGTTCATGATTGATCCCCAGCGTAATGATCGCCTGTTCATCATCATTGATTTCACCGGCAAGATGTTTACACATGGCATCATCAACGTAATGACGATATGCGAGAATCTCTTCTACCGAAGGACGCGACAATACGCCTCGGGACAGACGCTTGAATTGTTCACCGACGCTGTTGTAATAGGAATTAAACAGGACATTAAAATGATCGTGAAACGGTTTATAGCCATTCACATTATTCAGGATAAAAGTCTCGAAAAACCAGGTGGTATGTGCCAGATGCCACTTTGCCGGGCTGGCATCCGGCATGGATTGCAACTGCATGTCCTCAGCCGTCATTCCCGCCACAATCTGTTCCGACAATTTCCGGGTTGAGAGATATTGTTCGATGAGCATATCCGGTGAAACTCTTTGTTTATGCCCAGTATAAACGCCGGATATGACAGTGGAATTACTTTTTCTCAGCTGGTTTTCCATATTATTTATATTCATGGAACTGTATACAAATAATAACACTTCTTGCACGAACCTTGTCCCTTTAATTATGTCATCTGCAAACCAGCCATACACTTGATATACTAGACCCGGAACTGATTACCAATACCGGAATTACTGTGAATTATCGCCAAACACTTCTGATACTCGCCATTACCTGCCCGCTGGTAATTATGGCCAGTCCCGGTTACGCCGAAGACCAGTTACTGGAACCGGTACTGGGGCCGGCATCTGATGCCGATTCCCAACTGTTGCAGATCCGGCAGCAACTTGCAGACATCCAGAATTCAATACAGGAAAAGCGCGCCCACATAGAACAGTTACGCAAACAACTGGAAAAGGAAAAAGACGAAAGCGAACGCGGGGATTTGCAATGGCAAATTGAACGGGAGGAAACGGATATAAGCAATCTGCGGCGCTCCTTCGAGAATATTGCATTGGGTGGTGTTGACCTAAGCGCCTTCGATCCTGCCAGCCAGGATGAACAGTTCAACTGGCAACTGGAACTGCAACAAATCCTTAAACCGCTGTTCCAGGAACTCAAGGATCTAACCGAAAAGCCAAGACAAATAGAACGGCTGAAAAGTCAGTTAGATATCCTTAATAATCAAACGCAAATCACACAGCGCGCTTTGAATAATGTGGAGCGACTGCTGGATGACACAATGGACAAAGCCACCAGTCAACGTCTTGAGAGTGTCCGTCAGACCTGGGTTCAACGATT
>Ga0214472_10001619_pt1 | contig 24933 bp, 19 predicted proteins | sample RVTome_6_FD_207662 | JGI IMG/M metagenome (GOLD analysis project Ga0214472, IMG submission 207662) | Soil microbial communities from uranium-contaminated site in the Upper Colorado River Basin, Wyoming, United States - RVT140D175 | ecosystem: Environmental > Terrestrial > Soil > Contaminated >...
GTATCGGCAATAGCCAGAGCCGGGGCATCGTTTATACCGTCGCCGACAAAGATAACCCTGGCATTATTTTGTTGCATCTCCTGAATAATTCGTAGCTTATCATCCGGCTTAAGCCCTGACCACAATCGGGTAATGCCTACCTGCTGGCCAACTATTTCGACCGACTTTTCATGGTCACCCGATAGGATACCAATATCCTTGAGCCCTAGTTTTTCCAGACCTTCAATTGTTTGTCCCGCCCCGCTCCGTACCCGGTCGGAAACGCTTAAAAAACCAAGAGGTTGTTTATCACGGTAAACCATAAGCGGGGTGGAGCCCTGATCCTTAATCTCATTGAGCCGACCTTGCAGGGATAAAGGGATACCGCCTATACCGCCATAGAGATAGACGCTGCCTACCTCAATGAGATTACCGTTGACACTGCCCCGAATCCCAAGACCGATTTCCGTGAACAAATCACGTGCCGCATCAACTGTGATTTTTGCATAAAGCGCCGCCTGGATCACCGCTCGGGCAAGTGGATGGGTAGAGTTGAACTCAACACTGGCTGCTTGTCGCAGAAGATCAACCCCGGCCACGCCTTCGACAGGAATGATCTCGTTGACGCGAGGATTACCCTCGGTAAGGGTGCCAGTCTTGTCAAACAAAATGGTATCCGCCAGGGCTACGTTCTCAATATGCTGTCCACCTTTGACCAGAATCCCGGCACGAGCAGCGCGACCAATGGCGGCGACGGTGGCTGTGGGAACCGCAAGGATTAGCGCGCATGGACAACCGACGATCAGCACGGCGACGGCTCGGCTAAAATCACCGGAGATAAACCAGGCAATCAGCGCGCATCCCAAAATCAGCGGAGTGAAATATTTGGCGAATCTATCGATGAAGGCGGTGGTTTTCGGTTTATGTGCTTCAGCCTCGGAAACCAACTTGATAACCTGCCCAAGGGTCGTGTTCTCACCAACTCTTTCGGCATAAATACGGAGCAATCCATTATGATTAAGGGTACCGGCATAGACTGAATCGCCGGCCTTTTTTTCGAGAGGAATAGCCTCGCCGGTAATTGCCGATTCATCCAAGGAAGAATTCCCCTCTATCACCACTCCGTCTACCGGAACCTGTTCACCAGGCTTGACTATGAGTATATCCCCAACCCGCACATCTTCCACCAGAACAGTTTTTGCTTCTCCATTGATAAGAACAATCGCATGCTTCGGCGAGATTTTTATCAGGGCCTGGATTGATTTCCGTGCGGATTCGGCGGTAGCTTCCTCGATAAGTGCCCCCAGCACCATAATGGAACTGACAACGGCAGCGGTAAGAAACTCACCATTGAGCAGACAGGCAATAATTGCAAGAGCGAGCAATTCGTCGACGTTCACTCTCTTTTCCAGAATCCCCTTTACAGCTCCAACAATGACCGGCAGACCATTAATGGCAACGGAACCCAGAATAAGTGCATGACTGATAATAATCTGTTCAGGTTGTATAAATTTGCCGAGCACAAATCCGGCAAGAGCCAGTGATGCTCCAAAACCGACTTTGAGAAAATCTCTGCTAAGCAACAGTTCTTCGTACACGCCAAGTTTAGTAAAACGACCAATCATATTAAAATTCTCCGTTCATAAAAAGACTTACAGTTCAAACACAAAACTTTGACGGAACTTCCTGGTGTTACCGTATTTTTCGCAGGTGATCCATCAACTCTTCAATCAGCTTCTCGTCATGATCGATCATCGATTTTGCAATACAACCACGCAGATGATCGCCGATGACCTGCGTCCAAACACCACGCAACGCACCGGTTACCGAATTAATCTGGCGCAGTACATCTATACAGTCCTTATCCTGTTCCACCATGGTGGATAAACCGCGCACCTGACCCTCGATTCTCCGTAATCTTTTCACTACCCGTTCCTTATCCTGATCTGTTCCACAAAGACTCATCGGACTTTTCCTCCTAACAATCAATTACCAATCCACTACCGACAATATAGGCAATAGGGGTATACCCTATATGATAAGGGTGTTTAGAACTTTTTTTTATAAAAAGCAACTTTAAAATTACTATTGAACAGCCGCTTCGGCACTATCCCAAAACTGACATGACATCCGATTGAATTATAATCGCGCAGTCAGGATTTTTCAGTTCTTTGAGTACATTCGCAATGGTTAGAGATCCAGTGACAATAAAGGTATGGTTCGCCCTGAAATGCTTGAAGGGTATTCCACTGCAGATTTCAGCATCTTCTTGCCTATCCCCTGGCCCTGCCACTCTGGTGAAACGGCAACACTCTCAAAAATAGCCGACTTCTTTCCGAGATGTCCAATATTGTGCATAATTAAGACGGCAATTGTTCCTACAACTGTATTTTCTACTTCGGCCACAAATATTAAAAAGGATAATGCGAAAGGACAATAAAAAAGGCACCTACCGAAAACAATCGATGGGGTGCCTTAAAATTTCTGGAGCGGGATACGCGATTCGAACGCGCGACTTTCAGCTTGGGAAGCTAACACTCTACCACTGAGTTAATCCCGCTTGTGAGACCGATCAATATAGAATCAGGTGATGATTTTGTCAAAGCCTTTTCTTATATTCTCACCAAATTGCAAGTCTTCCCCGATTCCCCATCAGCTTTGCAGTTGTCCTTTTACAGTCAAGATAAATTCAGATCCTTTTCCTTCCACACTCGTTACCTCAATTTTGCCGTTATGTGCCTGGGCAATATGCTTGACTATGGCAAGTCCCAGTCCTGTTCCGCCAAGGGTCCGGCTTCTGGCCTTATCGCTTCGATAGAAACGCTCGAACAGCCGCGGCAGGTGTTTCTTGCCAATTCCACAGCCATGGTCCTGCACAGTGATTCGCACAGCTCCCCCCTGATCTTCTTCATTTAAGGTCCCCTGTACCGTGACAGTATCTCCCTTTTTGCTGTAGGTAATACCGTTGACCAGCAGATTCACCAGTGCCTGTTCCAGAAGGGTTGCATTCATTTCAACCAGAATATTATCCGGACAGTCAATGGCTATTGTTACTCCTGCCTCATCGGCCTTAAGCTGGCAGGTCTGAACCGCTGACTCTATCACTGGTCGAAGCAGTCCTTTTTCAAGGTGAATATTATCCTGTTTGGAGTCTTCTTCAATTCTGGAAAGAGCCAGGAGATCGTCGATAATAGTAGTAAGCCGCTCCGATTGACGCAAAACAATATACAGAAATTTTTCAGCATCTTCACGAATATCGAGGGCACCGTCAAGCAAAGTTTCTACATACCCTTTAATCGAAGTGATAGGTGTTCGAAGCTCATGGGAGACATTGGCGACAAAATCTCTACGAACATTTTCCAGCCGGCGTAGCTTTGTGACATCATTCATCACCACCAGCACCCCGACATTTTCACCCACACCGTTACTCAGGCTGACCACATTGGTCTGCAAAAACCTGTCACCATTTATATCGTGGAAAACTATTTCATCTTCAAGGTTTTCCTTGTTTGCCAAGGTATGGCTGATCTGTTGCTGCAAGTGGACATTTCGTACAATCTGCTGAACTATTTTGCCGGGTGCCGACTTCCTGTCCACATCGAACAACTCGGCTGCTGCATCATTGAGACTGATGACCCGTTCCTCGTTGTCGATAGCAATCACTGCCTCGACCATACTTGAGAAAACCGTCTCCAGCTGGTTCCGGTGGGTGACAATGGCCTGAATCTTTTCATCCAGAAGTTCCGCCATTCGGTCCATGGAAGTAGCGAGAGTGATAACCTCATAAGAAGCTGTCTTTTTTGCCTTCGGCAGCATTCTCTCGCTGAAATCACCTCGGGAAAACTGCTCGGCACTTTTGGTCATCTGTTCGAGCGGCTTACTTATATTTCGGGATATCAGCAGGGTTATCACGCCGGCAAGAAGCGTTACGGCCAATGAACCAAGGCCTATCCTGATTTTGATCGCTAACAGGGTGTTATCCAGTGTTGCTATCGAAACCGATGTTCTGAGCACTGTGTTTATTGCTCTACCCGAAACATTCTCCGCACCTTGTTGATAAGCAACCCGTAGAGGGATCGCCACATATATCCGGTTCTCATCAAGAGTATTGCTGAATCGCCTTGATTTACCTATTCCACCTAAAAAGGCTTCTTCAACTTCAAGTCGATGAAGATGGTTGTCCATTACTGCCGGATTTTCATCTGAATCGGCGATAACCTCTCCGTCTTCAGCAACGACGGTAATTCGTGTCCCTGACACACGACCTGCATGTACGCTATACTCCCGCAACTTTTCAATCCGCCCATCTGCAAGATATCCCGTCACTCTTGAGCTTATCAGATTGGCCCGTGCTTCAAGATCGGATTCGGTCTCATGCAGATAAAACTCCCTCAGGGAATTGGTGCTGTACCAACCGACGGCGAGGATAGCAATAAGAATGGTCAGGATATTGGCTGGGAAAATCTGCCAGACCAATTTATTCGGCTTGAACATAGATCTATGCCTCGGCCTCTGGAGTGGATCGGAAACGATAGCCAATTCCCCTGACGGTTTCGACCATTTTGCCGTATTCATTCAATTTTTTCCTCAGACCAAAGATCTGAACATCGATTGCCCGGGGAGTTATGAGAAAATCGTAACCGCGGGCAAAATCAATAATCTGCTGACGGGTAAAGACCCAGCCCGGTTTAGCAGCGAGAAGAGAAAGAATACTGAATTCCGTAGTGGTCAATAGGATCTCAACGCCATTGAGTTTTACCTCATGCCTGCCCTTATCAATCTCCAGTCCGTCGACAACGATTATCGATTTTCTTGATTCATCGGATTCGTTCGGGTCGGTAAATGCCCGTTTGATAACTGCTTTAATTCTTGCGATCAGAACTTTGGGGCTGAAAGGTTTGGTAATATAATCATCGGCCCCGCATTCAAGGCCGGCAACCACATCCTCCTCTTCACCTTTGGCTGTCAGCATAATGATGGGGATTGAACGATCTATATTCAATTCAACCTTTCTCATCGCCATGCATACCTCCAGTCCGCTTATTCCGGGCAGGTTCAAGTCAAGCAATACGCAGTCTATCTGCTCGGTTCGTAATCGTTCCAGCGCCTCTTCCCCCGAATCGGCACATGTCACATGGAAGCCTGCCCTGATCAGATTGTAGCTGACCAGCTGCTGAATATCCGCTTCATCCTCGACTACAAGAACATTTATTTTTGCCATTGTTTTCTATCTTCTTATATTTCAAATACTTTGATTACCCGGCCTTCATGTCGACTGCAAGCGGACCAGATCCAGATCAGACTCCGTTCCCTGAATATGTCCATATCGTGTACCATTTTTAGTTCCTCCGCAAGCCCCAACCTACCCCTCTAACCATATCTTAATATTCCCCTAATGAATAAGAAACAATCACCTCCTATTGTAGCACGCATCATTATCGATAATCTGTTTTCGAAAATGAGATGTCGGTGCATTTAGGGACACGTATAACAACAAGAATCATCCAGAGGTATTTAATAATATGGAGCATCATTACACCTTTCACCACGAACTTACCCAACTTAATAAAAAGCTGCTGAAACTAAGCAGTATGGTTGAGGAACGTGTTCGCATAGCAACCCAGGTGATCGAGACCAAAGATCAAAAAGCTATCCAGGCGTTAATCGTTTCCGATTACGAGGTTGACGACATGGAGGTTGAGATCGAAGAGGACTGTCTGAAGATTCTTGCCCTTCATCAGCCGGTTGCCAGTGATCTTCGATTTCTGATTGCTGTTATCAAGATCAACAACGAAATGGAAAGAATTGCCGACATTGCCGTAAATATCGCCAAACGCGTGGATAACATTTCCAAGTTCAAACACCAGGCGGCGATCTCCTATGACTTCTCGACGATGAGCGAAAGGGTTATCTCGATGCTGAGAAAGAGCATAGACGCCCTAGTTAACAGCAATTCCATATTGGCAAAAACTATTTTTCTCGATGACGACATAGTGGATAAGTGTAGAAACCGCTGTTACGAGGACATAAAAGAAAGAATAAAAAAAGACCCGGATCATCCGGGCTATCACATCAACACCTATCTTCTGGCCCGCCATCTTGAACGTATCGGCGACCGTGCCGTCAATATTGCCGAAGAGGTCGTCTACTTAGTGGAAGGCACAATCACCCGGTTTGGTTGAAATTTATTGTCTTCAATCTTCAGTTATCATCAACTTCTATACGGGCTTAACAATGTACTCATATCTTCTCCCCTGCATTCTGCTTATCTCTGCAGCATCATATTTTTGGGGAACCTCACGCGCCAATACCGTAGCCGAAGCAGCGGGAGGAATACGGTCGCTTCATTCTCTTCCAAGCCACTATGGCATGTTTACGGTGTTAAGCAGTGCAATTCCTGCGCTTTTAGTCTTCATTTTGTGGCGGCTTCTGGAAGAAACATTCGTCATTTCCCTGGTGACCAAAAGTCTGCCGCCTGAACTGCAGCAACTTTCCGCCAACGAATTCACTCTCATCTTGAACGAGATGAAAAATGTCGCCTACGGCGGTTTTGGAACCCATAATACGGCCCCGGCCGTTCAAATTGCCGCCGACCTTTATGTAGCAACCAGAAACTGGACGAGGAACCTCGCCGGCGTCACAACTATTATCTGTGCTATCATACCAGCCATCATTGCCTACCGGAGCATTGATAAAGACTTACGTGCCCGCAACCTGGTTGAAGGCACGGTAAAGGTTTTTCTCATCGGTTGCTCAACGGTAGCAATACTCACTACGCTTGGGATTGTTCTCTCGGTTCTGTTTGAGGCCATACGTTTTTTTCAGAGTGTCGCTGTTACGGAATTTCTTTTTGGTCTTAAATGGAGTCCTCAGATCGCAATGCGGGTCGACCAGGCGGGGTCATCAGGAGCATTCGGTGCAGTCCCGGTATTTGCCGGCACTATCCTCATCGCTTTTATAGCCATGTCGGTCGCTATCCCGGTGGGTTTACTTTCGGCGATTTATCTCTCCGAATACGCGAGCCCCCGTATGCGCACCTGGGCTAAACCTATGCTGGAGATTCTTGCCGGTATTCCAACCGTAGTCTATGGATTTTTTGCTGCCCTCACTGTGGCTCCACTGATCCGGAACATCGGCGAATCCATGGGATTGCAGGTTTCATCGGAAAGCGCGCTGGCTGCTGGATTGGTTATGGGTATCATGATCATTCCTTTTGTTTCCTCACTTTCAGACGACGTTATTCATGCCGTGCCTCAATCCATGCGTGACGGTTCACTGGGGCTTGGGGCTACCCGGTTTGAAACTATCAGATTTGTTATCATTCCCGCAGCACTACCCGGGATTGTTGGAAGCATCCTGCTGGCCGTATCCCGTGCCATTGGAGAAACCATGATCGTTGTCATGGCCGCAGGCCTTGCAGCCGATCTCACGTTCAATCCATTAAAGGCAGTGACCACAGTCACCGTACAGATTGTTACCCTGCTGGTCGGCGATCAGGAATTTGACAGTCCCAAGACCCTGGCTGCCTTTGCCCTTGGACTATTACTTTTTGTATTCACCCTTTTTCTCAACTTCATCGCCCTGCGTGTCGTACGCCGATATCGTGAGCAATACGAATAGCCCGCCTGAACTGATGAGAAATTCGGGATAGAGCAACTTTAAAATTATCAATATTATCAATCAGCCTTGCAAAGAGCTATGAATTCGACTGAATCCAACAACAGCAACATTCTCGCACCAACTAAACGACTCAGACAACGTTATCGTGCAGAAAAATGGTTTAAGCGCCTTGGATTGTCGGCTATTGCCCTCTCTTTAGCGTTTATTGCCTTCTTGTTTTTCACTATTTTCTCGGATGGCTATACCGCTTTCAGACAAACCTATATCCAACTTGATGTTCATTTTACCGCAGAAGAATTTGCCCAGGAAAAACTTGCCAATGCAGATTATCCCGGTTTGGTAAAAGAAGCGATGAGCACCATGTTCCCGGAGGTGACAGGCCGACAGGAAAAGAGGCAGCTCTACAGTCTTATCAGTCCGGCAGCCGCCTATAAACTACAGGAAATGGTCGAAGCTAATCCGAAGATAATTGGCACAACACAAAAAGTATGGGTTTTGGCCGATGACGATGTCGACATGCTCATGAAAGGGAAAATTGACCGAAATCTCGTCGAGAGCAACAGGAGGATCAGCGACAACCAACTTGCCTGGATAGACAGCATGATTGAAGAACAAAGACTGGAAAAAAGATTCAACAAAACTTTTTTCACGACCGGTGATTCACGGGAACCTGAACTGGCAGGTATCCTGGGCGCGGCAAAAGGATCATTTCTTACTTTGCTCATCACCCTCTCGCTTTCTTTTCCAATCGGAGTTGCGTCGGCGGTCTACCTGGAAGAATTTGCCCCTGAGAACAAGTGGACTGATCTCATCGAAATCAACATTAATAATCTCGCCGCGGTCCCCTCTATAATCTTTGGCCTGCTGGGATTGGCCATCTTTATTAATTTTTGGGGATTTCCGCGCTCGACACCGCTCGTCGGCGGATTGGTTCTTACCTTGATGACTTTGCCGACCATTATAATTGCCGGCAGGGCTTCCCTTAAATCGGTGCCGCCATCCATAAGAGAGGCTGCCCTTGGAGTCGGTGCCTCAAAGATGCAAACAGTGACGCATCATGTTCTCCCTCTGGCCATGCCCGGAATGCTTACCGGTACTATTATCGGAATGGCTCAGGCTTTAGGCGAAACTGCCCCCCTGCTGATGATCGGCATGGTAGCGTTTATTGTCGATGTTCCTGCCGGTATAACAGATCCTTCCGCTGTTCTGCCGGTACAGATTTACCTTTGGGCCGACAGCCCTGAACGCGGGTTTACCGAGAAAACTGCGGCAGCCATCATGATCCTGCTGACGTTTCTCATTGCCATGAACAGTCTGGCCGTCTTCCTGCGGAAGAAATTTGAAATCAAATGGTAACAGAAAGCTAATAATCATGTGTTCTATTGTTAATCGTTCGACCCACAAAAACAACATACAACAAACCTTACAAGGAGAAAAAGAAATGAAAGTAAAAAGTATTCTCGCAGCAGGTGCTCTGACCCTGGCTCTGACCGCACCCGCAATGGCAGCCCGTGACTATATTTCCATAGTCGGGTCGTCAACTGTCTATCCGTTTGCAACTGTAGTAGCTGAGCAGTTCGGTAAAACTTCAGGCTCCAAAACTCCAAAAATTGAGTCTACCGGTTCAGGCGGCGGCTTTAAGCTGTTTTGTGGTGGTGTCGGAGTAAACTTCGCGGACATCACCAATGCCTCCCGGGCGATAAAATCGACTGAGATGAAAACCTGTGCAGATAACGGAGTAGCCGATATCATAGAAGTTAAAATCGGTTATGACGGCATCGTGCTGGCTAATTCCAAAGATGCCAAACTTTTAGAGCTTACACGTAAAGATATCTTCCTGGCCCTTGCCAAAGACGTACCCGACCCGGCAAATCCCGGGAAACTCATCGCCAATCCCTATAAGACATGGAAGGAAGTAAACAGCTCTCTGCCGGATACTAAAATTGAAGTTCTTGGTCCTCCGCCGACATCCGGCACACGTGATGCGTTTGTAGAACTGGCAATGGAGAACGGCGCTAAGTCTTTTGATTTTATAAAAGATATGAAAGCAACCGACAAAAAAGAGTACAAAAAGATTTGTCATACCGTCAGAGAAGATGGCGCATATGTTGAAGCCGGTGAAAACGACAATTTAATTGTTCAAAAACTCCAGGCTAATCCTAATGCACTTGGAATTTTCGGTTTTTCTTTCCTTGATCAAAATGCAGACGTGGTACAGGGATCAATTATCGAAGGCAAAGAACCTACATTTGAAGGTATTGCCGAGGGAGCCTACCCAGTTTCCCGTCCGCTTTTTTTCTATGTAAAAAAAGCCCATGTTGACGTTATCCCAGGAATGAAGGGATACCTTACTGAGTTCACCAGTGAAAAAGCCTGGGGAGAGGATGGATATCTTGCCGACAAAGGGATGATCCCCATGCCGAAAGAAGAGAGGAAAATGTTTAGTGAAAATGTTGCCTCACTCAAGACCATGGAAATGAAGTAATTACCCCTTGTACGTAGCAGAGATGAGAAAAGCAGGACCGATCCTTCAACAGAATCGGCCCTGCTGCTGTAACTTGCAGCATCCAAAAGAAAGAATGGAGAATTTAAGATGGAACTCGTATCAAGACAGACCAACCCTGCGTTTCCAACTATGCTGAGCGGCGATATATCCCGGGAAGCCGAGCAGGCCAGCATCGGCACCATCGGCAGGAAAACCGTCGGCACCCCTTTTGTGGACAATCCACGCATGACTTGCAGGGATGTGGAAGTCTACTATGGTGATAAATGCGCCATCAATAAGATCAGTATTGATGTTGGCTGCAATGAAGTTCTGGCCATGATCGGACCTTCCGGTTGCGGAAAATCCACCTTTCTACGCTGCTTGAACAGGATGAACGATACCGTCCCTTCCTGCCGTGTAGCAGGGGATATCTGTCTTGACGGAATTGATATCTACCATCCGTCGGTAGATGTTGTTCCTTTGCGGGCACAAGTCGGCATGGTCTTTCAGAAACCCAATCCGTTTCCAAAATCAATATATGACAATGTTGCCTATGGCCCGCGGATTCATGGAATGACAAGAAACAGGACCGAACTGGACGAAATCGTTGAGACCTCACTCATAAAAGCAGGATTATGGGAAGAGGCCAAAGACCGACTATTGGAGCCGGGTACCGGTTTGTCAGGTGGTCAGCAACAGCGTCTATGTATTGCCAGGGCGATCGCCGTATCACCTGAAGTTATACTGATGGACGAACCATGTTCCGCTCTCGACCCAATTGCTACTGCCAAAATTGAAGAGCTCATCGCCGAATTGCGGACCCAATATTCGATTGTGATCGTTACCCATGCCATGCAGCAGGCGGCCAGGGTATCACAGCGTACAGCATATTTTCACCTGGGCGATCTTATTGAAGTCGGCCCCACCGATAAGATTTTTACCAACCCCAAGCATAGGCTGACAGAAGATTATATTACAGGTAGATTCGGTTGATCCTCCATAGAAGATGCCTTTGTAATCGACCCATCTGTAATACATTGAAAAAGGGAGGAATTGTCATCCGACATTCCTCCCTTTTTCCGCCTTTCAGCGTTTCACACCAACTACCTCTTCACATATCAGGGTTCATCATGACAAAGGTCACAGCTTTGTGAAATAGTTTTACCAAATTCCGTCTGATGTTCATCATTATGACAGCGAAAACAGCCATATCCTTCGTCTTCGAACTGATGACTATTGTGTTCCTTGTACGTCCCCCAGGTTACATTCATTTTCGGCCAGACATTATCCATATAGGCATTCAGCAGGTAGGCACCGGATGCGATGAGCGTCTTCTCATTCTCAGCGACAAAAGCAGCTCCATGCCGCTCAGCCTGCAAAGCCAGTAAGCTCTGAACAATCTTTTCCCTGGCTTCATCGCGGCTGGCATATTTCTGCTGCAGAACGATCAAACTATCTTCACGGATACCGGGAATCTCCGGATTGATTTTTTTACTGTACAAGCCGAAATCCACTTTAGGTTCCAGATCGTCAAAGAAATGGGTTGGCCGGTTATGGCAATCGATACAATCCATTGTCCGCCAATTTCCTTTACCTACCGGCGGGGCAGCTCCATCAGGGGTGTACACTTCGGTAACACCGGATGGTTTTGTTACCTTCACTGCACCAATAGAAGTCCTCTTCTCATTAAGGGATTGATATTCAACTTTTACATTGTCGCTGACATGCCAGTGAATGCCCTCAAAATTGTCGGTTAAAGGATTTCTGCCACCGATATGGAGTGCTACGTCCTGGATGTAAGGATTTAACTGATCATCGTTGGAATAGCTCACAAACTGCTTGACCTTCTTGCCATGAAACTTCTCGGGCCAATGACACTCTTCGCAGGTATCCTGAGCCGGCCGCAGATGTTCCACCGGTGCCGGTATGGGCGTACTGTAACTCCCATCAATCACCGCTTTTACCTGCCGGAGTCCTGAAAGTTTTGCCTTCACATACCATTCGGCACCAGTACCGATATGACAGGAGACACATCCAACCTTGGCATGAGGTGATCGTTGATATGCGGTATATTCAGGGTCCATTACCGTATGACAAATTGCGCCACAGAAGAAATCGGATTCGGTAAAATGATAGGCTTCGTACATAACCAGAGTGAAAACCGTCAGATTGACCACCGACAGAACTAAAATGAGAATTACTGTTCTTCTATGACTTTTCTTGCCGAAATCGATTATCACATTGCGCATATTGATGTTATATTTAAACCATTTTTTTCGGCGTAGATACCATGATATTGGAATGAGAAACAAACCGAGAATAGCTCCGGCCGGAAATACCAGGAAGGTCACTATCGCTGCATAAGGATTTTCAATCAGGCCCGTAATATGGCCCATAAGCCCAAGAACCGTCAGGGTAAGGCAAACAGTGGTCAGACCGATCCCGACCAAACCGATTGGCGTCTTAGCCGACAGGCCTGCTTTTTCCTGCCAGGTAAAATTTTCTGTGTCGCCATTTTCTATCTCTGTTCCGGGCTTGTCTGGTTGTTTTTCCGCCATATTTCTCCTCCTATTTTATTTTTTGCCATTCATGAGCGATGTGCACCCCGCTGTCGATTATCTTTTGCAGCATCATCATCTGTTCCGCAGTCAATTGAAGCTGATCCGACGAATCGTAGAGAAGCTGCGCGTAATTAATTATTCCATTAAGACTGTTTGTGGTTTCATTGACCGTTTCAGCCAGCAGAGCCTTCACATCCCTGCCATTCGGCTCCGGCCCCGGCCTGCTTTTTGACTGAAGCGCCAGTCTCTCAATAGCCGTAGCAAGATCGGCAATTTCTTTAGCAACCGGTTGTTTAAGTGTAATACCGTTTGCCCCAAAGGTATTCGACTGCATCTGGCGAGACAGCTGCAAGAGTGGCGATACCGTATTGCGGTACAGTAAAATGAGAGAAAAACTGGCAAGGCTGATAATAAGACCAAGAGCTCCGATGACCACCATCTGAAAATTAACTATCCGTTCTCTGGCCTGACCGACAATGATCCTGTCGTACTGGATAAGATAATCGGAAATGGACCGCAGCTGGTCCTGCAATTGCCTGCTGCGCCTCACCTTATCCGGATCACTTATGACCTGGCGCAAAAGGATAGCAAGACCGGTCAGATCGATCTTGTCGACCAGGGCCAGTTTGAGTTCTGCAGAAACCAGTTTGTTCTCCTTTAACCGTGCGATCTCCGAGTTAAGTTTTTCAACATCACCGGTAACCCGCTCCAGCTGTTCCCATTTACCGGAGATAAGAATTTCCGTGATCGTCTCTCTAATCGTCATAAAACGAAACAGAGCGCTCTCATTCTGATTGATAACCTTATTATACGCCCCTGAAAGCCGGTATTGGTATGCCCCCAGCAAAATAATGCCGGCAAGGAGCACGGACACCACAAGAAAGGCCAGCCAGACAAGTTTTTTCAATGAATGCATGGGGTTAGTTCGCTTTGAATTGCAGGCAGTGTCCTTTGGCGGGACAGACACTACATTCCGACACTTTCTCTATTGATCCGTCTTCTTCTGCCTTTTTAGTAACCGAGCATTGATAAATAATCTCAAACTCTTCAGCATCCAGTGTCTCGACCTCATAAAGAATATCCGAAAGTGCATTTAGAAAAAGCCTCTCCCTTTTTAAAATCTCAACGGCATGTTTATAACAAGTCGATAAGAGACCCTTGATTTCTCTGTCGATCAGACTGGTGGTATCGTTACTCATCATAAAGCGAAGCGATGATTCTTCCCCAAGAAAAGAACCGTCGCCAACGGCATAAGCCTGTGGACCAAGGGCTTCACTCATACCCCAGCGACATACCATGTTCGTTGCTATCTCGGTTGCCTGGAGGAGGTCATTTTCCGTCCGGGTCGTTCGGCTGTCGAAGATTATCTTCTCGGCCGCCCTGCCGCCCAGAAGAATGGTTATTCTGTCGGTTAAATAAGCTTTACTATAGGCAGTCCGATCACCGAGCGGCAATTGCTGGGTCTGGCCGAGTGCCCGGCCACGCGGTATAATGCTTATCTTATGGACTGGATCGGAACCGGGGAGCATTTTTGCGATAATGGCATGCCCGGCCTCATGGTGGGCAAGGATACGTTTATCCTTGTCAGTGAGAACAATGCCTTTTCGTTCGACTCCGAGCGTGATCCGGTCACGAGCCATATCAAAATGACTTTTACTTATTGCATCGCAATTATCCCTGCCGGCAAGTAAGGCCGCTTCATTAACCAGATTGGCCAGTTCGGCTCCGGTAAAACCGGATGTCATCTGAGCTATTTCTTCGAAATCGATCTCAGGGGATAAAGTGACTTTTCTGCTGTGGACTTGGAGAATTTTTACCCGACCTTTTACATCCGGGGGCAACAGGGTGATTCGCCGATCAAACCTACCTGGTCTGGAAAGTGCCGAATCCAGAATGTCGGGACGATTAGTCGCGGCCAGGACCATTATATTATCTTTCGTGCTGAAGCCATCCATTTCAACAAGCAGAGCATTCAGTGTCTGTCCCCTCTCATCCTGGCCATCTGTTGGGGCCACCGCCCTACTACTGCCCACCGCATCGATTTCATCGATAAAAACAATGCAGGGAGTATGTTTCTTGGCTTCATTGAAAAGATCTCTCACCCTGGAGGCACCTACACCAACAAACATTTCAACAAAGTCAGACCCGCTGAAACTATAAAAGGGAACCCCCGCCTCTCCGGCAATTGCCCGGGCAAGCAGTGTTTTTCCAGTACCCGGTGGCCCCTGAAGTAACAGACCTTTGGGCATGAAGGCACCGAGTCGATTAAACTGTTGCGGATTCTTCAAAAAGGAAACAACCTCTTCAAGTTCCTCTTTTGCTTCAGGAACACCGGCGACATCGTCAAAGGTAACAGTTTCCCTGTTACCTCCTGGTGTAATGAGTTTGTCACTGGCAAATTTGTTCTTCCCTTCTTCGTTTCTTCTGCCTGCAATGGAAATCCAGACAACAAAGGCAAGTGCAAGGGCAAAGGCGAACAGGCCACCCTGGAAATAATAGCGGGTGTAGTCCTCATGAAAGGTAATTGTTGTTGAAACAGGAAGTTCTTCTGTCAAAGCCGCTACATCGGGAACCCTTGCAGCATACCGGAATCCGGATTTCAAGGTGATTTTGGCTTTGTTTCCTGTGAAATCTATATCGGTTACCGCTTTGCCTCTAATATCCTGCAGAAATTCACTGTAATTTCTTTCCGCCAATCTTTGTTCCATGCTCAGAAAAAATCCAACCATGAACAAAGAAAACAAAACGATAAAGAAAATAAAGAGATTTCTTACAAGTATTGCCATTACCGCTCCAGATAGAGGTTAAAGAGGAACCTCATTTAATTTATACCGCACTTTCTGAAAGAATTGAAGATAGTTCTCACTTCCAACCTGCTGTTCAGAGCTTATTCACTACAACCTATCCCAAAATAACGCCAAAAGGGCCAGGAAATAAAACAATCCCGGCCCTGATAATTATAAGTCGCTTGTGTGTGAGGCGAACTGTTCGTGCTGCTTACATACCCGACACCGCCTTGAACCAGTCACCAACGAGTTTCAAAGGGCCTCCGCTTGCAGCAAGACCACCGACAATACAGGCAAGACTCCATAACCCAACAGCGACTCCAAGAATTGCCACGAAAGTTATGCTTACTTTAGAAATTTCTGTCGAAACGTTGCTTTTATCGGTTACTTTTGTCCCTTCCCGCTGTTTAATTCGTGAACCGTTGGCCATTTTCATCCGCCTCTTTTGAATGAAATATCTTGAGTAAAATTATCCAATAACAGCTCGAAACCAGTTTGCAACAAGGGCGATCGGTCCACCACTTGCGATCATTCCGCCAACCAGGCTAGCGGCTGCCCAGATTCCTATAGCACATGAAGAGAGTCCGATGACCGCAATGCCGACCTTAGAAATCTGTGCATCGACTTTAGTATTTATACGATCCGCACTTCTTGTCTTGACTGCTGCAATTTGAGTTTTCATCCTCTTTCTCCATCTCTGAATCTTCTGTAAGGTACTTATTCCGGCTTATTTTCCGTTTACCGGAGTCTCTTTGGTTCTTACGTACTACACTGCAGGATGTGTGCCATAACCTTTACCGTGCAACCGGCCACAAGAATTAACGTACCAGTTTTACAGCTGTTTATTATTATCCAGGATGGTCTTAAATCTAAACCTGTCCTGTTATTGCTTGAATGTCACAGCATTTGCGGTGTCGCATCGGGATTAAGTGTTGCAATAATGTCGCATATTGCCCCGACATGATTTGCGCAACGTTTTTGCAACAATTTTGCAACATATACGCAACACCAGAATATGCAAACAGCAGGACGATTAAGATTTTAAAGCGGTCTAAAGAAAGGAAAAAACAGGGCTACAGCTTATATCGTTTCATCTTACGATAAAGTGTACTGCGATCAAATCCCAGAAGTTTGGCAGCCTTGCTTTTATTGCCGCCGGTGGCTTTTAATGCTTCTGCAATCTGCATTTCTTCGCTCTTAAAGGTTTCGTATTGAAAAGTACCGGCTCTGGCAATTTGTGGCATCGTAACTTCATTTTCCCTAAAAGGTGTTGCAAGCAGAATCTCATCGGGAAGATGCTCTTGCAACAGTGTTTTTCCGTTGCAGAGGACGCATGCCCTTTCGATAACATGCCGCAGCTCCCTTACATTACCGGGCCAGGGGTATGCTGTGAGGATTTCCATTGCCTGATCGGAAATATTAAATATTTTCTTTTCGAGTTTATCACGAAATTTTACAAGAAAATGATGCACGAGGAGAGGAATGCATTCTTTTCGATTTTTAAGTGGCGGCAGATGAATCTCTACAACCTTTAACCTGTAATAGAGGTCTTCACGAAAGGCACCCTCTTTTACCTTCTGCCTGAGGTCGACATTAGTAGCAGCGATAATTCGCACATCCACCTGAACAAAATGATCCTGTCCTACCGGGTTAAACGTCTGTTCCTGCAGAAAGCGCAGCAGACGAACCTGCATCCTTGGAGAAATATCCCCGATTTCATCAAGAAAAAGAGTGCCTTTATCAGCGATCAGTAATCTTCCGGGCCGGTCGCGGTCCGCTCCGGTAAATGCACCTTTTTTGTGGCCGAAGAGCTCACTTTCCAGCAGATCCTCAGGCATTGCGGCACAGTCGACTTTAACAAGCAGTTTATCATTTCTTCTGCTCTCGGCATGAAGGGCCTCGGCAGCAAGCTCTTTTCCGGTCCCCGATTCTCCGGTAATCAAAACAGCCGTATCGACCCTGCCGACATTTTCTATCAGACTATAAACCTCCTGCATAGCATTACCGGCACCAATAAAACCATGAAACTGAACTCTTTTATTTTTTTTATCCTCCGGCAATCCCATGGTGATATCGCGTGCAACAATCACTGCCCCATTGAATTCATCGGCCTCATCCTTTATCGGTGCAGCGTTCAGGCTTATCATTCGGATTGTGCCATCGAGCTTATAACACTCAACCTGATGTTCCCTGACGACATCACCATTTTTAACGACCTGGCTTGCATCCATAAAACATGCCTGTCCCATTTCTCCAGGCAAATCTTTCAGTTTTTGAACTGAATCGGCATTGATATCTCCCAACCATAATCGGGCGGTATTATTGAGTTGTATAATCTCCAACTTTTGGTTGACAGTTATGATAGCATCACTCACTGATCTGAAGATAACCTCAAGATATCGCCTGTATTTTTCGTTTTCACGCTGCAGTTCGCTTTTTTCCATGGCAAGCTGCCAATGCTTCAGGGCCTGCCGAACAAAACGAAGCAAAGTTTCCTTATTGACAGGTTTTGAGATGTAATCAAAAGCACCAAGTCGAACAGCCTCTGCAGCGCTCTCCAGATTTGGAAAACCAGTTATCATAACTACCGGACACTGCACCCCGGTTTGCCTGATAAAACGCAGCAGTTCCGTCCCACTGGCACCTTCTAGCACAATATCGCTGATTATAAGGTCGAAAGGTTCTTCATTAATCAAAGCCAAAGCTTCTTCTAGAGTGGATGCGGTGGATATCAGGCCGTACCCTTCCCTTTTCAAAAACATCTCAAAGGTAATTCGTATGCTTTCCTCATCGTCGACGATAAGAATATGAATATCCTCTTTTTTAATCTGCATCAGGGCTCCGAAGCGGGGATTTCAACAATCATTTCCGTATATTTATTAAGGATAGAATCAACACGGAGAATACCTCTATGATTCTGTACAATACCATAACTGATGCTGAGTCCGAGCCCCGTTCCCTTACCCGCGGGCTTACTGGTAAAAAACGGGTCAAAAAGTTTATCCAGAATTCCCTGGGGTATTCCGGTCCCATGGTCTCTGACAACCAGACGGCAATACTTTCTGCCATCGATTTCAATCGGCATGGAAGAAAAATGTATCTGTTTATCGGATGACGGTTCCCGGTATCTCTCATTGAGAGCAAAACGGCTGTTACTAATCATATTGAGTACAACCTGCATGAGTTGCAAGTGATTACCGACAATAAGCATGGAGGGCTGAAAAAGATCCGTTCTTATAAGAATGCCGTCATTCTTCAATTGATGTTCGACCAGGGAAATGCTGTCCGAAACGACCTCATTGAGATCCACTATGGTCTGCTCGTTCTCATTTTCTCTGGCAAACGAAAGCAAGTTATAGGTGATTGTCGCGATTCTCTCGCCTTCCTGGATAATTTTTTTCAGGATCATGGCCTGTTCGCTATCATCCGGGCAGTCATCATAAAGCAACTGGGCAAAGTTGATAATGCCGTTGATGGGGTTATTCACTTCATGAGCCACCCCCGCTGCAAGTTCACCTATTGCCGCCAGTTGAGCAGTTCGGATTGAATCAACCTTTCTTACTTCATCCTGGGTAAGCTTTCTTGCAATGAGCAGGATGAGGTCCTTACCTTTTGGACCAGGTTTCACGGGAACAACAGACAGATTATATTCACCATTGAGGCCGGGCAGTCTCGTATCCTCAGCCCTGGAGGAGTTAGTCAGAAGGAATTCTTCCAGAGGACATTTGATATGCGGCCACCGGCCACCATGGATAATCTGGCAAATTCCTTTTCCTATCACTTCATCCGGAGTTTTGCCTGCCGCTTTTAAAAGTGCGCGGTTTACCTGGATTATTTCTCCTCCTGGGGTCACAACAAGTAAAGGGTCTTTGATTGAGTGAAAAAGCTCCTCTCCAACTCCTTCAGGCAACAAGGGTCCCCCTTTCAATTCCAGCACCTCAGGTAGTTCCGGTATCCCCTTGGAATTATTTCGACAATCTTGTTCATTTCTGCTCATATGCAAAGCAACTCATTCATATTTGATTGAAAATTCTGACATGAAGATTACCCAGCATAATCACGTTTTTTCACTCAAAAATCAATGATTAAGGCAGATAAATCCTCCATTAATCATATCTGGTGCGATTTAACTCTGCAAACTCCAGTAGATACTTCGTAGTACTTGTTTGAATAAGCGTTTAAGGATAAAATGAAATTTGCTTTTGCTACTACAAAACCAAATTGTGCCCAAGAGGAGATAATGTCGCTCACCACTGTTACTCCCGAATCTGAAATCCTTGCCAGTGGTTATGTCACAGTCGACGAAAACTGGATTGTTACTACCTGCAACAAGAAGGCTTCGGTCATTCTCGGCCAGGATATCAAGGACATAATAGGCAAACACTGCCAGGACATCTTCTCCAGCGATCCCCGCTTCAACGCCATCTGCACTCATTTCGATCCTGTCACCAGGCAGGGAGGAAGTCGTAATGTAGAATTAACCCATGGCCATCCCGGAAGTGAAAAAAAGTCGGTACGGCTGCGAATTATCACCATTCCGGGAAAAGCAGGAAACATTGTCGGGGCAATAATCGGTTTTGCCGACCTTTCCAACCCGCTGGCCGCCAGCCGTCTTGCTCTCAACAGTATCGCCGAAGGTGTTTTTACTGTCGACAAGAATTGGCAGATTACCAGTTTTAATAGCGCTGCAGAAAAAATCACCGGCTGGAAAGAAGATGAAGTTCTGGGTAGTTGTTGCAAAATAATATTTAAAGCTGATATCTGCCGCAGCAATTGCGCCATTTCCGACTGTATCCACACAAAAGCGGTTATTACCGAACGGATGGCTTTTATCGAGGCTAAAGATGGTCGATCCATCCCTGTAAAACTGAACGCAGCACCATTACTGGATATGTATGGCAATGTTCTCGGTGGGGTAGAGACTTTTATAGATATTACCGCAACCCTGCGACACGAGCTTATCCTTGCGGCTGTCGCGGATGGTGTTTTTACCGTCGATCCAACGGGTGCAATAACATCGTTCAACAAAGCTGCTGAAAAGATCACCGGCTTCACTGAATCTGAAGTGCTGGGCAAAATATGTTCCGAGGTCCTTCTCTCCAGTAAGAATTTCAAGAGTTGCCCTTTAAGTATCTGCATGCAGGAAAAGATTTCCATTGTAGATAGGGAACTTTTCATCATTGGCAAAGATGGTTTTTCCATCCCGGTCAGCGTCAGCGCAGCCCCTTTTATTGGCCATACCGGCGAGATATTGGGAGGAGTCCAATCTTTTAGAGATAATACCAACCGTTTGCAAAAAGCACTCATCCTCGACTCGGTTGCCGATGGGGTTTTCACGGTGGACCGGGACTGGCGCATAACCTCTTTCAATCTGTCTGCAGAAGTGATTACCGGCTGGAATCGGGAATCGGCCATTGGCCAATACTGCAGCGATGTTTTTTGTTCTTCCATCTGTGGAAAAAACTGTGCCATAGCCGAAAGTCTCTACACCGGAATGCCTGTAGCAGGCCGGACTATAACCATAAAAAACAGGAACGGCAGCAAGGTATCGGTCAGTATCAGTGCCGCACCTCTTGTCGACCACGATGGAAATGTTCTGGGTGGAGTAGAGACGTTTCGTGATCTCAGTGTGGAAATGAGCTTACGGCAGCAGCTGACTAAAAAATACACTTTTGACCAGATTATCAGCAAAAGTCCTTCCATGCAGCGAATATTCCAGATCATGCCGGAAATAGCCAAAAGCGAAAGCAATGTCTTGATCCTTGGAGAAAGCGGCACAGGAAAAGAACTGGTAGCCAGCGCAATTTTCCATGCCTCCTCCAGAAATGACCAGCCCTTTATTACAGTAAACTGCGGTGCTCTGCCGGACACCCTGCTTGAATCGGAACTTTTTGGCTATAAAGCCGGTGCATTTACCGACGCCCGTAAAGATAAAATCGGTCGTTTTGCCGCTGCCGAAGGTGGAACAATTTTCCTGGATGAAATAGGAGATATTCCACACTCTCTCCAGGTAAAACTCCTTCGGGTGCTGCAACAAAAGGTATATGAGCCTTTAGGATCCAACACTCCCATAAAAGCCGATGTCCGCATCATAGCCGCCACCAATAAAGATCTTCTCGAACTGGCAAAACGTGGCGAGTTCAGGGATGATCTTTATTATCGCCTGAATGTGGTAAACATTTTATTACCTCCCCTCAGAGAGAGACTTGAAGATATCCCTCTACTCCTGGATCATTTTGTAAAAAAATTCAGGGCTGAAAAACAAAAAGACATCGTCGGAGTAAGTGATGAGGTCATCACCCTGCTGATGAAATATAACTATCCCGGAAATATTCGCGAGCTGGAAAACATTATTGAATATGGCTTCATCCTCTGCCCAGGTGGCTTTATTCAGCTTGAGCACCTTCCGGAAACATTCGGTGGTCAGGTACAACAGTTAGACTCCGCATTACTTTCAGCCTATGAGGGACAGTCTCTTGAAGATATTGAAAAAAGTGCGATACAACTTTCGCTGCAACGAAACAAATGGAAGAAAATGCTTACTTGCAGGGAATTGGGTATTTCCAAAGATACTTTACGGAGAAAAATAGAGAAATATCAATTGTCCAATGCTCTGGAAATAAATGGTTAGACTTCCGAGTATACTGACCTTATTGACAAACTATATCAGCTGCATATATTGACCACACTGATGATCGTGGTCAGGCAGCGTATCACATTTAGCCTGGCTTTCCCTAAGAACAATGTGTTAGAGAGGAAAATGATGAAAAAAAGATTATTCACCTTACTTGTTTTGCTCACCTCCTGTGGTTTCTTTGCCGGCAATGCCCTGGCCCATTGCGAAATTCCCTGCGGCATATACGATGATAAAGCGCGTATGGAAATGATATTCGAACATGCCACGACAATAGAAAAATCCATGCGGATGGTTACCGAACTGGAAAAAGGTAACAATGCCAACCAGCTGGTACGATGGGTAAACAACAAGGAGCTCCATGCAGACTTCCTGCAGGAGATCGTCAGCCAATATTTCATGACCCAGCGTATAAAAATCGACGCCAAAGATTATGATAAAAAAATTGCCGCGCTCCATAAAATGCTTGTTTCCAGCATGGAGTGTAAACAAACCACAGACCTTGCCAATGTTGCCAAACTACGAGCTGCAGCCGAGGAGTTTCAGAAACTCTATTTCGACAACCATTAAGAGCTGATTCGTTTCTGGCTCTATTTACCGTTTACCGAAAATAGCAAAATGCTCGCATAATCCCGGACCTGTAAACGTTCACCAGTGCGTAAGAACGCAGGTCGAGTAGACCAGATACAGTAAATAATAATATGAACATGTCGCAGCTCGTCTTTCATAAACGCCTCGCCGCACGCGGCTACTACGTGCCATCTGCTACCAGATCCACTTTGCGCACTGTACCCGGCCCCTCTCAGAACCGTGCTTGCGCTACTCACGCACACGGCTCCTCATCACTACATTCACTTCGAAGTAAGCAGGTTCACCATTATGCGCGGGACCGGCAGAGGGAACTTCTTGAGCAGCTTTTCGAACTTTCCCCAACTCATGCATCCCCTCTTCCCGCGACGGTTGAGCCACTTGAACAGCAGTCGCCGTACCTCGTAGGCGAATCGATTGATTCCCCGCGAGTTATCAGTCACCCCATAGTAGGCGATATGCCCCCTCAATTTCGAGGAAACAGTTTTCATCAACTTCGGGGTGGGCAACGTCCGGTTCTTCTTCAGCCACGTCTTAAACTCTCGCAGCTTGGCCTTGAACTTCTTCCGTGCAGTAACGCGTTTCATGCGAAAGCGTCGACCGTTTCTCGCCCGGCTGCAGAAATGCGTAAGCCCCAGAAAGTCAAAGGTCTCAGGCTTTTCATCCCTCGCCTTCGCTTTCCGCTCCGCCAGAGGACCGAACTCCAGAATCTTGGTCTTTTCCGGTGCCACTTCGAGTCCGAATTTCCCGAGCCTTCCATCCAGTTCGGCCCGAAATCTCGTCGCGTCACTTTCCCTCTGGAAGCAGACAACAAAGTCGTCGGCGTACCTGATCAGACGCGCCGGTCCTGCACACGATCTGACAAATCCCCGCGTGAACCAAAGATCAAGGCTATAGTGAAGATAGATATTCGCAAGCATGGGCGAAATGACGCCTCCTTGCGGAGTGCCGTTTTCCGTTTCCACAAATATTCCATCTTCAAGGATTCCAGCAATCAGAAAACGCTTGATGTATCGCAACACACGCTTATCTGCAATACGGTGACCGAGAAATTCCATCATCCAGTCATGCTGGACATTGTCGAAGAATCCTCTGATATCGGCCTCGACAATGTAATGGATAATCCCCCGCTCCACCTCCAGACTCAGCGCCCGCAGCGCATCGTGGCACCCGCGTTCCGGACGAAATCCATAGGAGTCTTCTATGAAATCCGCTTCATAGATCGCCTCCAGTATCCGCACCAGCCCCGCCTGCACCAGCTTGTCTTCCAGAGACGGAATCCCCAACGGCCTCTGCTTGGTACTCCCCGCTTTGGGGATATACACTCTGCGTACCGGCTGTGGAATATACGACATCTTATGCAGCCGACCGACCAAAGAAGTCAGGTTGGCTGCGAGGTCGTTGCCGTATTCTTCCTTGGTTACCTTGTCTATGCCCGAGGCGGCATCCTTGCGCAGTCCCTCAAAGCATTCCCGCAGCAGATCCTCATTCATCAGATGAAACAGACTGGTGAATTTGCAACCTGGATCCTGACGGGCCTTCTCCGCTATCCGCAACAGTTTTGTGCCCACGGGTTCTCTGTTTCTGTGCACAGTTCGTGTCTCCTTGACTACGGTTGTTGTGATGTAGCGCCCTTTCCTCCAGCAGAGTTACCCGCCTTCATCGGTACTACGGCGCCATCCGACTCCCTGGTGCCCGTTTGCCTTTCTCCCTTTATTATCAGTTGGCAGGCATACTCGCTTCCCTGCAAGAGGCCTCAGGGTCTCCCGGGTTGCCACATATTCGCCATGTCCGACATGCCATGCTCTCCGACCCCGGGGAAGCGGCTACAGGCTCGCCACTTTATCGCCTGTTCCGTGTGGATTTCCGACCGTTCAAAAGCGTCATCCTTCCCATTGGTACTTTCGGGGCTCAATCACTTTAACCTTACGGCTTACGGCCTATCGGCTCGCTGTCCTACGCTTAACCTTCGGGGTCACCCCCTCAGGTTCAAGGACTCGCTACTCGGTGGGTGGCTAGTCCTTCCGAGGCGGGCTTCTCACCCGCTAGAATATACGACCTTGCCCGGCCGCACTGAACGTTTACCTTTCCACTGACCAACCAACAGTATTTACTCTTTGAAATTGACAATTTCTATTACATTCCGTAAGTATGAAGAAACGGCCGAGCATTCCGATACACTGTTTATCGCTATACCTATAATCCTCAACCTTTCAGGCCAGGGAAAATTATGACAATTGAACGAAGAGAACAGCAACGTTTTTCTCTCAACCTTCAAGC
>Ga0214472_10001620_pt1 | contig 24926 bp, 24 predicted proteins | sample RVTome_6_FD_207662 | JGI IMG/M metagenome (GOLD analysis project Ga0214472, IMG submission 207662) | Soil microbial communities from uranium-contaminated site in the Upper Colorado River Basin, Wyoming, United States - RVT140D175 | ecosystem: Environmental > Terrestrial > Soil > Contaminated >...
ACCGCTCAGGAGTGCATAGAGGAACTCTTTGGTGGGGACTCAAAACAATGTAAGCAGGGTCACGACAATCAGGCCTCACACAAAATCACCAAAGATCACCGACGCGATGATCGAGGCCATAAGAAGAAATGGCGCTTCTACGGGATTGAGTTTGGGCTTGCTTCTATTTCGTCGGATCTTACAGAGAACGGTGAGATCAAGGCGTCTATATCCGCTAAGTGTACAGGGGATGGTCATTGCATGGAGGAGGAGGAGGAGGAGGAGAACGAGTGTCATGATGACGATCATGATCATGAGCATCATCATCATCATGGAAAAGGCAGGCGATAAGGCGACCCTTTTTGGGTCACTCGGCGGCAAGGCCCGGTGCGACAGGTCATCTCATCAGGTGAAGCCGTTTGAGGGCCACGAAGTCGAGATCGAGGGCCGCTATGGCACCGTCGTCGCATCCTAAGCTGCCGTAGCGCCTCGCTCCCTCACCCGATCTCCCACTGCCGAGGGTTATATGGTGAGCCCCGGCAGCCAAGTCGTCAAACCCAGCCGTCTACTCACTGCGCCGCGTCGCCTCGTCAGATGAGGTATTGCCCCAACAGGTCGGTGGAGCCTATAATAACCTATTGATTAACTGATGACCCTGCCAGGAGGCAAGCGAGCCCGCTCAATGAGGCCGGAGTAATAGGAGAGACGTCATGCATATTGCCCTCGTGATGGAATGTGACTATCGGCAGGGGCGGACCCAGGAGGAAGCCTTTGAGGAGGCTTTCGCGATTGCAGATGCAGCGGAGAGATATGGACTCGACGGGGTCTGGTTGGCGGAGCGGCATTTCGCCACCCATCGGCGGCCGATGGATCCGATGGGTGCAGGGATTCCCTCGGTGGTCTCTGTGCCCTTGGTGTGGGCGAGCGCGATAGCGGCGCGCAGCGAGCGCTTGCGCATTGGCACGGGGGTCAGTGTGCTCCCGCTCTGCCATCCCATTCGCCTGGCGGAAGAAGCCGCCACCGTTGATCAGATCAGCCGGGGGCGCCTCGACTTTGGGGTCGGGCGCAGCGGCTTCGCCAGGGCTTATGAAGGCTATGGCATTCCCTATGCCGAGAGCCGGGAGCGGTTTCAAGAAGCCCTCGAGGTGATTTTAAAAGTCTGGAACGACGATCGCCTGACCTATGAAGGGAAATATTTTAGCTGTGAGAATCTCTGTGTGATGCCGCGGCCCTATCAAAAGCCCCATCCGCCCATTCGCGTTGCTGCCACCACCCCGGATACCTTCCCGATGGTGGGTCAGATGGGCTATGCGTTGGTGACCGGGTTGCGGGGGTTCGATATTCCGGAGGTGGCCCAAAGCCTGGCGCTATACCGCGAGGCATGGCATGAGGCCGGCCACCCCGGAGACGGCAATGTCTACCTGCGGATTCCTGTCTACGTCGCCGGGTCCGACGCCCAGGGTCTCGACGATCCGAAGGAGAGCACGATGCGCTCCTATCGGCGTATGGCCGAGAACTTTGCCCGCTCCGCGTCAGGGGCTGGCACCGTTGCCTCTGAGGAGCGCGTGGCACGGGGCGTTCGCCTCAGCCAGGTGACCTACGAGGAGTTGTTGCGCGATCGCCTAGCCTATGGCAGTCCCGAGACCGTTGGCGAGAAACTTCGGTACCTGCGGGATGCGTTGGGCTTGTCCGGCGTGATCATGGAGCCGAATGTCGGCGGTCAGTTGTCGGCCGAGCAGGTGCTGAATTCCATCCGCCTCTACGCGCAAGAGGTCGCGCCTCTCCTGCGGTAATGCGACCACACCGGCGGCTGTGAAACCCGTATCTATACGGCAGTGCCGCGATCATTCCACTGGGCTGGCCCGACCGGGAGTATGGCCCCAATCGGCGGCCGTCACTAGAGCAGTTTGTCAGGCGCGACCACTAGAACGGCTAGGGGAGGTCGGCTAGCACCGGTCCACCCCCTATTGACGAAAAACATCGGCGTATTCCTGGCGCGGAAACTGCTCGCCCTCGGGCACTTTCATCATGTCGGTATAGATTTCGAGCCGGTTGCCATCGGGATCGAGGAAGTAAAATGAACGGCTGCCACTGCCACCTGCAAAGCTGCCGGGGCCATTGCCGCCCTCGGGCCCATGAATCAGAGGACCCTGGACGATCTCGACATCCTTGCTGCGCAGGTCATTGAGGGCCCTGAGCCATTCGTCCCGAGTCGAGACTTCGAGCGCGATGTGCTGGAGGGCGTTGTAACCGCTGTGCCGGTTCTCGTCAGTCACTGGGGTGGGGTGGGAAAACAGCACGAGATCGTGGTGGCTGTCGTTAAAGCGCATAAAGGCCATCTCGCCTCTTTCCCCCATGGGCCAGCGCCCGGTGAGGGTGAGCCCCAGAATGTCGCGGTACCACTCGAGCGACCGGTCCATATTCGTCACTTGGATGCCAACGTGTCCCACTCGATCAATGGTGAATGCTTTGGACATCTTCGTATCCTCCGTGTAAAGATCCATCTTATAAAGATCCATCGCGTGGGGTGGTCGCCCCACTGCTGCCATGCACAATAGGGTACGCGGACTTCTTAGCCTGAGCAACTGTTTTCATTTTTAGGTTCAAGTTGACAATCGATACGAGTGCGCCTATATCACCTCAGTAGTAAGGTGGTGATCGGAATCTATACAGGGAGCAATGACCAATGGCCGACGCGCGTTTATTGACTACCGTAGTGGGTAGCTATCCTCAGCCGGACTGGCTCGTGGACCGGGACGCCTTGCTCAGGAGCCGAGTGCCCAGAGTGCGCTTACCCCACATGTGGCGGATTCCCGACGAATACCTCGAACAGGCTCAGGATGATGCCACGTTAGTGGCGGTCAGAGACATGGAGCGAGCCGGCGTGGACATCATCACCGACGGCGAAATCCGGCGGGAAAGTTACTCCAACCGGTTCGCCACCGCGCTCGACGGGATCGATCTCGACCACCCTGGACAGGTGATGGCGGCTAGCGGCACGTCGACCCCGGTGCCGCGTGTGGTCGGGCCGATTCGCCGGACGCGCCCGGTACAAGTCCGGGATGTCGAGTTTCTACGTGCTAACACAGATCGGCGGATCAAGGTGACGGTTCCCGGTCCGTTTACCCTCGCCCAACAGGCCCAAAACGAGTACTACCCGGACCGAGAGAGCTTGGCGATGGACTACGCCGTCTGTGTCAACCAGGAAGTGAAAGCGCTCTTTGCCGCCGGGGCCGATATCGTCCAGCTTGACGAACCCTGGGTGCGCACGAATCCGGAGGCGGCCAGGCAATATGCCATCCCCGCCATTAACCGAGCGCTAGAGGGTGTGGTGGGTCCAACGGCATTGCACTTATGCTTTGGTTATGCGGCAGTGGTCGCGGGGAAACCGAGTGGCTATGCGTTTCTCACCGAACTGGAAGACTCGGTGGTGGGACAAATTTCCATTGAAGCGGCTCAGCCGCAGCTCGATTTGGCGATCTTAAAAGGGTTTGCGACCAAAACCGTTATCCTGGGTGTCTTGGACCTAGGAGATTTGAGCATCGAAACGCCGGAGCGGGTGGCAGACAGAATTCGACAAGCCCTGAGGGTGATACCGCCAGAGCGGCTGATGGTGGCGCCAGATTGCGGCATGAAGTATCTGTCCCGCGAGGTGGCCTACCGGAAACTTCGCGCCATGACTTTAGGGGCTGCTCTGGTCAGAGAGGAGCTAAACTCATGAAGCGCAGCACGGATCGTATTCTCACGACTCATACCGGCAGCCTGCCCCGCCCGGCTGACCTGTTAGAGATGATCGATGCGCGGGAACGTGGCAAGACTTATGATGCGCAAGCCTTGCAAGCCCGCGTCCACACCGCGGTGGCCGACATCGTGGCCAACAAGCTGAGGCCGGCATCGACATCGTGATTGACTGCCTCCCCGCCCTAAAGGACGGGGATTCCGGGGACTCGCGTACCCCGATCTCTCGCGAACGAGAGGCTTTTGGATGTCCACCGGGGCCGACCCCGGCTTCAGATCCTGGGCTAGCCTCCAGCCCGTCCCAAAACATTGGGTTTGCATCATGGTTCGTTCCAAACGAAACATCACCAAGAACGTTTTACGAGTCCGTGGATTCTCGGACTCAACCGCCTACATTCTGTCAAAGAACCTAGCTCACCCTCTTTCGAGGGGCCAAGTTAGCAGGGTCCATTATACGTGGAAGTTGTTGCGAGTCAATAACTTTTACGCTTGACTAAGAAAAATTCTTGTCCCTTTGAGGGACAACCTTTCTTTCCTCCCCGGCCTGAACGCCGGGGCTTCCAGAAAGGATTCCTGGTGATCGCGGGAACGGACTGCGGCTTTGGCACCTCCGCCGGGATCCCCAAGGTCCATCCCACGGTGATGTGGGCGAAGTTCAGAGCGATGGCGGAGGGGGTGCGACTGGCCACCCAGCGCCTCTGGCGCGGCTAGAGCCCGAGCCGCGCGTTTTGTCGCGCACCCTGTCGGGCGGGGTGCGCGGGATGTTATCCGGGGGGCAGCGGTTGCCCGTCTACGGGCAGGCCCGCGGCACTCCAGGCCGCGAAGCCCCCTGCCATAAACGCCACCGATTCATAACCCAATTGCTGCAATGTCTGCCCCGCCAGGGCAGATCGACCTTCGAGGCGTCAATGCAAAACCAGGGTCGTGCTTTTGTCGGGGATGACATCGTGAATACGAAACTCCAAGAGCCCTCGCGGCAGCAACTGGGCTTGCGCAATATGCCCCGCATCGTATTCGTCTTTCTCACGTACATCTAAGACTACGATCGATTCTCCACCCTGCAGTTTAGCCTGTATCTCCTCGATGCTGATAGAAGGCACGACCGCCTGGGCAGCAGCCACCAGTTCCGCCGTTGTCGGCATCGTTTACTCCCTTCACGGGCTTAGGTTTCGAGACCTCCTTTGGGGCGCTCTTACTCCCACATGGCGGCGACGCGGAAGGCGAGCTGCGTATGTGACTCTCGCACATCGACAATCTCAGCCGGACGGTCTCCAATGATCCCCAATGCAATGATCCAATTGAGCAGCTCGTGGTCTCCCGCTTGTTGAATGGCTTCCGGGCTGAGCGTCGCCAACTTATGCCCCTCACCCCCCTTGACCCAGTCGAGGGTACGGCGATCGAACTCTAGATCAATGGCTCGGCACTGAAATTTATGTGCCAAAAAGCTGTGCGACCAGCTCGATGACGCCACCACTGCCACTCGCTCGCTGCGGGTATCGAGAAAGCGGCGAATGTACCGGCCCAGGTCATAGCAGCGCTGTGGGGTCGGACGGGGCGGGTAATCCGGTCCCGCTTCTTCCCCATAACAGTTGACAAACAGGGGCAAGAGTGGAAACACCCCGTCGGGATCCAGGAACATCAGAGGATTGATGTGGGCGTGGGGCAGGCCCCAATCCCAACCGGTGAGGGCGTTGGAGGACGCCATATCAAAGCCGTCGCGGATCAGGTGATTGCGCATATCGCGCGCGAAATCTTTGGGGCAAGTAAAGGTAAATTTGGTCTCCGGCGACGCCTCCCACAAATTGACCCGGGCCGCCGGGCGCTGGAAGGGATACCCGTCGACTTCCGCCCCCGTATACAGGCAAAACGGCGCTAGATTGTCTTGTTTAAAATTCTCCGCCTGGTCATCGCCGATGATCATCAGCACGTCCGGGTTCCACGCATGCAGCCGCTTCCGCAGCACCCCGAACGATTCCACCACGTGCTCGTGATCCAGGCGATCCTGGCTCAAGCCGTTATCGTCGCCGAGTTCTTGAAGCAGTTGAGGGGGCGGTTCGTAGTTGGGCACCCGTGCAAAGAGCCGTTCCCGCCCCTTAGACCATACTTCCGGAGGCGTCAAAATAATCGGTCCGTGTGAACACCCGAGTCCGAGAATGTCAGCCATTTATGTTCCCCTTCTGGGTTGCTGCCGCAATCGTACCCTCTTGCCCCTCGACCGCTAGTGACGCGGTCTAAGGCCGTATTGTAATCAGCGCCGCTCAGCCCGTCAACACGCCGATTCCTGGCCAAGTCTCCGAGCCTGAGTTCAATCCCTTGATCTGACCGCTGCGACACGATTTTCGTCGCGGTGGCGCTCCTGCGGTTTTAGCAGGCGAAATTCATAGGTGTCGCCGGGTGCCACGTCACGAAAATGCCCCCGGTAGGCAATGGTGATCAGCGGTGCGGTAAGCAAGTGGCTGCTGACCTTGAGCACCTCGCGCGTCACGTCAATGTTGAGCACTTGCCGGCGGTAGCGCAAGCGCACGACGACGCGGTCGAGGTCGTCGGGGAGGGCGGGATTGAAATGCAACACATTGGCGTGCATCACGATGCCGACGTAGCAGCGCTGGATGAGATCGATGGTGCCGGCCATGGCGCCCATATGGATGCCCTCCGGCGTCGTGCCGCCCTGGATATCTGCGATGTCGCTGTCGAGCGCATCTTGGAACAAATGCCAGGAGTGCGGTCGATCGGAGCGCGCCAACACCCAGGCATGCGCCACGCGGCTCAGCGTGGAGCCGTGTGAGGTGCGATCGAGATAGTACGCGATGTTCTTCGGAATAGTATCGCGCTCGAACGGATAGCCGAGTTGCTCGAAGAGCAAGGCGAGTTCCTCCGACGACAGCAGGTAGAACAACATCAGGACATCGGCCTGTTTCGACAGCTTGTAGCGATTTGGGGTGTCGCCCTCGGCTTCGAGAATGCGGTCCAGGCGCTGGATATCGCCGTAGCGCTCCCGGTAGCCTTGCCAGTCGAACTCTTCCAGATCGCCGTAGCCTTCGAACTGGCTGATGATGCCATCGCCGTGAAACGGCACCCGCAGCTTGCGAGCAATCTCTTCCCAATGAGCCGTGGCCTCGAAGCTCAGGCCAAGGCGCTCGCAAAGCTGGCGGCAGTATTCTGTGGGCAACAGATCGAGCATGTCACGGGCGCGATCGAGGACCCAGGCCGCCATGATATTGGTGTAGGCATTGTTGTCGAGGCCGCCTTCTGCCTCCGGGGCCGTGCCGGGGTAGGCGGTGTGATACTCGTCCGGTCCCATGACGCCTTTGATGTCGTAGCGGTCGAGGCGGGGGTTGTAGGTGGCGATACTGACCCAGAAGCGGGCGATCTCGAGCAGCATCTCAGCGCCGTAAACACACAGAAATTCGTGGTCGTCAGTGACCTGATAGTACTGCCAGATGTTGTAGGCGATGGCAATGTTGATGTGCCGCTGGCGGTGGCTGTTATCGGGAATCCAATGCCCCGACTGCGGGTTCAAGTGTAGCTTTTGGCTCTCCTCACGACCATTGCTGCCGCTCTGCCACGGGAACATGGCGCCCTCATAGCCGGCCGCCTTGGCCGCCCGCCGTGCCTCAGGCAGCCGACGATAGCGGTAGCGCAGCAGCGCCCGAGTTAGCATCGGCAGCCGCAGATTGAGAAACGGAAAAATGAAGAGCTCATCCCAAAAGATGTGACCCCGGTAGGCTTCGCCGTGCCAACCCCGGGCGGGGACCCCGATGTCGAGTTCGATGGTGTGCGGCGACACCGTTTGCAAGAGATGGAAGATGTAGACGCGGAGCTTGAGCAGCGTAGCGGCGTTTTGTGGCGTCTCGATCTCGATGTTACAATCGTTCCAGAGGTGGGCCCAGGCCAGCTCGTGTGCGGCCAAGAGGACGTCGAAGCGCCCGGCCTGGCGCAGGGTGTTCACGGCCTCGATGCCAGGCTCCGAGATGGCCTGATCTCGAGAGGTGTGTAAGGCGACGAGCTTCTCCACGACAATGGATGCACCTGCTTGGATTTGGCAAGAGAGGTCTTGCGCAATGTAATCTTTACGTAGATCGAACTGACGCTCCGCATCGACCATGTGGTCGTGGCGATAGAGGCGGGTGCGAGCTGCTTCGGCCACGTGGAGGAATGACTGATTGGTCCGACTGTGCAGAAACAGCGTCTCGGCGTCTACCTGTTCGACTTCAAGGGTGAGGAGGTGCTGGCTGGCCAGCGTCCGGTAGCGTGGCACGCCGTGATTGATGACGCGACCGTCCAAGGCGGAGCGCACGGTCAGTTGCCCCGACCAATTCTCGGCTGAGATCTCGACTGAGAGCCCGGCGAGGTGCGGGTTGGCCATGCTGACCAAGCGCCGCTCTCGCCAACCGGTGATGCGGCCCTGTAGATCGCGAAACCGCAAGTCGCGGTGCAGCACGCCGCGCTTGAGATCGAGTGCCTGGCAGTAGGACAGGATCACGACCGCGTCGAGTCGAAACCAGGGCCCGTCGTCGATCCGAAAGGTCAGCGGCAGCCAGTTAGGGAGGTTCACCAGATCTTCGTTCTCGATGTCTCGTCCCGCCATTTCGGTGGTTAGGCGATTGTAACCGCCAGCGAGATAGGTGCCTGGATAGTGCACCTCGTCCGCCGCACTATCCGGCGTTGCACCGCGCGTGGCAATATAGCCATTGCCAAGCGTGCAGAGCGCTTCCCGAAGCCCCTCTTGTGGTGGCTGATAATCGTTGTAGGCAAACAACCAATCATTCATGCCGCGCTCCCTCCGGAATGGTCTCTCGCCTCTTGCCTCGCCATGACTTTTACCGCACCTCACCTCGCTGCGCTTTCCAAAACGTCCACAAGACGACTGAGAAACTGTTGCACCTCCTCACAATCCCGCAACTCGTAGAGCGCCTGCGTCCCGGAGGCGGGCGCACTCACCACAATGCCAATGCCGAGATCGTGATCCGAGAGGGCGCGGAAGGCGTCTTCGTCGGTCACATCATCGCCAATATAAATCGTGACCACCTGCGACCGATCCAGACCGAGGGACTCCCGCAGCCAGAGGACGGCATGACCTTTGTCCCATGCCACATTCGGTTGGAGTTCGTAGACTTTTTTCCCACGCATCTGCCGCAGGCTGGGGTATTGCTGGCAAACCTGGTCCACGCTCGCTTCCACGTCGCCGACGTCGTCGTCCGCCACCAATCGCGTGTGCACGGCAATGGCGAACTGCTTGCGCTCGACCAATACCCCCTCGAGGCGGCCGAGGCGGTGGCGCAATTGCTGCTCGGCGCCATCGAGGTCGGGCAGACTGGGCTGCGCCTCTTCGTGCTGCCGGCGCAACCCATCAGGGCCTATAATATCAAATCCGTGACTGCCGGCGTAGATCAGATTGTCAAGACCCACCAGGCCCTGCACATCCTGGCGGTCGCGGCCGCTGACGATCGCCACCGTGCAGCGCTCGGCCAGTCGGGTGAGCAGGCGCCGCATCGCCTCCGACAGCGTCGCCTGCTCGGGACGATCGACAATGGGGGTCAAGGTGCCATCGTAGTCGAGAAACAAGGCCAGTGGGTGCTGGACGAGTCGGTCCGTGATTTGGTCGATATGTTCCAGAGCGGCCGCGGGCCTGGGGGGGCGGGCGCTTGTCGATGCCGGCGCCATCTCCGCCAAGCGGCTGATGTGGCGTAGATCGTCAACCACGATATCGGCCCCGTGCCGCCGGAGCGCTTCACCCCCACTGGTGCGGGCAACCCCCACGACCAGCCCGAAGTCGCCGGCTCTACCGGCCTGCACCCCGGCGATGGCGTCTTCGATCACCATGGCCCGATGCGGGTCGACCCCCAGGGCCTTGGCGGCCTGCAGAAAGATATCCGGGGCGGGTTTTCCCTGCAATTGCAGGCGTTCGCTGTCGTTGCCGTCGACCTTGGCATCGAATAACTCGAGGACCCCGGCGGTTTGCAGAATCTCGGTCGCATTGCGGCTGGACGAAATGAGGGCGACTTTCAAGCCGCCCTGCTTCCAGCTGCCGATCTGCTCGATGGTATCGTCGTAGACAGCGACCCCTGCCTGGCGCAGTATCTGATGAAATAGCTCATTCTTGCGGTTGCCGAGGCCGCAGATCGACTCGCGCTCCGGGGGATCACTCGGAGCGCCCTCGGGAATCGCCACACCGCGTGCCTGGAGAAAGCTGCGCACCCCGTCGTAGCGGGGTTTTCCGTCCACATAGGCCCGGTAATCCGACTCTATGTCGAACGGTTCGAACGTTCGCCCCGAGCCCGCTTCACGGCCTTGCAAATAGGTGTCAAACATGCGCTTCCACGCCTGGGCATGCAGCCCTGCCGTCTGGGTGACGACGCCGTCCATATCGAGAATCGCGGCGTCATATCGATTCACACTCATGAACTCAACTCCTCAACATCATCAGCTCCAGATCGTTTCTCAAATCATACCCATTGCCCTTCACAAGCTTAACCTCAATGAGAGCTCAAGTCCACTAACCCTAGTGTCTCAGTAAGCCTATCTAGACGAGGATATTCCAGGTTCGACATGATTGGATTCTGTGGTACTCTGTCACCGATGTGACAAGCGCGGAGAGTGGGTACAATAAGCGCTTCCCCGCGCTATTACCAGAAGGGGTGGAGTTCAGATGAAACAGAGTACCGAACGCATTCACACCAGCCATGCCGGCAGTTTGCCGAGGCCGGATGACCTGATTGAGCTCAACCGCACCCGCATGGCCGAGGGTTTCAATGTTGACGACGAGGCGGCCTTGCAGCAGAAGCTGAGTGACGCGGTGACAGACGTGGTCAGGCGGCAACACGACCTGGGCATCGATATCCCCGGCGATGGCGAGTATGGCAAAGCCATGGGCCATCGGGTGAACTACGGTGCCTGGTGGAGCTATTCTTTCCAGCGCCTCGGCGGTCTCGAACTGACCGGGCCCGGCCTGTATGAGATGCCGGTGCACCGCTCGGCGCCCGGCCGTGTCGTCCTCACCAGCTTCGGGGATCGCCGCGATCGGCGCCGCTTTGCGGAGGCTTACGCGGATCCCGAAGCTGGTATCACCACCGGGCCTCGCCCTCGCCACTGGCCCGTGTGTACGGGACCGGTGACGTACATCGGGCATGAGGCGATCCAGTCCGATATCGCCCATTTTAAAGCGGCCCTGGCGGCGGCTGGGGTTGAAGAAGGGTTTATGACCGCGGTCGCACCGGGCAGTGCCGCCCGGGTGGGCAATGCCTACTACGCCACTGAGGAAGCGTTTATCTACGCCTGTGCCGAGGCGCTGCGAGAGGAGTACCGGGCCATCATCGACGCCGGTTTGATCTTACAGCTCGATGACCCTTCGATTGCGGAGAACTGGGATCAAGTCAATCCCGAGCCGAGCGTTGCAGACTATCAGAAGTTTTCGATGATTCGGGTGGAGGCGATCAATCACGCCCTCTCCGGTCTGCCCAAGGACCGCATTCGGTTTCACCTCTGTTGGGGGAGCTGGCACGGCCCTCATACCACGGATATTCCCATGCGCGATATCGTCGATGTCATGCTCGCCATCGATTGTCAGGCCTACTCCTTCGAAGCAGGGAATGTGCGCCACGAGCACGAATGGACGGTGTGGGAGCAGGTGAAACTGCCCGATGGCAAGCTGATCTTGCCGGGTGTCGTCAGCCACGCCACCAATGTGGTCGAGCACCCGGAGCTGGTGGCGCAGCGGATCGTGCGGTTTGCCAACCTGGTGGGCCGTGAAAACGTCATCGCGTCGACGGACTGTGGCCTCGGCGGGCGCGTGCATCCGCAGATCGCCTGGGCCAAACTGGAGTCGCTGGCGCGCGGGGCTGAACTCGCCACGCAACAGCTATGGTAAACGGCCAACACACCTGCGTCGGCAAGCAAAACTGACCACTGGCAACTGACCACTGACCACTAACCACGGGGGGAAACCATGACCGTTGCTTTTTCTGCCCTAGGCCAGCCCGTGCCCCAGGATGAAGGTCCGGACAAGGTTTCAGGCAAGGCACTCTATGCTGCCGACCTGATGCTTCCCGGTATGTTGTGGGGCAAAGTCCTTCGCAGTCCCTATGCGCACGCGAACATCTTGAGCATCGAGACGACCCATGCCAAACAGGTCCCCGGCGTCCATGCCGTTCTCACCGGCCAGGATCTTCCCGACCGCCGAGTGGGCCGGTTGCTGCGCGATATCCCGGTCCTGGCAAGGGACCGGGTGTTGTTCATCGGCGAGAAAGTCGCCGCCGTGGCAGCGGATACGCCAGAGGCGGCGGAGGAAGCCCTCAACCTGATCGAGGTGACCTACGAGGAACTGCCCCCGGTCTACGACCCCCTGGAAGCGATGCAGGACTCGGCCCCGACCCTGCATCCCCAGATGGCGTCCTATGAGGGATTGCCTCAACCCCCGGCAACGGTGAATAACGTCTTCGCGCACAATGTCTGGTCGAAGGGCGATCTCGAAGCGGGCTTTGGGGCGGCGGACCTGATCTTCGAGCATACCTTCAAGGCACAGTTGATGCACCAGGGCTATATGGAGCCGCACGCCTGTGTCGTGCACGTCGATGACAACGGCCGGGCACAGGTGTGGGCCAACAACAAAGGCCCGTTCATGTTGCGGGATCAATTGGCGGCCGTATGGGACGTCCCCAAGGAGCAGATCCGGGTGAATCCCACCAGCGTTGGCGGCGATTTTGGCGGCAAGGGCTCGTTCATGGATGTGCCGTTGTGTTATCACCTGGCCCTACACGCCGGGCGACCCGTCAAAATGGTGATGGACTACATTCAGGAGTTGATGGCGGGCAATCCGCGCCATCCGGCGGTGATGACGCTCAAGACAGGGGTCACCCGAGACGGTCGGATTCTGGCTCACCAGGTCCGCATCGTGTTTAATAGCGGCGCTTACGGGGCGTTCAAACCCCGGGTGTTCATCGGTGGGGCGGACCACGGCGGTGGGCCGTATCGGATTCCCCACGTGCGCATTGATAGTTATATGGTGTACACCAACAACGTCCCTTGCGGGCACATGCGCTCGCCCGGCAAGCCCCAGGTGGCCTTTGCGGTGGAGTCCCACATGGATATGCTGGCCCAGGAGCTGGGGGTAGACCCCTATGCGTTTCGCCTGCGCAACCTTCTCCAAGACGGCGACACGACCCCGGTCGGCGGCACCTTGCAGCATATCCGCGCCGAAGCAACGCTGCGCCAGGCCGCTGAGGCGGCGAACTGGGGCCGAACGGAGAAGCGACCCCACATGGGAGTTGGCATCGCGATATCGGATCAGACCCAGGGGGCCGGGCAATCTTCGGCGTCGGTCACCATCGACGCCAACGGCGAGGTGAAGCTGTTCATGTCGCTGTGGGACACCGGCACCGGCGCTCATACCATTATGCGGCAAATTGTGGCCGAGACCCTCACCTTGCCACCGCAGAAAGTGACCCTGGTGATGCAAGACACCGATGCCGTTCCCTTTGAGTCCGGGCCGGGGGGCACCAGAGTCACGTATACAGCGGGACAGGCTGCCTTTGGGGCGGCCCAAGACCTGCGGGATAAGTTACTGGCGGTGGCCGCCGAAGTCCTGGAGGCGCCGCTCGACCGTCTGCAACTCTCCGGTGGTCGGGTCGAGGTCGCCGGTGATGCCCAACGCAGTATGGCCTTGGAGGAAGTCGTACAGCACGCGACCTCTCCCTTCGGCCAGCCGCTTCGCGGCGAGAAAAACGTCACGACGGAACGCCCGGATACGACGTCGTTTTGCGCCCAAGTCGCCGAGGTGGCGGTGGACCCAGACACCGGTCAGGTGACGGTCAACAAGATCGTCACGGCCCATGACGTTGGCACGATCATGAATCCCTTAACGCACCAGGGGCAAATCGAAGGCGGCATGGTGCAGGGGCTAGGCTACGGGGTGATGGAAGAAATCATGACGTCGGACGGGCAAATTTCGACATTGAGCCTGGGCGATTACAAGCTCCCGACGGTCAAGGATATCCCCGAGCTGGTGACGGTATTGCTGGAGCCGAGTCCGGGTCCAGCGCCTTACCAGGGCAAAGGTATTGGCGAAAGCAGCAACATCCCGGTGGCGGCTGCGATTGCCAACGCGGTTGCCGATGCCGTGGGGGTGCGGATTATGGATTTGCCGGTCACGGCAGAAAAGGTGTTCGCGGCGCTGCACGCCCAGTCGGGCGCCTAAGTTAAAGCCTTGACGAGAGGGCGTGTCGCGTGTAGTCTGAGCGTGTACATCATTTCCGAATTCACCAGAACAAGGAGTCAACCATGGCCATCAGCACGGTCCAGGCGTACGACATTGACATCGAAGACGTCGAATATCTCCGGCACGGGGACAAGCCCCTGTTGGCCCGTCTCTACAAACCCAAAGGCAGTGGTCCCTTTCCGATCATTGTGGAGTTGCATGGCGGCGCCTGGTGTAACGGCGATCGTCTCAACGACAGCGTGCTCAACGAAGCGCTCGCCCGGCGTGGCGTGGTCATCGCCGCCCTGGATTTCCGCATGCCCCCGGATGCCTCCTATCCGGGCTCTCTGGCCGACATCCACTACGGCATCCGCTGGTGTAAAACCCAGGCCGAGTCGTGGGGCGCCCGCCCGGACGCAATTGCCGCTATGGGCAGCTCTAGTGGCGCCCACCAGGCCATGCTGCTCGGCATGCGCCCGAACGATCCGCGCTATGCGGAACTGCCCTCTCCGGCTGGTGCCGCAGCGGTGGACGGACGTCTGGGTTGTGTCATCCTATGCTCCCCGGTGATCGATCCCCTTGGACGCTATCTGTATGCCAAAGGGCTGCGCCAGGATTGCACGCCGCCCGAGGGGTTTGGCGCGCGCGTGACGCCGTCCCACGACAAATACTGGAAGACCGAAGAGGCGATGGCAGAAGGCGCCCCGGCGCGCGCGCTAGCCGCTGGCGAGAAGTCGGAACTCCCTCCCGTGCTGCTCCTGGCGCGCGACCACGAGACGTCGCATCCGACCCCGGATCGCGAAGCGTTCGTCAAGGAGTACCGCAAGGCCGGTGGCCACGTCGACATGGCGATCTTTGAAGGTGAAGGCGACGGCTTCCTGACCAAGAATCTCTCGACACCAAAGGCGCAACAGGCATTCGAGCAACTCCTCGCCTTCGTCCATCAGCATCTCGACTGATGTAGGCAGTCTGGGGTGCAACCGTTGTGGTGATCCTGCGATACACGGTAATGGCCTGAGTTTGGTCTTACTGGAGAAAAAAGACATGGGGTCGGCGTACATGCCTGCAAGAGAAAATGTGCGCCGACCCCATGTTCTCGTTTTGGGTGTCGCCACTGGCCGCGGCCATTCTCTCTATCGCAGGCATGAGAAATATGCTACAACACGCTAGCCCGGAAGCTGCGATAAGCCATGCGAGAGCGGCGTGCAAGCATGCTGTGAGACTCGAGGTGATTCCGGGGTGAATCGCATCGTTTGAGCATCAATAAGACACGTCAGAATAGACGCAGGAGGAGGATGTCATGCTGATTGTAGATGCCCAGGTGCATATTTGGGGACAAGGTCTGCCTACCAATCCGGCGCATCGCCAGATCTCCAGCTTCTCGCAGGACGATCTGCTGCGCGAGATGGATGAAGCCGGGGTGGACGCGGCAGTGATTCATCCGCCCGGCTGGGACCCCAATTCCAGTGCGCTTGCGATTGAGGCCGCCGGGCAGCACCCGAACCGGCTCTCGATTTTAGGCAATTTCCCCCTCGATCGACCCGAGAGTCGCGATCTCGTCGACACCTGGAAACAGCAGCCGGGCATGCTCGGTCTGCGCTTTACCTTTCTCCAGCCGCATCAGCGCACCTGGCCCACCGATGGCACGCTGGACTGGCTCTGGCCGGCAGTGGAGCGTGCGGGTGTGCCGGTGGCGTTGGCCGCAGCGAATTTTCTACCCGTCGTGGGACAGGTGGCGGAGCGCTATGCGGGCGTTAAGCTGATCGTCGATCACCTGGGAAGAGCCTCCGGTACAAAGGATGCCGCGGCATTCGAGACGCTGCCGGAACTCCTGGCACTGGCCAAGTACCCGAACGTGGCGATCAAGGCCACCGGGGCGCCGAGTTATTCCAGCGAGCCCTATCCGTATCGCAATATCCATACCTATCTGCACCAGATCTACGACGCCTTCGGGCCTGAGCGTATGTTTTGGGGGACCGATATCACGCGCATGCCGTGTTCGTGGAAACAGTGCGTGACGATGTTCACGGAGGAGTTGTCCTGGCTGTCGGATGGCGACCGCGACCTGATCATGGGGCGCGCCCTGTGTACCTGGCTCGATTGGCCGCTCGCGGCGTAATCACCACACGAGAGGGAGATCCCTATGCCTCGCATTGCATTGGATTTAAACAAGGCTGAAGATCGGCAGGAGGTCAAAGGCGAATGGCGCGTGGCGCCGGGGCTGGTGCCCGGTGAGCCGAATGAAGGTCTATCCGCCCAGCTTTTGGCCAGCCCGGCACGCCTGGCAGACTACGATGACTCGGCTTGGGCGGCCTGTCCGAATATTCGCGAAAGTCTGTCGGTGGGGTTTACCTTTGCCTGGTACCGCATCACCGTCGTCTTCCCTGAGCAGGTGGGCGGGGTGGCGCTGGCCGGATCCCGGGTGTGGTTCGAAACCAATATCGATAATTATGGCGAGCTCTGGATTGATAGCCAGATCGACCGCAGTACCGGGGTGATTGTCGGCATCAATGCCTCCCAGCGAGTAGAAATCAGCACGAGCGCCACGCCGGGCGAAACGCATGTCATCGCCTGTCTGGTGGCTAACGGACCCCTGGCGGAGCCCCGTGGTGGCATTTTTATGCGGTACGCCACCCTGGCGTTTGAGTCGCCAAATTAGGCGAGCCCCTTGGCTATGGCTGGCGTTGTTCCAGGGCAGAGGTTGTCGTGCTGCGCTTCGATGTCGCCCCAGGCATCGAGGCGCCAGCTAGCCCCGCGCGCCCGGGCCCGTTGAGCCGGAGTCAACGATCACATGCCACGATCACATGCCTCGTGCTTTACAACGGCAAGTACACCGCTTGGCCGTTCTGGGCGCTGCGGAACACGGCTTCCGTCCACTCCATGTAATGCACCCCGGTTTCAAAGGGCACCATGGTGACGTCTTCGGTGCCGCGAATCGCGTTGGTGAACTGTTCTTCTACCCGGTAGTAGGCCTGCTGCTCCGGCGGGTTGGGGACTTCAGAGAGTTCGTGGTCCCCGCGGCGTCCGGCAAAAACGTTTTGCTGGCGGTCCACATAGATGGTGCCCTCGGTGCCGTACATCCACAGCTGATTGCCGCTCGACAGCCCGGTGGTGGCGCTCATCCGCATGTGCACCTGGGCGCCACCCGCCAACTCGTAGAGGATATCTACGTGGTCGGGGATGGTGACGGAAGTGAGGTCGCCGTTGGCATTGCGCCGGTAGGGGACGTGGATTTTGGCCATCGCCATCACCCGCGTGCCGCGGCCTAGCCAGCGCATCATCGATTCGTAAGATGCCCCGATATTCAAGGTATTGTAGCCACTGAGTGCCCAGTCGTGGCGCCAGTGCAAGTCGCCGCCAAAATCCGCGAAGCCGGTTTGCAGCCGCTGCATCTCAACGGACAGCAACTCGCCCAGAAAGCCATCGCTGATCATCTGCTTGAGGACGTTGTCAATTCTATAACTCGTCGAGGTCGGGGTTAACTGACACACCAAATCCGCGTGGCGCCGCGACGCCTCCAGCATATCCCGCGCCTCCTGGGCGGTGGACGCCATGCGGGCTTCGGTCAGCACGTGTTTGCCTTTTTCCAGCGCCGCCAGGGTGAGGGGGCGATGCATGTAGGGCCAGGTGCCGATGCAGACCGCGTCAATGCTGTCGTCCTCCAGGAGTTCTTGCCAGTGGGCATAAACCCGGGGGATGCGGAATTCGTCGGCGACCTGCTGGCCGGACGCCATGGTTCGATTGACTACCGCCACGATCTCACATCCCGCCACCTTTTGAAAGCCGGGAATGTGGCGGCTGCGCACGTTGCCGCCCGCGCCGATCAGTCCGACTCGAATGGGTTGTTCCGCCATGATGGGCCTCCTCTCTCGTTTTTTCGTTGCGAGTGGATTGTGGTGCGTGGGTCTTGGACGCCGCGGTGCGGCTCACGCCAGTTGCCGTAAGGCCTCGACCACAGCGGCCGGGAGCGGTTCGCAGGCAGCGGCGTTCGCCCGCGCTTGCTCGGGCGTCCGAACCCCGGGGATGGTGACCGCCACGTGGGGATTGGAGACGCAAAAACGCATCGCAATCTCGGCCAGCGGACGGCCCACACTGGCCGCCGCGGTTTCGATCTGCTGGACTTTCGTCACCAGGGTGGGCATTTTGTCCGTCGATAGAATACGGCCCCGCAGGTCGGTGTCCGCAAACGTGGTCTGTTCGTTAAAACGTCCCGACAGCATGCCGCGTTTGAGCGGCACGCGCGCCATCACCCCGATGCCGGCTGCATACGCTTTGGCAAACACTGCTTCGGGCTCTTGCTCCAGAAGGTTGTACTCCATCTGCATCACCGCCGGCTGATCGCACGCCACAGTGTACTCACACTCTGCCAGGGTATTCACCGAGACGCCCCAGTGTTTGATCTTGCCCTGGGCTTTAAAGGCCTCCAAGACATCAAAGCTATCGCCGGCTTTGAGATTGTCCAGCGAGGGATTGTGCAAGAGATAGAGATCGATGGCTTCCAGCCCCAACCGCTGTAAACTGCCCTCGATACAGCCGCGAATATAATCCGGCGTGAAATTCCGTTGCCCGGTGACCATATTGTTGCCGCCTTTGGTACACACGATGATGCGGTCGCGGTCCGAGCGCTCTTTGAGAAACGCGCCAATTAAAGTCTCACTGTGTCCGGCGCCGTAGGCGTCCGAGGTGTCAATAAAATTCATGCCGGCGTCAATTGACGCATGCAGCGCTTGCAGGCTCATGGCATCATCGACCGGGCCAAAAGCGCCGCCAATGGTCAGCGAGCCAAACCCTATCACGGTAACTTCTAATCCCGTCCGTCCGAGCGTTCGCGTTTGCATGGGACGCGCTCCTTCTCCGTGGTGAGCCTGTGTGTGCAGCCGGGCGCCCAACACGACCGTGCGGTATGCGACGCCGACATTGGCCGTGAGATTGTGCTATGCTAGATGACGCGCCGGCTCGGGTCTTCCAAGCCGGCCTCCCGTTAGGGGTAAGGGGTTTTATAACGAGAGGGGAGAACAATGTCAATCGATGTGGACAAACTCAGCCGCATGTCGCCGCCTCAGGGCTTGCCTTTTAACATTGGCAAACTGGGCCATGTGGTCCTGCAAGTCACTGATCTGGAGCGCTCCACGGATTTCTACACGCGCATTTTGGGATTTCGCATCTCTGATGTGTACCCGGAAGACATGATGCCCGGCGGCATGGTCTTTCTGCGCTGCAACCCGGATCATCACGCCCTGGCCTTGGTGGGGCAAGCGACCGGACAGGCGCAAAACATCGAACTGAACCATGTCGCCTTTGAGGTGCCCACCCTCGACGAAGTGATGCGTCTGCGCGAGCATCTGCGGCAGCACCAGGTGACTATTGATTTCGACGGCCGGCGGCGGGCCGGGTGTCAGATCGCGGTGGAATTTCGCGACCCGGACAATCATCGTCTAGAAGTCTACTGGGGGTTGGACCAGGTGGGGAGCGATGGCCGCGTGCGGGCGCCGCACGAGTGGCATGGCGTGCCCTCTCTGGAAGACGCCATTGCCCACCCGGTGCCAGGGCAGGATACCACCCGTTGGTCGACACTCACGGGATCTATTGAGAGACCGGTTATTGGCTGAGGCGAGCGGTCAAGATCGGTCCTCCGACATTGATGAGGGCGGCAGTTTTGCGGAGACCATGAGCCATTCCGAGCCGTGCGGCAAGATCATTCTACACTGACCCAGTCAGTCAGCATGCATGTTAAACCTCATATTGGAGGAGAGGCTTTCCATTTTCCATGAGTGAACACGATTACGACGCACAAGTTGATGCCATTAAAGAGCAAAATGCGCCCATTCTCGCCGCCTTTCAAAAGTCGCTTGAGTAGGCAGGTCTGGCGAAAAAGACGATTACGGGTCACGTAGAAAACATCGATTTTTTCACCGAGTATCTTGAAGCAGTCGAGGACGACGATGGTAGGAGATCAACTTCAAAGGAGATAATCATGGCAAAAGGAAAACGCAAGAAACAGAATAAAAAACGGATCACATTAAACTATGGAAACTTTGATCCCAACATTCCAGTCAATGACTTCTTTGAACATCTAAATTTAGATAACCCAGGAGATCTTGAAGAAGCACTGAGTAACTTTATTTTTGATCTAGAAAGCGACTACTTCTTGCTTTGGGAAGCCGTTGTATGTGAGGAGCAAGGTCTAAAACTCAGTAAAAAGCAGAAGAAATTACTGGGTGAATTGCTTGATTTCAGCGATGACGATAACGACGACCAAATACTGTATATCAATGAAATACCTCGACCAAATGAACCATGGTATGAAATTGCGAGAAAGATCGTACCTGGTCTTCTGGTGGAGCCATTCAGAACTGATGCAATCATGTACGCGGTCATGCACGAAGGTTGGGCTACTCTCGTTAACGCTTTTGAAGAACACGCCCAGGATTTATCTTTACCTGAAGGTGTAGAATCTCCCCTCGACATCTTCCCGCGTGATCTCCAACATCGATTATGGCTACAAACGTGCTTTGATGCACTGAGTGGCCTTGGTCAAGATGGAGATTTGACCCTTGAAAATGAAGACCAAAAGGAACGTGTGGAATGGTTTGTCGATCTTTTAAGAGAACACAAAGATACTGTTCAATACTTTGACTTAAAACTGGAAATGCTGTTAACGAGAGTCATTATACCATCAAAAGATGAAAAATTATTTACGGCGATGATTATGGAACAATTAGGATTACCGACATCTCAAGCACATATAGCAGTATATCTATGATATACCGACTAACGGATTTGCTTGGAACTGTTGTAGCGAAGGTATATCTCAGCGTATGCATATGATAATACATCAGGGAGTCTATTGATATGGTGAAACTGGGGACAAAGCAAAGACCAGCCATTGTTCGTGTTCAGACAGAAGCAAGAGCAAAGGAGATAGTCTCTATCTTTAATGAGTGCGGATGGCAATTCATATTAGGAATTGAACCAGATAAGCCTGAAAATATCTCTGATCTCAAGCGGCTATTAAAATCAAAGCAAGCTCCAAAAGCGAAAAAAGTAGATAATCAGATAGCATCTGCACAATCTCGTCAACCACGCTCCAGAAGAAAGAATAATTCTCCACTTCGTGCTGTTAATATTGAGAGTAAAAAGAAAAATTCATCGACAGGATCTATGAGGATCAGTGAGGAAAGATACGAATATGCTTTAAATAGAAGTTTAGTGAAATGGCATGCAACTATATCGGGTGCCTTGAGTGCATTTTTCTTTATTAAATTTCTTACTACCATGTCTATATGGTATGTTGTATTTCTAATCTTGCCACTTGTCTATTTTATTAAACTATTAAGCACAATTGTCTTAAATCAAATAGTGGTACTTCATGGGCATACAATTACGATTCTGCGTCGAAGACAAACACCAATCACTGCCAACATATCAGATTCCTTATATCAGATTATTATGAAAAAGGGTAGCATGTTTAGATTTAGATTCAGATTTGACAATGGACGCATTGTAGGACAAATTACACCACAGTTATATAAGAATGGTGATCATCTATTACAACGACTTAAAACGATCATTGAGCAGGAAAGTATAGATGTTGACGTCATAGAAAAGTAGATGACTTCGAGGACATTGATTGCGACAATAGGGGGTTTCAGATATGAATCTAATTTCGCAAAATGGATTATTGAAAATGATGTTAGAAAAACTTTTAGAGATTCCTCCAAGAAGCGCCAAACTGAAGGAGCAAGTGGTAGCCTATATCATCCACCATTAGGCATTAAGGCAACAAACCGATGGCAGGGCAGTTGGTCGACCCTCACGAGACCTGTTGAGAGACCGGTTATTGGCTGAGGCGAGCGGTCAAAATCGGTCCTCCGACATCGATACTGGCGGCAGTTCTACGGAGACCATGAGCCATTCCGAGCCGTGCGGCAAGATCATTTCTCGGTATATTCTAAAACCGTTTTTTTCATAGAAGGGCTTTAGTCCATAGTCCTCTATGGCTAACCAGAGCGGGTTTTCTGGATATGCTTTTTTGACTGCCTCAAGCCAAAATGAACCTAAACCTTGACCTCGATATGCCGGATGGAGCCAAAGATAACCAAAATAAAGAAATCCGAGATCAAACAATTTCTGCGCTTCATGTTCGTAATATCTCAGATCGGGTGGCATGCTCGTGAAGACGATGCCGCCCCCGATGAGGGTTGCCCCCGTTTCGATGGTATAGAGGTGACAGGCGTCTTGATAGGCATCCCAAAACGGCACAATTTCGTCTTGCCAATCTTGGGGAAGCATCGTAAAGAACTTGTGGGCCTGGTGTGTCTGATCGGAAAAATGCGGCGTCATTAGAGTAAGTTCCAAGCCCAGAGCAGATCGTGATCTTCAGCCCAACGGTCGCCTATATCCGTACGATAGTAAGCATTATTGATAATGATGTTACTAATACGACTATACATGACCCGTTGTGCTTCTTTCATGGTGATCCCTGTGCCCGTGACCACCAATGGCATACCGGAGTCGCCGGTAATCAGCCACTCGCCATTAACTTGTTTGAGATGCATGAGATGCACCCCCTCCTTCATATTCTTTTTCACCACGACCACCGCATCTTTGGAGAAGGTCTTGAAGGTTTTTCGGTCTTCATAAGGAAACGGGGGAACTACTATACAGGCCCCCACCTGAAACCCCTTTTTGGTACTGATCTGAAACCGTTCTCCAGTCGCGACTTTGTATAACATGCGACCGATGGGCTCGGAGATTCCCGCCCGTTGAATAAAGATCTGGGGGAATCCGAAGCGGGCGGTGAATTCCAAGGGGTAAATCCCATGGCCATTGACGATGGAGTTAATATCGATATGGCCAACGAAGTGCTCTCTGGCTAATGTCTTTTCCATTTTTTTCAGCGTGGCATCGAAGATAGGATTGTCGTTGGACCAAAACATACTCGTCCCCATCTCACCCGTGGAAACCCCTAGTTCCTTGGGAAATAACTTCTTGTGCTCAAAAGTAATATTAATCGGCTGCAGAAATTCTGTGCCATTGAAAAAAGCGGCCACCGAAATCTCCACCCCATTCACTTGCCTCTGCAGTTGAAATCGTTCAATTTCATTACCCCAGGTCTTTTCGTAAGCCTTGAGCATCCGAATAATGTCACTGCCATCCTCCTCATGACCCACGAAAAGGAGTTGCTTATACTCTTGCGCCTCTCCAGACGGCTTCAAGACATATCGATTAGGATGGTTCTTGACGAATTCGGCCGCGGCTTGGAAGGTAGAAAACTCTTTATAATTCAGTGTTTTAATCTTATGCTTTTTCAGCTCATCTTGACCGAAGGAGCGGTCGAGCTCTAACCGATCCGTGTATTCCGTACCGCCAATGACCGGTTTGCCTGAATGCCGGAGTTCCGTGGCTATTTTGCCATAGCCAGTGTAGTCAAAAATGATTACATCGGCCCACGCGATGTGCTTTTCCCACAATCTGGCCTTAGGGACGAAACCATCGCCAATTTCTCGACAAGGGGCGTACTCCACGAAAAATTTGACATCGTTATCTTCTGCCAGCGCGGCATGGGCAATGTCAAGTATTTCACCCCATTTAGAGACAAACAAAAATCTGAGTTTCCGACTCTTCTTGGTGTTCATGAGATCATTTTATCCCGTGGCCTGAAGACCGTACCAATAGCTGAATTTACAGCGGTAGACGCGAGTGAAGAGATGCTTTTCTACGCTTGGCTTGCTTGGGTTGAGAGCAGGTCCTGGGTCATTCGAGGCGGCAAGACTCGATCATCGAGCTTTTTTGTCCTTGACGTTGTGGGTAGCGGTGTCGATCGATGCCGCTTCGGAGGGCGCGCTTGCCCCCTCCTGCTGCGGCAGACCGCCCGGCCAGCTACCATGGTTCTATTGTACCATGCCATGCGTACCTCGCCAGGCTAAAATCATCCCTGTATTGTCAATGCATGAGATGCTAATCAATTTTTAACACAATTCTCGCCTGCTCTTATTAAACGAGGCATATAGTAGTTTACAAGATGTCTGTTAAAGTTCTAAGGAGATATAATGACTGAACAAATTACGGATAATCAGCATGATCAGGTGTGTTGGTCCTGGCTGCGGCTTGGCATCCTGAGCGGAGCTGTTGTGTCTATTCTCTTCTGGGTGCTGCTGTGGTCGCTACTACCTTTTAGTGCCTTCTGCATGCTATTGAGCCCACCTTATATCCTGGGGTTCAGTGTCTTGTGGCGGGGTAGGCTCCCTGGTCGGGTTGGTCAACAGGTTTTATTGAACCTCTACCCGCTAACTCGACAGTCGTAAGTTCTCGGTTCTGGGGTTAGCGTCAGTCCAGCAGTTCAACACTGGCAAGGTTCACCCAACAGCCCCTTGCAAACACCCCGAAAAAGCCCCTCCTTTTACGGCTCCCCGAAAGTCGTGAACCGTTGGTTTGGCGACAGCTGGCGAATCGCCGAGTTTGGGTCAGTAGTCACAACTGAAATTTGAGACGAGCCGAAAAAGTTATACGAACCTCTATGATGAAACAATAACCACAAGGAGGTTCGCATGCTTGCGTACGTTTACCATACCCTGCACACCTTTCGCAAGGTCTTTACCCGACACGCGACCTGGCTTACCTTCTGCGTCGTCGTGCTTGGCTTTCTCGGGTCGACTCAGATTGACGGCGTTTCGTCCTTGTGTCGATTCTGGCATCTTGATACCCCGGGTTATTTGTCCTTACTCCATTTCTTTCGTTCCTCAGCGTGGAGCCTGACGGGGTTGCTCTCGTGTTGGTGGGCCTTTGTTTGGAGTTAGCAACAAACCGTGATCGTGGAGGGACAAGCCGTCCTCATCGGCGATCAAGGCGGAGCTTAGGGTCATAAGCCCCGCCTTACCCGCGGAAGGCGCTTTGCGGGCGAAGGCATACGGCAGATACACGTCACCAGAACCGTGTGCGAGATCTTCTTCATGCAGCCACCGGGTTCGAGATAGATGGTGCTGTAAAGGCTCTTGTAGGGACTGCGGCAGCATGG
>Ga0214472_10001621_pt1 | contig 24926 bp, 17 predicted proteins | sample RVTome_6_FD_207662 | JGI IMG/M metagenome (GOLD analysis project Ga0214472, IMG submission 207662) | Soil microbial communities from uranium-contaminated site in the Upper Colorado River Basin, Wyoming, United States - RVT140D175 | ecosystem: Environmental > Terrestrial > Soil > Contaminated >...
CGACGAAAGTGAACGACCTTCGAAAGGGCAAGCAACGCTTGACTCTTCTGAAGTGGGTCCCGTGGGACTCGAACCCACAACCAACGGGTTAAAAGCCCGCTGCTCTGCCAATTGAGCTAGAGACCCGGGGACCACAGAGTAATGCGCTGAGTTAGGCGCGGAGAAAGCCCGACTGTTGTCGGGCTGGAGCCGCCGATGACGGTCCTTTGGCGTCGAGGCCATAAGGGACTGTTCGCGGTGTCGGGCAGCAAGCACTCGGCGCCATCAGGGCGTGAGGTACGCGATGGTCGGGTGCAGGCTTCTGGCGTGTTCTCAGACGCTGAGCCAAGGGAGGGTGCTTCCCTACACCGCCAGCAGGCCAGATCGCTGCCTGGATGACGGCCGGATCCGTTGAGTATCAGGCATGAGAGGGATCGCGGTTGAAGTGGTTGCATGGTGTGACCAACAAGGATGGGTCCGTCACCGTGAACTCTGTGTCTCCAGGATTCGTCTAAACCTCGAGCGGCGCCTGGTGCGTTCTTACGCTGTGATTGTTGTCGCTGTCAGGCGAGGTTTGATGGCCGAGGTGGATTCCTGGTCCGGCGTTGAGATTCCAGAGCCCTTTGTTCGGTTCTTTCGCGCCGAATACTCAGCCGTCGTATCGCTTGTCTACGGCTTGTCGGGGAGTCGGGCCGCCGCCGAGGACATCGCCCAAGAGGCGTTTCTGCGGGCTCACCGCGACTGGAAACGTGTCGAGTCGATGGATTCACCCGAGGGCTGGGTCAGACGGGTGGCGATCAACTTGGCAACATCTCGTTGGCGGCGGCTGAGAGCCGAAGCCGCTGCGCTGGCAAGGCTCTCCCCACCGACCTCGTTTGTCCCCCCTGAGGATCGAATGTCTGCCTTCTGGGACGAGGTTCGGTGTCTGCCGACCCGGCAGGCTCAGGCCGTGACACTCCACTACTTGGAGGACATGCCGGTGGACGAGATCGCGGCTGTCCTCGACATCGCCACCGGGACGGTCAAGGCATTGTTGTCTCAGGGGCGGGAGAGGCTGCGTCGGCAGCTGATCGCCAAAGGGCTGGTCGACGATGAAGTTTGAAGACTACGCCCGCGAGGCCAGCAGGGCCCTAGCGGCCTCCGGCCGGAGCGTGGACATCCCCTCGGTCTCTGAGGTGGAGGCTCGGAGTCGACGAAGAGGACTGGTCGTGGGGTCAACCGCAATCGCCACACTGGCAGTGGGGACAGTTGCCATCGTCACGACTCTGGGTGGCCTCGTCGGAAGTGAGGAAGAGCCGGCGGATGGTTCCGTGTCTCGAGTATCGGTTCCGGCAGCGACAGTCCCCGTCGAAGGCGGTGGCGTTCTGTTTGGGCCGCCTCGGATCGAAGGCCCGGACACGGTTGAGTTCTCGATCACGCTCTTGGACGGCACCAGGCTGTCATTGACCTTGCCGCGGTCGTTGGCGGCCGACATTCAGGGTCTCGTGCCCGGTGGTGGAGCCGGATGGGAACTCGACCCCTGCTGTGGTCGAAGCCTCGATGTGATGTATGGATCAGTGGATGACCTTTACGGTGATAGACAGCCCGAGGTCGAGTACGAGGATGCCGATGGCAACCCGGTCGGTTTCTACACCGAAGAGGACGGTCTCGACTATCTGGTCTTCCAGTACGGCTCGTGGGTCGTCCGTGCCTGGGACGGCGACCCCCAAGGGCAGCGGTTCAGCGAGGAGAACCGGGCGATGTTCGCATCGCTGATGCGTGGTCATGAGACAGACGAAGGCTTCCTCGTTCTCGACCCGGCCGAGCCGATGCGCATCGGACCAACCGATTCACATTCACCGGACGCCACGTTCACCACTGGTACCCCGGGTGAGGGAGTGGTGGGCGTCTTCACATGGAGGGAATGCACTCGCCAGCCTCGGTTTGCCAATCCGGATCTGGTTACCTCTGCCGGCAACCTCGTCTCGTTTGGTCAAGACTCGGGGATGACCTCCATCTGTTTCCCGGAGAGCTCCCTGGATCTGTGGGTGAGTCGACTGGATTTGACCGAAGCCGAAGTCGAAGCGATCGACCTCATATACGCCCCCGGCCAACCCGATGAGGAACCGTCGACCACCTCACCCACAACGTCGACAACGAGTTCCACGACAACGACGTCGGCAATCCAAGGGAGTGGCCCATGGTCAGTGGCCGCCGATCACCCCGTCGTGGGGCGAACCTTCCCGGTTGTGGTTTGGACTGGCAGCGAGGTAGTCGTTTGGGGTGGGGAGAAGCCAAGCGAAGGCGCTTGGCATGCCGATGGAGCAGCTTTCGATCCGGCAACCGGTACCTGGCGTGAACTAGCCGACAGTCCGCTTGCACCCAGAAGCGAGCATGTTGCAGTCTGGACGGGAGAAGAGGTCATCATCTGTTGCGGACGGATCGAAGGGACTGGAACCTCGGCAGGTGCCTATGACCCCGAAGCGGACCAATGGCGAGAAATCTCGGCCCCACCTATTGGTCCGGCGTTCGCTGAAGCCGTGTGGACCGGAGACGAAATGCTCGTGTTCGGTGGCGTTGGTATCGGAGGGGATCCGAACCTGACGGGGGCCGCCGCCTACAACCCCGACACCGACACCTGGCGTCGACTGGCCGACCTGCCCTACGGCCTGGAACGAACAGCCGACGCCGTGTACGGGGACGGTGTCGTTTTTGCCTGGCCCTCCGGATTCGGAAGCCCCCCGCCGGAGCCCGCTCCCCTCTCCTATCACATCGAGTCGGACACCTGGACGCCCCTACCCCCACTCCCTCCCGAGATGACACCCGTCACCCCCAGCCTGGTGTGGACCGGAGACGAGCTCATTGCCTGGGGTCTCAGCCCGGGCTTTGATGACGCCCAGGGTCTCGGCGTGGCCTTCCGGCCCGACACCGGGGAATGGAAGATGCTCCCGCAAGCACCCCTCCAGCCCACCGACTGGTGGGAGGGAACCGAAGCCAGCCAAGCCGCCGCATGGACCGGCGCTGAAGTGATCGTCTGGACCGGCTACGTCGGGACCGACGGGAACGATCCATGGACCCGTGTCGTGGCGTTTGATCCGTCTGAGGACTCTTGGCGGGAGTTGGAACCGGCACCGATCCCTGCCCGAGGGCTGTACAACGAGCCGATCCTCTGGACGGGATCCCAGCTCATCACCTATACCGACCCGATGCTGCTGTACACGCCGTAGTCGACCCGGCGACGCGCCACTCGACGGCTGGGAAGGCGGGCGCCGTCGCTCGGCACGCGCTGCGCGGGCGTTTGGCATCGGCGGACCGGGGCCTACTGAGCTGAGTGGTCACTTGCGAAGCCGACGAACTTCCTCTTCCAAGTCTTTACGATCGCCCACTGTGCACGACGTGCAGTCCCAGGTGGTGATCGCTTCGATCGATCCGCACCAAGGGCAGGTCCACACACTCGGAGGCGTGTCGAGCGCCTCTACCAGAGCCATCTCCAGGAGGTCTGCGTGGTTCGCCTTGGTGAGAGCGCGCAGTATCGCTATTCGCACGTTGAGATCAGCGTCGCCCGCCAGCGTCAGGATGGTGGCCTGGTCCACACCTGCCGTTGCGAGACAGCTGGCAGCCACGACACGAAGTATGGGGTCATTGCCGGTCAGCCATTCGGCGTACGCCTCAGGTTGCTGCATGGCCTCGGCTACCCAGCCCGCGATAGCACCCCGATGAAACGCCGGCATGTACGGAAGCTCCCTCCAGAGCACTTTGACGCCGCGCTCGCCTACCTCGGCGAGCCACTTGGCGGCGAGCCAGAAGAGCCAGTCGTTACCCGATTTGAGGCAGCGCCGCAGGACCGCGTGGTCCTTTCGGGTGACGGCGGGAGATGCTGGTGAGATGCTGCGCAGCGGATCGGGCGGACGACGGAGGAGAACGGCAGTGTCGAGCGGGTCTGTGTCAAGGAGGTTGAGAGCTCGCTGGCACTCGTTAGCGATCCTTTCGGTTGTGTGCCCTGTCGCCGGGACTGCCATCCGCACAGCATGTCGAACAAGATCGGGATGGTGTTCGACGGCGCGGTCTTCCGTGCCAGATGCTTGCTTTCCCGACTCAAGGACCTCGAGGAGGCTCGCTGCTGCCGCCAGTCGATACGCACGTACGGGCGTTGTCGAACGGACGGTGGGCAGCATGGATGTCGCTGCTTCCAGGACGAACCGGATGTCGAGTCCGGGATCATCGCGGAAGAACTTCTGCATGCTCTCGAAAACGCGACTCATCGGGCGCTTGGTTACCTCATGCGCAAACCCAGCACCCCGTATCCCTGAGATGAGCGTCTCCCCAACGCTGGCGCTCGCGCATTCAGCGAGACGTACAGCGGCTGGTGCTGTGTCGGCTGTTAGGCCCACGAGTCGAATCGCAGATACGACTGCCTCGGGTCGGCCAGACAGGATGGGTTCGGTGGCGCCGATCATGGTGTGGCGTCGCGAGCGGCGGTACTCGACCGGCTCACTCTCCGGAACCGGCAGGGCGAGCAGTCTTTCAAGGATCAAACGTTCCGTGTCGGTTGGTTCCCGTTCGTCGTATGCACAGTCTGCTGCAACTGCCAGGGCCGTTGCGACGGTCAGCCTTTCATCGTCGTCAATCTGGGCGAGAGCTTCCTCTCGGAACTGGCGATGGCTTGGTGGAACCGGAAGTCCGGCCAGAGGGTGTAAGTAACGCCATTCGGGCCCATCGCGTTGCTGTTGGCGCTCGTCAAGACGAGCGAACATCGCAGCAGCGGTACCTGCAGTCGCCGATTCCTCCGTGACCGGTGGTGGGTTGGAGGCCAGTCGCGCGAGGTTTTCAACGAGCAGGCCGAGGGTCCCGTCCGATGGAGCCGCACCCTGGAGGACTGCGTCGGCGGCTAGCAGGACCGCGTCCGAGTCGTTCGCGGCGTTGATGATTTCGTCGATCACTGCAGGTTCGAGCTCGGCTGCGAGCAGGGCGGATTCGCGTAGGCGTGCACCGTCCGCCACGACATGGTCGAGCCATTGGCTCCGTCGCTTGGGAGTCTGACGAGCTGCCCACATGGCATCACCGATCTCTCCCATCATCCGGACGCGTGCGTAGAGAAGGCCCTCGACAACTGCGAAGGCGCCGACTCTATCGATCCACCAGCGGAGGATGTCACCAGCGACGGCCTCGGCCCGTGCAGGTGCTTCGCCCCACCACTCGGTCACGGTTTGTGAGACTGCTGTGGTCGCGTCTGCGAGGTCGGTGTTGCCGGTCGTGATCGCGTGACCGATGTCGGCGAAGCCGTCAAGCAAGAGGTCAGGGTGGAGGTCAGGGTGCCACGCTCCTGGAGCTTGCGCTTTCTGCACCTCCCACTGGGCTACGGAATCCTTGATCGCGGAGACCAATGCGGATGCTCTTGACGCGGGAAGCCGATCGCCGGGGGTCCGGGCGGCATGGACAGCCAGAAGTACAGCAAACAGCGGGATCCGCCAGATGTCTGGGTGTGTGGTTTGTGAATCCTCGACCCAAGCCAGGGCGAGGGCGCGATCGTCACCAGAATCTGACCTGACCACTTTGGATACGTGGTCCACCAACTTGAGAACATGGCTGCTCAGGTGGTTTGGCTCCTGGAGGATCGTCAGGGGTAACCCGGTGCGTTTGGCGAGGTCAGACGCGGCATCCCGCGTCGACACGACAAGGCCAGTCTCCGGATGCAGTTCGTCAGTCAACCGCAGTATGAGGTTGATGGCAGCACCCTGCTGGTCGCGGCACTCATCGAGTCCGTCGAGCAGTAGTGCGGCCGTCCCGTCTTTCAGTCGTTCGACCAGGAGTGGAACGAGCTGGTCGGAGACTCCGTCGGCTGCTCGCACCGTCTCCTCGAGCCCCACCCGCTGACGGTCTCGAAGTGGGGCGACCAGCCGGTGGAGACGAACCAAAAGGGGTATCGGTGCGTCTAGGTCCACCGCCCAGGAGGCGGCGAGTTGCTCCATCGCCGTGGTCTTGCCGGATCCCGGGAGACCGACGACCGTGAATCGCGGCCAGCGACATGCGACGTGGGCAAGTTGCGCAGTATCCGACCCACGTGGATCTCCCGAGTCTGGGAGCTGGACGCGGAAGGTGTTCAGCAGGTTTGGTATCGGCATAGGCGGTACGCCAACTGCGAGGTGGTCCACGTCGAGTAGATCGCGGCGGTTGGCGAGTCCAGCCCGATAAGTGGCCAGGGCACGCGCGCTGCCGGCTGACGCGTGAGCGGACACGGGCCCCGGAGCAACCTTGGCATCGTCCAACACTCGCAGCCATCGCTCCGGTCCACTGGCCCCTGCCCGGGCCGCCTCCGTCTGGAAAAATCTCGCCAGAGCGTTCATCGCCGCGACCCCCGCTCCTCGCGCGACGACCGTCCCGTCAAGCAACGCAGCGGCCTCCCTAAACGCCGAGTCGGACCCAGTCTCGGCGTTGATGTCGATGATCATCGCGTGGGCCACGACCTGGTCGAAAACGTCGAACCATCCGCCCGACGAGGCGAGTTCCCGCAGCTGCTCGTACTGCCGGTTCTCGTCAGGGAGAAGCTCACCCTCCGACGGTTCTCGTAGTCGGCGAAGTGCGGCGCCGAGCGACTTCAGCCGGTCGGATAGTCCGCCTGACGCAAGGACGACCCAGTCCTTGTCTCCCAGGGCTTCCGCACGTACAGCCTGAACCCACTGTTCGACCACGGAACGAAAACGTCCATCCCACGAGCAACGTCTCTTCGCCTGAATGTCCCATCGTGAATCTTCGGCGAAGCGACACCTGATGTCATCGACATGGGCTGAGGTCTCGAACCACATGAGGGTCGGAGTCCCTGGGCTGGCACTGTCTGCAATCTGCACCTCAAGTCCGGCAAGTCCGTGGGCGGCGAGATACGCAGCGAGCCCGGCGCGATAAGAGCTGCCCCCTTCGTTCGCGCGCCCTCCGGCGTTGTTGCCCCTGCTGGTTGTCACAACTTCATTGTGCCGCCAGTCTCAGACGGAAACGATCATCGCCCGGCTCTCGTCGGTGCATCGGGACCGGCTGGAGCTCATGCTCTGCCTTTCGCCAAGCTGGTCGCGGTCAACAGAGGACTCAGTCGCGATGCGGAGCCTGGCGGTCCGGACCGCCGATTGGCACCGGGAGTGCGAGAAGTTTGCCGCCCCGGCGATCCACCCATACCACGCGCGCAAAACTGGACGTTGGTCAGGCGGTGATTGCTGTCAACGACGGCAAATCAGCCGTCGTCAGAGTCATTCGATCCGACTGAAATGTGATCATGGCAGTGGGGACACTTGGTCGCTCCCTGAGCCACCAGCCGCCGGCATGAGGGACACGGACGGTCGAACATTTGTTCCAGTGGAGCTGACAAGCGGCGTTCGATTGCCCGGAGACGGGAACCGAGCTCGCGAATCCCGCGTGCGATCCCCTCTCCTGACGACCGGAAGCTTTTGAGGAGAACCCCGTCAAAGTCGAAAAAGTCGACGACAAGCCGCTCCTCGTATCGGTCGCGCCCTCTGCGATAGCTGATCTCGATGTCCAGGACATTCACCCCGCTGCCCGCGCTGTACAGGTTGTCCGGCCCGGTCAGGCTGACGTGATAGCCACGACCTGGCGGGAGGTAGGCAATGCCACGTCGGATGGGCGTTGACGCGGTGAGAGGTTGGCCGTCAGGTCCGGTCACGTCCCGATGAACCTTGAACGAGATGTTCTCTGCCGCCCGCTCTCCATAGTTCGCCACTCCGATCTGGACGTCGTCGCCGCCCTCGCTGGAGAGATCCAGATACACGTACGGGCGTTGGCTCTGACGTGTTGCACGGAGCAACTGTCGCGTGGACAAGGCATACCAGGCAGTAATGATGACGAGCACGGTCGTACTGGCCGCCTGGATCGCTCCTGAGTTGGCGTTGAGCCACTCGATCGCACTTGTCCCGACCGCAGCCTCAAAAGTCATGTCAGTCCGGCGTGACCGAGAGTGTTGTAAAGGGTTTTGAGTTCGGAACTGGAGGTCACGGCTTTGACCGCGGTACGGATGGCGGGGTCTTTGAGGTCGAGGTGGCGGAGGCCGGTGCCGGTGTCGGCGATGAGCCAGATGCGTCCGTAGAGGTGGCCGTGGTCTTCGGCGTAGCGGGCGAGTCCGGCTGCTTTGGGTGCGGCATCATCTCGTCCGGGGTCGTGCGGGTCGTACAGGTCAACCACCACCCGGCCTTCTTCCCGGCGGAGGACAAGGAGGTCGGGGTAGAGGGGCCGGATGTCGCCTTTCAGCGAGTAGGGGATGCACAGCGCCCATGGTTTGCGGGGGGTGTTGCGCAGCCAGCCGGCGGCGTCGCCACTGACGGCGTCGAGGGTGGCGGTTTCCCATCCGTTGAGTTTCACCTGGAACTCCCCGTCCTCGCCGACGTACAAGTGGGTGTCCCAGTTGACCGCCCCTTCGACCTGTTTCCACTCCAAGATGTCGGGGAGCCGCATCGGGGAGTGTTCGGGCGCGGGGGCCATTGCGGCGATCTCCCGGTAGATCTCCCGCCGCTTGTCGGACAGCGCGTCGATCTGCGAGTGATAGAGACCCCGCTTTGCGGATACCAGGGTCTCCGCGAGCTGGTCGAGGCCCTGGCGGACGTCGGGGTAGGAGCAGAGGACGGCGATTTCGATCTTGGCTCGTCGCATGGCGTCGGGGTGGCTGTTGGTGGCGGTGAGGGCGTCCAACAGGTCCACGTTGAGACCGTCGCCGAGGACCCGGCCGGCCGTCTGATATAAGTGGTCGATGTTCTCCGGTGAGGTAGCGAGGGTGCCGGTGTCGCCTCGGTCGGTCTTCCCAGTCCGCACGTCGTAGGTGCGCAGCCCGAACGACACCGTCTGCTTTCCCGCTACCGCATCAGCGAACTTGGTGTCGGTGCGTCTGGCGTCCAACTCGTCGAGCAGATGCTTGACCAAGCTCTGGCGGGCGTTGCGGACGGCGTTGTCTTCCAGCCCGTCGTCGGACAGGGCACGTGCGAGTTTGAGGAGTCGGCGGGTCTGCCGGATCCGCCGGGCCCGGGGAATCGTGTAGGTAGGGATCGTCTCCAGAGCGTCGAACAGCTCTTCTGTGCCCGGAGCACGGACGAGTTCGATGGTGTCGGTGCCGACTTCGACATCGACCGGCGGTACCCAGTCATGATCCGGATCCGACAGCCGGGCGATTACCGCGTCCAAAGACTTGGCGTCGTAATGGGGCAGGAAAAGCGACACGTCATTCAATGTCTCGTCGGATTCGACCCGCCGTGCGAGTGGGGTGCGGACCATCCGTCCGATCAGTTGCGCGATGAACGTGGCGTCCTTCGCCGTGCGGAACGACATCATCACTTCCGCACGCGGGCAGTCCCATCCGGTGGAGAGGGCGGTCTTGAAGAACACCACCCGCACGTCCCGGTCATGCACGATCCTCGATGGGGCCAGGTACCGGACGGGTCTGCCGTCCGCGTCGAACGCCACGCCGGTATCAAACGAGTGGGCGAACGCCATCGACGGCAGTGGGGCTGTGAGGGCGTCGTTGATGGCGTTGATCGCTGCTGCCAGGTCGTCACCTTTGACCTTGTCTGCCACCTGGACGATCAGGATCGGCTCGACGGGTTCTTCGTTTTGGCTGGCCGTGTAGGCGGCCCACCGTTCCTGATACTTGATCCAGTGCCGGGTCGCCTCGCGGAGGAGGGTGAGGTCGGTGGGCTGGTCGTCATCGTTGTGGAACAACAGGATCCGGTCCTTCAACAGGCCGGATGCCCGCACCTCGTCAACGGGCACGTCCCACTTCTGCACACCCCGGTTGGTCCCCTCTAACAGTTCGGTGAATCGCTTCGGGGTCGCTGAGATCCCGAAGATGACCGGGACCGGCCGTAGTTCGGTCGAGCCTTTGATGAACTTCTGGATGATCGTTGACGCCTGACCGTTCCCGCCCGAACGCATCCCCCGATGCGCCTCGTCGACCACCACATAGAACGACGACCCGTACTCCTCGATGGTCCGCTCGATCGTGTCCCAAATCGAATACGTCCGGCCGTCACCCCGGGTCACCAGCCGCTTGTCCGTACCCAGCTTCTGAGTGTTCAAGAAATACACCCGGCCAGGAGCAAAAGCTGGCTGATCAAACGTGGCGTCGATGATCTGCAGGCGGAGCCCGCCGAGGATCTCGGAGGTGGCGGCCATCTTCTCGACGGTCTGCTGGTTCAACTCCGGAAGGTCAGTGATCCACAGGAACGTGGCCTCCGGGTCCGGCTCGGCAATGTCATCACCGTCGATGATCCGCTCCAACACCCGGGTCGCGATCACCGTCTTGCCCGCACCCGTCGGCGCGGATAACACCACTGCCTGCCGGTTCGTCTCCGACGCCATCGCCGACGCCGACCGCAGCCGCTCCAACACCGCCTCGACCGCGTCCTCCTGAAAATCCTTCGGGACGATCTTCATGAGAACGTCTCCGCTGTGTTCACCCGGAAGTTCGACAGGTAGTCCCGGTACAGCATCTGCACCTCAAGCCCCTCCGGCAGCTGAGATCGCATCTCGGCGAAACTCTGCGACGAGTTCGTCACCAGCCACACATGACCGATCCGCTCCGAATCCTCGATCATCGTCTTGAACTCGGCGAACCGGTCCTCATCGAACAGGACCGCATAGTTCGACGACTCCGGCACCGACCACGGCTCATCCTCTTCCCGATCAGCCCACCGGCCCACCGACCCCGCCGCCAACCACAACAGAGGTGCGATCGCCGAATACTGGCGGCCCACACTCACCACATCCGGATCCAGATAGTCCAAACGGAAGAACGCCACGTTCTCGACAAAGCCTCGCTCAATCGCGTGATCGGGTAGGTAGTTCGCGTCGTAGCTGCCCTTGACGGGAGTGCCCGATGGCGTGCGCCCAGTTGCGGCAGCAACGATGCGCGGCTTGGTCACAGACTCGAAGATTCCGTGGGTGTCAAACTCGGGATCGCCGGGAAACAGACCTTGGCCAGCAAGCGTCGATGCTTCCTTCTCGGACACCGCATTGTTCGTAACGAGAATCCCTCGCCTGTTACCGCCATCTGCCTCGTTGGTAAGAAAGAGGGCGTGAAGAGTCGTGCCGGAACCGGCGAAGAAGTCGAGCACGACCGCCTCCCGGTTCTGGGAAGTGACAGCGTGGAGCGTGTCCCGGACGGCGTACAGCGATTTTGGGAAGTCGAACGCCTTCTCTTCTAGCAAAGCTCTGAGGAGTCCCGAGCCATGGGTACCTGCGTTGTGCTGTGGACGATTCCATACCGTCTTCGGTCTCAGAGCAGGATCTGCTTGCTCAAGAATGAGAGAACCGTCTGGACTTGCCCCCACTACCTGGATTTCGCCAGCAGCCAGCTTCTTTCGGTAGCCGCTACTCACATACATGACGGATCCCTTGGCGCTGTCCTCGTCAAAACCGCTGATACGGATGAGGCCCTGTTCGATCAGGTAGCGAAGGGTGTCCCGACCAACCTGCCAGTTGCCGAGAGAGCCGTCGCTTCGATAGGGCCACACGACCGGGAGGCCGTTTACGCGCTCAGCAGAATCCGGCATCCATACGTCGACACGGTTCGGATCGATCTCGCCCGCGTCGATTCGCTCTTTCACGCTCCGGCCAGAGCCAGCGATTGCATTCCGGGTCGGATCCACGGCGAGCGGATAGACCATGTTTGGGCGGTCCGAGGCGCGCGCGTTCGTTCCAGTCCTGTGGAGGTAGTCCCAGATGCGGTCCCGCCTCCGTCGCGCCGCTTTGACGTCGGAGAGAAGATCGTCGGGCGAAGGCGATGCCTCGGCGTCTCCAAGAAAGCAGAAGGTCACGTACTCTTCCACTCTCGAAAAGCCAGCTTGCTGGACCCCTGCAGAGTTGATAACCACCGTGATCATCTGCCTGTGGGCCTCGGGAAAGAGTTGCTCCAGGAGCAACCCGAGGTGGTGTACCTCGTGCTCGTCGATCGTGACAATCAATACACCGTCGGGTTTGAGCAAGACCTTGGCGAGTTTGAGCCGCTTCTCCATCATCGACAGCCACTTCGAATGGCGCCACTGGTCGTTGGCGTCGACGAAGCGGTTGTTGTACTTCCAGTCCCGGGCGCCCGTGTTGTAGGGCGGGTCGGCGTAGATGACGTCGACACTGCCGGCATGGGTGTAGGTGAGCATTTGGAGGGCGTGGAAGTTTTCGGCGTTGATCACCGCATGCGCTGGCTTGTCGTAGGGTCCCCTGCGGACTTCGCCGACCTGCGTGAGGCCGGGGTAGATGGGTTCGCCGAAGCGGCGGACGACCATCAGGTCACGGACCGGCACGGTGGTGGTCTCGTCGCCGTTTCCGACTGACCGGACCTGCGCCTCATCGCCGGCGACGTCCACGACCTCGTACTTGGTGGTGTCGTCGGGCCGGGTGCGGTTCTGGACGATCGATCCTGTGCGGACGGGCAGTCCGGGGAGGGCGACTTCTTCGGGGATGTGGTCTTCGAAGACGAGTCCGAAGGTTCGGGCGGCGCGGAGATCGTTGACGGCCTGACGCAGCTCTGATCGCAGCTTCGGGTCGGGTACGTCGTCGAGAAGGTCGTCGATCTTCGCCATATGTGTGCCGGTGTTTCCGTCCGATTGTCGGGGGAGGGGCTGTGCCGACGTCACCGTACCTGGAGGCTCTGACACGGTCCGGCTGGATGGCCTCGAACCATGGGAACGGCGCTCGGTGCGACGGGCGCGGGCCTCACCCTCCACAGTTGGAAGGATCTTCCACTCCTAACTGTGATGCGCCTGCTCGCATTGCCTCATGTCGGGCAGATTGCCAGGTAGTCATTGGTGTTTGTGGACTGCGTCCGCTCCATACTGGAGGGGTCTTCGTGCGGACTTTTACCCTTCCGTTCGGAAGGGTTTTTGCCCTTCCGAACGGAAGGAGTTGTTACAGAAACTCAAGCTGGGTGGCGAAAGGGCTGTGTGAGTTTCACATCGCAGGGCGACGGTCCTGCCCGAAGAGAACCGAGCCTTGAGAGGTCAGAGATGAGCATGTTGGATTATGAGTTCCGGGAGGCGTTGCGTCGCCTTCGCGCGGAGGACGGACGATTGGGGGAGGCGCGGAAAGAGGTCACCGTCAGGCAGATGGAGGCGATGGCACTCGAGTTCCGAGACCTGCTGGTAGAGGCCGGTGTGGTCAGCCTCGCCGATGTGAACGAGATCCACTGCGGGCGGTACATCTACGGGGTAACTGCCCGGGGGGGTCCCCCGGCCGAGCACACCGTCGTGAACCGGCGGGTGGTGCTTCGTCACTTGTTGGCGGATCGACGATCCGACATCCAACTGGACCCGGCGACAGTGGTGGCACCCGTCCCGTCCCGGCCGCCACAGAGTTGTCGCCCGCTGACCGACAAGGAGATGATCCTCGCACGGGACGCCACGCCACACGGTGTGGAGGCCGCCCGGCTGGCGCTGACACAAGCCTGCATCAGCACTGGCCGCGTGTGCGACTTTGGGATCGGGCACCTGGACGACCCGGCAGACCCGCACACCGTGACTGATGATGAGGGTCGGGTGTACACGCTCACCAAGTGGGGTTCGCAAGTTTTGGCCGAACGGGTAGCGAACCTGGACGGCGACCCTGGAACTCCGTTGGCGTACGAGGGCAGGGAAGGTTCGGGTCCGGGTGCCAAGCCTGCGGCCGCGTCGAAAGGTCTCCGACAGGTACTGGACGCGGCGGGGCTCAGTGGCGACGACACCGTGATGCCGATGTCGATCACCTACTGGGGAGCCGTTCGGCAACGTCGGCTGGGGGCGAGCCCGGAAGCGGTGGCGCAACTGCTCGGGATCAAGGTCAAGAGCCTCCCGGTGTTCCTCCGATGACCGCTGCCAGACGATTGGCGGCGTGTGTGGTGGCGGAGCTGGGCGGCATGGTGACGGATGCTGCCAGCTCGGCGACCTACGCCAACACGGGAGGAAACGATGCCAACCAGCGGATGGGAGAACGTCACACCAGCGGACGAGGTGTCGGCTGTGGTGATGGTCGATCAGTTCTACGACCTGTGCGATTCGGCGCTGCTGGCCGCACAGCGGGGTTCGCTCCGAGCGCACAAGCTGATGGATGCGGCGCGGCGTCTGGCGGTATGGCTGCCGCTGTGGCTTGCGCTGGACCTCGAAGTCGACGCCTATCTGGACCGGCTGCAGTTGGCGGTCGACACGATGCTGACTGCGGGCACGGACCGGCCGGCAGCCTGACATGCGTAACGGTGCCGGGCCATCGGTCCGGTTCGGTCCGGCACCGTCGGATCGGGGGTTGATGATGGAACTCGATTTCGACTCCGTCCTCGACGACGAAAAGATCGTCGCCCTCATCGGCTCACCACTGTTCCGGGCCTTTGCCGATGCACTTCCCGCACGCAGCGAACTCGGACGCAACGCGCAGGTGACCCCAGCTGTCGCAGCACTCATGGGTGCTGCCATCCCGATCGTCGGCGGCGCCAAGATGGCCGAACGAACGATCCTTGTCCGGTGGAACGCCTTCCGGCGTGTCCTTCTCGAAGAGGGGTATGAGGTTCCGCTGGAACCACCCAACAAGGACCACTGGTGGACCTACCGGAAGGACTATCTGCCGAACGAGGAGGCTCTCGTTCCGCTGCACGGCGCGTTCGCGGAAGCGTCGGTCGCGATGTCAAACGACATTGGTCTGGCGCTCCCCCTGTGGGGTGAACCCAACTATCTGGATGCGGATCCTGGAGCGAGCCTGTACTCGGACGGATGCTGGTTCCTCCCGGCATCCGAGATCGGATTCGATCCGAATGCGGTCAGTCGACATAGCCCGGGTGGGGCACCACGGATCGTCACCGATGCGGTCACCCAGAGCGACAGGGCGTATGGCTATCCGCTGGTGTCGCTGGGTCTGCGCGGCCCAGGAGAGCGACGCAGAATCATCCTCGATGTCGGAGTGGGCAAGAAGGGCGATCCCGCCAGCGAGGTCGAATACGCGATCGGTCTGCTCCGCCGCAACTTTCACCTGCTCGACGGCCGCGTCTCGTACTGGCTGTACGACGGGGCGATGAGCGGCGTCCACCATCGGACCATCCGCGAAGAGTTCGGAATCCTGACCGTTACCCGAACCGTCACCCGCAAGGCACCACGAGCATGGATTACCGATGTGTGGCGCGCCCCCGTCGCCCGCCGACAGGTGCTCCAGCTGGACCTGCCCAACTGCACCCACTGGCTGGCAACCGGCTACGGAGCAGTGTGGGAGGTGGAGAAGGCGACCCCACGGTTCACGAACTCAGAGATCCGCCCTGCCCAACTGTTCGGACGCTACGAACGACCCCTCCGGGTGCTTGACGTCCGGCGCGCATTCAGCCAAGGGAGCTACCGGTGGGAGATGGACATCCGCATCCACTGCCCTTACGGGCCGCACATCGTCACCGTCGACCCGAACGGTTGGGGTCTTCCGCACACCCGGAAGCTCAGTGACATCCGCTCGGGTCATCGGATCGGTGCGCCGCCTACACGGCTAGTGAAGCCGTCGAAGAAGAACTCCGAACTGAACGTCGCCGAACAGGTGCGGGTCATCGATCAAACCCGGACGCACCGATTCGCGCAGATCTACGGGGGCCGCAACGACGTCGAGTCCTGGCACCAAACCCTGAAGAACGTGGACGGCTATGGGGACCGATCCCAAGTGTTCAGCCGCTCCCGGTTCTTGCTTGACATCATGTTCCTCACCATGGTCCGCAACACCCTGGCGTGGATGGAACACAAGGACACGTCCGTTGTGGCAGTTCCGTAGCCCTGGAGCGGGTTCGGAAGCGGCTTGAGATGATGCGTTTCGTACGACGCCGGCCGAGTGATCTCGGTCCGGCCACACGAATCCGTTCCTTGAACACGGGGCCGTCCACCAGCCTCTCTTGGTCTCAGGAGAGAAATCTGATCGGGCGTGCAACGCTGGGAGGCCGTGGAACGTCTCACTAGTGATGGCCGATGACTGATCGGGAGATCTACGAGGAGGTCAGAGGATCCCTCATGCGTTTTGCTGCATCCCTGGTGGGCGCGGACGACGCCGACGATGTCGTGTCCGAAGCTGTCGTGCGGACGCTGCGGGCTGGACCGCTGGCGTCGCTCGATGATCCGCGTGCGTATCTGATGCAGGCGGTACTCAACACTGCTCGGGATCGGGGACGCCGAATGACCCGGGAGCGGGCGGCGGTGGCCAGGCATGCGGGTATGCGAGAGGCGGTGCCGTTGGTGAGCGTGGAGTCTCCGGAACTGACCGAGACGGTCATGCGGCGGCTGCCGGTCCGGCAGCGGGCGGCGGTCTTCCTCGTCTACTTCGAGGACATGGCACCGTCGGACGCCGCCCACCTGTTGGGGGTGCGGCCGGCCACGTTGCGTCGGTATCTGCTGTTGGCGCGACGCAAGCTGCGGGGGTGGCTGGATGAATGACGAACGGTTTCGCCAGGTCGTCCGACGGGCTCTCAACCCGGTGGTCGGCGAAGTTGGTGACGGTCCGGAATGGGCTGAGGTCTCCCGACCCATGCCCGCTCCCGGTCGGTACCCAGGCTGGCGGGTCGCCCTCACCGCGACCACCGTGGTGGCAGTCGTGATCGGGGTCGTGGGCCTCGTTGCCGACGACACGGCTGTGACAGACGCCGTGGACGACCAGACCACTCTCAGCACTCCGTCCACCGAAGGCGGTTCGACCGAATCTGACATCGTGGTCTCGGCGACGGGCGAGATCGTGTTCCCCGACGGCGTCCACCCGGTCGACGCGCTGGGCACAGGCGCAGGTCCGCTCATCGTGATCACCACGACCGACCCGCCCGGCGACGGTGAGCCGCCGGCTGACCAGGCTCTCGTGTCAGCGATCGACCGTGACACCGGAGCGACTGTGTGGAGCCAGCCTCTCGGGGACGGGCCTTCGCGTCTGGCGGCGAGTGGTGATGCGGTCTGGGTCGCACACTTCCGGACGGGAGCACTGACGAAGCTCTCGCGGACCACCGGCGAGGTGCTCACCACCGCCACACCGGAGCTGCCCTACGACATCGGCAACGGACCAGACAAGAACAGCTTCATACCCAACGATCTCGAGGTTGCATTCGGCTCCGTATGGATGAGCACCGCCCGTGGGGCCGTGGCTCGGTTCGACCTCGACGACGGAACGGTGCAGTCGGTGATACCGGTCCTCGTAGACGGAACCCCCGGCTACATCGCCGGGATCGCAGCAGACGACGAATGGCTGTGGATCGCCGGCGATGGCGGGGGCCTCGACCGCCTCGACCCTGCCGACGAGACCCGTCGGCGTCTCACGGCGGAGGAACTTGGCCAACGGGCGGGTTCGGTCATCGCCGTGAACGAAGGTGTGGTGATCGGGGGCTCGGATGACTCTGAAGGTCGTACCGGACGGGTTGCCCTCGTCGATCCGGCAACGTTGACAGTGATCGACTCGAGCCCGGCCGGTGCGTGGGTGGAGGTAGTCGAGATCGCCGAGAAGCCGATCGCCTGGACTGAAGCCGAGCTACGTCCCATCACCTTCTTCCCGTTGTCCCTCGGCGACCCGCTGATCGTCCCATCGATGCCGACCGGGGACCTCGCAGAGGGTGGAGTTCTGTGGCTCGCACCGAGCGATCACCAGTGGCGCATCCTCCCTTCCACCCGATCGATCATCCGAATCGGGGCAGAGACTCGACGTACGGTGATCCTTCCCGAGTGCACACCCGGCGTCCCGAAACAAGGCATCGACCTGCGCTTCGAGGATCTGATCCGGTACTACAACGCCGGTGCCGCCGACCAGATGATCTCGGTGATCGGTGACGGACCGGTGTCGGATCCCTCCCTGGAACCTGATCGTGATGTCACCTACCCGTCGGTGTCAGCCTGGCTGGATACCGCCCAACGAATCGGGGACCGGCTCACCACCAACGGGTACGGGATGGGAGAACCGTTCGAACTCTTCGTCGACCGGTCCAACGCCGACCTCGAGGCCGATGGGATCGAACGACTGTCGCTGACCTTCCGGATCTGGGCGAACCAGAACTGTGAGCTGCGGGTGGAGACCACGGACGAAGCCAGCTACCCGGACGTCTGCCTTTACAGCCGCCTCCACGAACCGGACGACATCCCGAGTGGATGCACGGGACCGTACGAACCACGTTCAGGGCACGTGGCCGTGTGGACCGGTGAGGAGGTGCTCGTGGTCGGAGGCTGGCCCGAGACCACCTACGACTCGGCAAACCATCCTCCGATCGCGCTCGGAGTCGACGGCTCGGTTCGAACAATCGCACCCCCGCCGGTGACGCTCAACTGGTATCCGGGTACCGACGCGTTCTGGACCGGCGACCGACTGCTCGTCGTCACCGGCACCCGAAACCCTTCGAGCATGGTGGTGCTTACCTACGGCCCTGCCGCCGACACGTGGACGATGTCGCCTCCGCTACCCGACGACCGCTTCCTCGGTGCGGCCGTGTGGACGGGATCTGAGCTGCTGTTGGTGGGTGGGGTCCAGAACGGACCAGACGACCAAGCATGGAGTTTCAACCCAGCGGCCGATGAGTGGACTCGTCTCCCCGACCCCGGCATCCCACCGGTTGAAAGGATGAAAGGAATCTGGACGGGCACCGAAGCGGTGTTCTACGGCGGATACGCCGGAGCGGGAGAATCCCCCGGCGTCGCCTGGAACCCGGCCACAGGTACCTGGCGTACGCTGGCACCGGCCGGTCGCGGACACATCAGCCACCACGACCTGATCTGGGCCGGCGAGCACGTGATCGTCTACTCCGGGTATGTCGACGGCCAACATCCCGACCGTCTGCTCCTCTACAACCCGACCACCGACACTTGGACCGAGAGCGCGCCGATCCCGATCACCCCGACGGAACGGCTCGGCGCCGCCTGGACCGGGACCGACCTGATCATCTGGGGCGGTTACGCCACCTACGGCGAAGGCCATACGACCAACCAGGGTGCCCGCTACAACCCCTCCACCGACAGCTGGACGATCATGGCGGACAGCCCGCTCAGCCCCCGATGCGACCACACGGTCACATGGACAGGCGACGTCGCCATCGTGTTCGGCGGGATCGAAACCTGTGGCCATCCGAACGTCATCGCTAGCGGAAACGCAGCTGCGTATTACGTGGCCGAGAACGAGTGGCGGTCCGTCGTATTCCCCCCTTGACAGTGCCAGGGTGACGGCCGGACGCTGCGAAATCGGGTTGTGGGTCGCACTGCCAGGTCTTCATCGGGCGATCTCCCGGCTAGTCAACGAGTGACCCGATCCCGCTGGCGCCGAATCCCCGAACGGTCATGTGCATGACACGACCGGATGCGAACAACGTAAACGAGGGCCCGCACGGGTGTGTGGGGCTCTCGGTACTTCCGCCGAGACCCCGGTTTGGTGCCGTGTGTGACGGTGAGGCGGTCCGGCAGCATCGGTGTGTGTAACCGAGCGTGGAGGCACACATGCGGAGAGAACTGCCGGCGATCGAAACGATCAGTGAGGTGACGGACCGGTGGCGTCGAGAAGACGACCGGACCGATCAGACCATCCAGCGGATGTCCGAGATCGCGGACCGGTTCGCGTCACGACTTTCCGTCCAGCAGATCTTCGACCTGTACCGGGTAGGGCCCGACGAGTGCGAAGGGTTCATCAACGCCCACACACGGACCGGGGAGTTCCCATCGGTCGGAACTCGTCACTTTCGACGGGTGACCCTGCGGGCACTGTTCCGAACCTTGCGAGCCGACGGCATCGACATTGGCGACCCGACCCTCGACATCGAACTTCCGCCACGGTCACCGTTAGCGACCCGGCCGTTGACGATCGACGAAGTCATCCTGTGCCGCACCGCATCATTCGCCGTCCGGACACCTGACCTACGGAGACCTTCGGCGTGGGCCCTGGCCGAAGCCACCGCTTCCACCGCCGAGATCCCCCACATCCGAGGAGTCGACGTCAAAGGGCTGATGGTCACCCTGCCCGGATCGTCCCGTACCCGGCCCCGCCGCTTCTCCCTGACCATGTGGGGTCAGGCGATCATCGAACGGCGGATACGAGAACTGGGCGACCCGACGCTGCCCCTCACCTACGACGGTGAAGGTGCACCAGGGGAGGTTTCACCACAGGCAGCATCCTGCAAACTGATCGGGTCGATCCTCGATGTCGCCGGGTTGGGTCGGGAGCCGGACATCCGGCCGGCATCGGTCCGCTATTGGCGGGCTCGGGCGGTGTACGACCTCAACCGTGACGTCACCGGCGCCGCCCGGGTGCTCGGGATGAACAGCCTCGACCGGGCCGCAGAAGCGATCGGTCTGGAATGGAAGGAGGCTGCCTGATGGCCCGCCTCCGCAAAAGCGCCCAGCCGATCGCCGAGATCGTCGACGACCTCGTCACTGCGGACTACGCCGAACTGATCGGTGACTTGATCGAAGACGCACCGGTGGGACGCAGACGTACCCACCCGACCTGGCTGTTCTTCACCTACGGGGCGCTCATCCGCCACTTCAGATCGGCTGCCCGGCTCGACGCCGAACTGGCCACCGGACTCTGGGACACACTCCGAACCCGCGCCGTGAGGGCCGGGCGGCCTGACCCTGGACTGGAACCGTTCACCTACCAGTACTTCAACTACTGGCGGAACGTCGTCACTGGCGACGAAGAACTGATGGCAGGGATCGCGCACCGGTTCACCCGTCTCGCCGTCGGACACGCCCGAAACCTCGGACTGATCGCCTCGTCCGGCGGCTCAGTCACCAACCCGCATCCCACCCGAGTCATCTACGGGGACGGAACCGTCGTTCGGTCCCCGTACCGCCCGCCGAACGGGAACAGCCAGAGGCGAGTCGACCCGTCAGCCACCATCCACATCCGCCACGACGGAGAGATCTACGGCAACGACTTCGTCTGGTTCTGCGTCCGGGACGAACAGCCGCACAGCCGAGTCATCCTCGCCGTCGACTGGGTCCCCACACCAACTCCCGGCGTGGAAGCGCACACCGCCATGGACCTGATCGAACACATCCACGGTCACGCCGGCGGCGGGATCCAGGCCATCGTCTACGACGGCGCCATGAAGGGAGTACACCTCGACCGGATCATGCGGAACACCGGATACATGGTCATCAACAAGGTGGCGGTCGCAGCCGTCGGAGAGGACGGCACCACAACACCCAAACAGCGTCCCTTCCGGACCGTCACCCACCCCACGGCCGAAGGGAAATGCCGACACACGCTGCATGTCCGGAACGGAACCATCGTTGACGTAACCCTCGCCGACGACGGCACCGCCGTAATCGCCGGCGAGGCCATACGCCGGCAGGTGAAACGGGCACGTCGCAGCGACGGCACCTACCGCTTCGACCTGTCCGTCACCATCCCCTGTAGGCACGGCGACTTCGACATCTGGGCGTCACCACACGCCACACCCGACCAGCCGTGGCTTCCCGAACACATCCGGCTACTCCCACCCGACGATCCCAGCTTCGGGGACCTGTACGGGATGCGAAACGACGTTGAATCCCTGAACAACACGTTCAAACGCAGCCTGCTCGTCGACCGGGCAACCAGCGTCGGCTGGCAACGACAGCTGATCGACATGTACAGCTACGCCGTCCTCCACAACAGCACCGCTCAACAGGTGGCGAGATCTGCTGTTCGCCGGATGCGCGCAGCGTGAGATCGCAGTGGCAAGGTCCGGTCCGATGCGTACGCTGCTGTGGGGACGAGCGATGTCAGGACCGAGACCGTGGAGCTGGTCGCCCTCATAGGCAACGGATGTTCGATCGCATACAACCCTGAACTCGCGATGGGTCCGCTGACCAAGTCGATCCTCACGGAACTCGCTGAGACGGACTCCAACATCCCTGCCGTAGAGGAGGCTTTGACCGACTTGGCCGAGGCGGCGAATCGCGAGACCGGCGACCGGATCCAGTTCTTCGAGGACCTCTTCGGACCGCTCGAACGGATCGGAAGGTCGCTGGCCGCCATGGATCGGTTGGGGGACATCCTCGGAGGTGCCGCCGAGATCTCCGATGCTCTCAGGAAAGCAGGGGAGTTTGGGGAGGAACTCCATCGACGTGCGCTGGGAAGCGCGCTCCACGTGGTCGCTGAAAAGGCCAAGGGAAACCAGAACGGGCTGGCCTCGGAGAACGTGCGGGTCCCGGTCGACTGGCTGAACAAGACCAGGGCAGGCGGACAGGTACGGGTGTTCACGCTCAACTACGACGCCCTCTTGGACGGCGCCATTTTCCAGCTTGCCTCGGAGGTGTCTGGATTGACGGTGAGCGACATGGCGGACGGGCGGTACGCGACGTCGTTTCGAGTGGAAGGTTTCCGACCGGTGAAGGCGTATCCGCTGCGTGACGACGAGGAGTATCCGCGGGACTTCGTCATCTATCACCTTCACGGTTCTCTCCAATGGTTCGAGGTCGACGGCCGGATCTGGAAAGCTGCGGATCTCGACGACTTGCGTGACCTCGATTTCTGGCGACGCTATGCACAGGACACCATTTCTTCCGCACCGGCAGTCATCCTTTCTGATCAGAAGACCAGGGCGATCGAGAGGGATCCCTTTCGTTGGGCGTACGACCGGTTCGGTGATGCGCTGCAGTCCGCACATGGCCTACTGGTCGTCGGGTACGGGTTCGGCGACATCCCTGTGAACCGAACCATTCTGAGGGGCGTGATCGACACAAGCTTTCCGATCCGGGTGGTCGATCGGACAGATGATGCAGAGGGCCGGAAGGAGGCAATCATCAACAGTCTTGTCGACCTCGACGACGGCCCGGCGTGGCGCAAGGAAAGAACTCGGACTTTGCTAACGGACCGTCTCACCGTCGTTGGTGAAGGGGTACCCGACGCCTTCGAGACGCTCGACTGGGAGTGAACGGGTTCGGTCGGTGAGTCAGTGGCACGTCCTGGGATGCGAGACGGCGTCATAGCCACCCGGTAGCGTGGAACCCGAAAGGGTCGCGAAAAATGGGTCAATACATGGGCCGGGGGATCTACGACGTCGCCGAGATTGCCCGGATCACACAACGTACGCCTGAGACCATCACGCGGTGGACATCACCAGGCCGGGGCAATCAGTCCTTCATACGGCCGGAGACCAAGGGCGTCTACTCGTTCCACGATCTCATTTCCTTGCACGTCATCTCCGAGTTGCGGCGGAGGGGCGTTCCAAAGAAGCAGATTCTCAACGGGATTGAGTACCTGACCCGCGAGCTGGACACGGACAGGCCCTTTGCGCATGAGGCGCTCGCCACGGTGGGTAGTTCGTTCTTCGCCCAGATCGGATCATGGGTGGATGTCGGGCTGAGTGGACAGGCCGCGTTCGAAGAAGTTGTGCTCCCTCTGTTGAGGCCAATCGAGTATGGGCCCGACCGTCTAGCCAAGCTGTGGCGGCCACAAGAGGGAGTGTGGATACATCCAGGTATCCAGGCCGGCACCCCGTGTATCGACGGCACGAGAGTGCCGACCCATGAGGTCGCAAGGTTGGTGGAGGCTGGTGAGGACGCCGATGACGTGGCAGCTGACTTCGACCTGACACCCGAGCAGGTTGACGATGCAGTGCGGTGGGAGCATCGCCAAGCGGCGTAACGGCTGACCGATGGCGAAGCGACGACCAAGACTTCGCATCCTGTTCGACGAGAACCTGTCACCGAAGGTCGCCCAAGCACTGAGGGTTCTGGGATTCAACGTCAGTCATGTCGGACACGACGGGGATGGCGCTCCCCCGAGAGGAGCAACGGACGAGGAAGTCCTGTCCTTCGCCAAGCAAACGAACCAGGTCGTCGCAACGTCGAATCACGACATGATCATGCTCGCGGCAGAGGCGGGAGCCAGCGTCATCTGGATCGACCCCCGTGGTCGGCAGTTCGACCTCGACCAACTGGCTGCTCTCTGCTTCGGACGAATCGTTGAATGGCACGACCTGTTCGAAAAATCAGACGGTTCCGTCTGCATCCGGGCACTCAGAACCAAGTCAGAGGTCTTGGAGCTCGAAGATGCTGCACGTCTCGCGCGCCGGCGGTTGCGAAGCCTCAGAAACAGGAAGAAGGCGAGAAGGCCGAAGAAGCCACTGGGCCCGCTCGTTGAGGACGATCCAGGCGGTCCGACCTGACCGACGCACGACGCCAGGCGGAATCGATCACGAACAGCGAGTCACGTACCGACCGCTGAACCCCTCCTCGTACCAGTACGTGTAGCGCGCCTGGATCGCCTCGAAGTAAAGGCATCGGCCAATGTCCTCGAGCATCCCGTACATCAGCGACTCCACGTCATCGATCCGCCAGGAAAGGTCGTCGGTGTCGTCCTCGAGGCGGGATACATCTCCCCGGATTTCCTGAAGTGCGGTACCCGCAGCCTCGACCACCTCGGTCACAGCCTGGTCGGTCTCATCGTCCACTCTGGCCAGGTCCGCTTTCACTGTCTGTAGTTCGTCAGCCAGCTCCGCGTTCTGATCCGCGATGGCGGCGATCTCCGTCTGCAGTGCGTCGATCTGCTGGTAGCCGACGACGCCAGCCACCCCGATAGCGAAGACTGCGAAGACGGCGATGGCTTGAAAGATGCGAGTGGTAGCCGGTCTCACCGTGGATTCCCTCCTGTCGCCTGCGGCCGATGATCGCATCCGGCTGGTCGGGAGTGCCCCATCCGTGGGTCGGCGGACAGTGTGAACCGTTGACATCCTGAACCGTGCAGCGGGGAACAAGGGCGGACGTCGAAAACCCGGCCATTCCATCCAGCGGCGGAACGCATTCCAATCTGGCCCGATCGAGGGGTCTAGTTACACGCGGAATCGTCAGCTGAAATGGGCCTACTCAGTCGTCCCAGAGACCCGAGACCCGGAGACCCGGTGCTGCCAGCAAAGGTGCAGGATAGGGCTCGAGAAAACGCCCGACTTTCGTCAGGCTGGGCGGAACCGTGCTCGCATGACATGGTGCGCACGCTGATCCCGTCGAAATCGCCGATCGATGGGAGGCGGGTGTGTCTTCCGAATGGGGTGTTGGTGTGGTGACGCC
>Ga0214472_10001623_pt1 | contig 24922 bp, 23 predicted proteins | sample RVTome_6_FD_207662 | JGI IMG/M metagenome (GOLD analysis project Ga0214472, IMG submission 207662) | Soil microbial communities from uranium-contaminated site in the Upper Colorado River Basin, Wyoming, United States - RVT140D175 | ecosystem: Environmental > Terrestrial > Soil > Contaminated >...
GTGGCGACCTTTCCATCGAATACCGGCCACTTCAAAGCCTCGTCCCCTACGTGCGCAATGCCCGCACCCATTCCGATGCCCAGGTCGCCCAGATCGCCGGCTCGATCCGTGAGTTCGGCTGGACCAACCCCATCCTCGCCGATGGCGGCAACGGTGTGATTGCCGGCCATGGCCGGGTGCTGGCGGCAAGAAAACTCGGCATGGACAATGTGCCGGTGATCGAGCTGTCCGGCATGAGCGAGGCGAAAAAACGCACCTATGTCCTGGCCGACAACAAGCTGGCACTGAACGCCGGCTGGGACGAGGATCTGCTCACTGCCGAGGTGGCCGACCTTGCGTCCATGGGTGTCGATCTGGCGCTTGCCGGCTTCGAGGAAGTCGAGATCGAGCGGCTCCTGGGGGCTATTCCCTGGCACCTTTCGAATGGGGACCGGCGGCCTCGCTTCACACACATAGACGCGAAATTGGGGAGGGGGTATCCCCTAACGGGCCGAAGAGCAAAACCGGCGGATTCCCGCCACTTCCAGGAGGAAACTTTGATGTCGCAGGCCCTCGAACGGTCGACTAACTCCGGAGACGATTGCGCAGATGATGGCGTCAATGGCGGCAAGGCGTGCTGTGTCTGACCGTCGAATGTATCGGGATCAATCGAAGGGACAGTCGGGGGCAATGTAGTCCGAGTGTCGGGCGCGCCAGTCGCGATATGCAGCAATCGATATGGTGTAGTCGAACGCCATGCATGGACTGCCGGTTTCATCGATCAGTCCGGCTTCCAGTTCGGCCGCGACACAATGCCAGTAACGATCAACTTCGGCGTTCAGCCGACGGAGATCGGAGGTATTACGTTCCCGGTACTGGCGCTCGCAGATCGCCCGGGCGACGGCTTCTATGTTGCTGCGCTGACCAGACATCCCGCTGACTCTCCGTGATGCGAAACAAGCCTATGACGAAAAACACAATTCAAACAAGCTTCGGGGAGCGGATTCAGATGGCGCCCGCATCTGCAAACCGATGTGTGTGGTCCACCGGGATAGCGCCAACTTCTATTCCACGACCGGATAGAACGGCCATCCCCAATCCTCTCGCGGGTTATCCATCATGACATCCACGAATACGGGCATCACAAAGCCCAATATCGCAGCGCCATCCCGCACCTGCTTCCTGTTCACGGCGCTGTTCCAGGTCGAACCGCCATGCACAATCTGGTTGCGAAGGACGTAGAGCCTGTCGAAGACGAAGCTCAGGATGCCGCGCGGTGTCTTGCGCTTGCAGAGATTTGGCAAAGCTGCGCGCTGAGGCCCTGCGCCGGCCTCGGCATCACTGTTGGCGCAATGGCCCCCCGAACGCCGCCGGCCATTTGAATCCGCGGTCACGCCCGTTCTGGCGGCGCTCATCTACACCACGTTCCTGCAGGTGCCGCTCCCCCGATCTTGGGGGCGCGATGCGCAACCGGCGTTTCCTCGGCGCGCTCCTGGTGGCCTACTTTATCGCCGTGCCCCTGCTGGTGTGGCGGATAGGGTCTGTGTTCAGTTAGGGGATTCCCATATGTGGAACGACCCCGCGGTCAAGGGGCTCCCTTCAGCCTGACCCCATACTGGAGCGTTGCGCCCATATGTCCGGCCTTTGATTGCGGACCCAAGGGCCATCGCATAAGTTGGCCCCTGCCGGATGCTTACGAAGGTGCGGCGACTTGTCAGGTTTTTTCAGAGAGGCCGGATAAATACTATGACGCTTAAACCCTAGATAATATGGGGAGATTTGATGCTGAACGCCTCAATCTCTCGACAAGGGTTTGATACAGAATTCTGGAAATTTCCATGGGAACGCGCTGTTCCTGCTGGAATGATAAGAACCAAAACTAAGGGAGAGGACGATGAGTAAAATATTATGTACCACAGCTAACATCCTTATGCTTTCATTCATCTTCGCTGTGTTAGGTGCTTCGCCAAGTGTGGCCGCCGCTACTGAACTCCGATTGATGACCTGGGGCGGTCACTGGCAGGATATTTTCCGCCCAGTGGCAGACGAGTTCGAAAAGCAGACCGGCATCAAGATCGTCTTTGTGGTCCAGTCTGGATCCGGCGATGGTCTCAACAAGATCACCGCTCAGAAGAACAATCCCCAAGTTGACGTTTGGACTTCGATCGAAAGCACTGTCCAGGCTGCGACCAAGGCCGACCTGCTCGCTCCGCTCGATATCGCCAAGATTCCGAATCTCGGGGCGCTGCCAGCCACGCTGAAGACCGAAACCGGCGTCGCCATCTGGCTGTCCCCGCGCGGCATCTTCTATCGCAAGGATCTGGTGCCGTTCGAGATCACCAAGTGGGAGGACCTCTGGGATCCCCGGCTCGAGGGAAAGGTCGGCACCAGCTTTGATCTCGACCGCGGCAATTTCCTGGTCATGGCGGCGCTGCTCAATGGCGGCAGCGAGAAGAACATCGACCCCGGTTTTGCCAAGATGCAGGCGTTGAAGACCAATCTTCATGCCGTCTACAAGACGGATCCGGAATCGATCAAGCTGCTTGAGACTGGCGAGATCTCAGTCGCCGGTTGGGGCATCCTGCCCAACGTCTATAGGCACCTGGGACCGGACTCGAAGTACCAGTTCGTGATGCCGGCTCCGCGCTTTCTTGCCACCATCCCGGTATCGATCGTCAAGGGGCGGGGCGCGGACCAGCAGGCGGCGGCTGAAAAGTTCGTCGACTACATGCTTGACCCGGCATCGCAAACCATCATGACCTCGATCGCCGGCACCCTGCCGTCCAATCCAAATGCGGAAGCACCGGAAAAGCTGAAGTCGGTCATCCCGGCTCTTCCGGTTCCGGACGTCTACAGCATTGATTGGTCGGTCGTGAATAGCAACTTCTCGGCTTGGCAGGACCGCTGGGCCAAGGAAGTCCAGGTGCGCTAGTGCAACGCTTCAATTGAAATGAAAGCTTTGCATTCATTTCAATTGAAGCAAAGTTGCCCTAGATTCAATAGTTTAGTGGCCTGCTTATCCCAACCAAACCGATCGGTTTGGTTGGGGCAGGACATTAGCCGCCCGAGGCACAAACCGGTTGCGGTGAGCGGGGCGTCATGAAAAGAGGGCAATTTTGGGCCGTGGCCCCGCTTGTCACGCCGGCAATGACCATCCTCGTGCTGTTCTTCGGCACCCTGTCCGTGATGATCGCCTACAGCTTTCTGCCGAGCACAGGGATGGGACAGGTAGGGGAAGGCTTCACCCTTGAGAACTATCAAAAGTTCCTGGGTAATGCCTTCTACCTCTCTTACGTCTCGCGCTCGTTGGTGCTGTCGCTCTACTGTACGGCGATCACATTGGTCCTCGGCTATCTGGTAGCCTATGTGATGTATCGGGCTTCGCCCACCGCGTGCCTGATCATTGGCCTCATTCTGGTCGTCCAGTTCTTCACAGCGTATGTCATTCGCACCTACGCGATCATGCTGATCCTCGGCCGCAACGGCGCTGTCAACAAGCTGCTGCTCAACCTCCGGCTGGTCGACGAGCCGTTGCAGCTGATCTTCAACGAACTGGGCGTCGCCATCGGGATGGTCTTGGTTTCAATCCCGTTCATGGCTCTCCCGATCTATTCCAGCTTGCACGTCATCCCGCGCGATCTCGAGTCGGCGGCGCATTCGCTTGGTGCCACACCGTTCAAGTGTTTCTGGACAATCATACTGCCGCTGAGCCTGCCTGGCATCGCGGCTGGGATCATCATCGTCTATCTGTTCCAGATAACCGCCTATATCATCCCCGGCCTGCTCGGCGGCGGCTATTTTGATATGGTTGCCAACCTGATCTACAACAAGGCGATGGGCGCCATGGACTATCCGCTCTCGGCGTCGGCCTCGGTGACCATGTTGGTCATCAGTTCCACCATCGTCTATGCAGCGCAAAAGCTGTTCGCATGGCTGGGCCCGCGAACATGAGGCCGACGATGAGGTCCATCAGCCCCCTGACCAAGACCGTCGGCTACGCGGTGATCGCATGCCTGGTGCTTCCACTGGTCGTCCTAGTTGGCGTCTCGCTCAATGCCGGGGTCGAGCAGAACTTCCCGCCATCCGGGCTGTCACTACGCTGGTACGCCAACATCTTCAACCGTGACGGCTTTTTGAATGCCATCCAGATGACCTTGATTCTGGCGGTAGTCTCGACGGCCTCGAGCATATTTGCTTCGATCCTCGTGGCGTTGGCCATCGTGCGCCACCGTTTCTTCGGCCGCGACTTGCTTCTCACCGCAGTCCTTTCGCCCTTGGTTGTACCGCAGGTAGTGGTGGGAATGGCCTTCCTGGTGACCCTTTCGGCCATCGGCATATACAAGTCGATGATCGCCCTTCTGCTGCTGCACTCGGTGATCACCTTGCCCTTCGCGGCCCGTGTGATGGTGGGCAGCCTGATGGGGGCCCGGGTATCGCTTGAGGAGGCGGCACGCTCGCTGGGAGCGCCACAGTGGAAGGCCTTTATCCTCATCACCCTGCCACTCATTCGCCCAGGCATTGCCGCCGCCGCGGTGTTCGCTTTCGTCACTTCGTTCGAGAATTTCACTGCGACCCAATTCCTGGTTTGGGACAGAACGACGCTTCCGGTCGAGATCTACACCTATGTCCAAACCGAGAGCGATCCCACCGGCGCCGCCATGTCGTCAGCGATTGTGCTGACGGTGTGTGCGGTAGTCTTGGTTCTGAGCCGGGTGCTCGGCCTCGAAATGCTGACCAAACGGTGAGGCAATGAGGAATACTGTCGAGGTTCGAAAACTCACTGTACGCTATAGCGAGACCGTAGCCCTGCGGGACGTTTCGGTAACCCTCGAGGCATCTCAGTTCGTTACCGTTCTGGGTCCCAGCGGCTGTGGCAAGACGACGCTCCTGCGGGTGCTGGCCGGCTTCGTCGACTACGAGGGTCATGTACTAATCGGCGGCGAGGCGCACGACGGCATGCCGCCCCACAAGCGCGATATTGGTATCGTCTTCCAGGACTACGCCTTGTTCCCGCACATGACGGTGGCCCAGAACATTGCCTTTGGACTGCGCATGCGCGGGTGGAAGGCGGCGGTGCAGAAGGATGCGGTGATAGACGTCATCCGAATGCTGCGTCTCGACGGCCTGGCCGAACGCTACCCCAACGAGCTGTCCGGCGGTCAGCAGCAGCGCGTCGCCTTGGCCCGGGCGATCGCCATTAATCCCAAACTCCTGCTGCTCGATGAACCCTTGGCCGCACTCGACAAGAAATTGCGTGAGGAAATGCAGGTCGAACTGCGCCAGTTGCAGCAGCGGCTTGCCATCACCACGATGTTCGTCACCCACGACCAGGAGGAGGCGTTGGCTCTTTCGGACAAGATCATCGTGATGAACCACGGCGAGGTGCGGCAGCTTGGTACGCCGATGGAGGTCTACGAGCATCCTAACGACCGTTTTGTTGCCGATTTCATCGGCACGTCCAATCTTCTCGCTGCCCAAGTCGTCGGCCGTGAGGCTGATACATTGCTCTGCCAAGTCGCCAACGGTATCCTCGTCCGGGCGCTTGGTACCGCGAGCATTGGAGCGGAGGTTTTTTTCTCGGTACGGCCCGAACGGTTGCGCCTGGCGCGCAAGCACGATGAGCACGCCCACGACAACCACGTGCCAGCGGTGGTCGAGCACATCACCTATCTCGGCCACCGCTCGAAGATCCGGGTGCGCATTTCTGACGGCAGCAGCATCGAGATTGATCAGCCGAACAACGGCACGTTTACCGAGGATAACGCCTGGAATGTCGGCGAGACGGCAGACATGTCGTGGGAGATAAAAAATACTGTTATAATATACAAATAGATAAGTGCATTTGTTACAATGATGGATCTAGAATAATGAATACATTATTGCATAAATATATCACAGTTGAATTGTTAAAATAACAATTTAATCATGTACATTCTTATTTATTATATAGTTAGATGTACATGGAATTGGTAGAAATGAGGTCGAACCGGCGTAGCAGGAGCCAAATTATTGCCGGCGGTTCTGGATATAGGAGGTCAACGTGGTTGACGTAATCGACACCGACGTCCTGGTGATCGGAGGTGGCGCCGCCGGCGCCAACGCCGCACTGAAAGCCGCCGATCAGGGGGCGCGCGTCACCCTCGTGGTGAAGGGCCTGCTCGGCAAGAGTGGCTGCTCGGTCTTTGGCAGCCACCTTCCCTATCACGACATGAGCAGCAGTCAGAAGGCGATTGATCGCCTGACCTACTCAGTGCGCTATTACAACCACTACCTGACCGATCAGGACTACTGCCTGCGCATGGGCGCCTATATGCGCGAGGAGTTCTTCGCCGACCTCGAGCGCATCGGAGTCTACTGGCGCCGTGACGACAGCGGCCGACTGCAGGCAATCGCCAGCCGAACCCCGGCGCTGGTCGCCCACAAGCAGGGTGCCTCGGGCATGATCATCATGGACAAGCGGCGCCGCCAGATCCTTGGCAGCAATATCGACGTCCACGAGGAATGTGCGGTCACCTCGCTAATCAAGGATGACGGCCAAGTGGTCGGCGCCACTGTGTTCGACTATCGGCGCGGCAGGTTTTTCGCCATCTCGGCCAAAGCGGTGGTACTTGCCACCGGCCATTCCGATTATCTGGCAACGCGGTCGACCGGCACCCGCGAGCAGTCGGCCGACGGCCTCGCCATGGCGCTGAGGGCCGGGGCCGAACTCGCCAATCTCGAGATTCAGTGGTGGCACACCAGCGACGTGCTGGCGCCCAAATCGTGGATGCGTTTCCACATCTATCCCAACCCCTTGATGGGCACCTCGGAAACCTCGCGGCTCTACAACTCCGCGGGCGAGTTGTTCTACGAGCAGAAGACCCACAGCCCCGGCGCCTCGGCTCCCTATACCGAGCAGATCCGTCGACTGGCGCGTGAGGTCGCCGCCGGCAAGGCGCGCTGGGACGGCGGCTACTTTTCAGGCTATGACCACATCGAGGCTGAACTGACCAAAACCTATCAGCACCAGGCGGCGGTATGGGAAAAGCTCGGTCTCGACGTCGGCAAGGACCGCATCGAGTGCGGCATCACGCTGCACATGCGCCAGGGCGGCGTGTGTGTGAATACCGAGAGCTTTGCCACCACGCTGCCCGGCCTTTTCGCCGCCGGCGGGATCTGCTGCCATTATCTCGGCGGCATCGGCCCGGTCAGCTATGACGGCAAGGTGGCCGGCATCGCGGCGGCCACCGCCGCCTTCGGCTGTAAAGGCCGGGCCCTGCCCGCGGCGGTCCTGGCGAACGAGGAGCAGCGAATCTTCGGTTTCCTAAGGTCCACATCACGCGACCAAGGGCCGCGACCGATCCAGGCCAAGACGCGCATCCGTGCCATCATGTGGGAGCTTGGCTACGTCAAGAACGCCATCAAGATGCAGGCCGCCCTGGACGGCCTGGAAGAGGTTCGCCGTGAGATGGTCCCGCGAATGGCGCTCGACAGTACGACGCGCGCCTGGAACACGGGCTGGATGGATGCCATCGACGCGGTGTGCATGCTGGATGCATGCGAGGCGACCATTCGCTCGGGGTTGAATCGCAAGGAAAGCCGGGGGCCGTTCTATCGCGAGGACTACCCTTACGTCGACAACGAGAACTGGCTGTGCCGGAACATCGTAAGCCGTACCGATGGAAACTGGCGGTCGCGGGTCGAGCCGATCGCATTGCCCCACTTGAAACCGGAGAGAAGCCGTGAACCCTTCTTCGAAACCAACTACTGAGCTGGATGTAATCCGGGTCAGCCTCTTTCGATTTGATCCGGAAACCGAGGCCGAACCGCGGTACGAAAGCTACGAAGTCCCGCATGTACCGCGCATGCGCGTGATGGATGTGCTCGACTACATCCACGAGACCCTGGCCGTCGATTTCGGCTATCGCTGGTTGTGCGGCTCAAAGAAATGCGGCACCTGTGCCGTCACCGTGAATGGCACGCCCAAGCTCGCCTGCTGGGAAGAGGCCGAACCGGTTATGACCATCGAACCGCTGAACAGCCTCCCGATCATCCGCGACCTCGTCGTTTCGCGCGATCCGCATCAGGATGGCCTGGCCAAGCTTCAGCCGCTGATCGTCCGGACCGAGCCTTATTCCGGTTTCCCCGAGCCTTTGTCGGCGACCGATATGGCGCCCTCCTATCACCTGCGCGACTGCATTCAATGCCTGGCCTGTCATTCGGTATGCCCGGTACTGCAGCAGCCCGATACCGGCTTCGGCGGTCCGGCGCAACTCGTGGCCCTGGCCGAACTGGCCCTAGATCCACGCGACGGGGCCGACCGCGCCACGATCGCCGAGGAGGTCACCAAGGTCTTCAAATGCGTCTCCTGCTATGAATGCGAACGGGTTTGTCCGACCCACATCCCGATCGTCGGCGAGGCGATCGAGCCGTTGAAGCGCCTGGTCTATCGTCGCGGCAAGGCCGCCGGAGCGCAACGGGCCCGCGTCTTCCTGGACGTCGTTAAGGTCCATGGCCACGCCAACCCCACCAAGGTCGCCGTCAAGACCAAGGGGGTGCGGCTGGCCGATCTCGGCCTGGCGGCCCGCATGGTGCGTCGCGGCAAGATCAAACTTGGAGATGCCTTCCTGAAACGGCCGGCGGCGGGCGCTGCGGCATTGCGCAATACCCTGGAGGCGAGTGAGGATTCCGAATGAGCAAGAAATACGCCTACTTCCCCGGATGCTCGGCCAAGGGCACATGTCGCGAACTCGACATGAGCACCCATGTGGTCGCCAAGCTGTTCGGGATTGAGCTGGTCGAGCTCGAAAACCCGGGCTGCACCGGCGCGCGCGAGTTCCGTGCCATCAGCGAGCTGCTGCATCTCACCGCCAACGGCCGCATTCTGGCGCTCGCCGAGCAGCTGGGCCTCGACCTCGCCGCGGTCTGCGACACCTGCCTGCTCAACCTCATGGAAACCAACCAGCGCCTGAAGAGCGATGCCGCCGCACTCGAGGCGGTCAACAAGGTGCTGGCCCAAGAGAAGCTGAGCTATGCAGGCGGCGTCGATGTCAAGCACTTCCTGTGGGTGCTGACCGAGGATCTTGGCGTCGAGGCGTTGCGCGCCAGCGTCGTGCGGCCGTTGCGGGGGCTGCGCGTAGCACCCTTCTATGGCTGCCACATCCAGCGCCCGGAATCGGTCTTTGACACCTCCAGCGACGAGACGCCGGCGCTCGACCGGCTGATTCAAACCTTGGGCGGCGAGGTCGTGTGCTATGACGGTGCCAGCAAGTGCTGCGGCTTCCACGTCGTTACCGTCGAGGAGGATATTTCGGTGCGCATGGCGGGCGGCCATCTGTCTAACGCCAAGACCGAAGGTGCACAATGCATCGTCACCCCGTGCCCGCTTTGCCACACCGTCTTCGATTCGTTCCAGCCGCAAATGGAAAAGCAGCGCCAGCAGCCGTTCGGCATCCCCGTGCTGCATGTTGCGCAACTCGTCGGCCTGGCGGTCGGGCTGACACCCGAGGAAATGGGACTGGCCCGTCACTGGGTCGGCAGCGATGACATTGTCGCCCATCTCGGCGGTGCCTCGGTATGAAACGGGGGCTGCCCTGGCCGCTCGTCGGTTCCGCGAGGCAATCGTGGCCACTCGCTCTACCTGGGCTCGCGGCCGGGTTCCGCGTGGTGCCCAACGACGGGTGACTTTGTTCTTTTGGGCGATGCGGGCCTCGTCTTAGGAGACCTGTGCACGAATTTTGTAGCGCGCTGATTCTGCTTGTGATTCTCTCATCTGCATGTGGAATTCGATGGGAGGTGGAGGATGTCGCGACGCCGGATTGGTCAGGAGGGTTTTCTTTCTCGGATCGGCAGGCAAAGGGGTCGCTGGACGAACTCCATGTGCTCATTGACTGGGAGCCGATTGACCAGCAACTGCGTAACCTCCGTGCGGCAGCGCGCGGAGAATCCGCCTGGCCATCTCATGGAAGTAAGCGACGGCCATCTGTTGAGCACCGATTTCGTCGAGATCGAGACCAGGCGCGTTGCATGACTTATCGCCTGCTGACTTCAATCGCCTACGCAGCGCATCAATCTCTGCACTGGTGCGGACGGCAAACAGATTGGCCTGTTTCTTGACGTCATCGGCCGTGGTGCCCTTTAGCTGCTTGCCCTCACCACATTCTCGATCGTGCGCATCTCGTTCAGTACCGTGCGGCGGGCCACGAGGAGTGAGCGCCAGAGACGGCATTATCGACTCTTCACATGCACCTGCCGATACCAGCCGGTGCGCATGATCTGCGCCAGTGCGCGCATCATTGCGATCGGTCTTGTTCGGCATCGTCTTCATTGTGGCGCTTGCCTGTCGGGTCTCGATGCAAATGGCCGGCAGGCCATCGGCGCGCAAACCGTCATGAAGCCAAGCCGTCAGCGAGCCGGCCTCAAGCCCGATTCGCTCCAACGGCAGATCGACTTTCCGCAACGCTTCCGAAAGCGCTTGAGGCTCGCTCGCCCGCACGCGCCTCCTGCACGATCCGGCCAGTCCCGTCGATCACGCAGATCGCCGTCTCTTCCATAGACACGTCCAGTCCGGCAAAATACTTCATGGCTGCTCCTTCCCGATGTTTGTGGCGAATCAATATCGACCACGTTCTCACATCCCGACAGGAGCAGCCGCCCTCTTCTCGGCTCGGGCGAGACCCCAATCACCCCATCTGTCCGGAAACATCACACACCCCGCCACCGCCGGTGGCTGCACAGTTGGTCTGCTGCCTGCTGCACGGGCGCCGGGATCAAGTGTTGAGGATGGAGCAGGAGGTGTGCGATCCCGGGATGAAAGTCTAGGCGTGGGATCGCACCGCTTATAATGAGGCAAACGCTCCGTCGTAGAGGCCACAAAAGTCCGGCTTGTGCGATTGCCAATTCAGCGCGATAAGTTCACACCACGGTGAGCCAGAGTCTCCCCTCCAACATCGACTCGAGAGTGGCGTTTGTTTTGACGAGCACCAGTTCACTAGAGGATGCGACATGATTGAAGTGATCGAGACGGATGTCTTGGTGATTGGCGGCGGTGCCGGCGGCACGAATGCCGTGCTGAAAGCTAGTGAGCAGGGTGCCAAGGTAACGATGGTTGTGAAGGGCCTGATCGGCAAGAGTGGCTGCTCCATCTTCGCCAGCACAATTCCATTCGGTACACCAACACCCGATTGGCTCAATCACGACGAGGTGAGCACCGAGGAGCGGGACCACTATCGCCTGGAATTCATGGTTCGCTATTACAACCACTACCTGGCAGACCAGGATTATTGCCGTCGCCTGGAAGCGTACATGCGCAGCGAGTTTTTCCCGGATCTCGAGCGCCTCGGGGTCTATTGGCGACGCGATGATGAAGGGCATATCCAGCCCACCGCGAGCCGCCGAACGCCGAATCTCGTTGCCCACAAGCAAGGTGCGTCTGGGCCGGCCATCCTGGACAAGCGGCGGCGCGAAATATTCCGCCGCGACATCCCGGTGTATGAAGAGTGCGCCGCGACATCGCTCCTGATCGACGATGGCCGCGTCGTCGGCGCCACCATTCTTGATATTCGTCGCGGGAAACTGTTTGCTGTGGCGGCCAAGTCCACCATTCTCGCCACGGGTCACTCCGACTACCTCGCGACCCGTTCCACCGGAACGCGGGAACAGTCGGCGGATGGCATTGCTATGGCATTGCGGGTCGGAGCCGAGCTGGCAAATCTGGAGATCCAATGGTGGCATACAAGCGACCTCAGCCAGCCGCGCTCGTGGATGCGCTTCCATCTATATCCGAACCCGCTGCTGGGAACCAAGGAGACTGCGCGCCTTTACAACTCCGAAGGCGAGATGTTCTTCGAGCAGAAGACCCATAGCCCCGGGGTTTCGGCGCCCTATTTCGAGCAGATCCGCCGACTGTGCCCGCAAGTGCAGGCCGGCAAAGCACGCTGGGACGGCGGCTACTACTCAGGCTATGACCACATCCCAGCCGAGATCACCACGAAGCATCAGCACCAGGCCCAGGTCTGGCGCAAGTTGGGGTTGGATGTGGGCGAGGATCGGATGGAATGCGGCATCACCTGGCACATGCGCCAGGGCGGGATCAACGTCGACACGCGGAGTATGCAGACAAGCGTGCCCGGCCTCTATCTTGCTGGCGGCATCGGATGCCACTACCTCGGCAGCATCGGGGCGGTCAGTTTCGATGGCAAGGTGGCTGCCGAGGCGGCGGCGGCTGATGACGAGCGACGAAAGCCGCTTACAGAGCAGATAGTCGCGCCCGAGGAAAAACGGGTTTTCGGGTTCTTGCGCGCCGAGCCCGATGGGCCGCGCCCGATGCAGGCAAAGCTCAAGATCCGCGAGATCATGTGGAACCTCGGTTACATCAAGAACGCGAAAAAGCTGTCCGATGCCCTCGATGCGCTGTTATCGGTGCGTGAGGAGATGCTTCCCCGGCTAGCCTTGGAAAGCACGTCGCGGACCTGGAACACGGGATGGATGGATGCGCTCGATGTGTGCTCGATGCTCGATGCGTGTGAGGCGACGGTGCGCTCCGCCATAAACCGGAAGGAGAGCCGAGGTCCCTTCTATCGAGAAGATTATCCCTATGTCGACAACGAGCACTGGCTGTGCAGGAACATCATCCAGCGCGTGAATGGTGAATGGCACACGCGAACAGAGCCAATCCCGCTTCCTTATCTCACTCCGGAGAAAAGCCGTGAGCCATTCTTTGAATCAGACTACTGAGTCGGAAAAAATTCGGGTCCGATTGTATCGCTTCGATCCCGCGATTGACCAGGCTCCCCGCTACGACTCCTATGAGGTGCCGCGCACACCTCGCATGCGCATTATGGATGCGCTGAATTACATCCACGAGGACCTGGCGGTCGATTTCGGCTATCGCTGGCTATGTAGTACCAAGAAATGCGGTACCTGTGCTGTGAACGTCAACGGCTCGCCCCGGCTCGCCTGCTGGGAGGAGGCAGAATCGGACATGACGATCGAGCCCCTCAGTCACATGCCGGTTGTGCGCGACCTCGTCACATCGCGTGACTCCTTTGAGACCGCTCTGTCCACGCTGTCGCCGCTGATTGTTCGCAAGACTGAGTATGCGGGCTTCCCCGAGCCGTTGACAGCCGTCGACATGGCTCCCACCGAACATCTGCGTGACTGCATCCAGTGCCTGGCCTGCCAAGCAGCATGCCCCGTCCTTGACCAAGCCGATAGCGGGTTTGCCGGCCCTGCCCTCTTGGTGGCCTTGTCCGAATTGGCCCAAGACCCGCGCGATGGCGAAGATCGGGCAAGACTGGCAAGCGAGACGGCGCAAGTGTTCAAGTGCGTTTCGTGCTACGAGTGCGAACGGGTCTGTCCGGCCGAGATTCCAATTGTCCGCGAGGCGATCGAGCCGCTCAAGCGCCTGGCGCGCCCAACAGGCACGTCTCCAGGAGCGAAGCGCGCAGACGCATTCCTGGCCGTCGTCGAGGAGCGCGGTTACGCCAATGGTGCGTTGATAGCCATGCGTACCAAAGGCGTCACTCTGAGCGCTATCCGTCTTGCAGTGCGCATGGCGTTACGAGGCAAGATCGACTTGGTGGAGATATTTCTGAAGCGAGCTTCAACCAAAGTCGGGGCGCTGCGCCGGACCTATGAATCGAGCAAGGAAAACAAATGAGTCGCAAATATGCGTATTTTCCCGGCTGTTCAGCCAAGGGGACCTGCAAGGAACTTGACGTCAGCACCCATGCCGTCGCCTCATTGTTCGGCATCGATTTGCAGGAGCTCGAAAACCCGGGCTGTACCGGAGCACGGGAATTTCGCGCCATCAGCGAGAACCTGCACCTGACGGCGAACGGCCGTATCCTGGCGCTGGCCGAGCGGCTGGGACAAGATCTTGTTGCCGTCTGCGATACTTGCCTGCTCAATCTCGTGGAAACCAATCAGCGGCTCAAGGCCGATGCCAAGGCACGGGATATGGTGAACCGTGCCCTGGCGGAGGAGGGATTGGCCTTCGAAGGCGTCATCGAAGTCAAGCACTTCCTCTGGGTCCTCACTGAGGATCTCAGTGAGGACGAACTGCGGCAACGCATCGTGCGCCCGTTGCGAGGCCTTCAGGTGGCTCCCTTCTATGGATGCCATATCCAGCGCCCGGCGTCGGTCTACGGAGCCGACAGACGCGACGAGACGCCGGCCCTCGACCGGCTGTGCTTGCTGCTCGGCGCCGAGGTCGTTCAATACCAGGGGGCTAACAAGTGCTGCGGGTTTCACGTGGTCGGTGCTGAGGAAAAGATCGCCGTGCAGATGAGCGGTCGCCATCTGACCAATGCGAAGAGCAACGGCGCCCAGTGCATAGTGACGCCGTGTCCGTTATGCCACACGGTGTTCGATGCCTACCAGCCGAACATCGAGCGGCAGTTCAAGACGAGATACGAGGTTCCTGTCCTTCATGTGTCCCAGCTTGTCGGACTTGCGCTGGGATTGTCGGTCGAGGCGGTCGCCTTGTCCCGCCATGTTGTCGGCTGCGACAGTATCCTTGCGCATATCGGTTATGGCGCGAATTCCGCGGCGACGGCGGCGAATCCGCCCAGCGCCTGAACCTCGAAACGATGATTACGCAATGCCTGCGCGGTTCAAACCGTCGGCACGGGCGTCAAGGGGCCGCTTCGCTCACTCGGCGAACCGGCTTTCACCGATGATGATTTGAGCGCCGAGCCGGTTCAGTCTGACACCCACTCTCTTGCCCAGGTCTGCGGCCGCGGAATTGAGGGTTGAATCACCAACCTCGATGACGCTGCCGCCGTCGGGTGAAATCACCACCCCCTTGAGGTGGAGCCTTCCGCCATCAATCCAGGCGTATCCACCGATCGGCGAGTCGCAATGACCGTTCAGTTCCCGCAGCATGGCCCGTTCGGCCTGATAGAGGAAGGTGGTCTCCTTGTCGTTGATGCGGGAGAGGAGCCGGCCCACTTCCTCATTGTCGGTTGCATACTCGACGACCACGACGCCCTGCCCGACGGCCGGGCACATCTCGTCAACCGAAAAGGGGCGTGTGACCCGGTCACCGTAGCCGATCCTTTCAAGACCAGATTTTGCAAGTACCAATCCATCTACCGCAGGTGTGCTTCCGCCGTAGTTGAACTCCATTGGCACGCCTTCGTCCAGCCTTTGCAGGCGCAGGTCTGCCGAACCGCGAAACGCCACGATCCGGGATGTAGGAAACAATCTGTGCAGGAATGCCCTGCGACGGATGGATGACGTTCCGATCACCGCGGGCGGATGATCGCTATCGCAAACCTGGCCAGTCTTCATGACCAGGGCATCGCGTGCATCATCACGCTTCAGGCAAGAACCGATGGTGAAAGATGACGAGGCATAATAGTCTTCGTTGCCGGGCAAGTCCTTCAACGAATGCATGGCCATATCGGCCTCGCCGCTGGTCATCATGTCACGCATGGCCTGAATGAATGCACCACCCTTGCCGCCAAGCGCGCCGAGCCTACTCTTGTGGTCACGATCGGCTGTGGCTTGCCGGGTTACGAGTTCAAAACGGTGCTCGGGAAACGCAGTCTGAAGCGCCTGCTGAACGGCCTCGCTCTGCTGCACGGCCATGCGGCTCGCCCGCGTGCCGATTCTGAAGGTTTTTGACGTCAACGAGAACTCCTATCACGTCACTGGACGACCAGTCTCACAACATGCGCCGATCGCGCATTGCCGGAAGAGCAACGCTGCGGTGAAAAGATACTCTTGCAAAGTCGCCCGACTGCGGTGGCGTTGCCGACAGCGACCTTGCATAAGGATCATTATCGCTCCGAGTCAACGAACGCAATCGAGCAGCCGCGAAACCGCATATGCCGTATGCCCCGTTGACGCACCCCCAAAAGAGCGATTGTCAGTCTTGGGATTGCCGCCTAGCGTGCGGGCATGGCAGTCTTGATGGTGAAGATTGCGTGCGTTGTGGGACAGGTTTCCTTGCGAGCGCGAATGCGGCAAGCAATCGGTCTCTTGGGTCCTTGTGCTGTGCATTCATGTCTGCCTGGTCGAATGAGGCTAGCGTGGTGGGTGGGTGGGTCCAGATGCTTCTGAAGCCCGCGTCCATTGCTGTCGTCGGGGCATCGGAACGCGAGGATGCGGTTGGCAGCAGAGTCATCAGGAACCTGCGCCTGATGAAATTCGAGGGGCCGATTTTTCCTGTAAACCCCCGCTATCAGGCCATCTCGGGCCAGACGTGCTATCCCTCGCTCAGCGCCATTGACCAACCAGTGGACGCAGCGTTCTTGGCAGTTCCCGCCGGGGCAGGACCGGACCTCGTTCGCGAAGCGGCTGATTGCGGGATAAAGGCGCTCTATATCTATGCAAGCGGCTATGCCGACGGCGGGGCCGAGGGTGCGCTGCTGCAGCACCAAGTTGCGGAAATCGCGCAGCACAGCGGGATCGCAATCTCCGGGCCCAACCACATCGGGCTGGTAAATGTTCTCGACAGAAAGGCCATCTGGACACCACGATACATGCGACCGATCACACCGGGCCCGGTTGCGGTCATTTCGCAGAGCGGATCGGTGGCACTGGCGTTGAGTGAAGATGAGCGCAAGCTCGGCCTTGCTTACATCGTCACCGTCGGCAACGAGGCCGTCGTCACTGTTTCGGACTTCCTGCACGAGATCGTTGGCGATGATCGCGTGTCGGTGATCCTCCTTTTCCTGGAGACCCTGCGGGACCCCGACGGATTTGCAGTCGCGGCAAGGGCAGCCGCCGCGGCAAACAAGAAAATAGTTGCCCTGAAAATCGGAAGCAGCGCGGGTGGTCGCGCCGCAGTCCAGGCTCACACCGGCAGCTTGGCCGGAGACGACCGTCTCTATGACGCGTTTTTCAAGGCAGTCGGGGTGATCCGGGTGCACGACCTCGACGAGATGCTCGAGACCGCCGTGCTGCTGTCGTCCAGCTCACGTGTGCCGAGGCAACCGGGGCTTGCCATGCTTACCCTCTCGGGCGGAGAAGCGGCGTTGCTGGCCGATGTGGGCGCCGCGCTCGGGTTAAAATTCTCCACCCTGTCGGCCGAAACCGTCGCCAGCCTCCAGCCCGCCTTTCCGCCCTATGCCCGTATTGACAACCCGGTTGACGGTTGGGGGCTCGGCTTCAACCGCGAGCGGTTCAAGATCCAGCTCGACGGCCTGCTCGCCGACCCTTCCATTGGAACGATCGGGTTTGCGGTTGATGCTCCCGGCACAGGCGGCGGCGATGTGCCCTATGCATTGGTGATGGCTGAACTGTGTGCCGAGGCCAAGACCGAAAAGCAGCTGGTGTTCGTCAACAACACGTCCGGGACGAGCGTCAATGCCGACGTCAGGCAGGCCCTCGATGGCGCCGGAATTGCCTACCTCTCTGGCATGCGCCCGTCTCTTTCGGCCCTCCGCAATCTCCAAAAGGCAACACAACCTTTATCACCCCAGAGGATTCAACTGGCAGCCTCGGGGACGGTCCCGCAGGATGAGCCCTCCCGCTTCCGGTACGTAACCGCGGCGGGCGTTGCGATGGTTGCAACCGAGGTGACGCCCACTGCGGATGTCGCCGTTGCGCTCGCCGAGACCTGGGGTTACCCGGTCGTCTTGAAGGGAATAGCAGCGAGCCTGCCGCATAAGACGGACTTGGGGCTGGTTCGTCTGTATTTGCGCGAGGCGGTCTCAGTCAGAAGTGCCTTTGCTGACCTCGAGAGGATTTTGCGACATTATGTCGACCCGCCAGACTCGGGTTATGTGACCATACAGAAGATGGCTCCCGCAGGGATTGAACTCATCCTTGGCATTCGCAATCAGGCTGGTTTCGGCAGCTTTGTCGTGGTGGGGCCTGGCGGCACCCTCGTGGAAATCGCCCCTCAATCCAGCATCCGGCTTGGTCCGATCGATGTTGCCGATGCTCGCGCAATGCTGGACGAAACGGTTGCCGGCACGTTGCTGCGTGGCGTCCGCGGCGCCGGCCCGTGGGATATCGAGGCGGTTGCGGAGGTGATTTCCCGCTTCTCGTTATTTGGCGCATCCTTGGCCGGCGAATACGCCGCAATCGAAATCAATCCCCTGATTGTCGGCAACAAAGGGGTCGCAGGCGTCGACATACTTTTCGAGCTGCACAGCGAAAGCCGGAGCTAGGTCCATGCCCTACGAACACCTTCTCTATGACGTCGATGATCGCATCGCGACGATCACGTTGAACCGCCCAGACCGGCACAATGCGCTGAACCAGCGGTTGGTGGACGAGATCATGGAGTCCGTTCGTGTCGCTGATGCTGACCCGGAGGTCAGGGTCATCGTGGTTACGGGAGCCGGTGGAAAGGCCTTTTCGTCCGGGTATGACATCAAGGAGTCCGCCCAGAAACCGAAACGCTCTCTCGCGGAATGGCGCGCCCGCATGCAAAAGGACATTCTTTTTACCTATTCGGTCTGGGATTGCAGCAAGCCCGTCATCGCCATGATCGATGGCTTTTGCCTTGCCGGAGCGCTTGAATTCGCCATGTGCTGCGACGTACGTTATTGCTCTGACACCTCGACCTTTGCGGCCCTTGAAGCCCGGTTTTCCAATGGGATAGCCACCATGATCATGCCCTGGCTGATCGGGCAGAGGTCGCGCGCTCTCATATACACCGGTGACACCATTGACGCGGCTGAGGCCGCTCGATTGGGACTCGTCGACAAGGTCTTTCCCAAGGCGGGTTTGGCCCGCGAAGTCCGGAGAGCCGCCTTGCGAATGTCGCGGGTGTCGCTTGAATGCCTGCGGGCGAACAAGTGCGCGATCAATCACAGTTTCGAGGTGATGGGCTTGCGCAATGCGATTCAGTACGGGTCGGAGGTCTGTGCCATCATGGATGCGGTTGGTTCGCCCGAAGCCGAACAGTTCGATAGCATCCGGCGCACTGAAGGATTGGGTGCCGCATTGAAGTGGAGAGCTGCCCAGTTCCTTCCCTACGAATGAGACGGGTGCGTCACTAGGACGAGAAGCCGCAAATTGATAATGAGAGTACCATGTCGAAGGAGCGCTTGTGCCATCAATGGTCAAGCGCGTAACATCAACCCAGATGGGCTTGAGGTACGCACACAAGCTCGATTTTGATTGCCTTTTTTTGTGCCTGAAGGGCTCGCTCGTTTTCCAGGTTGTGATTGGCGCCGGACGGATGTGCGGGGGATCCGTGAGGCAAACCGGGAGTAAACGTGTGGGCCATGGTTCGATTGCAGCAAAAACAAACGGAATCAAGGAGGAACGGCTATGAACAAACGGTTCGGAGTTTGGACGAAATCCCTATTGTCCGGTGTGCTGGTTGCGGCATTTTGCGCTGCGGCCGGCGTCGTTGCCAGCGCCGATGAAAACACGCTTGTCTTTGCAGGATGGGGCGGCGACTGGCAAAAGGCCGAACGGACCTATTTCTTCGACAGTTTTGAAAAGGAAACGGGCATCCGCGTCATCGACTTGCCCGATCTGAACCTCTCCAAGATCAAGGCAATGGTTGAAACCAACAATGTCGAGTGGGACGTCGTTCAGGCTCTCGGCATGTGGGTGAGCAACAAGGACCATGCCGACGAGCTTTTCGAGCGTCTCGACTACGGCATGATCAACACCGACGGCATTCCCGAGGCCCTGCGCGCTCCAAATGGAGTTGGTGTTGCCACCTTCGCTATGGTGCTCGCCTACAACACCAACGCGTTTGCCGGCAAGGATCCCCCCGCCAAGTGGCAGGACATGTGGGACATGGAAAAATTCCCGGGCAAGCGCGGCATGATCAACCAGCCGCGCTACGCACTCGAGGCGGGTCTCATCGGTGGCGGCGTCACGAAGGACCAACTCTATCCGCTCGACGTCGACAAGTCCCTGGCGCATTGGAAGCAGATCAAGGACAAGGTGTTGTGGTGGGATCAATGGCCCCAGTCGATTACGCTGCTTGCGTCGGGCGAACTGGCGATGACCCTGTCCTCGCAGGGCCGCGTCCTGTCCCTGCTCCAAAAGGAGCCGAATGCGCCTGTCGCCATGGTCTGGAACGACGGCATCATGACAACTGATTTTCTGGCCATACCCAAGGGATCGAAGCGCAAGGAGAATGCGCAAAAGCTGATCTCGTGGATGCTGGATGCCAAGAGGCAGGCGGACTACGCCAAGGCAACCGGCGTCGGGCCTTCGAACATCAAGGCGCTGGATTCCCTCAGTGACGACGTCAAGGAAACCCTTCCGAGCTATCACTACCAGAAAGGCGAGCTTGTTGCCTTCGACAACGTCTGGTGGGCGGCCAATCTCAAGAACCTGACCGATCGTTGGAACCAATGGAAACTTCAGTGATCACATCGGTGAAGGTTCCTTTCCAGGATCGTGCGCATTAGCACGGCACCTACCATGCCTGGGCGAGCGCTCTCTGCGAATGCTTCGAGTTTTGCAGACAGAGCGCTCGCGCGGCATGGTTTTCTATTGCTGCTTTTGCCGGGGCTCTTTTTCAGTGTCGTTTTCTTCGCATTGCCTGTCGGCCTCCTTCTTAAGAGAAGCTTTTTCGATCCCGGATTCACTCTCGGCTTCTACGAGGAGATATTCACCAACCCGGCCTATTTGACCAGCTTCTGGATCAGCCTCAAGATCGCGTTCATAACTACTGTCTTCAGCATGCTGGCAAGCTACCCCTTGGCCTACGCGATCCTCATTGCACCATCGGCTGTTCGCTCGATTATGCTGGCATGTGTCCTGTTGCCGCTTTGGACCAATATCCTGATCCGCTGCTATGCGTGGATGTTGATCCTGCAGACTAATGGCGTCATCAACACCATGCTTGTGTCATGGCTGGGCGTTGCAAACGAGCCCATTCCGCTGGTGTTCAATCTGACCGGCGTCATCATAGGCATGACGCACTACCTGATACCCATCAACACCCTGGTGATTCTCAGCGTCATGACCGGCATTGACCTGCGCCTCGTCAGCGCAGCAAAAGGATTGGGAGCCAATCCCGTGCGTGCTTTCCTGCACGTCTTCTTCCCCCTTAGCATGCCGGGAGTCAGCGCCTCAGCCATCTTGATATTTGTTGTCGGCTTGGGCTTTTTCGTGACCCCGGCGCTGCTCGGCGGACAAAGGGAAACGAATGTCTCAATGCTCGTAAGCCTGTATTTTACCGATGTTCTCAACTGGGGGATGGGATCGGCGCTGGCGACCGTACTCATGGTCCTCACCGTATTGCTGCTGTTCGGCTATTCTTTCCTGCAACCCGACAAGATGCAAAGCAGTTTGAGATGACTCGCCGGCCCGACCCCTTTGCCCTGCTTGGGTGGTGCTTGTGGCTCTATGCGGTTTTGGTTGTCGCGTTCCTACTACTGCCCCTGGCCGTTATCGTTCCCGCCGCTTTCAATGATTCAAGCCTCCTTCAATTTCCTCCCCAACGCTGGTCGCTCCGCTGGTTCCACGTTTATATAACCAGCAGAGATTGGCTCAATGCCACCTGGACGAGCCTGAAAATCGCAGTAACAGTTTCAATATTAGCAACCATCCTTGGTCTCCTTACGTCAGTTGTGCTTGTTCGTTTCAATTTTCTGGGAAAGCGTTCTCTGAGAATATTGACTATGGGTCCACTTTTCATTCCGATTATCATTACTGCTGTAGCCCTATATTATTTCTTCTTGCAAATCGGGATCAAAGGTAGCGTATGGGCCCTCATCATTGGCCATACCATCGTGGCCTTTCCCTATACGACGGTCGTGATCACGGCTTCGCTGGGAGAAATTGACAAGCGACTCGAGGACGCGGCCGTCGGTCTGGGAGCCCCCCGTCCGCGCGCATTCGTGGAGGTCACCTTGCCGTTGTTGTCCGCAAGCCTGGCGGTCTCCGTTCTTTTTGGCTTCCTGATCTCATTTGATGAGGTCGTGGTCAGTGTGTTTGTAAGCGGGCTCGAGACGATGACGCTTCCGCGCCGGATGTGGGATGGAATCCGGTATGATCTCGACCCGACCATCGCTGCCGTTTCGACCTTTCTTCTCGTCCTGTCCATCACCGTACTCGCCCTCACCGAGACGCTGAGGAGGGCCCTCAAGAGGCGGAGCGGTCAAATACCCCTTGTTCCCGCCGCGAATGCCGGAGGGCAGCCAAGAAGGATACCAAGACAATGACTGGCGGGCCTGCGATGGACCGGTCGACGACGGCTGAACCTGTCGGTCGGACTGAGCGGACGCGGATGCCGGCAGATGGTGCCGCGGATGTGGCCTCCGGCGCGTCCGTCGAACTGCGTTCACTCACAAAGCGCTATGGCCACACAACGGCGGTTGCTGACGTTTCACTCAATATAGAGCCTGGGGAGTTTGTGAGCTTGCTGGGACCGAGCGGTTCGGGCAAGACGACAACATTGCTGATGGTGGCAGGTTTTGCGACACCGACAGAAGGGCACATTCTCGTTGCCGGGACGGATATCACCTATCTTCCGCCGCACCGACGGAACATGGGTATGGTTTATCAGAATTATGCCCTGTTTCCCCATATGAATGTCTACAGGAATGTGGCGTTCCCGCTGCGCATGCGTGGACTGGCAAAGGACGAGATACGCGCTCGGGTGGAGCGTGCGCTTGCCATTGTACGGCTTGAAGGTATGGAAGGACGGCTGCCGGCTGAACTCAGCGGCGGCCAGCAGCAACGCGTGGCCCTTGCGCGAGCAATGGTTTTTCGACCACCGCTTCTTCTCATGGACGAGCCGCTTGGTGCCTTGGATAAGAAGCTTCGTGACGAGCTCCAGATCGAGATCAAGCGCATCCAGCGCGAGACGCGAAACACGGTCATTTACGTGACCCATGACCAGGACGAAGCGCTCAACATGTCCGACCGCATCGTCGTCATGAACCATGGCCGCATCGAGCAGGTCGGAACGCCACTCTCACTTTACGAAAGGCCCAGTTCAGCTTTTGTCGCGGACTTCATGGGCGGCTTGAACATTCACGACGCCACGGTCGTGGAGTCGCGAGGGCAATTGTTGGCTCGCACTGAACTGGGAACGGAGATTGAGCTTCCCGACGCAAGTGGGCTGACCACCGGGGCCAAACTGAAGGTCACAATTCGCCCGGAACGAATAAACGTACAGATCGGGAGTTCGACAGCAAGAGGTACCCTTGCTGGGCGGATCACTGAGGCCGATTATTTCGGCAACTCACACCGATTTCAGATTCGCTTGGCAACCCATGACGTCTTATGGGCCGTCTGTGGCAGCACAGGACATGCGCCTTTTCCAAGAGGAGCAGACGTCAACGTTTCGTGGGCTACGAAAGACGTCTGGATCATTCCAGAACTGTCAAATACCTGAGGGTTGCATCTAGGGTCCGCACCCCTTATTGGGTTTCCGCACGCTACAGCACTCGCCCAGAGAATGTTGGATTTCAGGTCCTCCAGCTCCGCCAGTTAATCTATTGATATCACTTATATTTTTGTATTTCTGGGCAGGATTCGAACTAGTGCCGCAGTTTCCGCGGGTTAGGTGAGGATCAGCCCCTTGGCAGGGGAGCGGAGACCGGCGTGGTACGCGTTTGCGGCGCTTGCTGGCGTCAAAGTCTCTTACGAGAGTTTTGGTGGTACCACCGTGGTGCGACGCCAGGTATTGTTTGTCCTGACGCGATTTGCGGAAAAACAGCATACGCCGCTATCTGATGGGATAGCGGCGCGATTGTCGTCACCAGTTTTCAGGTTGGCCCCAGCCGATGCTGATCGACGAACTGGACAATGGAAATCAGCTCTTCCAGCTTGTTTTCCAAGGGCGTCCCGGTAAGGACGATCGTGTAGGGGCTGTCGATGCGTTTCAAGGCACGCGCCGCAATGGTGTTCCAGTTCTTGACCCGTTGGGCTTCATCGACGATCACCAGTTCGGGCGCCCAGGCGGCGATCAGGTCGAGATCGGGCCTGAGTTTTCATAATTTGTGATCTTGCAGAAGTCATCCAGGGCGTAGTCCTGCTGCCGCTGCGCCCGACCGCCGTTGATGACGCGCGCCGCATTTTCACCCTGTCGCCCAGAGAAGCGCATAATCTCGCTTTGCCACTGGTATTTGAGCGAGGTCGGGCAGATCACCAGCACTTTCGAGACACCGAAATGCCGTGCCAGTATTTCTGCCGCGGCGATCGCCTGTATGGTCTTGCCCAGGCCCATATCGTCGCCGATCAGCGTCCGGCCGGCTCGCACCGCGAACAGCGCGCCCTCGGCCTGATAGGGATAGAGCGGCGCCTTCAGAAGCGCCAGCAGCTCGGGATCGGCAGCGCCGCGCGGGAACAGCTGCGCGAGCTTTGCGGCCCGGCGGTCCGCGTCCCGCCGTCCGGCGACGAAATCGAGTGCATCGTCATAGGCCCGCAACTCATGACCGGACCTGGACGCCATGGCCATGAACTGCTCGAGTTCGCCGAGGCGCTCGTCGGGCAGCATCCCGTGGTGTTCGGGGTCGAACAAACCGGCAGCCGCCTCCCTCAGCGCTGGCGGGCAATCGGTTCCGGCACGAAAATGCACGCGACGCTGGCCGTCATTGCGCAGATACAACTCGGAAAACGCGGGCCGGTAGCCGCGCGCGAACGCCGTCTTCGCGCCGCGCTTTTTCGTCAGTCGGGCGAGCGTGAATTCGATGTGCTTGCAGGTGCCCAACTCGCCGGTGGCGTAATCGGGGCATGAACAGAAATTGCCACCTGGCCCCAAGCCGCGAATCGCCACGCGATAGCTGGACTTCGAAACAGGATTGCTGACTCTGAATTCCGAGAAAAACGGTTCGGGTGTGAGATTTTCAAGACCGAAGGCTTGCTCGCGGCCGAACTGTCGGCGCAAGCCGCGTTGCCAATCCACCGGCGAAAGATCGGCGGGCGCATGAGTGCGCGAGAGCTTGGGTTCCTTGTTCGGCTTGATTGCGGATTTCAGGTTTCGGCGCTTTGGTGTCATCGAACCGATGTTTCCCGGATGAGCGGGTATCAAAGCGCGACAATGGACCGGTTCGGCTTTTCCGGCAAGACGAACCGCCGC
>Ga0214472_10001624_pt1 | contig 24915 bp, 25 predicted proteins | sample RVTome_6_FD_207662 | JGI IMG/M metagenome (GOLD analysis project Ga0214472, IMG submission 207662) | Soil microbial communities from uranium-contaminated site in the Upper Colorado River Basin, Wyoming, United States - RVT140D175 | ecosystem: Environmental > Terrestrial > Soil > Contaminated >...
CCGATGTGAGGGAGTATGTGGCGGTGTATTATAATTCAATGCGTTTGCATTCGACGCTCGGTTATATAACACCAATGGATTATGAAAATTCTCTTAACAATGTGTCCGGAAATAGTTGACCACTACAATAGCGCTCTGTACTTATTTAATACTGGCCTATCTGAAATTTATAGCCAAGCTAGGGTGGTCACTGCAAAGTATGCTGCGATTATTGCAGCTGAATTTGTTCATGCGCAGAGATCTTATGGCATTGCTCCGTGGTGATCCGCCAAAACAAGATGCTCAGGAAGTACGGCAGTTATGTCTGGTGTAAAAGTTTATGGGACAGTAGTGGACTCAACTTGATTCTTTCTTTTCTTGTTCTTTCCACCTTGCATAACACTCCAATCCACAAAAATGACGGACGTAATCCGATGCCTCGTCACTCTTGGCTTCAGATAGAGGAATTTCTTTAAGACAAACCTCGCACGCAACCTTCTCCTGTTCATTTGGTTTATCGGCAACAGCCATATTGCACCTCCACAATCAATAGTTTGTCCATTTGTGTTTCGGTTTCCTATGTATAAATATAATGACTCAGTTAACCAGGCTCTAACAAGTAAAAAAACGGACACTAATATAGTGTCTGTACTCTCAGGCAGATACAGCAACATATTCTTTTAGTATCGAACTCTGATATAGGTACAGACCATATCATGGTATTACCAAATGTCGATACTCATTTTGAACAATCCTGTTTCCGCTCTGATTGTTTTCATCTATCTTTCTTTAACGGTGAAAAATATGGGCTGGTGGTTTACCCTGCGTGGTGAAACCATTGGGTCATTCGAAGATCGGTTTGCGGTAGGAAATTTACTAATGCCCTAACTACACTGGATAATATACGGGTCAGATAAAAGTACTGATACTTATGCGGATTGGTTTCGACTTGGTCTGGCACCCCCTGTATGCAGGATGGGAATTCATTGGCATACAAACCCCGCGGCACTGCTGTTACATAAATGTATGGAAATTCACACGCCTTGCAAACTTGTGGAAATCGATCCGATTATCCGCAGGCATCAATAAAAACAAGTGAATGAAACCGATCAAGTTCATTTTGCAAACTCCACCGATAAACCGGACTGTCTCCACTCCGGGTATCCATCCTCAAGGCGCCGAGCCTTTAAACCCTTGCGACGTAATAAATTCACAGCCTCAAAAGCAAGTACGCAGTATGGACCACGACAGTAGGCAATAATTTCCTGTCCTGGATCAAACTCGGCGAGATGTTTTTTCAAATGGGCCAAAGGAATATTGATCGCGCCAGGCAAGTGGCCGGCGGCATATTCACCCGGTGGACGCACATCAAGCACGGTAACCGAACCCTCTTTTACACGCTCCATCAATTTATCACGAGAAATGGGTTCCATATTGTCTTTACGCGTGAGGTAGGTGTTAACCAGTTGATCTACTTCGGCCGAGTGACGCTCCGCGACGCTTCTCAGGCTAGTCATTAATTCGACCACATCCCCACCGCTGAGACGGTAGAAAACATGCTGCCCCTCTTTGCGCGATGCCACCAAACCGGCATGGCGCAATTGCTGCAAATGATGAGAGGTATTGGCTACGCTTATCTCCATCATGTTCGCCAAATCCTCCACCGAATGTTCACGCTGTGCAAGAAACTCTATTATTATTAATCGATTGAAGCTGCTCATCGCTTTTGCTACTTGGGCGAACTGGGCAAACAAGGCTGTTTTGAAATTACTCATGGCTTTCGGATATCTGTAGCATCAACATCGATCAGATTGTATTCAAATGATCGCTTGAATACAAGATAACGCTACGCTATAGTTTTCAAAAGATCGTTTGAATAATAACGGTGTGCGCCGCATGGCGCGGCATAACAACCTGGTTGGCGGCCGGTTTTTAAATTGAACGATGGATAGAGGGAACAAACCATGAAAATTCTCATCATCCTGAATGATGCTCCTTATGGTACCGAGCGCAGCTATAACGCATTGCGCCTGGCAAAGAGCCTGATCAAGCATGACCCGGAAATTGAGCTGACCCTGTTCCTGCTGGCCGATGCCGTCACATGCGCCAAGAAGAACCAAAAGCCGCCCTCCGGTTATTACAACATCGAAATCATGCTCAAATCCGTACTCCGTGACCAGAACAGCCGTCTTTTACTTTGCGGCACCTGCATGGATGCGCGGGGACTGACCGAGAAAGAACTCATCGATGGCGCACAGCGCAGTGACATGGAGACGCTTTCCAGCGCAACTATCGATGCCGACAAAACGCTGGTGTTTTAGCCATCAGGATAATAAGCCCAACTCATAACCGGAGGGTGCCATGGCTGACAGAAAAACAATTCTGATACTGGGCGGCGGCATCGGTGGCGTGGTCACGGCCACACGCCTGCGCAAGAAATTACCGCGCGGACATCGGGTCGTGCTGGTGGAACGGTCGCCAAACTATATCTTCCAACCCTCCTTGCTCTGGTTGATGACCGGCATCCGCAACGCCGGGAAGATCACCCGCCCATTGAATCAACTGGATAAACTTGGCGTCGAACGCATCCAGGGCGAAGTAAAACACATAGACCCACAACATAAAACGGTGCAAGTGGATGGCAGGGAAATCACGGCGGATTATCTGGTCATCGCACTCGGCGCAGAACTGGCGCCTGACATCATTCCCGGCCTTGCCAAGGCCGGACATAATTTCTATACACTGACCGGCGCCGAATCTTTACGCGATGCCCGTCTCACACTCCGGGAAGGCCGTATTGCGGTGCTGGTCAGCGCCATCCCGTTCAAGTGTCCGGCCGCGCCTTATGAAGCGGCCATGCTGCTGGAGTATGACTGCCGCAAGCGCAAGCTGCGCGAACATATCACGATCGATCTTTATAGCCCGGAACCGGGGCCGATGCCAATAGCAGGACCAGAGGTATCGAAACAAGTCAGGCAGATGGTCGAAGCCAAGGGCATCGGCTACCACCCCGAGCACGCCGTCACGCGCGTCGATCCCGCCGCCCGGCGGATCAATTTCGCCAATGGCGCGAGCACGATATTCAATCTGCTGGCCTATGTTCCTCCGCATCGTGCGCCACAGGTCGTTCGTGATGCCGGATTGACCGGCGAATCCGGTTGGGTGCCGGTAAATCGCGACACCCTGGAAACGAAATTCCCCGGCATTTATGCCATAGGTGATGTCACCGGCATCATGTTATCCATGGGTAAACCGTTGCCCAAGGCCGGGGTATTTGCCCATGCCGAAGGCGAAGTAGTCGCAAATAACCTGATTTATGAACTTACAGGCAAAGGCGAGCCCAAGACCTTCGACGGTCATGGCGAATGCTTTTTGGAAACCGGTGATGGCAAGGCAGGCTTCGGCAGCGGCAATTTTTTTGCCGAACCCGCGCCCCGGATAAAACTGAGAAATCCCAGTCGCACACTTCATCTGGGTAAGGTGGCCTTCGAGAAATACTGGTTGTTTGAATGGTTTTGAGGAAATGATCATGTCCCTGTGCCGCTCGGCCGGATTCTCCATCGATCGGCCAAAGATCGTCATTGGTTTGATCATGATGATTACACTTTCGTTCCTGTTCCCGCTTCCAAAGATCATCACCGCTGCCGACCCGGAAAACATGCCGGAGGTAATCCAGCCGAATCGCGTCTTCTATGACCATGTCAAAAATTTTGAGGTCATCCTCTCTCAACAAATATGAGAATACCTGTCTATCTTGACTACAACGCCACCACTCCGGTTGATCCCCGGGTGGCGGACGCTATGGAGCCTTATCTGCACCAGCATTTTGGCAATCCCTCGTCCAGTCACATTTATGGCCGCCGCGCCCACGAAGCTGTCGAGCGGGCCCGTGAACAGGTGGCTACCCTGATCGGCGCCCGGCCCACCGAGATCATCTTTACCGGTTGCGCCACCGAGGCCAACAACCTGGCCATCCGCGGCGTGGCCCACGCCTTGCGCCACAAGGGAATGCATCTAATCACCAGCGCTGTGGAACACCCCTCGGTGATGCAGCCGTTTCGATATCTGCAAGAGGAAGGTTGGGAGGTCGGCGTGATTCACGTCGATAGCCATGGCCGGGTGAACGCCGATGATGTGGCCAAGGCCTTGCGCGATGACACGGTACTGGTTTCCATCATGCACGCCAACAACGAGGTTGGTACGATCCAGCCTATCGAGGAGATCGCCGCTATCACTCGCTCACGTGGCATTCTGTTCCACACTGATGCCGCCCAGTCCACGGGCAAGATCCCTGTCTCCGTCAATGATCTGGGCGTTGATCTACTGACGCTCGCAGGACATAAATTCTATGCCACCAAAGGCGTTGGCGCCCTTTATGTACGGGGCAATACGCCGATTCAACCGGTGCTGGTGGGCGCGGGTCATGAGCACGGCCTGCGGCCGGGCACGGAGAACGTACCGGCCATTGTTGGCCTGGGGAAAGCGGCCCGCCTGGCCGCTGAGCGGGGGACGCAAGAGATGCTGCGTCTGCGTGAATTGCGCGATGATCTACATGCGCGGCTTGCCCAGGCCATACCTGGGTTGGCGCTGAATGGACACCCCGGGCACCGCCTGCCTAACACCCTCAATCTCTCCTTTCCCGATGTCGACAGCCGGACACTGCTGGCCCACGCATCGGAACATGTGGCCGCCTCCGTCGGCTCGGCCTGTCACGAGGAGGGCGACACGATCAGCGGTGTGTTGGCCGCAATGGGAATCGCGGCGGAACAGGCACGCGGCGCAGTGCGCTTGTCAGTTGGTGTCTCCACGACTGCGACAGAGATCGAGCATGCCGCCAAAGCGCTGATCACTGCCTGGCAGGCCGTCGGAAAATTGGGTTAACCGGCTCATGAAGACTGTTCTTGATCCGGCAGTCTATGAGGCTTGGTATCACACCTCCCGTGGAAGATGGATTGCCAATGCGGAATTCGTTTTGATGATGCGTCATCTTCAACCACGAGACGGTGCATCGCTACTGGATGTAGGATGCGGCACGGGTTATTTCAGTCGCCGCTTTGCCCAATCAGGCCTGCAAGTTACCGGCATCGATCCTGATAACACAATGATAGCTTTCGCACAAACACGGGACGGCGCCGTGAATTACCTGCCTGGTAACGCCTTATCACTCCCCTTTGCCGACCGCTCATTTGATTATTCCACCGCGATCACTAGTCTTTGTTTCGTTGATAACCCTGTACACGCACTGCGCGAGATGTTGCGCGTCACACGGCACAGTGTGACAGTGGGACTGCTCAACCGACATAGCCGGCTTTACCATCAGAAGCACGGCCATGGTAGCTACAAAGGTGCCCGCTGGGACAGTGTAAGTGATATTAAACGCTGGGTGACTGAAATCGGATTGCCCCTGCATATGGAAGTCCGTTCCGCCATCTTCTTTCCAAGCGCTATTTTTGCCGCGCGTATTGCCGAAAGGGTAATTTCTAACAGGCTACCATTGGGTGGTTTTCTTATGGTAAGTTTTACCGATACTAAATAACGCAGATGATACTTCACAATTATATATGCGGCCTTTATTTATGAGACTGAAGATTTCATGCCCGGCATCGGCCACAACGATGCCGCTTCTTTCAACACAAAACTCTTGAATGCCTGCGCCACAGGCGACAGGCGCTTGCCTTTGCGATGCACGACATACCACTGGCGCATAATCGGAAAAGATTCAACATCAAGCACCACCAGACGATGCGTTTTTAATTCAAGTTCAAGGGTATGGAGCGAGACGATTCCCAGGCCTAACCCTGCCTGGACTGCCTGCTGAATGGCTTCATTACTGCTCATTACCATACCGGTATGTAATTGAATTCCTTTTTCACTAAAAAAGCGTTCCATCGCGATTCGCGTGCCCGATACCGGTTCGCGCACCACGAATGTTTCACTCTGAAGTTCTGCCAATGGTATTCGCTTGCGCCGCGCAAACGGATGGCCGGGCGCGGCAATGACGACCAGCGGGTTATCCATAAAGGGTTCCGCCTCGAGATCGAGCCCTTCCGGCGGTTTGCCCATTATCACCAGATCTACCTCATTGGCGTTGAGTTGATTCAGCAGGTTTTCACGATTCGTCACATCGAGACTTACTGTCACGCCCTCGATACGCTCATTAAATATGGCTAATAACCTGGTGCTGAAGTAATTGGCCGTGCTGGCGACAGAGATCACGAGTTTGCCGCGTTTGATACCCTTCAATTCCTCGATAACGGATTCGGCTTCGGCCAATTGTTGGGCAATCGTGCGGCTGTAATGAAACATCTCGCGTCCGGCTTCGGTCAGATAGATTTTTTTGCCCAGACGCTCGAACAGGGGCAGGCCAATATTGTCCTCCAACTGTTTGATCTGCATGGACACCGCAGGCTGGGACAAGCAAAGCTCCTTTGCAGCACGCGTGTAACTTAATAATCTTGCTACAGATTCAAACACCTTGAGCTGGCGCAGGGTTAAATGCATGGACTTATTATACATAAGTAAATATTTATGATCTATATCAATATTATTTATTTTACATTATGTATTAAGACCCTATAATGATTACAACATTTCAATTACTTAAGTGTGGCTGGTAGTAAAATCGTAAAAAAACACACTGTGCAGCCATCTGAAAAAGATTTTTTACCCAATATGAATCACATCATTAATTAAGGAGAGAAGGCCATGGCAAAGAAGACCTATATCGCGGGCGTCAAGGAATACCGCGAAACCTACTGGATGCCTGAATACACGCCGTTAGAAACGGATATTCTGGCATGTTTCAAAGTAACCCCTCAGCCCGGTGTGCCACGTGAAGAAGCCGCTGCCGCGGTGGCCGCAGAGTCCTCAACAGGCACCTGGACAACAGTATGGACCGATCTCCTGACCGACCTGGATTATTACAAAGGTCGTGCTTATCGCATTGAAGATGTGCCAGGTGATGATGAATGTTTTTATGCTTTCATTGCCTACCCTATCGATCTGTTTGAAGAGGGATCTGTAGTCAACGTATTTACTTCATTAGTAGGTAATGTGTTCGGCTTCAAGGCGCTCCGTAGCCTGCGATTGGAAGACGTGCGCTTTCCGATCGCCTACGTCAAAACCTGTGGCGGGCCACCGAACGGTATTCAGGTTGAACGCGACATCATGAACAAGTACGGCCGTCCGCTGCTGGGCTGTACCATTAAACCTAAACTGGGCCTGTCCGCCAAAAACTATGGCCGCGCCGTCTATGAATGTCTGCGCGGTGGGCTGGATTTCACCAAAGACGATGAGAACGTGAATTCACAACCTTTCATGCGCTGGAATCATCGCTTTGATTTTGTCATGGAGGCCATCCATAAAGCGGAACGGGAGACCGGCGAACGTAAGGGGCATTACCTGAATGTGACCGCACCTACCCCGGAAGAGATGTACAAGCGGGCCGAATACGCCAAGGAACTTGGCGCACCGATTATCATGCATGACTATATTACCGGCGGATTCTGCGCCAATACGGGTCTGGCCAACTGGTGCCGTGATAAAGGAATGCTGCTCCACATTCACCGTGCCATGCACGCCGTATTGGATAGACATCCACGTCATGGTATTCACTTCCGCGTGCTGGCCAAAATCCTGCGGCTTTCAGGTGGTGACCATCTGCATTCAGGTACTGTCGTCGGTAAACTTGAAGGTGACCGTGAGGCAACCTTGGGCTGGATCGATATCATGCGTGACAAGTACATTAAGGAAGACCGCAGCCGTGGTATTTTCTTTGATCAGGACTGGGGTTCCATGCCCGGTGTATTACCGGTGGCTTCCGGTGGTATCCATGTGTGGCATATGCCGGCGCTGGTTGCGATCTTCGGTGATGACTCGGTGTTGCAATTCGGTGGTGGTACCTTGGGTCATCCATGGGGCAACGCTGCCGGCGCCGCAGCCAACCGTGTCTCTTTGGAAGCCTGCGTGGAAGCACGCAATCAGGGCCGTCAGATCGAGAAGGAAGGCAAGGAAATTCTTACCGCCGCCGCCAAAAACAGCCCTGAACTTAAGATGGCGATGGAAACGTGGAAAGAAATCAAGTTTGAATTCGATACGGTTGACAAGCTGGATGTGGTTCACAAATAACCGAACGGATTAATTATTCAGAGTTTCCTTAGATTATTAACCAATGAGTAATGAGGGATAAATCAATGAGTACCATGCAAGATTACAGTTCAAGCCTGAGTGACCCGGCAAGCCGCAAGTTTGAGACCTTTTCATACCTGCCGGAGCTGGACAAGGATCAAATTCGCAAACAAGTGGAATATATCGTCAATAAAGGCTGGAACCCGGCCATCGAACACACTGAACCGGAAAATGCCTTTGACCACTATTGGTATATGTGGAAACTTCCGATGTTTGGTGAAACCAGAATCGATACCATTTTAAGTGAGGCAGAGGCCTGTCATAAGGCCCATCCAGCTCACCATGTACGACTGATTGGTTATGATAATTTCAAACAGTCACAGGGCACCGCACTGGTTATTTTCCGGGGTCCGATCAAGGCTTAATAAACGGATTAACCTGTGAACCAAAGCCCTTGACTGTCGATCGCGGTCAGGGGCTTTTTTTTCGGTATTATATATATTGCAAACCCAACTAAAATATAGGAGAATATCTCCATAGTTAAAGGAGATAAGTTATGTGTAATCTTACAGCCCCACACTTCCACGATAAAGACCTAGCTAGGAAATACTTAGAGAACTTACGCTGGCCAGATGGCCCTATATGCCCTCATTGTGGTGGTATCGAGAAGATATACACAATGAAGAGTAAAAAGGCCAGAGCAGGATTATATAAATGTGGTGATTGTCGCCAGCAATTTACCGTAACAGTTGGCAGTCTATTTTCTGATAGCAAAGTACCTTTGAATAAATGGTTAATGGCTGTCTTTTTAATGTGCTCTAGTAAGAAAGGCATTAGTTCCCATCAACTTCATAGAATGCTTAATGTCACTTACAAAACCGCATGGTTCATGACTCATAGAATTCGTGAGGCCATGAAAGACCCAGTTTTCACAAAGCTTGGCGGCAATGGCGGTATCGTAGAAGTTGATGAAACTTTTTGGGGTAATTGCAAGCCCAAAGGTCAGAAGAAAGGTCGAGGTTATCACCACAAAGAAAAGATTTTTTCTCTTGTGGAGCGTGGTGGTGAAGTTCGATCTTTCCATGTGCCTTCTGTGAGCGGTAAAACGTTACGGCCTATCATGCGTGAACAGATAGATGCGTCTGCTCATGTTATGACCGATGAAGGCGCTCAGTATATCCCTCCGCGCAATCAACATGGCCCTAATTCCAGAAGGCCGCTTGAGGATGATTTTGCCAAGCATAGCTATGTTAATCACAGTCATGGTGAGTATTCGAGAGGCCCGATTCATACGAACACAATAGAGAGTTATTTCAGCATCTTAAAGCGTGGACTTGTTGGTACTTTTCATCATGTTGGAGCGCAACATTTAAAAAGATACATTGGAGAATTTGATTTTAGGTATAATAATCGTCATATTGATGATGTAGAACGTGCCGATAAAGCATTGAAAGGCATTGCAGGCAAAAGACTTCTCTATGGGGGGTCTCACTAAAAGTAAAAAGGTTTAAGGGTTTCGGTGTGGCCCTTCCTTAATGAAAGCGCTCCTGAGCGCTTCTATATGGTTAAAGCTCTATTTTCGTCTGTAAAGAATTTCATATAGATAGTTAAGTGCGCGGGCCACACCACCTAATTTTAATAGTAGTGCTTGCTACCATGTGACCAAAGATCATATTCACGCACTATTTTATTTTGAATTAACCGATATGATCGGTCATCATCTTTCTCCCATTTTCTTTGGATAGCCCAAGCACAATAATCTGCTATCTGTAAGCATGGGTCACTTTGAGCTGGCCAGAACGTTGTTCGCCAATTCATCCCTGATAAACATTGCTGAGTTACATTATTGATTGCTTCACTGAAAGCAGCCTTTTTCTTTCTTGTGCCCAATGATGATGCCATTAGAAATAATTCATCGTTACTTGTCACTATATTTGGCGCAACATTTTTAAAATGATAAAACCAGGCGTATTGATAAAAGTTTACTTCGGTATGTCTAACCTGAGGTTGTGCTTTTGATTTTTCAAGAATTGTTGCGTCAACTCTAAACGTTTGTCTTTGTATAAGATCAAAGACGCGATCCCTGACTATCTGTTTATCAGTTGTAGCATGTAATGGTTCATCAACGGCATGCCCTTCCCATGCTAATTGACGTTTTAATTCAAGCAATTCATAACCGATTTGACATGAATCGGAGGTTATCGTACATAATATAAAATAACGGCTTACATTAGGCCCTTTAGTAAAAGCTAAACATCCAGATTCATCTGCGAACAAGTATCGTCTCATAACCTATATTCAACATTATTTATTATGATAAACAAGGATAAAATGAAGCAGAAAGACAAAACAAGGGCGCAGCATGTCTCACCTGATGATGTTTTAAGGCGCATGCTCAATACTCCACCACCGAAGAAGGATAAACCAACAAAAAAGAAACCGGCCAAATAGCCGGTTTTTTCATTAAAGGAAATCAAAATGAAAGAAAAGATTGTTTTATTCATTGCTAAATTGTTTAGAGTAAAATTGCAACAGCAATTACTATCATCTGGTTATGGTTTGGAGAAGCCATGTATAGATGGTGTGCCTATTGCAACATACCCTTAAGCCATTTGGTAATCTCTTGTTTATATCCTACCCAAGCCGCCTCACCAGATAACTTACCGACAAATAGCTTGTCATTGTCATCTATACAAGCTTTTAGATTGTCACAAATTTGTGATGCGCTTTGACTTGTGCCAATAATCCAGACAGATTGTTGCATATGCCAATGCGTACCATACTCTTTAAGTTTTTTAATGAGACAATCATAATTTTGACCTTGTTTATAAAGGTCATAAGTTACTATGTATGTAGCCATGCGTATTTCTCCTCATAAGTTAAGGATAACTATATTCAATATATGAAACTCAAGGAGGGGAAAAGGAAGGCGCGAATGTGGAAAAAAGCTTGTTACCCTCCGCTAGGTTCTGTCAGAACGAGCATTGGAGGTTACTACTTAAATCTGATACATCGGATGTCCCTTTACACAGCTTGGGTTCCCTGCCGTAGCACAATATGTAGATTTATGACGTCAATATATTGTGTTTCGGTCAGGGATAATTCTAGACCCATAAATATGGGTTTGTAAACTATATAATACCGTTTTTTTTGTTTACAAATATCAAAACGAATGGAATTTATCTATGAACGAGATAGAGCAATACCTGATTAAGGAAGAACCCTACTATCTGCCTGTTACCAATGAAGTAGAACTCTACACGGCGGCCTATGCCGTCCGCATGCCGACGATGTTAAAGGGTCCGACCGGTTGTGGTAAAACGCGTTTTGTCGAATATATGGCATGGAAACTACAACGCCCGTTAATCACCGTAGCATGCAATGAAGACATGACGGCATCCGATCTGGTCGGGCGGTATTTGCTCGATGCCAGCGGTACGCGTTGGCAAGATGGTCCGCTCACCACCGCGGCACGCATCGGTGCGATATGTTATCTGGACGAAGTCGTCGAGGCCAGGCAGGATACCACTGTCGTTATTCATCCACTCACCGACCATCGCCGCACCTTGCCGTTGGAGAAAAAAGGCGAACTCGTCCATGCCCATGCCGATTTCCAACTGGTGATTTCCTACAACCCGGGATATCAAAACCTGATGAAAGACCTCAAGCAATCTACCAAACAACGTTTCGGCGCGCTGGATTTCACCTATCCTGAAACCGAGGTTGAAACTGAGGTCGTCGCGCACGAAACAGGGATCGATAAAAGCATCGCAAACAAACTGGTACACATTGCCCACCGGGCCCGTAATCTCAAAGGTCATGGCCTGGATGAAGGGATATCGACACGCTTACTTGTGTACGCAGGTCAACTTATCAATAAAGGGATTGATGCAAAAACCGCATGCATGATGACTTTGGTCAGGCCTATCACGGACGATCCGGATATGCGTGATACGCTGGATGCGGCAGTCAGCACATACTTTTAACGAAGCAGGTTAAGATCCATGACCATCAATCTTGACGAGCACCGGGATTGGCTGGAGCAGACCGACCCTCATATTAGAGACACCCTTGATGCCAGCTTTGCCGAAGCGGCACGCGTTATGTCACCGGCAGGTCTGGCACATTACCTTGATGGCGCCCGGGCCCTGTGTGAACTCGGGCGTGGCTCCGATCTTGTGGTTTCATACCTACAGGAAATGCCCGATGTCGCCAAGGAAGTAGGCGAAGATGTCATCAACGATTGCTCAACGGCTGCGATGAAACTTTCTTCATTGGTCAGCGGAGAAATTATCAGCCTGTTGTTTGCCAATCTGCCAACCGCCAGCAGACGGCTTGGCGATGCCGAATTATTACGCAGCTATCTAAATCTGATACATCAGCTCGCCTCCAAGGTGCCGCGCGGTCTTAGGCCAATGCTGGTACATCTGGATGAGCTGTTTTCCAAATTGACGCTGGGGGGGTTGCGACGCTGGGCCCTGTGGGGCGCGCAGGCCCATGGGCGTGACTTCGAGGCATTAAGCACATATTTCAGCCTGCAATCAGCCGATAGCCAGGCAGTACTGAACAAGGAAAGACGGGGCACGCTGTTCGTTGATCACCAACGAAAACTGAATTTTTACCTGCGTGCCTTATGGGGCAGGGATTTTTTTCTGCGCCCGACCTCCGGGGATTTTGCAAGCCGCGAGGGGTACAGGGCATATATAGAGTATCAGGTTATCCATTTGCCTGACGCCTTCGATGACTTTTCCGATATACCCGGCAAAGAGCTTTACCGTGCCACCGCTGCGCATGCGGCTGCCCATCTGATCTACACAAGACAAGCGATATCCGCCGAGGCCTTGAATCCGCTGCAAATGTTTTTCATCGGCATGTTTGAAGATGCGCGTGTTGAACAATTGGCCATACGTGAATTCCCGGGCCTGAAACAGCTCTGGCTGAAATTTCATCAGACAATGCTCACTGAAAACGGGAGCAATGATCCAAACGATCAACCTGCTGTCCGCTTACTCAAGCATTGTGCCTGTGCATTGCTTGAGATACATCACCACGAGGAAAATCCGTTGATCCGGGAAATCAGAAACGAGTTTCAGGCAAGGTTTACGCATGAGCCGGATAACACCACATTAAGCTGGGAACTCGGGGTCAAGTTCTACAACCAAATCAGGGAATATATGCAGCTACCCTCCCTTAGAGAGCTGGAATCATCAATGGCGCCTTACCGGGACGATAATCGCTATATCTGGGCATTCGAGGAACATGCCTGGCAGGAAACCGAATATATCCCTGCAAGCCAACGCCAAATCAGACGCAGTGTATCGCTGATGGAGATGATCAATGAGCTGGACTGTGAATTGGCCGGGGATGATGCCCAGGAAATCTGGAATCTGGAGAGTGAATTTTTTCGTGACGGCGACCCGCAAAATATCAGCCTGAACCAGCTGAAAGGTAAAGAACCGGTCAGTCTCCCCTATCACTATCATGAGTGGGATTATCAAGTACAGCTGCACCGCCCCGATTGGGTCACCGTACTGGAAAAACGCCCACCCAAGGCCGATCCCGGGCTAATCGATCAGATCCTCGTGGAATACAAACCCCTCGCAGCCCGGATTAAACAAATCATAGCTGGTTTGCAGCCGAGAGGTTTGATCCGTCAGCGGCGTCAGGAAGATGGCGACGAAATTGACCTGAATGCCGCAATCAATGCCATGGTGGCTTTACGTATGAACGAAATACCCGATCCGCGCATTAATATTCGCTATATCCGTAAAACACGTGATCTTGCGGTGCTGGTCTTGCTCGATCTGTCGGAATCCACCAATGAAGTTATAACGGGCACTGATCGTCCGGTACTGCAATTAGCGCGCGAAGCCACAGCCCTGCTCGCCTGGGCAATTTATAATATAGAGGATCCCTTTGCCATCCACGGATTTGCTTCCGATGGCCGGCATGATGTGCAGTATTACCGCCTCAAGGATTTTGATCAGCCTTATGATGACAGCGTCAAAGCAAAGCTTGCAGGCATGCAAGGTGGGTTGTCCACCCGCATGGGTGGTGCGTTACGGCATGCCGGCCATTATCTGCTGCAACAACCGCAACGCAAGAAATTGATTATATTGGTCTCGGATGGCGAACCGGCTGACATCGATGAGCGTGATCCGCAATATCTGCGCAATGACACGAAAAAGGCAATCGAAGAACTCTCGGCCAAGAGTATCCTTACATACTGCTTAACGCTGGACCCGGATGCAGATGATTATGTATCCCGTATCTTCGGTGTTAATGCCTATACCGTGGTCGATAATGTGCAGCGTTTGCCGGAACGTTTGCCGGCACTTTTTATGACTTTAACAAAATAGCGACATGGCTGTTATTATATATTCCACACTAATTTCATTTCCTTACCTCTTATAAAATCACAAAAAAACGTTGCGCAGCTCAGTAGAATAGAGTATATAGACGTCGGCTGTGTTCGTATTTTGGCATCTGCCAATTTACATACGCGCCGGTGCATGTGTTGACTGATTCAAAAATCAGGAAGACAAAGGCTGGACCCCACAACTGTTATTATTCAATCTCGGCATGTAAAGGGGGCTGATATGAAAGCAAAATTTGTCAAAGGGATGTTGGCTGGTGCGGTAGTTGCTTTTCCACTTGGCATCAATTTCGGTAAAGATGTGCCTTTAATGAGTAATCCGTTTATGGCCAAACCTGATATTGCAGACAAGGTGATCGAAAGAACCAACAGCCTGATAGAAGATACCAAAGGAATGATTCACGCCGCAACAGAACCTTCCGAAGAACAGTTTAATAAATAACCGGTCAATTTCTGTAATGCCGTATTTAAAAGCGGTATAAGCCTTTAAAGCTTTTTTTATATATTACTCAGCGGCAGTATCATAAGGATCCAGATATTTTCTTACGGCCATAAACAGCAGGCTATTCTTGTCGCGATATGAATAGTCAAACAGTATGCCGACCCGGTAATCGCCGTGCGATTCGGGGTCGTCTTCGCACCAGGTGATGGTACCCGTTACACTGACATTACACTCATCTTCTTCATAAATGATTGTGACGGTTTTACCTGGATCCAGATAACACTGTGTTTCAATGCCAATTCCTGATAATGAAATATCAAACACATGCTCAATCTCAAATAACTCATCATCAAATTCAAGTGTGAATGTACCTTCACACTCACTCATGTGAAATTCTTTTCTTTCCTCTTGTCTTCTATTAGCAACCAATGTGGATCTCCTTATTTTTGCTCTGCCGGATAATTGCCAAGGAAAAATACCGGGACAATGATTCAAAACGACATGATACATGGATGACAATACCCCGGAATTCAGGGATACTATTAATTTTTCCATAAAATCCAGGGAACCTTGTGATTTTTTTAATATTTTCGCAAATATTCCACCTTAATATTCAAGATATTCAGCAAATCTGACGACTATATATCGACAAATATTTCATAACTATAAGCTTGAAACATGGTGATATGAGGACAAATAAATCACTGCTTGTCGTAGATGACGATGAAAATAATCGTGACATTCTGTCACGCCGTCTCGAAAAAGAAGGTTATACGGTCGCCACGGCCAGCGATGGCCAGGAGGCCCTCAATATGCTCCGGGTGGAACAATTTGATCTGGTATTACTCGATGTCATGATGCCAAAAATGGATGGCTACGAGGTATTACTAAGGATCAAGGCAGACTCCAATTCACTGAATACCCCTGTGGTAATGATTTCCGCAGTGAAAGAAAAAGATAGCATAATTAGCTGCTTACAATTAGGCGCTAGTGATTATCTGCTAAAACCGTATAATATGAGCATTGTTAAATCGAGAATCTGGCGCTGTCTGGGTACCTGGCAGGGAGTACATAACGAACGAAATTGGCAGAATAATATGCAAAATTCCAACGTGCTGATTGTTGAGGATGATGAATTTAACCGCGACCTCATGCAAAAACGCATCAAACAAAGCGGCTATAAAACTTCCTGTGCGAAAGATGGCAAGGAGGCATTAGAAGTACTTGAAAAGCAAAAATTCGACTTGATGTTGCTCGATCTGATGATGCCCGGCATAGATGGCATAGAGGTCCTGAAACGAATGAAAGCGGATCAAAAATATCCCAAAATTCCGGTCATTATGGTCTCCGCCCTGGACGACTCTGAAAGGATAGCCACATGCATGGAACATGGCGCGACGGACTATATTACCAAACCATTCAATGCGGTTTTATTACGCACACGCATCGAATCAGTCCTGAAAGAAAAACATTTAGAGGATTCCAAACAAGACCAGCGGCAACGATTAGAGGAGCTTGCGCTCCAAGGCGAACAAGCACGAAATGATAAAAAATAATATGTAATAGTCCAGATTTTGTCGGACGGCTTAATAGTCAAAGTTTCATTTGATCAGACAATCTATTCATTATACCCGCGATAACAAACTGTTCCTCCCTATTTGCTCGCTATGGACCGCACGATCCGGTCATCACGCACGGGATCGAAGGGACGAAGACTGCCAGGTGTATTTTCTTCCTTAGCGCTTGCCGCCGAAAGTGGCCAACTACGGGCAATTAGCTTCACTGAAACTTTTTTGATTTCACCGGGCCTCATGTATCAAATAATCCTTTTCAGGTTATCGATACAAGAAAAATCACAAACAACACAACCAAACCAATAGGCAGCAGCACAGCCTTCCAATCTTTGTGCTCAGCACGCCTGCTCCGTTCCAAGGCCGCTTTTATGCCTGGACGAAACCATAAAATCAGCAATAACGCCAGGATACCAAGAAGAATCTGCTCCCATGTCTCCATCATGTCACTGTATCATTTACAGCCCGGCGGCTGTGCTTTAACAAGGTAACAAATCACCTATTGCCATGCTGTGATCCCATTATGCAAGCGTCTCTTTATATGTTATAGCCTGTCTCATCATGTAATACCAGATCCAGGCCTTCCGTTTCCTGTTCTTTGCTTACGCGCAATCCAATCGTCGCATCCAACACTTTAAAAATAATGAAGGTCAATACACCACACCACACAATGGTGGCTACCACGCCAATCAATTGCGTAACAAATTGACCTGCGATCGTAGTACCTTCTGACAACCCAAGCCCACCGAGGGTTGCGGCAGCAAACACCGCCGTGAGCAATGTGCCGATAATGCCGCCGATACCATGAACGGGGAATACGTCGAGTGAATCATCAATATAAAATTTACGTTTGACCATTTGAGTTGCCCAAAAACACACCACTCCGGCCACGCCACCGATGATCACGCCACCCAGTGGTCCTACAAACCCGGATGCCGGTGTAATAGTTCCCAATCCTGCTACCATACCGGTGACGATGCCTAATACGCTGGGTTTGCCATGCCGCATCCATTCGCAGACCATCCAGGCCAATGATCCGGTAGCCGCACCCAGGTGCGTCACAAGCATCGCCATACCGGCCGCACCGTTGGCGGCCAACGCACTGCCGGCGTTGAAACCGAACCAGCCAACCCATAACATACAGGCACCTGCAACGGTCATCGTCAGATTATGCGGCGGCATCGGTGATTCCGGAAAACCATAACGTCTGCCAAGCACCAGCGCCGCAACCAACGCTGCAACACCTGCGTTGATATGGACCACGGTACCGCCGGCGAAATCCATAACGCCCAAATCACTTAACCAGCCTCCTCCCCATACCCAATGACACACCGGGGCGTAGACGAAGGTCAACCATAAAACACTAAACCAGAGTACTGCGCTGAATTTAATCCGCTCGGCAAAACCACCCACTATAAGTGCCGGCGTGATAATGGCAAAAGTCAGTTGAAACATGGCAAATACCGTTTCAGGAATATCGCCGCTCAAACTGTCTATACCGATGCCGCTAAAGAATGCCTTATCGAATCCGCCTATCCATTGTTGCATACCACCACCTTCACCAAACGCCAGGCTATAGGCGTATGCCAGCCAAATGAGCGACATCAGGCAGGTTATCGCGAAACATTGCATTAATACCGATAACACATTCTTATTGCGCACCAACCCCGCATAAAACAATGCCAACCCCGGAATAGTCATAAATAACACCAATACGGTAGAGGTCAGCATCCAGGCTGTATTTGCCGCATTCAGTGCAGGTTCGGTCTCAGCCAACACTATATTTGAAAACAATAACGCCGTGATAACGCCAAATATACAGGCAATCTTTTTACTTTTTTTGTCAGTCGCCATTAATATCCCTCCTTATATTGAAGACCTAGAGCGCATCGGTACCCGTCTCTCCAGTACGAATTCGTATCACTTGTTCCAAGTCATATACAAATATTTTTCCGTCGCCAATCTTGCCCGTATTCGCCGCTGTCGTGATGGCCTCAATAACCTGTTCCAAGCGGTCATCCGCAATGGCCACTTCAAGCTTGACTTTAGGCACGAAATCCACCTTATATTCCGCGCCGCGGTATAATTCCGTGTGACCCTTCTGGCGGCCAAACCCCTTGACCTCCGTGACCGTCATGCCTTGAACTCCAATCCCGGAAAGTGCTTCGCGTACATCATCGAGTTTAAATGGCTTGATTATCGCCGTTAGCTGTTTCATTTAATCCTCCTTCTCAAGTCTGCCTGCCCGTAATTCTAAGGAAGGTCTGATTAAGTACATTTTTGTCATTCCCTTGGTGAAGGGAATCCATAAACTTTAAATACCTGAATGCCCGCCGCAGCCTGCCCCCACGCGAAGGCGTGGAGCGGGTATGACGCCTTATTCAGAGCTTCCCTAATACCGTAGAAAGTTATCGAAACATACAATGCTTCCGACAATACATTACGACATTTAAAGAGAATCCGGCATGAGTATTTTTTATTCTATTATTTATTATTTGTGAATGGTGATAGTCCTTAACCTTAATCCCGATGTCAATAGGAAATAATTAAGTACAAACGCCATGGCCTCGCAATATCGAATATTAGAAAATCAACAATTACTTGCACAGACAGAGTAACACATAAGCGCGGAGTATCCCTGGTTGATCCGGAGACCCCTGAAAATATAGAAAAGCATGAAGCGCAGGGTACTCGTGTCATATTTTTAATCATATAGACAGTGACAAATACGTTTTAATCTATTACCTTACTGTGTGTGCTTATCCACATAAATAGGGAGATTTTCTCGACATGCTAAAACCTGTAACGATGATCTTGCCCCTGTCCATACTTGTTATATCACTAGGCGGATGTGCCAATACCAGCGAATTACAGAGAATCAGTGATGCTACCGAAATGGCGCAACAGACAGCCGATGAAGCCAAAAATTTGGCTCAAGAGGCCTTGAATGAGGCCAAACAGGCCCGCTCAGAGGCCGCGCAAGCCATGACCGCGGCCAACAATGTGCGTTCTAGCGCCGAGCAAGCCAAAGCCGATGCGATTGCTGCAAAAACCGATGCAGCCGAGGCCAAGGCTGCCGCGGCACGTGCCGAGGAAAAGGCAGAACGGATGTTTCAAAAATCGGTAGCCAAGTAATTTTATAGCGCCTGGCTTGCGAAGCCTGGAAGAACAGGGTGCGGAGATCCTCTGACGGGATAAGAGATATCTCCTAGGGAATACATTCCGACATCAAGCCGTACCGGTTTGCGGGTAATAGTTTGCCTTCGATCCCTGTGTGATGCAGTAATTGCTCTTTCGTTACCATAACGATGGCTTGTGTCTCGAAGGGTCCAACCAGTACATGACAATATCCGTCATTAACCCGGGCACGTATCGCAACCGTCAAATCAAGCGCCTCTACTTTTTCTGCAAGCCGTACTGCGTTATTCAATTCGGCAAAGGCACCAAGTTGTAACACCCAGCCATTGGCTCCCGCGTCATGAGCCGCTATCTCTGAAATTTGTGTGGGAATACCCGTATGCCGGAGGGCCACCTGCAATGCATTATCACTTACCAGTATCTTTTGAGCTGTATCAGTGATTGAACCAACAGTTGAGATTATCTGATTGAGGTTATTATTTGTTTGCCGCCCTGGCTCTATGATAGGGTCATGGGCCTCCAGCATCAAGGCGTTATTGTGTTTACCGATTTTATATGGCTGATCCACTATCCATACCCGCGTTCCAACCGGTACATGCTGAAATAGATCCTCTATATCTTCCGGGTACATTCGGATACATCCATGGCTGATACGCCTGCCTACCCCGAATGGTTTGTTTGTACCATGAATAAGAAAGCCCGGCATTTCCAGTCTTAACGCCAATTCCCCCAAAGGATTTTCCGGTCCCGGCGGCATGATCTTTGGCATTGGCACACCGTCTCTCTGATATTCTTCTAAAATCGAATCAGGCACAGTCCATGCCGGAGCAACAATTTTTTCGGTCACATAGGTTACTCCCAATGGCGTCGACCAGCCTTCCTGACCGATGCCGATCGGGTATGTCATTACTTTTGCATCTTCTCCTGATGGCGGGAAATAATAAAGCCGCATCTCAGCCAGGTTTATGATGATGCCATTTCGTGGCACGCTCGGAAAAATGAAATAAGAGGGAACTACAATCCGCATTCCTTCACCGGGCAACCAAGGGTCAACATCCGGATTGGCCGCCACGATCTCGTTGTACCCAAGATCATATCGCCGCGCTATATCCAGGAGTGTATCATCACCCGTTATGGAAATTTCCTGAAGCCGGCCTATCAGATCGTCACTTTGTTCGGCCAGGGTGTATACAGCCGCATGGCATATCACGTTCTGCGTGGACAGGAAAGCGGCCATTACAATGACGGCGGAAGACTGTATAAGTGGATTATGCTGTGCGGATTTTAGTAGTTTCAATTCGACTGTTTGACCACGCAATGCACTTGCGTTCGAAGTATACCCTACTTTACGATCCTCAGTCTGTTAAATCTGTTGTCCAGATGTTCTGCCAGTGGCTTCGGCCGGTCAATCGCAATACCCTGCGCATAATCCACTCCGATTTCCCTGATCTTTTCCAATATGGTATTTGTCTCGACACATTCCGCGATGGTCTTGATACCCATCACATGACCTATTTGATTGATGGATTCAACCATGGCGTAATGAATCGGGTCATTGGCAATGTCCCTGATAAAACTTCCGTCAATTTTCAAATAATCGATCGGTAGATTCTTGAGGTATTTGAACGAGGATAATCCCGTGCCAAAATCATCCAGTGCAAAATGACACCCCATGCCCCTGAGTTCTTTAATAAACTGGATTGCCTTCGCCAGATTGGTAATTGCCGATGTCTCAGTAATCTCAAAACAGATTGCACGCGGTGGTATATCATATACCGCGAATTGTTCATGAATAAATCCCAGAAATTTCTCGTCGTTCAATGATTCTCCGGACAGGTTGATCGCGCATGTATCAAGTGTTTTGCTATTATTGCCCTGATAGGCATCTTTATAGGCACTAAAGACCTTGCGGATGACCCAGCGATCTATAGTAGGCATTAAGCTATAACGCTCAGCCGCAGGGATAAACGACGCCGGCAACGCCACCTCGCCGGCCTCATCGATCAACCTGATCAGTATCTCATAGTGACTGCTTTTTTCATGCCCGTCATGAGTTTGTAATATCGCCTGGCAGTACAGGATAAATCTGTCTTCTGTCAAGGCATGGGCGATCCGGGGTACCCATTGCATCTCACCGTGCTTCTGTTGCAACTCTGCATCATCAGGCTGAAATATGTGGACACGATTGCGGCCTTTGTCCTTGGCTACGTAACATGCTTCATCGGCTGCACTTAGTACACTGGCAGTACTTTCACTGTCGGCATCGAGTATCACCATACCAATACTCACGCCTACCTCGAATGTTTTTTCCTGCCAGACAAAACGAAAATCCCTGATAGTTTCACATATATCCTGGGCAATACGATTAGCATGTTCCAGCGGACATTCGCCAAGCAAAATACCAAATTCATCACCTCCCAAACGGGCCAGGGTATCCCTGTCTCTTATCTTGTCTTGCAGCAATGTTGCGAGTTGCCTCAATAATTCATCACCGGCCGTGTGCCCGGAAGTGTCATTTACGACTTTGAACTGATCAAGGTCCAGATAACAAAGGGCATGTTGATGGCCATGCTCTTTGGCGGTATTTATCAGGTTGTTAAGCCTTCTTTCAAATTCATGGCGATTTACAAGACCGGTCAGAGCATCGTGAGTTGCCTGATAACTCATCTCGCGCGCCATACCGCGCATTTCAGTAACATCCCGGAATACCAGCACGGCGCCGATCACTTTTCCTTTGCGATCATACATGGGCGCGGCCGTGATCTCGACGGAAAATTCAGTGCCATCGCTTCTTATAAGCAATATCGGCAGTGAAAGATTTACAATACGCTCTTCACGCATACAGGATTTTATCGGGTCATCCAACTTCCTGTGTGTTGCCTCATCGACGATTTTTATAACCTTTGCCAAAGGCAATCCCTTTGCTTCAATATTGTCCCATCCCGTTAATTGCTCAGCCATAGGATTCAAGAATTCGATCATCCCCTGGGCATTTGTTGTGATAACGCCATCACCAATCGAACGCAATGTAACCTGGGCACGCTCTTTCTCCTGTAATACCGCGTCTTCCGCCCGCTTTCGTTCGGTAATATCAGTATGAATAGACACGTATTGATAGGGTTTACCTCGTTCATCCATAAACGGCACGACGGTTGTATGGACCCAGTAATCTTCCGAGTTCCTTTTCTTGTTTCTGATTTCTCCCTGCCATACTTGTCCTTTAGAAATCAAACCTCTCACTTCTTCAGAAACTTCCCCGGGATGAAATCCGGCATGAATAGCGAGGTGGTCCTTGCCTATGATTTCATTCGTCGGACAACCGCTTATTTCGCTAAATTTTTCATTGGCATAAATCACTTTGCCATTAACATCCGCGATTGTAACAATTGCATGCTGATCCAGAGCGAATTTCTGATAATTCAAATCCGTGACGGTTTTTTTCAATTCTGCGGCATTTTTACTGAGTCGTATCATCATGTAGGCGATAAACATGAGCAACAAAATAGCAAATATATATAAATATAAACGGTATATATTTGCATGCCTCATCATCTCATCATGTGCCGAATTGTACGCGCGGGAAAGCTCATCAAAATGGGCAGGCAAAGGCATATTGACCAACTCGATTAATAACCTGTCTACGTTAGGTTTTTCTCTGACAATCACCAAGGCATGATTGATCATATGCTCAATATCACTTCTTAATTCAACGGGAAATTGATCCAGCATTCCGCGCAAGGACGTTACGTGATTATTCACATAAATTTTATATATATTGTCCGCCCTGATATTGAAACTCAAGGTATCGCTTAAAAGCTCTGATACCAATGTAATCAGAGGTGTATCGACATTTTTTTCCGTAAGAGACTCAATAATTTCACCAGCAAGCGTAGGTAAATAATGCAGCGAGTTTCTGAGAATCGAATTTTCCGACTTGAATTGCTCAAGTTCTATTCTTTTCCGGTCAAGCAGATCTTGTATAAGTTCCAACTCATGATCGATACCGCTTCTCCCCGTATGATATATAGCCGCCGGCCCTTCAATAAAAACATGATACAGACTCTCCAACCCCGCCATTCCCGACACCAGCGGATCATAATGCAACAGTAATTCATTTCTTGATTTGAGAATTACCTGGTTGAGCGTCGCATCCACCTGCTTAATCTGCCTTAGGTTGTCGATTATCTGATGATGCGAACTATTATCTATCGCTTGTGTTTTGAAATACAGGAAAGTCAGAATGCCCAGCAAGGCAAGACCTATAGCTGTCAACTTTAATCTTGCCATGATCACAGTGGTTCCCCATCGTATTCCCCGGTAAGGGTGTTGAGAAACTTGACGATAAAATTGACATCTTCAGCGGGAATAGTTCGTCCGAGTTGATATTTGGCCATGATCATAACAGCCTGTTCCAGAGTTTTAGCCGATCCATCATGAAAATACGGGGCGGTCTTTGCCACATTACGCAAACTCGGCACGCGAAACCGGTGACGGTCAGACTCATTGCCGGTGACGTTGTAGCGTCCCAAATCAGCCCTGGTCACATCGCCACGGTCTGCAAAATAATCCGCCATGACACCAAAAATTTGAAACATATTCCCACCCACGTTCATCCCCTGGTGACACGCAATACATCCATACGATTTGAAATATTGATATCCCTGTTTTTCGTCATCCGTAATAGCCATCGGGTCACCACGCAGATATTGGTCAAAACGCGAATTCGGGGTAATCAGTGAACGTTCAAAGGTCGCAATTGCATCCTTTATAGTGTCCGCAGTAATACCTTCCGGATAGATTTCGCCAAACTCAGAAACATAACCGGTTTCTTTTTGTAACTTATCAATTAAACCTTCCCAGCTAAAACCCATTTCCTTCGGGTTTTTCAGCGGTCCGTCAATTTGATCTTCCAATGATCCGGCACGGCCGTCCCAAAATAATGCAAAATTGTTCGCGCTATTAAATACCGTGAGGGTATTAATATCTCCTTCGGCCCCACCAATGCCTATTGGACGTTTAAGATGATCGGTACCGCTGTTTTCAAGATCATGGCATGAAATACATGCAACCGTATCATCGCGCGATAATCGCGGATCACTGAACAGACGTCTACCTAATTGAACTTTATCTTTGTTTAAATTTACTGTGAGTGGAATAGGCAGAATGGGTTCACCCACAAGACTTTCCTTTGACTCATCCAATGGCTGTGAATTGACCGGGCCGGCATCCATGAGAGCGATAGTCAACAAAAACAGGCACAACAAAAGAGATCGAAGGAAAAC
>Ga0214472_10001625_pt1 | contig 24910 bp, 31 predicted proteins | sample RVTome_6_FD_207662 | JGI IMG/M metagenome (GOLD analysis project Ga0214472, IMG submission 207662) | Soil microbial communities from uranium-contaminated site in the Upper Colorado River Basin, Wyoming, United States - RVT140D175 | ecosystem: Environmental > Terrestrial > Soil > Contaminated >...
CCGTATGCACGCCAATGCGAGATTGCTCTATCGGGTGCTCTATCGGGCAGATGGTGATAACCCGTTGGTTTTTTGGCGCAGCCCGGTCACGATGCCAAGATGGGCCAGTCGCTTCGATGTGACCGTGACCGACGTGCGGGTAGTGCGAATATGGTCATTACAGTATGACGATAATCTCGAGCAGGGATTTGACTGGCGGGATGAAGATGGTCCCTGTCAGTGGTTTATGGATGACTGGAACGCACGCCACGGCAAGCAGTATCCCTATGCCGCTAACCCTCACGCGTGGGCAGTCACCGTAAAGCGCACGCCGGACAGCCCGGCAAAGGAGGAGTAATGGCAGCAATGTCTAATGATCGTAAGTATACGCCGCCAAAAGACAGTGCAGGAACAGAGGATGAAGTCCGCAAAGTTGCGGATATTCGATCTTGTGCACGCATTGCCGAATTGGAAACAGAAAATGCTAAGCTGCGATCAATGTACGCCCTCGCCGAACGGCGTTGGTCGATTGTGCTGGCTACGGAAAGGTTCCATTATCGTGATCGGCGCAAGCTTATAATACTTGTCGAGGAACTGGAACGAGCGGCGAAGATAGATCGGACAACCTCTGAGACGCTACATCATCTCGCCGAAGCAACCTGGCTACTATATCTGGAAAATGAGGAACTGCGCCGCCGCACCATGCCGGACAGCCCGGCAAAGGAGAATTATCATGCCGTTGACTGATGAAATCAGACTGGATATTGCTCAGCAGGCGATTGCGATGCTGCAAGCCGAAAACACCCGGCTCCGCAATGCGCTTGAAATATCCGCCCAGGCGGCACAGATCAAACATGGCGAGTATGAAGCCCTGCGTGCCGTGACCGTTGCCCTAGAGACCGAACGGGATGCCCTGCGCGCTCAACTGGCGGAATCCTGGGAGCCGGTCGGCAATGACGAGATGATTGAACTTGAGGATTTGCCTACGGAATCGATACGAATTGTCGAGGGGCATATTGTCGCCTCCGTATTTGTGGGTGAGGAGGATGATACGATTGAGTGGAACGTGTGGCTGCCGGATTGGCTCCGTCTTTGCCGCCGCACCACGCCCTAGCGCACACGCCGCCGACTCACATCGGCGGCGTTGTCTTATCCGCTACAACCCCAGCTCCGCCACCGCCGTGTTGATAGCGTCCTGTTCCGCTGCCTCCAGCGCCTGGCGATGCGCTCGCTTGGCCGTCTGCACCAGGTAATCAGCCATCTCCTTGAGTGCCCAGTCCAGTTGTGTTTGCGGCGTATCCGATAGCGGGTCGCCAGGCGTGCCGTCCTCATTGTCGGGCGGCGGCGGCGGATAGCCCCACGCCGGAAGCGCCAGGCCGATGAGTTGTTGCGCTTTTGCATTGGTGACGGTGATGGTAGATGTATATGGTCCGACGGTAAGATTGAGCGTTGCCAAGATGATCTCCTAGAGCCAAACTAATTGCAATCCAAGTGACCAAGTATTACCGCCTGCTGTGCGTATCACCGTCACGCTACCATCGGCTGCACAGGAAATCCCGATAGTATTGACGCCGGCACTGCCAACTGTAACGGTTCCTCCTGGTATGAGACCAACGCCCCCACTGGCTAGGGAGATGGTCCAGGTTGTCGTACCGTCATAGGCAATGCCGAATAGATTTGCAGCTCTCACTACATCGCCGGTCCCGTTAGGGATAATCGTCTGCGCTGAATCAACGATGCCCGTCTTGGTGACAAACATCTTCCCGCCCGTGCCGTCGTATATGTGATGCACTCCTTTCGGCGCAGTCACGCCGATACCGTGCCAGCCGTTATTTGCAATTGTAAACAGTTGAGTCAGATTATCGGTTGTATTTGTTGGAGTAGCATCCTGATAAAATCTCGTTTCACCGTTGAAAAATTGAATGGCTGAGCCATAGGTTATGTTTCCGGCGCTTATGCCCAAACCCAATATCCATCCGTTCGGCGTTGTGGAGTCAGAGCGCTGAATCGCAATAAAAGGCGCTGTCGCTTGTTTAAGATGCAATAGATAGTTTGGCGCAGTCGTTCCGAGGCCAACTTCGCCGCCGGACGGGTTGAGCAATATCGGCCCCTTCGTCGCGTGGCTGGTCCCCTCCAGTGTCATCGCGTTGCTGGCCGCCGTCCCGCCGTAGGCCGTCTGTCCCCCCGCCACGCCCGCCAGTCGCAGAAACGCCGTCGCCGCCTCTAATGCCATCGTACCCAATGCTAATAACGTACGCGCAGCGGCGGCGTCTACTGCGGCTACAAGGCTGCGCCCAAATGCCGTAAATGTTGCCAATGCCGCCGTGCCCAGACCAGTGAAATAGGGCACGCGATCCGCCGCGCTAGTGAGTCCGGCAATGGCCGTCAGTTCGGCGTCTAGCGGCTGATAAACCGCATTGAGCGTCGCCTTGATGTTGGCCCAGGAGACCCATTTCAGAAATCCGCTATCGGCGCTATCGCCCTCGAAGAACTTGTCGGCATCGACTGGCGTCGTTTTTTCCGCCGTCGCCGTCAACGTAGTCGGACGCGATTCGTCGGTGATGACTAAGCGGTTGCTTTGGATGGACGTTGGCGTACCCGTCAGCGTGCCGGTCACTTTCGGACATGACAAATAAAATGTACCGCCGGCAATGTCATAAGCCTCATCGGCTATGATCTCGCTGGCGGTCAGCTTGACCACTCCACCCGATGCAAGAATCTGCACGCCCTTCGTCCCCGTTGGCGTCCCGATCTCCAGGATGTGGTCTATGTAGCCAATCAGGTTCGTGGCGGCGTTGGTGTTGCGGAGGCCGATGGCGTTGTTGCCAGCCAAATAGAGGTCGTTAAAAATGAAATGGACATGCCCGAATCCGGCCCCGCCACTATCACGAACGCCGAAACCGCCCTGCGCTACAAATACCTGGCCTACCCAACAAAAGATGACGCCGGTTTCAGCTTCGTTTTGGATGTTAATCGTTCCAGTGACAGCCCCGCCCACGCCGCGCCCGTCCACGATGTTGGCGCGATAGGACGATATTTCGCCGCCCCCGGTCGTGATACGCGAGATGAGCACCTGATCATTGGAGGCGGATGGATATTGTCTATCCAATAACGCAGAACAGCCGTCATCCAGTTGCAGCGTGCCCACCACCGTCGCCGCGGGCGCGTGCAAAATCATGTCGGGACCCAACACGAGATTCTCACTATAGGTCCCGCCGTCCAGCACCTCGACGCGAACCTTATCTGCGCCTGCCGTGATGAGTGCGTCCGCGGCAGTAATGGCCGCCCCGATGGTCAGCTTGGGGCGTTCTGGATGCAGACCATCCAGCGTATCCGCGCCTGTCTTTGCAACATAGACCGTAGCCGTCGCAGCCTTTGCCGGGCCGCCGTTGTGCCAGCCATGCGCGTCCACGTAGTCGGTCACGTCGGTCAACGCCGTATCATCGTCGCGTACCTTGACCGCGCCGCACGGGATGTACTCGCCAAACGCAATGGCATCTAGGTCGGCGTACTCCAACTCTGTGGCATAGATGACGCTGGTTCCGGTCACGGCGACCGCCGTGTTGGTGACCGGATCGATGCCCACTAGCACCCAGGCGTGTTCACCGGCATCGCCGGGTATGTTGGCAGTTAGGTCGAGATCGCCGCCTTCCCATGTTTGCCACGCGCCGTTGAAATAATAGCGAAACGCGTTGATGGTCACACTCATGCCACCCGCACTCCACACCCGCCCGCGGTCGATTTGTTTGGCTTCCAACTCGAAGGACAGCGGGTTGGCGGCTTCTGGCGTCCCGGCGACGCTACGATGATGGTGAATGGCAACGCCCCCCGGCGTGGCCGGTGCGTTGGGATCAGTAGTCAGTAGCGCCGCGTCTACCTCATAGATGGTCAGTACGCCATTGTCGCGGCGCATCCGCACCGGCAGGTTGCCGCGCAGCGCGACGCCGCCTTTGTTATATGCGATCATTGGCGCTTGGTCGCCGTTGGCTCCCATCCGCACCCAAAGATATTTTTCCCGATAGGGAACTTCTATGATATAGGTCGTGCCGTCGTCGGCAAGACGGCCAAGCCGCCCGTAGAGCCAGCGGCGTTGTTCGTCGGCATAGCTGGCGCGACCAAAAATACCCTTGAGTGTCATAATTTGTCCTTAGGCATTGGGGCCCAAACGCGGGAGTGCAAAGCCGTTACAGTCGCCTGTCGTCCATGACCCGATGAGCGCCACTAAATTGCCTTCTTTTTCGGCAGGTGTCGTAGCGAAATTATCATCCGTATATACGATGACGCCGGTTCCCGCGAGCGCCTTGTTCTTATAGACTGTGAACCAAATATCCACATCGGGCGGCCAACCATTTGGCGTATTGACTCTAGTCGCTACTACGCCAGTATCCCATAGTTCGATCCAGGTGGCAGCGCCGTCATAGGATTCCTGGACAAACGCATTGCCCGTTGTCTTGCGCCACAATGCAAGACAATGATCCGGGTCGAATGTATGTGAGTTGGGCCGTACTTGGAAATCCGTCCCGCTATAGCCGGCCGGCTTAGTCTGTGCCGTCGCCGTGGCCCATGCGTCATCCGACGTATATATCCAACCCCACGTCCCGCTGAGATTGTTGCCACGTTGCATATAGCTACGATCCGTGATGTCCGGGAATGGTCCTAAAATACCTGGCCCCACAGCCACATCGCCGGAAAAATCCGTGATTGCATACTCTTTCGTCCATGTATCGCCCAGATCAGTTGACTTGAACACAGCCGTTTTGTCTTGTAGATTCGGCGTCGAACGTACACACCAGATCACCGGCGATGACTTATAGATATCAATACCGTAACGCCCGCAGCCGAAATAGCCCGCCGTATTGCTGCTGACAGTTTCGGTAAAACTGGACATATCTACCTGTGTCCAGTTATCGCCGTAATCGTGTGTATGCCAAGTGTAGCTGTGAGCATAAGTAAAGCTCTCGGCGCTAGTCAGGCTGTCCGGTCCCGTGGCGACGATTAGATAGCCCGGCTCTGATGCATAGGCCATCATTGCCTTGAGGATAATGCTGCCGGTAGCGATAGCCGCGTCTGCGGCCTGCACCGTGGCGATAGCGAGTTTTTTCGACCATGATGGAGTGGTCACCATGATGTCGGCGCACCACCATACGCCATCAGCTGTGAGTAACCACATGCCAACCGTACTTGCGTCTACGTGGATATATTGTCCGTCGTAGATCGCGCCCGTAATTCCGGTATCCACCAGTTCCCAGACCGGAGAGGCAGCAAGAACATTCCATGTCCGCATGACGTGCGCGCCGTCCCAAAGGATGTAGGCGGCCGGAGTACCATACCAAACAGACGGGTCGCCCGGCAACGGCGGCGTCCAGACGACCGGCGGTATAAACCAATCATCGTTGCCGTCGTCTACCGCAGGCACGTCCGGCTGCGTAACTGTCAATGCCGGCTGGCCTGTCGTTTCGCGCTCCCAGGTGACGCGCGTCGTACGCGTGGTTCCGGTCGGGCCGGTCGGATAGCCGAAATCCACCTCGTGCAGTATGCCCCGCTCCGTCGTAAATGATAGTTCGCGCTGCGCGGCATAGGCGGCGTCTAATGTCAGCGTGACCCATTCCTGCGAGGCCGGGTCGAGGTGATACCAGTCATCGCCTACCAGTGTCAGGTCAAAGAGTGACTCGCGCGCGTTGACGCGGGCGTAGTGATGGCCGGTGCTGGTATTGAGCAGCGTCTGTGATGGCGAGAGTTGTTCGCCCCGTGTCTCTTCCGTCTCGCCTTGCCCCGGCACATCACCCGGCGCGATGCAAAAAAAGGTCGGCTGGTAGATATCGCCCGCGGCATCCGTCGGCAACGACGAAATAGCCTGAATCGCATTGCCGCGCAACCAATGCACGCCCGGCGTGCGCTTGTGCGTATAACGGAGACCAATGACATCCGCCATCGTCAACGCCGCGTGGACGTTGCTCGTGCGTTGGTCCGGTTCTTCCTCCAATGGATCAGCGCGCACTAGCAGCCGACCATAGCCGTCGCAGCCGATACTCTTAGCCGGTACAAACGCCTTGACACGCCGCTTAACCTGTTCCCATAGACTGCCTCCGTCGCTCGAGATGGCGCCGCCGATGCTATAAATCGTGGTCGTGCCCGTCGCAAAATAGTCGGTCAGGTCGAGCGCGGTGCTATGCCATTGCAACAAATAATGGATGTAGAGGTCGAGCGTCAAGCCGACCATGTGCGCCCAGGTAATCGACGCATATTCGGTAGCATCGCGCACGGCGTCATTCTCGACCACCTGCGGATAGCCCGGCAACGTAGCCAACCGTCCGGCAACGTCCACGCAGGTCAATTCAGTGTAACGGACCAATCCCGTGCGTTGTGCCTGAATAGTAGCCGGATCGCTTTGATGCCAGCCCCAGAAGCGCAGGTTGAGACGATCCGCACTAGTCGTCGGTTCGCCGTCGAAGAGACAGACTAGCGTGCCGTCCGGGTAATTGCCCGGTGGCAGGTCCTGCGTCAGTTGCACGGTGAGCGTCTGTCCGTCCTGTGTACGCCGATGCGACCGAACCGTAACGCCGGTAATGGTCAGATCATCATCCGGGTCGCGCGCCAGTATCCAGGTGCGCGCCCGGTGTGACTGTGCGTTGCTGTCGGTAACGAGGAGATCGATCCAATGGAAACCGGGGTCGGCGTCAACTTCGATGACTGAATCTGTCAGCGCATAGCCGCCTACCAATGCTACGCCGGTAGGCAGCGTCCAGGCATAGTTCGTGATAGTCGCGCCCGCAGTAGTGGCGAAACTGGTCTGACTGCCGCTGGGCAGCCGCACACGTAGTACGCCGGACGTATCATCAATAGTCCCCGCCGCGGGCAATCCAGCGTTTGCGACCGGCGGCGGCGTCGTAGTAAAAACGCCGACCGCAACGCTGCCATCCTTGTACAAGGTTCCGTCGGACGCGATGAAAGGCGGACGGCTCCAGACCCTCCAATCTTCAAGGATGGTTATATAGGCGTCATCCTCAAGTGACACTTCGCCGTCATTCACACCCTCAGAGCATCGGCCAAAATAGAGCGTATCTGCGGTTGCATCTATCGGCCCCGTGCGCTGGCGGCCCAGATCATCGCCGCCTTCGGTCGTGCCAAACAGAATAGTCTGATTGCGTTGGATATCGGTATATGCGCCGACGGTCACGCCGTCGAATACAACGGAGGAAATCGGGTAGGTAAATGAGGATGCGTTTACACGAGCCTTGAAAATTATTTCCGGGGCCAATGCGAAGAATCGGAGGGTCATATTACGCCGCCGCGGTCAGATTTTTGACGATTAGGACAACACCGCGCAGGAAATAATCTCGGCGTTGAATATTGCGCCCTTTCTCCGGCCTGACGGCGAGGCCATTGTATCTTGTGAAGGCGTATAGTTCCGAAGGAGCCAAAATCGTCACCTCCGCCGTGTTTACTGAGGTTAGACCGAACTGCGCTAGCATGGTCGTATATTCGGTGATGCTGGCAAGGCTTGACCAGCGCAATTCGATAAATTTACCTTGTTCGCTTACCGTGCCATCGATGGCGTCATCGCGCACGGTATACTCGACGCCATTACTGGACGGCTGTGGCGTGATGTCCACTAGGTCAATCAACGCCTGGTCCGTGCCGGTCTTGACTGCATAAAGCGTCATTGGCTCGCGACCTCCTGGAGTGCATCTGTAAACGCCTGCCGCGCGACAATATACATTTCTCCTGACCCCATGTTTGTGCTGCCCGCGATGCTTACGCTCACATCACCGTTCCAGGTCACGGACCGCCCGCCGGACATGCCGCCACGCGCTGCCGCTATCAATCCCATCTGGCTAAAATTGCCCATCGCGTCGCGCAACATTTGAGTCGTGGTAGGACTGAGCACATATTCGCCCGCATGTACGCGTGCTAGACCACTGCGCCCCACGGCCCCGCCATCAGCAAAACCGCCGATAATGGTCGGCAATGGAATGCGAGGATTGGGCGGCGGACCTTGCGGCTCAAATCGTTTACCGATTTCTTTCCACCATTCATCAAACGCTTTGAGTGAACGTGCTTGGGCGGCGTCCTGAATAGCCTGCCAACCATCGTAGTAAATGCCTAGATCATTTAACTGTTGAGTAAATGATTCATCGAGCGCCTGGCGTTCTTGCGCCGCCTGTCGGTCAATCTGTGCCAATCGGTCGGCTTGCGCTGCGGCTTGTTGTGCCAACTGTCGCGCTTGGTCCTCGGCCTGTCGTTGCAACTGGATAGCGCGGTCCTCATCTTCTAGTTGCGTTTGTTCTTCGAAAGCGCGACGCATGTCCTCGATACGGCGTTCGTCGGCTTTGCGTGCATCTGCTAATCGTTCGGCATGAGCCTCCTGTTCCTGTTCAATACGTTCCGCCAGCTGTTCCTGTAGATTGCCGCGTTGTTCGTCAAAGTTTTCTTTTGCGTCGCGACGTTCCTCGGCAAAACGACGTTGTTCCTGCATAACCGCAACAGCGTCTAACCGAGCCGCGGCATTGAGCAAATTGTCGCGATGTGTGCGTCCTGCTCGTTCGCGGTCGCGATTATATTTTGTCTCTAGGTCTGCCAAACGTTCGTTGGCGTCGGAGCGTGCATCAGATATACGCTCTCCGAGGTCCGCTTCCCATTCGGCGCGTTGCTCGGCACTGTCACGTAGAACGTCTACGATGCCACGCTCTAAATCGGCAACCGCGCGCGCGCGTTGGCGGGCAAAGTCCGCCTCGTCGCGCGCAATGCTTAGTTCATATTGAGCAATCGTCTCGCTGCGTTGTTTCTCGTACTGACGTGTGGCATCAAGGCGTTGGTTTGCAGCATCACGTTCAATTCGCTTCACACCTATAGCCCACTCTCGAATGGCCGCTGTTTGTTCCGCCGCCATCGGCGCGCGTTGTAGCGTCGTGATACCCTCGCGTTGCGCCAATCCTAAACTAGTGCGGCTGCCAATAGAACTTGGAATATCTAGCCGTACCAGTCCCATCGCTTGGCCTAATTCGCGCACCGCCTGCGTCGCCGCGTGAATATCACGCGTAGCCTGAGCTAACCAATTCCCCATCGCGGCGGCGACAAAATTAATTGGACCACCGGCTAATTGAGCGATCTCCAGACGAAAATCCTGCGCCGCTTTGCGTAGCGTTTCCATGCCGGTCGCCTGTGCAACCACAGATTTGACTAATGCCCCGAATTTTTCTTCGGCTAAGCCCAGGACGGCATTTTGATAGGCTTGCTCTGCGGTCATCGCGCGGTTACTGGCGCGCAATTCATCGACCCGCTGTTTGACCTCTGTCACGCCTAGCCCTAACTGGTCGAGACGCATCGTGGATTGATTGGCGATGGCAAGCTGTAATTGCGAGATGACATAATCTTGCTGTTGTCCCGTCGCCAATGAGATGCCACGCGCCGCCGTAACAAACCGCTCTAGTTCCGTGGCGGTATCAGCAAAACCGATGGCTTGGAGGCGCGTCACATCGGCCAACGTCGTGGCTTTGTCAATCGCGCCACCGGTGGCTCGTTCATAGGCTTCCAGAAGTTGATTCAGCTTCGTTTGGGAACCGGCCAAACTCAGTGCGGCGACATTCTGCCTGCGATAGGATGTTGCTAGCGCGTCAAGTTCTCCGGCGATGCGTGCAAATTGTAGAACGCTCGCAGCACCAACTGCAAGACCAAACGCGCTCGCCATACCCCTGAAGCCACTTTGCGCTTTCGTCGCCGCGGCGTTGATTTGTCCCAGGTTGCGTTCGACGGTAATGCCCACATCACGCGAGACGGCCTGCACATTACGCAGGTCGCGTGTGTCAATCTGGATCGAGCCACGAGCGACGCCAAGATTGCCCGGCATAGATGCGTTCACGGAATGGTTACCACCTTTGCATAGCGCACGCCGGAACGTTTGCCGTGCGCCATACTCTTAAGCGCGTTAATGCTGGCTCGCTCACGGTCTTTAGCGGTCAAAGGCATAGGTAGCCTAAACGCCGGGTCGAGGATTTGGTCTAGCTCGTAGCGGTTGACCATGCGCGTATTTCCCTTCGGCCCGGTCTCCTGCATCTCGCTGGCGGCGTTCTTAACGATAATGCCGAAAAGAACTACCGCTTGGTCAAATTGAAATGACTCCCATTCTCCGTCGCTTAGCATGTCCAAATCATGTTGAAGCGATCTCAGTATCTTCTTTATTGGCAACAGCACGCTCGGTCGTTGGCCCGTCTCCGTCGCCGTCTGATTCAATCGCCACATCTGCGAACGGTTCAAGACGAAAGTTCCTGAGTACGTCAAGACCTCGCGTGCACATGTTATAAACCTGTAGCCGATCATAGAGGTCTACATCATCAATGGCGATTTCATCATCCGCTATTGGCTCATCCACGATACGCGGCTCCACAAATGCCGCCCGGCAAACAAGGTTGATGATAGGTAGTTCCTCCGGTTCGATGCCCGTCTTGAGCGCGATCTCGCTACGCGTCGGTGTATCCTTGTCCGGGCCGTAAAACATCCTAACGACCTGCGGCGTCAGCAAATCGGGAATGTTTCCCTGGAGTAATAGGAGCGATACATCTACAGCGCGCAGGCGCGCTCGCTTGCCGGACAATAGCGTTTTGACCACGCCACTGCGTTCGGCGCGCCAGGATGCCGCCAGCGTTGCGGTAGCAGGTACATCCGCGCCGTTCATATTGCGTTTTGCCACGTGGCCCCCTTATGCGATGTTGGCGGGCGGGATGGCGACGGCGGTAGCAGTCTCATGCTCGACCAAGTAGATGACGCCGAACGTCGCATCGTCTACGGCCTGCACCGTCATCTCCGGGATGGCAAACTGCCCGTATTGCAAGTTGGCGAGTTGAATATCCCCCGTGATCTTGCACTTGGGAATGAATACATGAATATCGCCGTCGCCCTCTTCAGCGTAGGCTTGGCCCACAATGCCGAAGTATGGCATGTTGTCCCCGCCGCTGATTTTGAGGCCCTTGACGGCGTTTGGCGTAGTGAGGCTGCTCGTAGCGGCCTGTCCCGTCATCACCTCCAGCGCCAGGAGACTGATGGAGCCAAAGCGGAGTTGCACCTGCCCGCCGATGGACCTAGCCGCCGTCGCCGTGATACTGTCATCTCCCTCCAACTGCGCAGCCGTCTGTTGCAGCGTAGCCGCCATCATCTGCACGCTTGGCACGTCCACCGCTGTGCCGTAGCTGTTGGTGGAGTTCCATGTCGCAATTTTGCAATCGCGGAGCCCGAAGGTAGGGCTTCCATAAGGATCGAAGGCCATTTAAGTTGTCCTATCTGGTGACTACCTCACCAAAATATGCAAGAACCCTCTGAACTACGATTGTACCCTTACGCTTACCAAACTTCTCGACTGCCCATTCCAACGCATCCCGATCACGTTTGGAATTATTGCAGCCGTCGATACCATGACACAACGGAATGACATTAGTGACAATATGCCCCGGACAATCAGATGAAGCCAATGGTATCCAATGATCCATTGCAATCGTGTGAAACAATCCGGGCGGGCGACCACATACCGCACAACAGCCATCAAAATAATCAAGCGCGCGTTGCCAATCCTCTTCAGTAAAACTGCTAGGCAATTGAGCCTTACGCGCAGTCCGTGTTTGTTCATTCAGGCGTCCCCATAGACGCATCTTGTCAGGATTTTCTTTCCTATAACGCCTTGTTTTTTCTCGCCCCTTTTCGGGATTCGCTTTTTGCCATTTTCGAGAACGAGCATTAAATGATTCAGGATTCTCGGCATAGGCCTGTCTCGTTTGCTCATTGATTCTGTCTCGGTTCGCCGCCTTCCACTTACGTTTGACTGCTTTATATTCATCTCCACGAGCAGCATTTCGTTCCCGAATCCGAGCATTGATCGCCTCACGATTCGCCGCCCATCTCGCTCGGGCAAGTTGGTTGTTCTCTTCTCTATGTTCCCTTTGCCATTTCGTGGCGCGCTGGATGTAAGCCTCGCGGTGTCGCCTATATTCTTCCTGTTTGCGCAAACGTATAACTTCAGCGTTATCTTGGCGATAGGCTGCTTGGCGCTCGAGAAAACACAATTTGCAGGCGGATTGGAGTCCATCTTTTGCGCGTTTCTCTTGATAGAAGTATTCAGTTGTCGCGGGCTTGGCTTCGCCGCATTGTGTGCAGCGCTTGAGCGTGGTATGATCTGGCATGGTGATAGTCCCTCCAGACTATTACCCAAGTCCCAGGATGCTGATAACATCGCTGGGACATCTCTATTCAGTACATTCATTATACCATGCTCAAGCATAATTTACACCTATGCGGAACGCTTTGTAATCACAAGATAGTCGCTGCGTTCCAGAAATGCATCGAGTTCGATATCGCGTTGTCCCCGAACATCGCCAGCCCAGCGAACAACAAACGTGCCAGTCAATTGCTTGCCATGCAACAAGGTGAAAACACGGTCTCGCATTGTCTCGATTGCCGCAAAACTGGAATCCGCATAAAACCAAGCCTCTAAAATTTGTCTGACACTTACATACTGGCTTGCGTCGTCCGCCAGTTGCCCGTCTGGGATGGCGTCACGCAGCTTGAGTAGCACGCATGGCTTGATGATGCCATTGCTGTCAAAAGCCGTCGGCGTAATGGTACGTGAGAGTCCCTGCCGGCCTGTTTCTGTGTAGTCAAAGATGCCGCCCGTCGCCGTGGCGAGTAGCGTAGCGTCTGCCTCGAGAATGGCTTTGGCCGCGGATAGGGCGCTCACGATAAAAGTCTCACGACATCCTGCCAGACCAATGGCCCGAATCTATCAATGCCAGGGTTGACGATGGCAAAACGTCCGGCATTACTCAATTCGAGATAGATGCCATACTCTACGCCATGTGCCATGATGATCTCTACCATCTCGCCTACAAAATGTTCCGGCTTGGCATATAGCCCTTGTCGAGCGTTGCTCGACCTATCGATCCAGCTGGCGTTCGACTTCATCCAGCTTTCAATCTCCGGCGCCCATCGTTGCGCGATAGCAAAGATTCCGCGCTCGATTGCCGCGGCGTAGCTGGCGCTCAGTTCGGCAAAAGCCCGTTGCGGCGGATGCGACCAAACTAAACCGGTGGGCATAACGCTACGCCTTTGCTGTCAAATATGCCTGGAGCGAATCAACAAGTCCGGGCATGATGGAGATCACTTCGAACATCTGCGCGCCCACCTTGAATCTGTCGCCCGCCTGGATGCTCGTGTCGGTTATAGTCGGGTGCCCCTTATATCCAATCAGCAGCGCATCTATGCTATGTACCACGCCGCCTATCGTCTGTGTCTTGCCCTGTCCTGCCAGCGTCTCTAGGCGCACCGTCTGCGCGGCCTGCGCTACGCCCGCCCTGACTATGGTGATGGACGTAGACTTGTCGGCAATGAGAATGGCCGTATCCACGCCGAGGTCATGGTCATCTATCCATGCGCCCAGAGGCCAACTGGACCCGCTCCATGCGTCAATTTTGCTAGACATGCGGCACGTCCAGATCATTCAGCGCGCCACGCCGCAGGCGTTCACGGTCCGGGCTAATTGGTTCGTCCTTCCACTTCGGCGGAATTTGAGCGAGGCCGAGAATCGCCAACTGATTGCCCGCCACCCGGCTTTCATCCTGCCAGAACTGCAACATCTCGAATAGATGCTTGCGTACCTGGCTGCGAGATACGCTCGTCTGTCCGGCGCGATAGTCAAAGAACTTATTGGCATCGGCCAACAGTTGACGATAGCCCAGGTACACTGCCGTGTTGTAGTCCTCTGCAGCGCGGGTGAAGAGGCGATTCAATTCGGTATCGGTGAAGACCAATTCGTCGGCAGTAATGCCCAAGTCGCCTTGCATGTCAGCGAGTTGGTCACTCGTGAGCGCCAATTGCTACCTCCCTAACCTCTACATGGCCGTTGCCGTTGCTGTGCGGCATGGCGAAGACCGGCGGCGCTGCAATCTGTATTGGCGCGGTGGGCCGCGTGTCGTAGCCCGCCGCCGCGATCTCATCAATCAATCGCGCCGCAGCTATATCCCAGGTCTGATGGCGCCGCAGCCATTGCGCTGCCGCCAAACCACGCGCCTGCGCCCATGCGGGATCGTCATAGCAATCGCGCATCATACGCGCCAGCGCAGCGACATCGGCCCGGGCCCATAGTCCTTGGATAGACTCGTGCGACGTAGGGATGCGGTCAATCGTATGCTCATCCACTACGATAGCCCACTGATCGGTATGCCCATCGTCCATGCCGCTGTAGCGTAGCGTGATAACCGGCAGCCCCATCATGGCCGCCTCGCGGTGCGGCATCCCCCACCCTTCCGAACGCGACGGGATAACGAAGCAATCTGCCTGCGTGTATACGTCCGCCACGTTACGCGTGTCCTCGATTTGGATACTCACGCGTGGATCAAGGTTCGATGCGCCCGCAATGCGCTGTAGCAGATCGTTCATTTCGGGCCGTGCCTTGATGACCAGTCGCACATCGGGCGTATCTGCCGGCGTGCCGAACGTCGCATAGAACGCCTGCCACACCTCGATCCACCCCTTGCGGCTACCCCGGTCGCCCAGCGCCAGAAACGTATAGGGGCGTACCCTGTCCGGCTTGGCCTTAAGGCATTGCGGTAGGATTGGGAATTCTTCCGGGTCTGTTCCGCCGGGAATGACAACCACTGGAGCCTTGACGCCGCCGTTGCGGAATCCTTCGGCGTTGTAGTCGCACGGCACGATGATGCGCTCCACATCGGCGTTATTGATGCACTCATTCCAACCCGCCGGCAGTTCAGAACCTTCCGTCATCGATAGCGCCCACTGTGGCCCCTGCATCTTTTGCAGGAAATACGGCGGCATACACGAGATGGTCAGGGCGCGATAGTCCACATCCCACATACGTTGCAGCCAGGCAGGAGACCAGAGATACTCCACTAGAATCGGCGTGACTTCGTGCCCTGCGCGTTGCAGGGCACGAATCATGAAACCGGAGTAACGGCCGTAACCATCTACGCAAAGTCAACGGAACTGATAAGCGCACCAGTTAAGTCTCATCAGTTCCATTGACCTCCTTTCCGTGATACAAGGCAGCTTACGCGCATGTCACGCTCCGTACTAACTCACAGTTGCGTTGGCCCACGCACCACCCGCTACCAACAGACCGGCGACGCCGTTGGTGCGGTCAGCGCCCACGCCCACCCCAAACTCGAACTCGATGTCAAGCTGCTTGATGGGCGTGTCGTCGTTGATGGTCGTCTCGGGCACGATCATCATGCCGAAGCCTACGCTCGGATGCACCCGCACAGCCAGACCATTGCGGGCATCCAGATTTCCATAGCTCTTGGTCAAACCCGCATAGCCGGTAGCGAGTCTCGCCGTAGCGAACAACTCAACCAAGCCATAATCACTCTGGAAGTCACCAAAGTGCCCGCCGATCCATTGCGGCGCTATTCTGAACATCTGGTTGCCGCTAGACTCGCCGCCGCGGTCGATGATCAGACCGTTGACGTTAACCATCTCGACGAACTTGGTCAGCGCCGCATAAGTCGCGACATCGGCCCGACTCGTCACTGCCCGAAACGGCGGTTCGTGACCATGTTCCTGCAATGTCTCCGCCATCGTGTTGAGCAAGTCCGCGAACGTCTTGGGCGTCGATACGTTCTCCGCCACATAGTGATCATGGCTCGTGGTGAACGCCTCACCCTCAAACGCAGGCGGCGCAAAATCCACATTGCCGCCGGTGCCACGCACGAATGGCACGTCATAGCCTGCCGCACCGATGGCGTTTTCCGTGTTGGTCAGCCAGCGCGTTAGCAGCTTCTGCTCGAACCGCCAGACGGCCTTGCGGACATTGGTACGGATGGCCGTGTTGATGAGCGCGCTCCTGGCATCACGGAAGTAGTGCCGCGTGCCGCCGATTGCACTACCATAGGTCCGCAGGTCAATCATATGGCCGATGGTCGTGCCCAGGACTGGCTTGGGACGATCCATGTCGGTCATTTCGTCCATTGCCGTGACCGCGCCGCCATTCTCATACTCCTGCATCAAGTCTTCCGTAAAGCTGAAACACCAGCCCCAACGATTGACCAATTCCTGGTTGGCTTGCGCCAGCGCCAATGCGACCTGGTTGGCAAGCTCGCCATAAGTCACGCCGTCGCGCAGTTCCCATTCCGCCAGACGCGTCCCATCCACCCCGGTCGGCAGCGCCTTGTTCAACAGAGTCAAATGGCCGATTACCTCTGCCATAGTAATGCTCCTTCTACGCCCTGTCGGGTCGTTAACTAGCTAGCGGGCGTGTTCTGCTCCGGATTCACAAAGACAATTCCGGCGCTGAGCGACCAGCCGAGGATACGGTCAAACGTGCCGGCAGCATCCGCCAGGCGGCCTACCGTGTCACTGACCCAGACGTTGGCTCCCGGCGTCATGCTGCTGTAGCCGCTCACTGGTCCGAAACAGCAGACCGTGACGGGGTTGCCGCTGGCGACGTCAGTCTCGCCGTCAAACGATTCAACGGCAATGCCAATTGCTTTCGTCGCGGCAGAACTGGCATTGGCATCAGCCGCGACAACCGTCCCACCCGTCCCCATATACACGGCGTCGCCCATGTTGATGGTCCCGCCCGCCAGCAGCGGCGGCAACAGGACCGCGCCATTCTCGGTCAGCGCGCGCACCTGCGCGACGGTGACGGTAATATCTGCCATAGTTACAACTCCTGTTCAGGCGCGTAATGCGCCATATCTACTAGATGCTGATTCCGGTTGCGGCAATGGCAGCCGCGCGATTCTCCGGCGTATCCTCCAGATTGCGCCCGCGTATCTTACTCGCCACAACCGCAGGCGGGCCGGTCATCTCGCGCACCTGCGCGGTAAGCAGCCTCTTGACGCTGGCCGATTCCTTGACCGCGGCATACGCGGCGTCGGCGTCCTCAAGCGTTTGCGGCTTGCGTGCCTGCACCAACTCCGCGACGATGGCGCGTACCGACTCGATCTTGATCTCGCTTACCAATTCGTCGATATGCCGCTGTACCGCCGCTTGCGCTTCTTCATCCACCTTGCGTTTCATCTCCGCAACGATGGTGATAAGATCGGCGTCAGCGTCCAAGCTAAGCGTCTCGCGAATAGTGGCGAGTTGCGCCACATGCGGCAAGATTGCCTCAGCGACAAGCTGCTCGCGCACCGGCTTCGGAATGTCGTTCGCGGTCAACTCCGCGATAATCTGTTCTCGATTCATATCTAGTTCCTGTTCTACATCCGCGACTTGCGTCGCGGTTGTCTGCATCTCTGCCGTCACCTGCGGCAATGCACCCTGTTGGAGCGCAGCGCGTTCCGGGGGTGCAAAGTCGAGTGACTCCAGGCGAAACGGATTCAGGCGTCGCACACCTGTTCGCACAGCTTCAGGCTTGCCCTTACCGTAGATGCTGGTAGCGATCTCACCGCCCACAGCCTTGAGGTGGCGTACATAGTCACGAGCCGCGCCCGGTCGAATGTATGCCTTGCCCCACAGCGTATTTCCGTCGCGCTGTGCTCCTACCCAAAGCGCCTCTGGGAGCGGGAACGCGCTATCACGGTCGCTGTCCTTGAGATGGCCGAACATCCCCGCGGGACGCTTGGCGTTGATCTGTTCGGCAATGCTATTGACAAGCGCCTCGTCATACAGCAAGCCATTGGTGGATACTGCGCCCACTTCGGGGACAATCGGCAGAGTGACAAATACAGGTTCGGCGTCAAGCGCCTTGAGCGCCGCCATGTCTACGCCTGCCGCTATCGGCACATCCGGGAAGCTCCCGCGGAACTGCCCGATTTGCGTCTCTTGGATGATGACCTCTTGGGACATTTCAGCCGCCGGTTCAGCCATTGGTTCCATATCCGGTACATACTCCAGTTTGACCGGCTCCCAGTCCTCGCGGTCATCAAAGACGATATGCTCGCCATCCATGTCCATGCCGATGTAATAATATTTTTCGCCTTCTTTGCCGATGACGTGATCCTCAAAGATATCGATGGCGTAGCAATACATGCCCGGTTCGATAGGCATATTGTCATGTGGCCCGAAGCGTTTGTCGAAGGCCATCCGCACATGGTCAATCATGTCGTTCAGGCTGTCGCCAAATTCCTTGACAGCGTAGCCCTGACGCCCAGCCGCGCGCGCCTTGCTTGCCTCGATGGCCGCGCCCTGCATCATGGCCTTGCGCTTGGCCGCCTTACGGCCGCGCTCATTGCCGGCCATATAGGTGTAGCAAGCTCCCTCGGAACCGTATTTGTAGCCGGATTTATCATCGGATTGGCACGCCATAACGGGCATGGTGATTACTCCTTAGTTACAAAAAACATGCGGCAACCATCGGATTGCTCCGAGGTTGCCGCGGTTGGCTCTCGCCAAGTGGGGCTGCGATATGTGATTACATCGATAACATTAGACCTGGGGCATTTCCCCGTATACTAAAACATCCACAGTATCATAAGCGGATGCATCATTGAGGGCAACACCAATAACTCTATCAGTTCCTTGATATACACGATCCATTTCGGGCCCAAAATAGACGGCATTGCCCGCCTCGATAAACTCGCCAGCGGGAACACTCCGCATGATAACTGGCTCCGGTATGTATGGCATACCTGGCATAGTCCAGTTGTGGATTGAAGGGAGAACACGCAGAGGTAAATCCAATTCAATCAAATTAGAAAAATTTGATGTTTTATATTTGGGCTGTCGCAGTTGCGGTTCAGATACAATTTCTGGACCAATACCAATCGCACCCGCTATCGTTCCTATGACCTTGAGAAAATCACGTCGATTCATGTTCTATCCCCGTTTGGTGTTATTGGTGTCTTGCCCTGCATCCGCCGCACCTGATTGAGCAGCGGCGTCAACATGCGCTCCAATTGCGACAACTCGCGATGTAGCTCATCCAGGTTGTGCGTGGCAAGCGGATATGATTGCGTCTCTAGTATAGCACGAATTTTGTCGTCGTCTATAGTTTGTTCAGGGGGGCTCATCCATTCGTGGCCGCCAATACCCGGATCATGCGACATGCGCCTATCGCCTTTTCATTTGCCCGTTAGCCAATATCCGCAATGCATCATCATTCAGGACTTTCTCCAATTGCTCAATCTCAGCAAAATTCAGGATAGACAATAAACGACTGCCGAACGTCCCATCTGCAGCAATCTGATAATGAGCAATCATGAACTCGCCATCGGCTAGACGTAATGAGATGCGCTGCGCCCAATATGGAAATTCAAGCGCGTCCTTCAATGACTTGAGATTCAGATTTAGACAAACATAATCTTGCCATTTGTCATTGCATTGCATATGAATTGTGCCAAATTGATGAGTAATGAACTCGATTTCAATCGCTTGGATATTGTCGATGGCCTTTGGCTCGCCCGCAAGGTCGATGGGAATTTTCAATGCTGTGATTATTTTCGCCAGCCATTCTTTCCCGAAGGGCACATCTTCTATTTCACTCATAGTTCAGAAGCCTCTCGCCTTTCCACCTGCCCATTGATCAGCACCCACGGCGCATCATCAATGCCATGTAAATGCCGGCAGCCGCTTGCCGCTGATAATCGCAAATTCTCGGCACGTTCGGCGCTCTCAAACATAGCCGTCTTGTTGCCATACTCAGGATGCGGGTGGTTGACGTGAATCGCAGTAATGGACTCCGTAGCATCAATGACACTCATTCCCCATTGCTCCTGCGCTGCCCATACCAGCCAATTGTCATAAGCCGTTTTCCCCACGGCGAAAGGCGGGATGTCTGCGATTGGCAATGTGCCGCGGCGATACAAGAAATAATCCACGCCACAAGGCGGATGCAGCACGGCGGAAGACGGCTTAGCGCCTGCGTTTATGTCCCATCGTTGTCCCACCACGAACGGATTGTCCAGATGGGCCAACGCCAAACATGCATCCACAATATCAATGTCGAGCGTAATGTCTGCGCTAATCTCACATAACCAACCATGCGTCGCGTAACGTTCGCCTAGCGCAAAAAGGCTATTGACCAGCGGCGTCGTCTTCTCGTTGACCGCCACATCGAGACAGCGTGTAATGCCTAGCTCTTGTGCGACCTGCCCTGTGCCTGGCGCGTCACCCATCAGGATAATCTGACAGCCCGGCACGGCTCCTAGCCAAGACTGAATCGCCATCCGTTGCAACTTATCGAATTGGCCCCTGAACGGGCGTGGCGAGGTAAAGAAAGTGATCATCTAGGCATAACCATATTTTTCAGAGTTAGGTTCCATAATTATTTGATGTAGATAACGTGGATGGCGAAAATGTCTAAACACTCTACCAATTATTGTCTGTACACGACCATAACTCATTCCTGTCTGTTGACTGATTTTCTTAATTGTTAGTTCGGATTTGGAGCCATCTGTGTTATAGCGAAGCCTAAATATCCTGGCATCATTCAGATGATAACCAGTTTTTTTGTTAGTGATATCCATCTGATCTACTAATGCCCAAAATGTCTCAAGGGATATATCCTTGGAATAACCGCAGCTTCCCAATATGTCCCACGACAAATCAGTTCTCAACGCAAGCCTCCGTAGATTTGCAATGCTTCGGCTACCATGCCCCACCGAAAAGAGCTATTGGTGAGCCAATACGGGATGGGATATTCGGTAATGACTGCGCCGGCCTTATGCGCGTTCCAGAGCAACTCCAGTTGAAAAGCAAAACCACGTGCTCGGCAAGGCCGCATGAGCGCCGCCTGCAACCACTCTCGCCGCCATATACGAAAGCCGCTGGTAGCATCACGCACAGGCACGCCACGCCGCCGCATGAGCCAGGCCGCCGCTAGACTGAGCACGGAACGATAGTTCAAGATGGGTGCTGCCCGACAAAAGCGCGAACCGATGGTCAGCCCGGCGCGGGTCATGCGCGCTTCAAGCAACATAGGAAAAATCACACGTGGCTGATGCGTCCAACCTGCATCCATCTGCACAATGAAATCATAATTCTGTTTACAAGCACGCTTCAGCCCGTAACGATATGCAGCGGCGATGCCATAATTAGGTGATCTGGTCACCTCGACTCGTTCAATATCACTGGCTATCTCCGCCGTTCCGTCCGGGCTGTTGCTATCGACTAGGATCGTCGAATAGCCAAGTGCCGACAATTCGGCCAAAATGCCGCCTATGTTACCTGCCTCGTTATAGGTGCACATGACTACGACAACATCACTTTGGGGCACGTTCGTCTCCAGGGTCAAGATGTTCTAACAACCATTCCATCAACGCTGAACGATAGATATTTGGTGCGGCCACCAATATGCCACCATGCACGAATATAAAACGTCTCGGCAATAGCTCCACAATCTCATCAAGGCTAGGCCAGTCTACACCATGTCCACGGCCTCTGGGTGGACGCAGGAAATAGCGCGCATCGTCGATTAGGATTACATCAGCATCATAATCACCGCGGCACGCGATCTGTGTCAGTTCACTACGCAAAGGACATCTCGAAATACCCGCCATGAGGGGATCATCATCCGGTCCCGTGCCGTTGCTGATCCAGTGCGCATCCAGCCAGAACATGGTCGGCTCCGCGCCACGGATATAGCCGAGTAAATCCGTGGCGCTGTCGTCACAAATACGCGTCACATTGTGCGGCCAGTCCGGACCGTCTATGGCCCAGAAGCGTTCAGCGACCGCCTCCATCGTCAGCACTTGCTCAAAATGTGGCGCTACCAGCCGCGCCGTGTCGCCGTGATAAGTGCCTGTCTCGACAAAGCGCGTCAGTCCGCACAGGTCACGTAGCATGAGACCAAACGCCAGGGGGAATGGTGGAACGACGCTAAGAAATAAGTTCGACAATTTATCTCTCCTAAAAATCATAACGCCGGAGTAGAAAAATACGCCAACCGAAAATTAATGGCAAAAACGCCGCATAGCCATTACGCTCACTAAAGGATAGTGGACGCCGTGATAAGCAAATACCGCCCCAGGGGATACGCATCCAAAATAATCCATTTTCCTTGTGCCAATAAATGAGAGCCATCATGCCGTTACTCTCTCTAGTTCGGCCCATCCTGCTGCGTGCGCGGCCATCCACTCTGCCATACCCGCCGGATGTTCATCCTCATGTGGCACGGCCCAGCCATTGGCTAACTGTTGTTCCAGGCGAAAATCATACGGTGTGACCTGCGGCACATGGCCATCCTGCAACCCATCGCCATCCGCATACCAAGCATAATGTTTCGCCTGCGAAATGCCCAGTGCCTGCGGCGTCCTGCACCAGCCATAATGGAGGATGGGCCATTGACTGTCCACAATGCCATGCTCATGATAGCTATGAGCATCAACACCATTCGTCTCGTGATTGCCGACACGCATGGCACATGCCGACCAGGTAGGATGTAGATCGTCGCACATGTTTACCATACGCCAACCCGCCGAAGCGCGCCCTAGCCGCGTGTTGCGCGTCAATCGGAACGCGCCGGTATAGTTGGCCGTGGCATAGAAATGCACGAACGGAAAACGCACTAGAAACAGTGCCGAATCGTCCATCATATCACGCAGCCACGGCATTGCTTCCGGCGCAATCACCTCATCCAGGTCGAGCCACAATTGCCAGTCTGCCGACGTCATCTCGGCGCACCAATTCCACCATCGCTCCTGCCAGCCGCGGTCAAAGTGGATTGTTTCTTTGCGGATATGCACACGGTCTGCGCCATAGGTGTCTTGCAACGCATATATGGCGTCACGCGTCCCGTCCTGCGATTGCCCCACTACAATGCACGCTTCATCTACCACGGCCAGCGCAGATTGGATCGCCGCGGCATAAGGGTAGTCCAGCGTTAGGATATTGGAGGCACGAAAAAAGGCAGCGGAGTTAGGCATCTACTCTCCTAATAACAAACCGACAATATCAGTTGACATAGGCGGCACAATACGAGCCGGTGAAACCGGCGGCGGGGGCAACTGGGAAGGCAAAGCACGCGTCGTCTGCAACTGCCGCCCTAGTAATAGGTCTGTATATTGCTCCACTAACAGCGGACCTATCAGCGTGACCAACTCGGCGCGGGTGCTGCGTACATCGGCGCGTAGTTCGTCGAAGATGGTCTCACGCCGGTCGGCGGGAATGACTACCGGGCGCAAAGTGCATAAACAGCCCGGATGTCCTGGGTATGGCGGAACCTCATTCAGCGGATAGATACCATCTCCGTTCGGCCCGCCATTCGCGTTGATATCGCAAATGTCCGGCTTAGGATGACTGCTACTTAGCACCCATTGCATCTGCTCCACGAACGGATTCATGGCCGCGGCAACCTGCGCCGCTCGCCCATGCGCGCGCGTGATCTCCGTCCGGGCGAGGCGCATGGCGTCAAAGCTGGCATCCACGCCATAAGGCGCACGCGTGCGCCTGAGGCTGCGCCCGGGAATTAGAAATTGTTCTAGGTCACGCGCTAGACCAGTCGCACCGCCTGTCTCCAGATTCAGCACGCCACGCCCGCGCCGGATGCCGTCCTCCAACATGGCATCCAGGCGTCGCCGCGTGTCGCCTGCCGTGTTCCAAATGCGCTCGCTCAATGTATAGCCGTTAGGGTCTACCCAAAGATGCGGGGCATCGTAGCGCGCCAGCGGATTAGGCCGGAACACCTGCTCGCGCACCTGGGCTTTGGCAGCCACGAACGGATCACCTGTCGCGCCGCGCATGACGGCCACAACGTCCGGCGGAATGACACGCCGCATTAAAGTCGCCTCTTGTTCAACCGGCACATGCACCGCGTCCGTGATGGCCTGCCACAGCGCCTGCGCGTAGGGCGAGAATGGGTAGACCGTGCCATCTTGCAGTACGTCAAACGGCGCACGTTGCCCGCTACCTATGCGCCCCACAAAGAACGCCGTCACGCGTGCGCCTACCGCGGTCTGCACGTCCGGCCATGCGCTGCGTGGTATAGTTCCGTCCGGCCCGGCGCGGCGCGTCAACTCGCCTATCAAGGCGTTCGCCAAATCGGTGAACAGCGCCTTCATACGGCGTTCATTGGCAGCTAGGATGGAGATAAAGCGACCCCGGTAGGACTGTGCCACTAGCCCACCTTTGCCTTGCGGCGAGGCTTGATGCTCTTGGAAGATAACATAACCGGATCGACTTCTTCAGCTTGCGCCTGCAATTGAGCTTGAGTTTGCTCCTCCAATACCGTCGCAATGCGGTCCAATTGCATCGAGATATGCTGCAATCTCTCCAGAACACGAACAGTATCATTCCCCGTCTGCGGCTTTGGTTGATGTTCCAACAGTGCCGCAATGCGGTCCATGCGCTCGGTCAGGGCACGGTGCTGGGCTTCGTTCACGGCATTTCGCCTTTGACATAAACGATGAATACGGCTCGCACCTTCTCGACTTCCGTGATGGTGATCGCCGTATAACGGTCTGCTTCACTGCGATCATTCGGCTTGGCGGCGCGCAGCTCATCCAACAATTCATCAAACATCTCAACAATTGCGTTTACTCGTTCGCGCGAGAATGCACTTGGCATAGATTATGTCTCCTGTTCTGATTCCAATTCAGCTGGTGCTTCATCAATATCCGCGGCCAAACGCGCGCCAAACTGCGCGCTTGTGCCGTCCGGGAACGCCGCTGCTTGCGCCTCTTCAGCTTCAAGGTCTGCCTCGGCCACCTCACGCTCCGGGTTATTGACCAGACTCATCAGACGCAGCGCAGTCTCTCGCCTAATCAGACCATTCAGCAAGGCCGAATCAATCATCTTGAGCAGGATTTCCGCTGGCTGTTGGCGTAGCGACGACCATTGTAAGACCAACTGCCCGACTACGATTTGGCTATCTACCAATGCCAACAATTGCAACCAGATTTTGCACAGACGCAGAATCCATCCGCTGGCGTCGCGCTGGCGGCTTTCAATATCATTGATGAACTGGTCCATCTGCGTTTCACTAGAGGATCGCCCGCTCGATATTTGATTGCCCCAGATGAATTCCGGGATGCCGGTATGGTCAAGCAAGAGCCAG
>Ga0214472_10001628_pt1 | contig 24889 bp, 26 predicted proteins | sample RVTome_6_FD_207662 | JGI IMG/M metagenome (GOLD analysis project Ga0214472, IMG submission 207662) | Soil microbial communities from uranium-contaminated site in the Upper Colorado River Basin, Wyoming, United States - RVT140D175 | ecosystem: Environmental > Terrestrial > Soil > Contaminated >...
TGATCGGGAATGGCCCTGATATTCCTTGGAGCGCCAAAGGTGAGCAACTCTTATTTAAAGCCATTACTTATAATCAATGGCTGCTTGTTGGGCGTAAGACGTTCGAGTCTATGGGAGCATTACCGAATCGAAAGTATGCGCTAGTAACTAGATCCAACTTTTCTTCGAACAACGAGAATGTATTGGTCTTCCCATCTATTGAGGCTGCGTTAAATCGGCTGGAAAAATTGACAGATCATGTGATCGTCTCGGGCGGTGGTGAAATTTACAAAAGCCTTATAGGAAAAGTAGATACGTTACATATATCGGTTATCGATATTGAGCCAGAAGGTGATGTTGTTTTCCCGGAAATACCTGAGTCATTCAAGTTGGTTTTTAAGCAAGACTTCGAATCTAATATTAACTATTCTTACCAAATCTGGAAGAATGGATAGAAGTTTGTGCCGAAATCTATAATCGAAAATTCTCGTTATGGATATAGATATTTAACGCATGAATAATTATATTTTGATTGTTTTCGTTGTTTTTCTGTCGGCTTGCTCGACGAAACCTGTGGCCATTAAAAGTGCAGAGGTGTATTCAGGTGGTGGGGAGAATGATGTATATGTAGTGAGTCATGGGTGGCACACGGGGTTTGTTGTTCCTTCCAAAGAGATGTATGAGGTTATCCCGGAATTGCGGAATCGTTTTGGTGATACACCAAATATTGAATTCGGCTGGGGAGATAAAGGGTTCTATCAGGCAAAGGAAATCACATCTGGATTAACGATAAGAGCAATACTTTGGCCAACAGAGTCAGTAGTACACGCCGTAGCTGTACCCGAAGATGTGAGGAAGTATTTTGCAAGCAGTGAAGTTATACGTTTATGTATGAATGATAACGAGCTGTCTTTGCTTACGGAATTTATTGCAGGAAGTTTTTATAAGAATGATGCTGGAAGAGTGGAGAAACTACGAAACGGAATTTACGGTGATAGCCAGTTCTATAAAGGGGTCGGTAGTTACTATATGACGAATACCTGCAATACATGGACGGCTAAAGGTTTAAAAAGCATAGGCATGAATATATCGACAACTTTAAAGTTGACTTCCGGGAGCGTAATGGGCTATCTCGCAAAAGAAAAGCTGGCTCTGTCAGGAGTAGTGGAGTCTGGCATGATTCACCAGTGTTCTGTCATGGAAAATACCCTATGAAAATTAGAAGCATGGAAAAGGCGGATATTGAAGCAGTAAGCAGAATATGCATGGATTCGTTTTCAAAGTCGGTTGCAGGTACTTTGTCGGAGGAGGGGCGAGTAACCTTCTCGAAAATTGCAGCAAGCGATGCTTTTCTTAACAGAATGCACGAAGACAATGTGATGCTTGTTGCCGAGCGCGACGGAAGGATAGACGGCGTAGTCGAACTGAAGGAGGGGCGTCACGTTGCCATGCTTTTTGTGGATCCTGAATCTCAGAAAAAGGGCATCGGAAGAGCGCTGATTTCATCGGCTCTCGGCTATGCAAGGGTTGATACTGTAACTGTAAGGGCTTCCTTGTCCTCGGTTCCGGCGTATAAAAAATATGGATTTTCTTGTACGGGGGAGGTAGGTGAATTTACGGGATTGGTTTATCAACCCATGGAGATTGATATCAAAAAATAATTGACTTGGTTCGAGAGATGGGTTGAATTTTAAAATTAAAATTCCATTTCAGGAAATTTCATGGATCTGCACAATCTCACTCTCAAGCTGAAAGACCATTTCCCGATCATCGTGATCGAGACCCACGATGAGCAGCGTGTGGTCGATCTGTTGCGGCGGGCGACCTCGGAGGATTCGACGCTCGGCACTCTGCGGATCTGGAGTGCGGCCGACGGGGTGGATCTGTATCGCTCGGGTGACTCTTCTCGGTGGCAGGTAGAGGGGATCGATACGCCTCGTGCCGGCGGGGCCGATAAGCCGGATATGTCGGACCCGCTCGAGATGCTGAAGGCGGTGAAGGAGCAGGTGACCGACAGTATTCTGCTGCTGCCCGATTTCCACGCCTATCTGAGCAACCCGATGGTGGTGCGTGTGGTGAAGGAGATCGCGCAGCAGTACTACGTCAACAACACCGTGCTGGTGTTCGTCAGTCACGCCTTCGAGGTGCCGGCCGAGTTGGAGCGGATGTGCACCCACTTCGAGCTGTCGATGCCTTCGGCCGATCAGATCACCGCGTTGGTCAGGAAGGAGGCCAAGATCTGGTCCCTGAAGAAGAACGAGCGGCTGAAGGGCGATCCGAAAGCGATCGAGCTGCTGGTGCGCAACCTGATCGGGCTCACGGAGGCCGATGCCCGGCGTTTCATCCGCGGGGCGATCTATGACGATGGCGCGATCACCCACAGCGATATCAAGGGGGTGATGGATGCAAAGTACCGCATGCTCTCGCGTGGCGGGGCGATCACCTACAGTTTCGACCTGAGCGATTTTTCCGAGATCGGCGGGTTCGCCCGACTGAAATCCTGGCTCGAGGTGCGCAAACCCTTCTTCGTCGATCCCGATGCTGCAAAAGGGTTCGATGTGCCGAAGGGGCTGATGCTGATCGGGGTGCAGGGGTGCGGCAAGAGTCTGGCAGCGAAGTCGATCGCGGGTGTTTGGGGTGTGCCGCTGCTGAAGCTGGATTTCGGCACGCTGTTCAACAAGTACATCGGCGAAACGGAAAGGAATCTGCGTGAGGCGTTGAAGTCCGCCGAGATGCTGTCGCCCTGCGTGTTGTGGATCGACGAGATCGAGAAGGGGATCGGCAGCGGCGGCCAGGATGATTCGGGCACCGCCGCCCGCATTCTGGGAACGCTGCTGACCTGGATGGCGGAGAAGACCAGCCGCGTGTTTATCGTTGCCACCGCCAACGACATCGAGCGGCTGCCGCCGGAACTGCTGCGCAAGGGGCGGCTGGATGAGATCTACTACGTGGATCTGCCCGGTGAAGCGGCGCGTGAGGCGATCTTCAGGGTGCACTTGAGCAAGCGTGACCGTGATCCGGAGGCGTTCGATCTGAATGCGCTGGCGACCGGCAGCGACGGCTTTTCCGGTGCCGAGATCGAGCAGGCGATCGTCTCCGCCGGTTACTGGGCGCATGCACAGGAGGAGAGTCTGGCCACTGCACATATCCTCAGAGAGTTGGAGAGCACTCAACCGTTGTCGGTGGTGCGCGCCGAGTCGATCGCCGCGCTACGCAGTTGGGCCGAAGGGAGGACGGTGAGGGTTGATTGAGAGCCCGGCTGCCTGCTGTGGGTACTAATTCAGCCTGATTGGTTCAGGTGTCAGCAGGCTGATGGGTACCGCAAGAAGTCGTTCGCCAAACGGCAGGATGGTCTCGCCGTCGTAAAACACCACTCCGGCCGCGAACTGTTCGCCGCAGCTGTCTTTTAGTTTGGCCAGGCCCTTGAAATCGGCCTGTGTCACGGTGGCTGCCGCCTTGATCTCGATACCGGACAACTTGCGGCCCTGTTCGATGATGATATCGACCTCCACTTTGTCCTTGTTGCGGAAGTGATAGAACTTTAACTCCTCGTCATGCCAGTCCGCGTACTTGCGTAGCTCCTGATAGATAAAGGTTTCCAGTAGCTGGCCGAGCAGCGTCTTGTCCTGCCATAGGCTTTGGCTGTTAACGCCCAATAACGCACAGGCCAGGCCTGTATCCGCCAGATGCATTTTAGGCGTCTTGATCAGGCGGCTGAGTCGGTTGCTGTGCCAAGGCGGTAACTGTTCGATCAGAAAGATCTGCTCCAGCAGAGCCAGATAGTCGCGTATGGTGGGGCGGCTGATGGCGAAGGGTGAGGCCAGGTCCGAGGCAACGAATAAACGAGCGGTTTGGCTTGCTGCCAGGGTGAGCAGTTTAGGCAGGATGTCGAGATTGTGAATGTTGGCGATATCCTGCACGTCTCGCTTGATGATGGTGGTGATGTAGTCCCGGTACCAGATACTGCGTCGCCTGGCGGTGTTTCGTACGATAGCGGAAGGGTAACCACCTCTGCAGATTAGCTCTGCCAGCGATTCGCCCAAGTGCCGGCATTGGCTGTGCTGGGCGTCGGCGCCAAAATTGGCATCGAATAACTGCCGCAGGAAGGAGGTTTTCTGTCCGGCGATCTCACTTTGCGCCAGGGGGCGCAGGTGGATTATCTCCATACGGCCTGCCAGCGAATCGGCTAACTGAGGGAGAAGCAAGACGTTGGCGGAACCGGTCAGTATGAATCGGCCGGGTTTACGGTTCTGGTCGACGCTGGCCTTGATCGAGGTGAAAAGCGCCGGTGCGCGTTGAATCTCATCAAGAATAGTCCGCTCCGGAAGGCTTTTTACAAAGCCGACCGGATCCGTTACAGCGGCTTGTAGCTGGTTGTCGTCGTCAAAGCTGATGTAGTGATAATCCAACTCCTTGCCGATGGACCGGGCGAGGGTGGTTTTACCGCATTGACGGGATCCATGAATCAGTACCGCCGGTGTATCTTGAAGCGCCTCGCGTAATGAGGCTTCTGTGAATCGAGGGTACAAAGGACTGTTCATGGTTTTGTATGAGCCGATGAAAGGTGGTTTGTTTCGGCCAAGTGTAGATATCAGCTCGTCCAGATGAAAGAAATTTGTCGTCCAAATGAAAATTTATGCTCGTCTGTTCGAAAGCTGGATCGCGGACCGCCTGACGGCCGCGATGCAGGGCAGGAGCAGCGGCGGCAAGGTGCAGATCGTGCAGCCGTTCATTACCCATACCGCCGCGAACGTGTGAACCGCTCTTATTTGTCGGCAATCAGCGGCGTCATGCGGTGTGCCCGCTGGTGCGGCGTGGTGTGGGAGCCGAGCAGCGAGGCACCCTTGATCTGGGCGTAGACCTGTTGTCCCGGCTGCAGCCCCATGCTCTCCGCCGACTTGCGCGTGACACCGGCCAGCAGCGGGCAGCCTTCGCCCCTGTTGCCGAGCTGCAGCAGTACGTTGAGGCTGGGGCCGTCGGTGGGCAGGATCTGCCGGATCACCGCGGGCAGGCGGTTGAGGATGGAGCTGGCGTGATCCAGGTTCAGCGCCAGACTGACATCGGTGGCGGCGATGCGCAGGCGTTTGTAGACGCCGCTCGGCCCCGGCGTATCCGGCACCTCCAGCGTGCCGCCGTCGATCTCCAGTGTGCTCAGTCCATAGCGGCTATCGAAGTGGCGCACGCGGCCGTCGAACACGGTCACGGCATCCTGGGCGCGAGCCAGCGGCAGATCGGGGCGGGTCAGGATCTCGCCGATCTCGCCCTGGGCCAGCAGCGAGCCGTTGCGCAGCAGCAGTACATGGTCGGCCAGGCGCTCCACTTCGCGGCGGTCGTGGGTGACGTAGAGCACCGGGATCTCCAGCCGCTCGTGCAGCTGTTCCAGGTAGGGCAGGATCTCGTTCTTGTTGTCTTGGTCGAGCGCCGCAAGCGGTTCATCCATCAGCAACAGCCTGGGCTGCATCAGCAGGGCGCGGGCGATGGCGATACGCTGTTTCTCGCCGCCGGACAACGCGTGTACGCCGCGCTCCAGCAGGTGTTCCAGGCCCATCAATCGGGTCAGTTCCGTCAATGCAGGCGACTCGTGATGCGCTATGCCCGCCCGGCGCATGCCGTAGGTCAGGTTGTCGATGACGCTGAGGTGAGCGAACAGGCTCGGTTGCTGGAATACATAGCCGATCGGCCGCTTGTGGGGCGGGACGAAGCTGCGGCCGTGTTGCCAGGTTTCGCCGTTCAGGGTCAGTTCGCCGCCGGGCAGGCGGTTGAGTCCGGCGATGCAGCGCAGCAGGCTGGTCTTGCCGCAGCCCGAGGGGCCGAACAGGGCGGTGACGCCACGACCGGGAAGGGCGAAGTCGAAGTCGAGCCGGAACTCGCCGAGCCTGCCCTGGAAGCGGGCTTTCAATACGGTCATCGATGGATCCTCCCCCAGCGTTTTTCGATCAATGTCATCGCCAGAATCAGCAGGAAGGCGCCGGCCAGCATGCCGCCGGAGAGGATATGCGCCTGGCTCCACTCCAGCGATTCGACATGGTCGTAGATGGCGATCGACAGCACCTTGGTCTCGCCCGGCAGGTTGCCGCCGATCATCAATACGACGCCGAACTCGCCGACCGTATGCGCAAAGCCGAGCACCGCGCCGCTGAGGAATCCGGGCCTTGCCAGCGGCAGCGCGACGGTCAGGAAACGATCCAGCGGCGAGGCGCGCAGCGTCGCGGCGACCTCCATCGGGCCGTCGCCGATCGCTTCGAAGGCGTTGCGGATCGGCTGCACGACGAAGGGCAGGGAGTAGATCACCGAGCCCACCACCAGCCCCTCGAAGGTGAAGGGCAGGACGATGCCGAAGGTCTGTTTCAGGAATCCGCCCAGCGCACTCTGCGGCGACATCACCAGCAGCAGGTAGAAGCCGAGTACGGTGGGCGGCAGCACCAGCGGTAGTGCCACCAGGGTGTTGATGATCTCCTTCCACCAGGTACGGTTGCGCGCCAGCCACCAGGCCAGCGGCGTGCCGATCAGCAGCAGAATCAGCGTGGTCAGCCCGGCCAGTTTCAGTGTCAGCAGTATCGCTTCGGTCATGCTCTCGACTCCCGGCGCCGGTTATTCCAGTCCATATCCGTAACGCTCGATGATGGCGCGGGCGGCGTCGCCCCGCAGATACTCGATCAGTGCCCGGGCCGCTTGGTTGTCGGCGCTTCGACTCAGCAGCACCGCCTGCTGGCGGATCGGGCTGTAGAGATCGATCGGGACGATCCAGCTGGAGCCGTTGCTGTCCAGTGCGATCTGGGCGCGCGCTACCAGCGCTGCCGGTACCGCGCCGGTGTAGGCCATCTGGTAGGTCTGGGCGATGCTGTCGCCGCGCACGGTGGTCGGTTCGTAGTCGGACCAGAGCCCGAGGTTGGTCAGCGCTTCGACGGCCGCGGCGCCGTAGGGTGCGGTTTTCGGGTTGGCGATCGCCAGGCGCTCCAGTCGTTTCTGTTTCAGGACGGCGCCTGCGTTGTCGATCAGCGACGCGTCGGCGCTCCACAGCGCCAGTTGCCCCGCGGCATAGGTGAACAGCGAGTCGGCCACCGCCTCGCCGGAGTCGACCAGCTTCTGCGGCCGGGCGGCATCGGCGGCGAGAAAAACATCGAACGGCGCGCCGTTGACGATCTGGGTGTAGAGCTTGCCGGTGGAGGCGAAGCTGAGCGTCACGCTATGGCCCGTGTCCCGCTCGAATGCGGTAGCGATCTCTTTCGCCGCGGCGGTGAAGTTGGCGGCCACGGCGGCCTTGACCTCTGCCGCATGGGCCGGAGTGACGAGGCTTAGCAGGGCGAGGGTGGCGACTGTGGTGATTCGATGGTTCAGTGGCTTCATAACGTTATTCTTCGATCCTGTCGTTCTGGGGCCCGGAGTTATGCGCGAGGCCGGAAGGGGTATCTATTTCCGGGACACGCTGTGAATACATCCTTGTACGCTCGGCGTCGGCATCCATGCCGACGACGGTCCCGGAAATAGATACCCCTCCCGGCCCTGGATAGTTCAGCGCACGATTCCAGTTCGACTGCAAGGTTGCTAAGCATTTCATGCCGCCGTCGCCAACATGATCTCCTCCGGCTGTATCAACACCTGCAACTCGGCATCTTGATAGATCCATGCTTCTTCGCTCGGATCGAACGGGCGCGCCACCGTCAGCATCACCCCTTCGCCCAGGCTCAGCTCGATTTCGCGGCCGTTGGCGCTGCTCTCGCACCGGGCGATCCGTGCCGGCAGGCAGTTGATGTCGCCGCCGGGGGCGGGCGCTTCGGGTGGCAGCAGGTCGAGCGCGCTGGCCTTGATGATCGCGAATACGCCGCCGCCCCGGCTAAGCCCCAACCGGTCGATACTGCTGCGCGTGATATGGCTGTGCAGCGCCACCCCGGCGATGCTGAGATCGACCCGGGCGATCACGCCGCTGCTGCTGATGGCGTTGATCTTGGCCGCCAGTTGATTGCGGGCGCTGAATCTCAGCGCCGGAGCTTGCTCCGCCAAGTGGTGGCGGCTACGGCTGCGTTGAATCCTCAGCAGCGAGAGCAGTTCCTCGCCCTTGGTGCTGAGGCGGGATCCGCCACCGCTTGCGCCGCCGCTGCTGGTCTCGACCAGCGTGTCGCCGCTGAGTCGATTCATCTCGCGCAGGTGGTTCCACGCCGTCTTGTAGCTGACGCCGATCAGTTCCGCCGCCGCAGTCAGCGATCCGGTGGTGGCAATCGCTTCGAGCAGACGCAGGCGTTTGTCCAGCCGGTTGCGTCGGTCGAGTTCCGACGCGAGTGTCTCGAGGCGTTGATGCTGTTCCGGCATTGCTTTGAACCGTTATGTAAAAAATGACTGTTGTCCTCTGGAAGCGTAATCCGCGCCAGTGGATTAACTATATGAAAAAGTTTATGAAAATGTAATTGATAAATGTCGATAGCGTTATGTAAAAAATGGCGGATGGAGATCGGTTTTGGAAAATACTTAATAGGTAGTATGATACCTTAATAGTGCTTTAATTGCTCTTTATGGGTAGTATATTACCTCTTAAATAAGAGGTGTTGGTTTGGTTGTTCTTAGGTAGTATGCTACCTTTATCTAATCTATAAACATATTTGTAGGTAATATATTACCTCTATGGGCAAGATCTCGATCGCCATGTCCGACATGGCAGTGTGTGAAGAGCTGTTCCAGCGGCTCGAGCAGCGCCGAAAGGCTCGGAAGCTTACGCAGAAGCACTTTGCGGAAGAGTACTTGGGCGTGACGGTCAAGACCTACCGCACCCTGCGTGAGGGGCGCTGCACGATGACGGTGTTCCTGTCGGCGATACGCCAACTCGGACTGATCGACAATCTGAACCTGTTGCTCCCCGAGCAGGGCGTGCGCCCGACGGATGTGCTCAAGTCGGAAAAACGCCAATCCCGGGGGAGGTCGAGGGCATCCGCCGGGGCGAATGTAAGTCTTGGTATCAAAGCCGAATCGTCAAATGTAGGGCGGCTCCTCGCGCAACGTAAAAAGTTGAAAACCGAGCAGGACCTGGGGGGCGAGTGATGGTGGCATCCGTTTGCCAGGTACACTTTGACGGCGTTCCGGTCGGGACGCTGGCCTATACGGATGACACCCCTTATGCCCGCTTCGAATACGACCCGGCGTGGTTGGCGGGTGGCTTTTCGATCTCCCCGCTGCAGATGCCGCTGACCGCGGAGGTGTTTCATTTCCCCGCGATCCCCTTCGATACCTTCAAGGGCCTGCCTTCGGTGTTTTCGGACTCGCTGCCGGACGACTTCGGTAACGCGTTGATCGATGCCTGGCTGGCCCGTTCGGGGCAGGACAGGGCGAACTTCAGCGCGATCGATCGTCTGCTCTATACAGGCACCCGTGGCATGGGGGCGCTGGAGTACCAGAACGAGATCAACCCCTTCGACAACCCCAAGGGTGATCTGCAACTGGTCGAGTTGGTCGAGCTGGCCCAAAGGGTGCTTGATGATCGGGAGGAGGTCGAGATCCAGGCCGATGAAACCAACGCGATGCAGCAACTCCTGTTGGTCGGCACATCGGCCGGCGGTGCGCGGCCCAAGGCCGTTATAGCCGTGAACGAGGATCGAACCCGCATACTGTCGGGACAGGTGGCGGCCCCCAAGGGGTTCGAGCACTACCTGCTGAAGTTCGATGGCATCTCGGAGACGCACCGGGATCAGCAGACCTTCGGTGATCCCAAGGGTTACGGTCTGATGGAGTACGCCTATTACAGGATGGCCACCGATTGCGGCATCGATATGATGCACTCCGAACTGCTCAGGGAGAACGGCCGGGCGCATTTCATGACCCGGCGTTTCGATCGCGAGCAGAACCAGAAGTACCACACGCTGACGCTCTGCGGGATGGCGCATGCCGACTTCAAGAAACCGGCCCACTTCAGCTACGAGGAGCTGTTGACGGTGGCTCGGCAGCTCAACTTGACGACAAAGGAGCAGATCCAGATCTTCAAACGGATGGTCTTCAACGTCGTCGCCCGCAATCAGGACGATCACACCAAGAATACGGCCTTCTTCGTGGACGATGATTTTCAGTGGCGCCTGGCGCCCGCCTACGATATCGCCTTCTCCTACAAGCCCGGATCCTTCTGGGTCGAGCAACACCAGATGACGATCAACGGCAAGCGGGACGGTTTTGAACGGGGCGATCTGATCGCCGTGGCGGAACAGATCTCGGGACTCAGCGACCACAGGGCCAATCAGTATATAGACGAGGTCAAGGCCGTGGTGCAGGGCTGGTGCGACGTGGCCGATGAGGTCGGAGTTTTCGCCGCGTTGCGTGACCGGATCCATGACAGTCTACGCCTCTATATCTAAGCCTTTATATCTAAGAAATGGGCCAAGCATGTATTGTCTTGGCACCGATAGCGGGCGGCCTCGGCACAACCCTTATCCCCCGCCGGCTTTTCCGTTAGAATCGGCCTCTTAACGTTGAGCGAGTGGACCCGAACTCAGTGCTTTTCAACAAGCTTCCAGACGACATATTCCTGCCGCTCTCCGGTCAGAACCGCCGTATCTACGAGGTGGTGCTGCTGGAGCTGGCGGATCTGTTCTTCGACGAGGATCTGATCGATCCCTTCATCCCCAAGGACCTGGTGCGCTCCACCATCGAAAATGCGGTGGTGCGTTACGGCATCCGCCGCTGGGCCGCCGAGGCGGATGACGAGAGCGAGAGCGATCTGCCGCTGTCCAGCGCGGACTACACCAACCGGATCTACCGCCGTCTGGTGCAGACCGGCTGGCTGGAGGAGGAGCAGCGGATCTACCGCAGCTATGTGCTGATGTCGCCGGCGAACAGCTTCCTGCTGCGCTCGCTGGCGTCGATCTCCAAGCTGGAGAAGCGCAGCTACGGCGGTGCGGTGCTGAACGTGCTCAGTTCGCTGGAGTCCGCCGTCGCGGATCCGGTCGGGCGCGGTATCGCACTGGAGGAGGCGGCGCAGACCGCGGCCGACTTCAGCGCCCACCTGACCGACATGCTGCTCGGCCTGCGTGAGCTGAAGATCAGCCTGGCGGAGAGTTCGACGCCGCAGGAGATCGTGCGCAGCTTCTTCGACCGCTTTGTCGAACATATCCTGGTCTCCGACTACAAGACGCTGAAGACCAAGAACAACCCCTTCCGCTTCCGTCGCCAGATCCTGTCGATGATGCGCGACCTGCAGTTCGATCCGCTGAAGCTGGATCAACTGGCCGAGCACTACCAGATGCAGTACGAACTGCCGGTGGAGGACGCCGAGGCGCTGGTGCAGCAGCATATCAACCGCGTGATCCGCATCTTCGAATCGGTGGATCAGCGTCTGGCCGCGATCGACGACTTCCGCTACCAACTCGAGAAGCGCGTCGCCGACACCGTGCGCTACATGGACAAGACCACGCCGGGCATGGCGGCGCGTCTGTCGCGGCTGATCGCCGAACTGGCGAAGAGGGACGACAACGAGATTCCGCTGCTGGACAGCCTCGATCAGGTCGGCTTTATCTCGCCGTCCAGCGTGCGCTCGCCGATCCGCCGCCGCGTCGAGACCAAGCCGCGCATCATCACCCAGGCCGAGATCGACCCGCGGGTGCTGGAGATGCGTCAGCTGTTCAAGGAGTGGAAGGAGCGGCGCGAGGTCAAGGTGGACAAGATCGAGGCCTATCTCGAGGAGCAGTTCGCCGGGCGCGAGCAGCTCAACGCCACCGAGTTCCGCATCGACAGCATCGAAGACTACATCTGCTTCAGCTACGTGCGCCACCTGAACTCGCTCGGCAAGAAGGCGCGCCGGACCGCCGCGCGCTACCGGATACAGTTTGAAGACCGCTACGTCAGCGTCGCCGATATGGTGGAGTGTCGTGGCTTCGTGATTCACAGGACTCAATAATGCTAGGTGATCTGCAAAAAGTCGTTTCCCGCAACGAACAGCATCAGGCGGAGGATTTTACCCGCGCCGCCAACCTGCTGCTGACCAGTCAGTTCCTCTACGCGGACCGCCCTGTGCACCGCGAGCACTACTTCCTGATCGCCGGCAACGTGGAGTATTTCCGCAACCTGTTCGAGGCGATCGGCTGGAGCCTGATCTATCAGCCGGAGGAGGCCTACCTCGGCATCCTGCCCCAGGGCGACGAGCGGGTGATGCGCCTGCGCCTGGACGAGTCGCTGCTGCTGCTCTGCCTACGCCAGACCTACGAGGCGAAGCTGGAGGCGTTCGAGGTCGAGGACGGCAAGGCGTTCAGCTCCTCCGACGACCTGCTGCGCCTGTACGACACCCTGACCGGCAAGGAGATCCCCAACGAGACCCGTCTCAAGGAGATCCTGTCGCTGTTCAGCCGCCACGGCATCATCGAGCGCGGCAAGTCGGACGAGACCGACCCGAAGAACGTGCCGATCCGCATCAACCCCACCATCCGCCGCGTGGTGGTGGAGGACTACATCGGCCAGCTCGAAGCGCTGTGCGATATCGATAACCGGGAGCAGACCGACGAGTATGTCGAGGACGAGGCCGAGCCGACCCGCCGCGCCGAAGACAAGCCGGCCGATCCCGAACAGGAGCCGCAGCCGGCGGAGGTCGAAACCCTAAGCGAACAGGAAACCACCGGGGAGCGCAGCGAATGAAACAGCTTAACCGCATGGTACTGGTCAACTGGTATGTGCTCGGCGCGATGGAGATCCCGATCAAGGGCAACGTCGCCATCGTCGGCCCCAACGGCTCGGGCAAGTCCTCGCTGCTCGATGCGATGCAGACCGTGCTGATGGGCGGCCACAAGCGCCACCTGAGCTTCAACGCCTCCGCCGGCGAGAAGAGCGAGCGTTCGCTGCGCACCTACTGCCTGGGTTTCCTCGATGACATGGGCAAGAAGGGCAACGCCCGCGAAGACTCGATCAGCTACCTGGCGATGAGCTTCTTTGACACCGAAACGGCGAAGGAGAGCTGCGTCGGCATCGCCATCAGCGCCTCCACCGCCAACGCCGACGAGGAGATCCTCGGCCGCTTCATCCTGCCCGACTTCTCGGTCACGCTGGACGATTTCACCGTCAAGCAGGGCAACGGCCGCATGCCCAGGCCCTGGAACGAGGTGCGCGACGGCCTGCTCAAGCAGTGCCCGGAGATGATCCTGGAGAAGCGCGCCGCACGCTTCGTCAAGGAGATGGTGACCCATCTCAGCCACGATCCGCAGATGCCCAACGACGACGACAAGTTCGTCAAGAACTTCAAGAACGCGCTCAAGTTCGTGCCGATCGACAGCCCGACCCGCTTCGTGCGCGAGTTCGTGCTCGACGAGAACATCGTCCACGTCGGCGCCTTCCGCAAGTCGCTCGACGAGTACCGGGCGATGGAGCAGAAGACCCAGGAGGTGGCCAACCGCATCACCGAGCTGGAGAAGGTGCAGGAGATGTGTCGCGGCATCAGTCGCAACCTGCGCAACTCCGTCGAGTACGAGTGGGTGGTGCACGAGTCCCGCTTCGAGCAGGCCGACCTGAAGAAGGAGGAGGCCGCCGAGCGTCTGGAGAGCAACCAGGAGCAGGAGGCGAAGCTGCAGGTCGAACTGGCCGAGACCAGCGAAGCGCTGAACAAGGCGATCCAGGATCTGGCCAACGCCCGCGCCGAACTCAACACCTCCGACTCCGCGCACCAGATCAACGCGCTGGAGTCCTCCATCCGTGCCCATCAGCATGAACTGAACGTGGTCAAGGAGCGGATCCAGTCGGTCTACGGCCTGCTGCGCACCACCGTCGGTTTCTCCGATCACGCCGATATGCTGCCGGAGGCGTTCCGTCCGGTGGTGGCGCAGTCGGTGGAGCTGTGGCGCTCCGGCGAGAACGTGCTGGCGGAAGCCTGGCCGATCTCTCCGGTCGAGGTGGACAACACCCTGGAGCAGTTGCGCGGCAATATCGACTCGGTGCGCAAGGCGGTATCGCGCCGCTACGAGGAGTCGGTGATCCGCATCAACGAGCTGCGCAGCACCATCCAGAACCAGAAGAGCGCGGTGGAACAGTTGCAGCAGGGGCGGGCGCCGATCCGCCACAACACCCGCGAACTGATGGAACTGCTCGAGGGCTACGGCATCAAGTCGACGCCGATCTGCGAACTGGTCGACATCAACGACGACAAGTGGCGTATCGCCATCGAGTCCTTCCTCGGTGCTCGCCGCGAGGCGCTGGTGGTATCGCCGGACCGGGTCAAGGAGGCGATCACCCTGTACCGCCGCAAGGGCCGCCACCTGAAGGGCTGCCGGATCATCAACACCACCAAGAGCGGCGAGTGGCTCAACCGTACCAAGCCGAACTCGCTGGCCCAGTTCATCGACACCGACAACGACGACGCCCGCGCCTATATGAACCGTGCCCTGGGCGGCGTGATGGCGGTGGAGACCGAGAACGAGCTGCTGCGCCACGAGCGCGCACTGACCTACGACTGCATGCTGCAGTCCGAAGGCTCCACTACCGCGATCAACGAGCTGAGCCCGATCATGGGGATCCGCCGTCGCGGCGACCAACTGCAGGTGCAGGGGCGTCAGGTGGATGAACTGATCAAGGAGTTCACCACCCTCGGCAAGAAGCACGAGACGCTGGAGAAGCTGCGCGACTCGCTGATCAGCCTGGCCAACGGCCTGATGGGCATCAACGAGCGGGTCTACGACCTGTGTACCCAGCGCGAGCAGATCAGCGGCGAGATCAAGGGCTTCGAGCAGGCGATCACCGACCTGCGCAACCACGACGACTCCGGCATCCAGTCGCGCATCGCCGAACTGGCCGAACAGCAGAAGGCGGTGGACGCGAAGCAGAAATCGCTGATGGACAAGCTGCAGAAGGTGCGCACCGGCATCATCAAGGACAACGCCTCGCTGGAGGTGCTGGATCAGGATCTGGTCGAGCACGCCCAGGCGCGTACCAAGTGTGAAGAGAACGTCAACTTCGACGCCCAGTCCGCGCAGGAGAAGCGCGACTATCTGGACGAAGCCTGCGACGGCGAACTGGAGCGCATCATCTTCGAAGCGGCGAAGAAGGCGCAGGGCGAACTGCAGCTGCACGAGAAGAAAAAGAACGGCGTGCGCGACGCCGTGGCGCAGTACAAGGCGCGCTACCACGGCGGCGGCATGAGCCACCAGGAGCTGGACAAGATCGGTCCCGACTCCACCCACGATGACCTGGAGAAGTTCGTCGACAGCACCGTCGAGTCGCTGCGCGAATCGGAGCTGGCGCAGTACGCGAAGAAGGCCGAGCGCGCCCGTCTGGAGGCGGAGACCGCGTTCCGCTCCGACTTCGTCGCCCACCTGAACGACCAGATCAACAAGATCCGCGACCTGATCCGCGAGCTGAACTCCCACCTGAAGAACCGTCCGTTCCACAAGGAGATGTACAGCTTCGAGATGAGCCCCAACCCGGAGCTGAAGGATATCCTCGAACTGGTCGAGGCCTACACGCGGATGGATCAGGCCAACGTCGGCTCGCTGTTCGATATGCAGCACACCGGCGATACCACCCACCGCGATGCGCTGGCCAAGATCCATGACGTACTCAAGGATGAAGGCGAAAGTAGCCTGTTGCAGGACTACCGCAACTTCTACAATTTCGAGCTGGTGGTGAAGGACCTGCAGGGCAACCGCAAGACCACGCTGACCCAGCGTATCAAGACCGGTTCCGGCGGCGAGCACCAGGTGCCGTTCTACGTTGCGATGGCGGCGGCACTCGGTGCTACCTACCGCCTGAAGGAGGGCAGCGACGGCAAGGCGGTGGGCGGCTTCAGCCTGTCGGTATTCGACGAGGCGTTCAACAAGCTCGACTCGGAGAACACCGTCACCTCGCTCGGCTTCATGTCCGACCTGGGGCTGCAGACGATCATCGCCGCGCCGGACGAGAAGTACTCGCTGCTGTCATCCTGCATGGATACGATCATCAACGTCTGCCGTGACGGCCGCGTGGTCGATATCGATGTCGAGTTCCCCACCGAGCGGGGCAAGGAGCTGCTGGCGTCGGATCACCCGTACAAGCTGATGCCGCGTGAAGAGTTCGAAAGCGAGGACGAGGATCAGGCCGAACTGGTCTGACCCGCGGCAGTCGGTACAGGACAAGAGAGCACGATAAGGGAGCCTGAAGGCTCCCTTGTCTATAGGGCGCGGTTTTCCAGCAGTCGAGGCCGGGGCGGCGTCGGGTCCGGCACGAAACTGACGATCGGCTTGCCCGCACGGCGCAGCAGCAGGCGTTCGCCGCGGTGCGCCACCTGCCAGTCATCGCAATTCTGCTGCAGCTCCAGCAGCAGTGCGCGGGGGCTGATCCGTTCGTTGCTCTCGGCCTGCCAGTCGCGCCACTGCTCGTTGGCGAGCAGGCGGCACAGGGCATCGCCGGACCACTGCTCGGGCAGGGTCTTGAGCGGTTGCAGCAGTCCCGACGCGCTGGGCGGCAGCAGACTGCGCTCGCTGGCGAAACGCTTGCGCACGCTGACATCGCCGTGCAGGCCGAGCAGCGAGTTGTCGCGCACATTGCCGCCGAAATCGAGCTGGGCCAGCCCCTCGATGATGGTGCTCAGCGACCAGTTGCAGCCGCGGATCAGATCCCAGGCGGGCTGCATCGAGTTGCGCGAGCCCAGGGTGTAGCGCTCGGGGTCGCGCTGACTGTTGTTGGATAAGGGGTTGGATAAGGGGTTGGATCGGCCCTGATCGTTCAGAGGGTGAAACAGGGTCAACTGCAGAAAGTGGGTCTGGAAGTCGACCAGGCACTCCGGCTGTTCGACCAGACAATAGGGCTGCTCGCGGCGCAGAAAACTGAGCCACTGATCGCGGTTTTCCAACTCGGGCAGTACACGAATAATCATCGGCCATATTCTATAGAACGAGTCGCATAATGACGATCAAGTTACTGAACCGCTCAGCCATTCTGATCCGCCCCAAGCAGCCGCTGGCCGACTGGGCCGCGAAAGTCGCGCCGGAGGAGGAGACCGATCTGGCGACCCTGCGCCTGGAGGGCACCGTCTACCTGATCGACGAGGTGGAGGAGGAGAGCGACTTTCTCCAGGCCCTGGGCAGCGGCTGGCGGGCGATCTTCGAGAACGAGCTGTCGGCCTGGGACGAGTTCGGCGACGACTGGCCCACGGGGCTGAGCCGGATGATGTTCGAGCAGTGGTTCGAGGCCGAGCCGCAGATCCTCGCCTTCGATCTGTCGACGCAGCCGCTGCTGCGCGCGGAACCGGCATAACTGGATGGAATAGCAGACCTATGAAGGACGTGATCCGGCACCTGGAGATACACCCGCTGCGCGATATGCTCTACGACGAGCTGCACTCGCGCCCGTTTCAGGTGATCCCGAGCCCCGCCCGCATCACCCATATCGCGCTGCAGGTGAACGAGCAGCAGAAACTGGAGCAGTTTCTTCATCTGCAGAAGCTGCATGAACTGCTCGGCTACGCGATCCCGGAGACCGAAACGCACTGCTACGAGCAGACCTTCGGTAACCTGCGCATCCGCTGGGAAAAACACCTGGAGTTCACCAGCTACACCTTTATCAACCTTTCACCTATCAACCCTGCACCGGCGACCCCCTCCGATCCGTTCGCCGAGCAGGGGATCAGCGTGCTGCCTGCCGGCTGGCTGAATCAGTTGCCGGGCACGGTGATCGCCGCCTTCCATATCGCCATCGAGGATGCGCGCGACAGCCGGGAGCCGGAGCCCAACGAGGTCAAGCCCTGGTTCGAGCAGATGCGCCTGATCGGCTCCAGCCCGCAGAACGGCGACGCCCGGGTCTGGACCAGCTTCAAGCTGCACTCGGGCGGCTTCGGCCGTTTCCTGGTCTACAACAAGCGGATGAGCGACTCCCAGCTCGGCCGTCTGGTGCAGCGCCTGGTCGAGATCGAGACCTACCGCCTGATGACACTGCTGGCGCTGCCGGAGGCGCGGCGTACGGCGCCTATACTGGGCGATATGGATAGCCAGCTGGCCCGGGTGACCGAGTCACTGGCGGAGAACGGCGATGCCGACGAGGACGCTCTGCTGTCGGAACTGACCGAGATGGCGGCACGGATCGAGGCGTTCCGCGCCCAGACCACCTTTCGTTTCTCCGCCACCCGAGCCTATGCCGACCTGATCCGCAGCCGCCTCGACGAGTTGCGCGAGGACGAGGTGTCGGGCCATCTGACCATCAACGAGTTCCTCGGCCGTCGTCTGCTGCCGGCGGTGGGCACCTGCAACACCGTCGGCGAGCGGCTGGAGGACCTGTCGCGCCGGGTCGACCGCGCCTCCGATATGATGCGCACACGGGTCGAGATGGCGATCCAGCACCAGAACCGCGAACTGCTCGGTTCCATGGATCGGCGCTCCAAGATCCAACTGATGATGCAGCACACGGTGGAGGGGCTGTCGGTGGCGGCGATCAGCTACTACCTGGTCGGCTTGGTGAAATATCTGCTCGAAGCGCTGTACGGCGCCGGCGTCGCCTTCGACAAGGCGGTGGCAACGGGTATGATGGTACCTGTCGTGCTGCTGGCCGTCTGGCTGGCCACGCGCCGAATTCATCACCGCTTCCATGCCCTTGCCGCGACCGAGCTGTCCGAAGGCGAGCGGCCGGAAGCCAAAGCCGGGAAGAAACGCGATGAGCGTCGAAAACGAGATTGAACAGCGCCTGAGAGCGGGCCTGGAACTGGTCGAGTTCCGCCTCGAGAACGAGAGCCATATGCACTCGGGCAACCGTACCGACACCCACTTCAAGCTGGTCGCGGTCAGCCCCGCGTTCGAGGGCAAGCGACTGGTGCAGCGCCATCAACTGATCTACGGTTTGTTGACCGATCTGATGCAGAACCCGATCCACGCCCTGGCGATGCATCTGCATACGCCCGAGGAGTGGCAGGCGCAGCAGGGGTTTGTGCCGGCGTCGCCGAACTGTATGGGCGGCTCCAAGTCCGACAAAAAATAATTCAGGAAGAAGCAACGTGTCCGACCATGAGTTCCGCCCGGTAAAAGCCTCGCAAACCATCCTCAAGGAACTGATGGTTCCGCACTACGCCAACTTCGGCGGCAAGGTCCACGGCGGCGTGATCCTGTCGCTGATGGACAAGATCGCCTACACCTGCGCCGCCTCCCACGCCCGCGGCTACTGCGTCACCGCGTCGATCGACTCGGTCGATTTCCTCAACCCGGTGGAGGTGGGCGAGCTGCTGACGCTGTACGCCTCGGTCAACTACGTCGGCCGCTCGTCGATGGAGGTGGGGATCAAGGTGGTGTCGGAGGATTTCCACAACGGCATCGTCAAGCCGACCAACACCTCCTACTTCACCATGGTCGCGGTGGACGAAGAGACCCGCAAACCGATGCCGATCCCCGGCCTGGTGCTGGAGGATGACGTGGAGGTCAAACGCTTCCTGGAGGGGATGATGCGGCGCAAGTTCAAGCAGCACTACCGCGACGAGATGCGCCAGGCAAAGCAGGCCCTCGATATCCGCCAAGAGCTGCATCTACTCGAAGGGCAGAACTGCCGGTTGGCCTGATGGGGGCGGGTGGCAGGAAGGGGTGTCGAGTCGTCCTTAGCTCCAGATCCGGCGCAGGCTCTCAAACCAGTCCGACAACAGGGCAAACTCCGGCAGCCAGGCAAACGCCGGTCGCCAGCCATCCGCATCGGGGCTCCTCCAGAGCACCGAACAGCTGAAACACCAACCGGATCGCGATGGAATCGGTGAAGAGCCATCTATGTGCTGTATATTCGTGTGTATCCAACCTATGTGCACGTTTTGTCGCTTGCGCGTGCTCATTTGCCACTGGCCATCTGAATGAAATTGGTACAAGATCAAGACATTACCGAAAGGCCGCAGCGGGATACTGCGCACGGGAAAGCAGAAAAACACGCATGCTCGTTTTCAGCGGAGGAGGACAACCATGATTTCTCGATTATCCTTTTTTCATCAGCCACTTAGGTGGGCTTCTCCTGCTTCGTGCCCGGCGTGTAAACGCGCATGCACAGAATTAAAATGCTAGGTGATAAGGAGTAGCAATTGAAATCCGCTGATTTCGAAGAGTCTGAATATCGAGGCCCCTTATATAACCAATTGGAGTGGGGAAATCACTTAGTCTGGGAGCCTGGTCAAGTATTTGAAAAACACATTGGAATAGACAGAGCAGCGTTTTGCACCAATGATTACCTCTGGGAGCTCCATGGGTACGATACGCCTATAAATGGTATTTTAATGCATAGGCATCGCTGGGGCTTTATTTGGTCAGAGCGTAAGAAAAAGAAGGAGCTACCAAACTTCGCACTAAATCTTTTTATACAAGCAAAAAGACCTTATGTTCTATCAAGTGGTAACAAAAATCTGAAAAAGAATGGAATCAGAGGTGGTTGCTGGAAGTTTGAGATAACGGTTCACCAACAAGTGGCCTTAGAAAAGCTGGAAAAAAAACTTAAAGGGAAGGCGTTAGTTTGCTATGCATCTCCAGCATTTCACAAACAAAGTGATCTGTATAAGCACACCACTTCAAAGTCAATTGTTGAAAACTCTACATTTCCCTCTATATCTGCGCTGAATAGTCATACGGCTTGGTACTATGACCTACCCGGAGCTTCTGGTTGCGCCAATCCAGTATACGAACGAATCGATGGCGAGGATCTTGATAGTAAATTAGTTACCCTTGTTGAGAGGTCTGGTTTTAATGAAAATATAAATCGCGACCATAGAGAATCTCTACATGATTTGGCAAATGCGATCTACGAAATTGTAACTGTGAATGAAGCATCCTTCGAAAGTGCAAGGTTTTCTGAAGCCATTATTGAAATTTCACGTTTCATTGAGGACTGGGATCTTGATGAAGACGCCTCTTATGTCAAAGATTACCTGATAATTAGAGAATTCTGCTTCTTATATAAATTGCAATGGTTTGTTGTGGGCGCACCTAACAAAGCATTGCAGCGGACAAGCCGCTGAATGCGGCGTTGTTAGGTTCCAGTTGGTGCCGTACATACCCAAGATATTCGGTCAGAAGGATTTAAGAATTGAAAACCTGCATTTACTGCAAGACGGATAAAGACGAAGACCAATTTACATTAGAGCATGTAATTTCACAGTTTTTGGGTGGCGCACAAGCTCCGGATTATTTAAAGACAAGAAATGTATGCGGAACGTGTAATAGTAATTTAGGACTTTTCGTTGACGCCTCCTTTGAAAAGGATTTTTTAGTTTTTAATGAATTAAACGAGGCTGCTTACTCCTTTTTTAACCCAGACTCACCAACATCACTTCCATTGAGAAATATGGGGATATCTGACCTAGCCCCTCCAGAAATTAAAGAGGATGAAATTTGCGAGTGCTGGCTTGGCCCACTAGGTGAGCAAATTTACTGGATTCGCCCTTCAGATGAAAGAATGTACTGGTACTCTGGAGGTAATCCTAGGACAGCGAAAAAAGTAAAAACTAGAGCGTATTTTATATGGTCGGCACGTTCCAAAAAGAATCCTATAATTACTTGGTTATCATTCGAAGATGCTTTTAAAGGCCGAAAGGTTAGAAAAGTATCATGCACACAAGTCGAAGGGGCCGATTTGGCTGATATCGGATTCTCTGAATCGGATGAATTGGATTTAAGACGAATCGAATATTTTAACAATAAATGCAGTAACGGACAGAAACGTAAGAATAGATTATCTATGTATACGCGCTATGATATTCGTTTCATGGCTAAATTGGCGATTGGTATTGGTCATGTCCTATTTGGAGAGAAGTTTGATAACTCAAACTATACGAAAGAGCTTCATAAAGCTTTATGGTTTAAAGAAGGAAACGAAGAACCATCTATAGTTGGGCAAAGTAATTTAGGGCAGCATAATGATTTTCTAAAAAAGGAGTGCGGCGCATCAAATGGAGTGACTCTAACTATTTTGCCTGCTTCTAAATACGTCACACTTAACTTGAATATTTCGAGGAAAATGAACTGGACTATAGGAATTGCTGAGATTGAAGATGTTAAGGATTTTCTAAAAGACGATTTGGAACATGGCCTGTGTGTTGTTCTCTTTAAATCTCTTGGAAAAGGTTTAAGCCTACAACTTCCCGATCTTATTGCTCACAATTCTGGAAATATCATTAATCCAGAACTGGCTGAGGTCGAGAAACTTTCAGGAAAAAGCGGAGGTTACTTTGAAAACCTGTAAAGAACCTAACAAGTGCATAGGAACGGGGATATTGACGTTGAAATCTCTAACCCGGCAGCCTCGTTAATCGGAAAATGAATGGTATGGATAAAATATTCAGTAATCTACATGATCCAAGTTGGTGGTTCTCTGCATTTTTTGTGGCGATTTTGGCCAGCGTGATTGCAGGTTTTCTAAAAGAAAATGTCTCTCAGTGGCTGGGTGGATTGAGTGACGGCTTGCGGAAATGGAGAGAGAGAAGGAATGAAAAGAGAGATGAAGTAATTGATGCACTAATATCCAATGAGGTCTATCGACAATTTGTGATTTTCAGATTTTTATTATCTGTATTGGGGTTTGTGTTGCTAGTGATTTTATATTTTTCAGGTCCGCTCTTCATTACGACGAACTCTGAAATGCAAGAACCAAGTATCATGTTTCCATTAGGTTTTTTTGTCTTGAATATTTTTCAACCCTTGGTTGGGTTACTCACTATATTTGCCGGATTCAAGGTTTCATCGCGTACTGCATTAATAAGTGATGCCTTCAAGTTGTTTCGCGAAAAGCATGATCTGCCAAAAGTGCCCTAACAAAACTATTAAATTTACCTCAATAAGCTTCGCTCATTTCGGTAATTTATAATGGCGTTAGGCCAACTCAGCTCATCCGCTGCTTAAGGAGACGTATTTGGATTGGAAAGATTATCAAGAAGAAGCTGCCGAATTCTTCCGTTCTCTCGGTTTAGAAGCCGAGACTGACGTTACGATCCAAGGAGCAAGAACAAAGCACGATATTGATGTATTGGTAAAATCACATCATGCAGGTTTTGATATAACCTGGCTTGTTGAGTGTAAACACTGGAAGTCAAAAGTTTCCAAACTCCATGTACTTGGACTTCGCGAAATAGTTAATGATACCGGCGCGGATCGTGGAATCCTCTTAGCAGAAAATGGATTTCAAAGTGGTGCTATAGAGGCAGCGGCACTGACAAATGTTCACGTGACTTCTTTAGCTGAAGCTGCAAGTACAGCAAGCCATGAAATAAACTCCATGAGATTAAGAGAGTTATACGACCGACTTCTATGGTGTAAGGAAGAGTATTGGGAAATCCCAAAAATAAAGAGGATCGAGTGCGGTTTGCGTACAGATGTCGGAGGAGGCATAGGGTATTCTGGTGACTGGGCTATTAAGGCAGGCGAAGGCTTGATAACTAAAGGTCTACGTGGAAATTATCCAATTATAACGGATGAAATTCACGTAATGATTTCTCAGTCAATAATAGAACAAAAGCTTCCAAGTACTATTGGGAATATTCAAGAACTATTGGTTTCAGTAGAACCATTGGTAAGCGACTTAGAATATAAAATAAATGAATACAAAGCAAAGGCCTAAAAAGTTAATATATCCAGCCGCTACAGTTTCGTCTGAATAAAGGTATTATTCAATATTAAGGAGGTGGCTAATGATTCCGAAATCAGCAATTATGAGAGTTGCCAGACCAACTGATCGCTTAGCCGAGATTACGGAGATGTACTCTTCAGGTCTTGGATTTCGGGTTCTCGCAAGCTTTAGGAATCATGACGGATTCGATGGAGCCATTCTTGGTCATCCGAGCCATGCATATCATCTTGAGTTTACCCATCACTCAGGTAGCGAAGTTGGGAGAGCGCCTACAAAGGATAATTTGCTGGTTTTTTATGTTCCAGATAAAACTGAATGGGCTGCAAGTTGCGACGCAATGGAAAAGTCTGGGTTCCTTAGGGTCACATCATATAATAGCTATTGGGATTCAGTTGGTAGAACTTATGAGGATGCTGATGGGTATCGTGTTGTTTTACAAAATGCTGAATGGTCCGAGTAGATGCATAGTCAATGTGTGATGTTCGCGGTAAACAGCCCCAACCCCCAAAAATGTGTCGGCATACGGGCACCGTCTATGCTTGGATAGCGCGATGCTGCGTTCTCCAGGTGGACGGAAGGGCGCGACATCAATTCTGACAGCGGGGGGCGTTCGTTCCGCTTCACAAAGGTATACACATCGGTGTACCCGCCACAGGATCCCGGATCACCTGGGCGCTGAGCGAGAAGGTCTGCTGCAGCAGGTCGGCGTCGAACACCTCGTCCGGGGTGCCTTGGGCCACCAATTGCCCCTCCCTTAATACCACCAGATGGTCGCAGTAGCGGCAGGCCTGGTTCAGGTCGTGCAGCACGACGACGATGGTCTTGCCGCTGCGGTTCAGCTGCTGCAGTAGTTGCAGCAGTTCGATCTGGTGGGACAGGTCGAGGTAGGTGGTGGGTTCGTCCAGCAGTACCAGTTCGGTGTCCTGGGCCAGGATCATGGCGATCCAAGCGCGCTGGCGCTGGCCGCCGGAGAGGTCGGACAGGGGGCGGTGCGCCAGGTCGTGGATGCCGGTCTCGCGCATCGCGTTGTCGACCTTCAGCCGATCCTCCGGTCTGAGGCGGCCCCAGTGCGACAGGTAGGGGGCGCGGCCGTATTCGACCAGTTGACGCACGCTGATCCCCTCCGGTTGGGTCGGTGTCTGCGGCAGCAGCGAGAGGCGGCGGGCGATGGCGCGGTCATCCAGTCGCTGCAGCGCCGTGCCCTGCAGCAGTACCTCGCCGGACAGGGGCTTGAGCACCCGTGCCAGGGTTTTCAGCAGGGTCGATTTGCCGCAGCCGTTGGGGCCGATCAGCGCGGTGATCCTGCCCTCGGTAACTGTCAAGGTAGTTGTCGCCTCGTCCGATTTCTAAGCAGCCATTTTGATCGCCGCCAAGTCGTCCTTACGCTCCGGATTCAGGGTGACGACAGCCACCGGTTCCC
>Ga0214472_10001630_pt1 | contig 24865 bp, 19 predicted proteins | sample RVTome_6_FD_207662 | JGI IMG/M metagenome (GOLD analysis project Ga0214472, IMG submission 207662) | Soil microbial communities from uranium-contaminated site in the Upper Colorado River Basin, Wyoming, United States - RVT140D175 | ecosystem: Environmental > Terrestrial > Soil > Contaminated >...
AACCTTACACGAGGAAACCTTACGTGAAAAACTTCATGCAGCGATGGATAATCTTGTAAAAGAAAAAGAAAAAATCATTACGCCTGAATTAATGAGGCGTATTGAAAAACAAATTATGCTTGATGTACTTGATAGACAATGGAAAGAACATCTCGTTAACATGGATCATCTTAGACAAGGAATACAATTAAGAAGCTTTGCAGGAAAAAATCCAAAACAGGAATACAAGCGTGAAGCTTTTGAGTTATTTGTACAAATGCTTGAAGGCCTGAAGCATGATGTTGTTGTTTTTCTTTCAAGAGTCAATATAAGAACTGAAGAAGATGTAGAAATAGCAGAAAAAAAAGAACATGAGCAAAATATGAATTTTAATCATGCCTCTGCACCAGATAGCTTGCATCCGGAAGCTTCAGTTCAAAAATCTACTGTTAAAAAGCCATTCGTTCATAATAAACCTAAAGTGGGGCGTAATGAGCCGTGTCCCTGTGGATCAGGTAAAAAATACAAGCAATGTCATGGAAGAGTGACATAAATATTAAAATCTATTAATTACGCAGGCTAAGTTAATGTCAGTTGGTTTAAACTTTCCCGAAACCTTAATCCCGATAAAAGGTATTCGTCTTTCCGCAATATCTGCAAATATCTATGCAAAAAAAAGAAATGATTTGATATTAATAGAACTTGCTGAAGGCAGTGGCGCCTCGGCTGTGTTTACAAAGAATCTGTTTTGTGCTGCTCCTGTAATAATTGCAAAGAAAAATCTGATTAAATCAGAACCTCGTTACTGTTTAATCAATGCAGGTAATGCAAATGCAGGTACCGGTGAGCAAGGAATTTTGGATGCGATTGATACTTGCCGGTTTTTGGCTGATTTGACTCATTGTCAGGAAGAGCAGGTAATTCCCTTTTCGACTGGTGTTATTGGTCAGGATTTGCCGGTTGAAAAAATAAAAGATGCATTGCCAGAACTAATTCAAAACCTGTCTGAAGATTATTGGCTTGACGCTGCAAAGGCGATAATGACGACAGATACCATTCCAAAAGCGGTATCAAGTCAAATAGATCTAAATGGTACAACGGTCAGTATTACCGGCATGGTAAAAGGTGCTGGCATGATAAAACCTGATATGGCAACAATGCTTGCGTTTATTGGAACCGATGCAAATATTAGTAAAAGTCTCCTCGATAAAATATTAAGTAAAGCTGTAAATAAAAGCTTTAATAGAATTACGATTGACGGAGATACATCGACAAATGATGCCTGCATAATTTTTTCCACGGGAAAAGCAGGTAACCACTTAATAGATAATAGTAATAGTGATGATTATATTGATTTTGAAAATGCGGTTATAAAGCTCTGTTGTGATCTTGCACAAGCTATAGTTAGAGATGGCGAAGGTGCGACAAAATTTATATCTATAGAAATTAGTGCGGGTAAAAATGAAAAAGAATGTCTAAGTGTCGGATATAAAATCGCTGAATCACCTTTAGTAAAAACAGCTTTTACAGCGTCTGATGCTAATTGGGGAAGAATAATCGCTGCGATTGGAAACTCAGGCATCCACGATTTAGATATCAATAAAATTGATGTTTACCTTGATGACGTCTGTATTGTTGAGAATGGTCGACGTTCAGAAACATATACTGAAGAGAAAGGAATAAGGGTAATGAGTCAGGATGAAATAAATCTGTCAGTTAATCTTCACAGAGGAGCTCATAACGAAAAATTATGGACAACAGATCTGTCTCATGAATATATTACTATTAACGCAGAATATCGTAGCTGAGTGAATACAAGAATACATGTCGCTGTTGGCATCATCTATAATTCAGATAAGGATAAAGTACTAATAACAAAAAGAACTGCTAAACAACACCTGGCAGGTTTATGGGAATTTCCTGGCGGTAAAGTAGAAAAAAACGAAGATGTTTTGTCCGCACTAAGTCGTGAATTGCATGAAGAATTAGGAATCGTTGTTAAAGATACAAAACAATTAACAACTGTTTCTTATGATTATCCTGATAAAAACGTTTTACTTGATGTATGGGAAGTATATGGATGGAGTGGTGTACCGGTAAGTAAGGAAAATCAGAAAATAGCATGGTCAGGAAAAGATGAATTAAAAAAATATAGTTTTCCTGAAGCCAATAAACATATTATTCAAACATTATCGCTAAGTCCTGTTTATGTGATAAGCCAGGACTCATATCAAAATTATTCTGAACTGGTTTCAGTAGCCGATGAATGTTTTTCAGCAGGTGTTGGACTGTTTCAATTAAGATTGAAGTTAAAAAATGAACCTGAATTTTCATTATTAATTAAAGAATTAAGTGAGTTAGCAAAACATCATGATACAAAATTAATTCTTAATGGAATTCCGGCAGATGTAAGTACATATGATATTGATGGAGTTCATTTGAAATCCAGGGAATTAATAAATTATAAGAGCAGACCAATAAGTGAAAATTATATTTTAGGCGCATCTTGTCATAATGAGGAAGAACTTGCTCAGGCAGAAAAATTGAATGTTAATTATGCATTTCTTTCTCCCGTCTCTAAAACCAATAGTCATCCTGGGCAAGAAGCAATGAGTTGGAATAATTTTTATGAAATAAGCAAGAAAGTAAAGTTTCCTGTATATGCACTTGGCGGTATGCAGCCATCTGACGTAAAAATAGCCAAATCATATAATGCTTTTGGTATAGCAATGATAGACGCAATCTGGAATTCGAGTGTGCCAGTAAGCGATATTCTTTCAAATTAGTATTTATACCCAAGATACCTGAAGATGCAGGTTTATGGCACATCTGTTTTCATCCAGAGCTTCGTTGCTCCTCCTTACAGGGAGCGGCCATGCGCGTCGTCGCGTCTCGCTCTGAATAAAAACAAACGCACTCTAAATCCCGCATCTTCAGGTATCTTGGGTATAATGTTTCTGAAATGGCTCAAGATCAATGTCGTTATCAGATATCGATGGTTCAGATACCGAATACGCCTCATTAATCCATTGGCCTAGATCGATTAATCTACAACGTTCAGAACAAAAAGGGCGATACGGGTTAGATGCACTGAGTTCAGCTTCTTTTTCGCATACGGGGCAGATAGAAACTTTATTCATAAAATACAACAATGAAGTTCAAAATCGACATCGTTTGCAGTTTGAGCAGGTCTGTTTTTTGTCGAGGTTTCTTCCATAAAACGTATGGTGAATCGATGTTTGCCACCACTGATTTCCGGGTAATATCGACTAGCAGAAGGTAATGCCACTCTTATTAGTTGGCAGGGAAGATTTGATTCAATAGGTTGTTGATAAAAACCGGATTCAGCTTTTTCATTAATTGGATTAGAGCTATTTCTAATCATATCTAATGCTAAATAAGTCGATTTTTTAATGGGGTCAATATCTTTCGACCAGTTGTCTAAATCCTGTTGTTTTTTAATAGTGGCTTGATTAAGCCAGTAGTGAAACCTGGGTAAATCAAAATTGCAAGTACCGCCAGAAATGTTGGTGCGTTGTTTAAAGCTGGTAACCAATTCATCTTCCTTTAATGCATTACCAGGTTGATATGAACTATTTCTCAGTTCTACGGATAACTCACAAATTTCACTTTTTATTTTTTTTAATCTTGTTTGATCGACAGCAGGATTAGTTTCAAGTGCAGTAAGCATTGAAGAATGACGCTCTAATTCTTTAATTAATTCAGTTTTAAAATCAGAACGACTTAAAAGTTCATTGATTTCCAGAAGAGATTCCAGAATATTTCTGTAATCCCACTTGCTAATAGTCTCGTGCAAACGAAATGCAATAAGATCGAATAAATGTTCCAAACGTAACAGATTTCTCATCCTTTCGTTTAGAGGTTGTTCGAATATTATTTTATTTTGCATAACTATTTATAGAAAAATACCTTTATAGTGAATTTATTATTCATTTTTTTAATTATTATATACCCAAGATACCTGGAAATGGAGGAATTAGAGTGCGTTTGTTTTTATTCAGAGCAAGGCGCGTCGACGCGCATGGCCGCTCCCTGTAAGGAGGAGCTACGCGGCTCTGGATGAAAATAGACGTGCTATAAACCTGTATTTTCAGGTATCTTGGGTATATAGCTACTTAGTTTTAAATACTTCTCGTGGAGCGCAAGCACAGCTTCATTAAGTTCTTCAATTGTAAGGTCATTATTAATAACGTCATCAGCATATTTTAAGCGTTGTTCATTACTGGCCTGACTTTTTATAATTTTTTCGATATCCTCGGCGGAGGTCTTATCTCTGTGACTGGCTCTTTCAACTTGTTTGTTTTCGGATACCTCAACAACTAAAATCCTGTCAAAACAATCCATTGCTTTTGTCTCTATCAGTAGAGGAATAACAATTAAGCAATAAGGATAATCTACTTTAGAAACCTGTTTTTCTATTTCTTGATAAATCGCCGGGTGCAAAATTTCTTCAAGTTTCTTTTTTGCTGTTTCATCATTAAAAATGATATTTCGTAATTTATCTCGATCAAGAGTACCTTTGTTTGTTACAAGCTGTGAACCAAATTCATAAATAATAGCCTTAAAGCAAGTCTCTTCAGGTTTAACAATATCTCTTGATATTACATCTGAATCAATAATTGGTACGCCGAGTTCCTGAAATTTAGATGCAACTGTTGATTTTCCAGAACCTATACCGCCAGTTAATACTATTCGTAGAACTGCCGACATTTAAATTACGGCATTTAAATAAGCTGACATAATGTAGGATCCCCATAACATGCTAATCCAGGCTGCTATTGCCAGATAAGGGCCAAAAGGTATTGCTGAAGTTCTGTTGTGAGATTTAAAAATCATTAAGGAAATACCAACGGTAGCGCCAACCACAGATGATAATATAATTATTAGAGGGAGTGATTGCCAGCCAAACCAGGCGCCTAACATGGCTAATAATTTAAAATCACCATGACCCATGCCTTCTTTTCCGGTAATTAATTTAAATGTGATATAGACGATCCAGAGTATACCGTAACCAAATATAGCGCCCAGGATACTGGATTCAATATCGGTAAAAACATTAAATAAGTTAATAATAATTCCTAGCCAGAGGAACGGAAGTGTAATGTCATCAGGAAGCAATTGGTGATCAAAGTCGATCATGCTTAAAGTAATCAATGCCCAGGTCAGGCAAATTGCAAAAAAAGTTTGTAATGAAACACCAAAATAAAAAGCAACAATAGTGACAGCAATTGCGCTTACAAATTCAACTAGAGGATAACGAATAGAAATTTTATTTTGACAGTTACTGCATTTTCCTTTCAAAAATAAATAGCTGATAACTGGTATGTTCTCAATAGCCTTTATTTGATGATTACAAGCCGGGCATCGCGAGCGAGGAGTAATCAGATTAAAATTTACTTTTTCTTTTTTATACTGAGGATCATCTATATCAAGTAATTCGCAACATTGCTGATTCCAGTCATTCTCCATCATTTTAGGTAAACGAAAGATAACGACATTAAGAAAACTGCCGACAAGTAGCCCTACGATAAAAATAGTGCCTAGATAAAAAGCAGGGTAGAGTTGAAATAATTCAATAAGATTTGACACGATTGTTTCCAAATCGTTGTTAACAGACTAAATACTAATATTAGTAAAAAGAATAAATTTTCAGCGAACGTTTTGCTGTTAAACCACAGAACCCATTTTGAATATTGGCAGGTACATACCGATAACGATGCCACCAATAACGACACCTAAGAACGCCATAATAGCCGGTTCCAGTAAACTTGTCATAGCATCAACAGCATCATCGACTTCTTGTTCATACCAGTCAGCTACTTTACCAAGCATAGTATCAATCGCGCCTGATTCTTCACCGATAGCGACCATTTGTACAACCATATTTGGAAATAAGCCGGTATCTCTCATAGATGCTTGCAGTTGTGTACCGGTTGAAATCTCGTCCTTCATCTTCATAGTAGCGTCATAGAAAACGATGTTACCACAGGCACCTGCAACAGAAGTCATTGCTTCAACCAACGGCGTACCTGCAGCAAACATGGTTTCCAATGTTCTGGCAAATCGGGCAATAGCCGCTTTTTCCATTACCTCACCAAGTACGGGCAATTTTAACATTGTCCGATCCAGAAATTGTTGAACAGCAATGGATCTCTTCTTCAATTCAAGTGCTCCAAAAACAACTCCGCCAGAAATGCCGAAAATTGCCCACCAATAAGCAACGAAAAAATTCGAGCTATCGATTAAAAATTGGGTTAACGCAGGTAAGTCAGCACCAAAGTTCGAAAACAAGGAGGAGAACTGCGGTATAACAAAAATCATTAGAATAGAAACAACAATCGCCGCACAGACTATTACCGCAGCTGGATAAAATAAGGCTGCTTTAATTTTACTTTTCAACGCCTCTGTTTTTTCCATATAAGTAGCAAGCTTATGTAAGATTGCTTCAAGAATACCGGCATGTTCGCCTGCTTCAACCAGATTGCAATAAAGAGCATTGAATTGTAAAGGCCGTTTTTTTAGCGCTTCTGTCAGGTTATTACCTGCTTCAACATCAGCTTTAATACCAAGAATCATGTCCTGCATACCAGGGTTTTCATGTCCGCGCCCAACAATCTCAAAAGCCTGAACCAAGGGGACGCCAGAAGACATCATGGTAGCCAATTGTCGACTAAAGACGGTAATGTCTTTCGGAGTTATCTTGGCTTTACCACCACCACCCAATAAAGGTTTTGGTTTTTTCTTGCACTTAAGAGGGTTAATGCCCTGACGCCTAAGGACAGCTTTAACAAGAGCTTCACTTTGACCACTCATTTCACCTTTGACGCGTTTTGCTCTTTTGTCTATGCCTTCCCAGACATACATATCTGCTTTTTTTGCTTCAGCCATAGTATTTTACTCTACTGTTACTCGGTTAACTTCAGTCAAACTGGTAACGCCATCCGCTGCTTTTTGTAAACCTGAACGACGTATATTCCAGATTCCTTCACTGTCAGATTGATCTGCCAATTGTACTGCGTTAGCACCCTCAATAATCAAGCGCTTCATTTCATCAGATATAGGCATAACTTGATAGATACCTGCTCGACCCTTATAACCTGGATTTTCTTCAGATTCTTCACCCGGTCCAAAAAGATTAATCCCTGCTGCAATCATATCTTCTGGAAACCCTTCATCCCGTAACGCATCATCGGGCATTTCGATGGGCACGCGATTATTCGGGCTTAAGCGACGAAGCAAGCGTTGAGCAGTGATAAGGTTAATACTGGTTGCGACGGCAAATGCTTGTATGCCCATGTCTTGTAAACGAGTCAGTGTTTGTGGACCATCATTTGTATGCAAGGTGGACATTACCATATGGCCGGTTTGCGCTGCTTTAACCGCAATTGATGCTGTACCCAGGTCACGTACTTCACCAACCAGGATAATATCCGGATCTTGACGTAAGAAAGCTTTTAGCGCTTTTTCAAATGTCATCCCTGTGCGTTCATCAACCTGAACCTGATTAACGCCGGGAAGATTAATTTCAACAGGATCTTCTGCTGTAGAGATGTTGATATCAACTTGATTCAGAATATTGATCCCTGTGTACAGTGATACGGTTTTACCACTACCAGTAGGCCCAGTAACAAGGAACATGCCATAAGGCTTATGTAAGTTACTAAGAAACAATTCTTTTTGTGCGGGTTCATATCCAAGTTGATCAATTTGTAATGCGGCAGCATCAGAATCCAGGATACGCATACAGGATTTTTCGCCAAACAGCGTCGGACAGGTACTGACACGAAAATCAATAGACTTTGTTTTTGAAAGCTTTAGCTTAATGCGACCGTCTTGAGGGACACGCCGTTCTGAAACATCCAGTCGAGACATCACTTTAATACGGGCAGCAATTTTCATGCTGAGACTCATGGGAGGTCTTGCCACTTCTTGTAAAACCCCATCTATACGAAAACGTACGCGGTACATCTTCTCGTAGGGTTCAAAATGCAAATCTGATGCGCCTTTTTTAATAGCATCCAGTAAACACTTATTAACGAAGCGCACGACTGGCGCATCATCGACTTCAGAATCATCCTGGCCTTGTGGACCATCTTCAGCAACTTCAAGATCGTCAAGATCATCAAAATCACCGTCATCCATGTCTCCCAAACCGCCATCAGCTGCTTCCAGAGCTTTTTCTATAATTTTAGCGAGTTTATCTTCTTCTACGACAATAGCATCGGTGGTTAAGCTAGTCGCGAATTTGATTTCGTCAAGAGCCTGAATATTAGTTGGATCAGAAACTGCAACAGCCAGACGCTTACCACGTTTAAAAATTGGTAATGCGTTATGTTTCTTAATAAGTTCTTCTTTAACTAGTTTTATTACATCCGGGTCAATTTCCAGAAGATTAATATCCACCAGTGGCGCACCAAACTCCTGAGCAGCAGCTAGAGCAATAGCACTACTGGCTACCAGTTTATTTTCAACTAGAAGACTAACGAAAGGTCTTTTCTTTTTTAGGGATTCTTCAAGCGTACTTTGTGCTTTTTCTTCATCAAGCAAGCCGTCAAGCACGAGTTTACGTGCTAGCCCACTGAGATTAATTTTTTTTGCTGGAGTCGACATTTCCGAGTATCTTGACCTATTTTTATCAAGTGTTTTCGGTTAGATATTAGAGTATATGAAGCAAATAACCAACTGTTTTAATTAATAAATAGGTCTAAATTGCAGGAATGCCGCACAAAATAGTAGATTGATTATTATGCCGCATTTGTTTCAAGTTCAGAAAACCCCAATTTTCCATCGACAGCATCAACTTTTATATGTGAACCCGGACCATATATTCCAGAAAGAATTTTTTCAGCTATAGGTGTTTCAAGCTTATTCTGAATAGCGCGTTTTAACGGTCTGGCTCCATATACAGGGTCAAAACCGGCTTGTCCAAGCTCTTTAAAGGCGTTCGCACTTACTTCTAAAGCAATATCCTGTTCTTGTAATCGTTTACGTAAGCGATCAACTTGAATTTCTGCAATTGCCTGAATTTGACTCTGTTGCAAAGCATGAAAAACGACAACGTCATCGATTCGATTGAGAAATTCAGGTCTGAAGTGATTACTAACTTCATGCATGACGACTTCTTTCATATTGTCATATTCAGAATCGGCAGACATTTCCTGTATCAGATTGGAACCAAGATTAGAGGTCATGACGATAACTGTATTGCGAAAATCCACAGTTCGCCCATGTCCATCAGTTAAACGTCCATCGTCTAACACCTGCAATAGAATATTAAAGACATCTGCATGCGCCTTTTCGATTTCGTCCAGTAATATCAGGCTGTAAGGACGGCGTCTGACGGCTTCGGTTAAATAACCACCCTGTTCGTAGCCCACATATCCTGGCGGTGCACCAATGAGTCTTGCCACCGAATGTTTTTCCATAAATTCGGACATATCAATCCGAACCATGGCATCTTCACTATCGAATAAAAATTCGGTCAGGCTTTTGCATAATTCGGTCTTGCCGACGCCAGTAGGCCCCAGAAAAAGAAAACTTCCATTAGGTTTGTCCGGGTCAGAAAGGCCGGCTCGCGAGCGACGAATAGCATTAGAAACAGCGGTAATAGCCTGTTCTTGTCCGACAACACGATTATGTAAAATGCCTTCCATAGAAAGTAATTTTTCACGTTCACCTTCCAGCATTTTACTGACTGGGATACCCGTCCAGTTTGCAACGACTTCGGCAATCTCTTTTTCAGTTACTTTATTGCGCAGTAATTTCATCTCCTGCATTTCAGCCTGTCCAGCCATATCCAGCTGTTTTTCGAGTTCCGGAATAACGCCATATTGCAATTCTGACATCTGGTTCAAATCGCCAGAGCGCTTAGCTGCATCAAAATTGATTCTTGCCTGTTCAAGTTTTTCTTTAATGTTGTGAGTGCCTTGCAAAGCTGCTTTTTCAGATATCCATATCTCTTCCAGATCATTGTATTCACGCTGTATTTCTTCAATATCAGATTCAAGAATATTCAATCGCTTTTTTGAGGCATCGTCTGTTTCTTTTTTTAAAGCTTCCCGCTCGATTTTCATTTGAATCAATTTACGTTCAAGTCGATCCATTGATTCTGGTTTAGAATCGATTTCTATACTGATGCGGCTTGCTGATTCATCAATCAAGTCGATTGCTTTATCAGGTAATTGTCTATCGGTGATATATCGATTGGATAAGGTTGCGGCGGCAACAATAGCAGGGTCTGTTATCTGTACATTATGGTGTACTTCATAGCGTTCTTTGAGTCCGCGAAGTATTGCGATGGTATCTTCAACTGTGGGTTCGTTGACGAGCACTTTTTGAAAACGACGTTCCAGCGCTGCATCTTTTTCAATATTGTCACGGTATTCATTTAGAGTCGTCGCACCGATACAATGAAGTTCGCCTCTTGCCAAAGCGGGCTTAAGCATATTACCTGCATCCATTGCACCTTCGGCTTTGCCTGCGCCGACCATGGTGTGAACTTCATCGATAAACAAAATGATTTGTCCTTCCTGTTTTGAAAGATCATTCAGTACCGCTTTTAAACGTTCTTCGAATTCACCACGAAATTTAGCGCCAGCAATTAATGCAGCCATATCTAGTGATAATAATCTTTTGTTTTTTAACGATTCAGGAACTTCACCATTAATAATTCGTTGGGCTAATCCTTCAACAATAGCGGTTTTACCCACACCGGGTTCACCAATCAAAACAGGATTATTTTTCGTGCGTCGTTGTAATACCTGAATGGTTCGTCGTATTTCTTCATCGCGACCTATAACCGGATCCAGTTTTCCACTTTCGGCACGGGCTGTAACATCAGTAGTATATTTTTCCAATGCTTGTCGATTTTCTTCCGCATTTGAATCGCTGACTTTTTCTCCACCACGTAAAGCATCTATTGCAGCATTGATTTTATTTTTATCAGCACCATTTTGTATAAAAATCGAACCTAACTTTCCTTTGTCTTCCAATACAGCGAGAGCAAAAAGTTCGCTGGCGATAAAATCATCATTCCGATCCTGCGCCGCTTTATCCATAAGATTCAAAACACGATCCAGATCCCTGCTGATATGAACATCGCCGCCAGCACCACTGACGGTAGGTAACGAATCGAGTAGTTTTACTATGTCTGATCCTAATTTATTCAGATTAATACCTGAACTAGTCAGTATGTGAGAAAGTGTTCCGCCATCCTGATTGAGTAAGGACTGTGCCAAATGGACTGGTTCTATGTATTGATGATCACGACCCACGGCCAGACTCTGAGAGTCTGCCAGCGCCATTTGTAATTTTGTGGTTAATTTATCGGGTCGCATATTGTTAATTCCTGAAATTTTCTGATTATTTCCAGTATTTTGGGGCTGGCAGGGAATATTCAAGCCCTATGAGGGTTTGTGAAGCGTTTAGAGTGAAAAGTGAAGCGTAAAAAAGCTGAACTAAAAAAGTTATCGAAATAATATTTTTATTAAGCATTTCAGGCTGATTTAACGGTTGCTTTTCACCTTTCACCTTTCACCTTTCACATATCACTTTTCACGTCAATACACACCAATATCAATATAGGAACGAAGCAATTTTTGTATCGCGACGACATAAGCTGCTGTTCTAAAATCAGTCACTTTGTCATTGGAATTTAATACTTCCTTTAATTGTTGATAGCTATTGCGCATAGTGTCATCAAGTCCAGAGCGAACCAGATCAAGTTCGTCAGCGCCATATACTATTTCTTTTTGCATCCATGTTTCTGATTGTTTTCCTGTTAATGTTTCAAGTGCTTGTAACATTTTGGCTCCGCGCATTTCATCATGACGTCTCTCCATACGACCAAAACGAATATGTGCAAGATTACGAACCCATTCAAAGTATGAAACCGTGACGCCGCCTGCGTTAACATAAGCATCCGGCATAACAGTAATACCGCGATGTCGTAAAATATCATCAGCCCCAAAAGTAATCGGACCGTTTGCTGCTTCAAAGATTAATCTGGTCTTTATGTTTTCAGCATTTTCTTTTGTGATTTGTGCCTCCATAGCTGCAGGAATCAGAATGTCACATTCAATTTCCAGACCGGAAGCACCGTCTTCAGAGAATTTAGCTTCGGGAAAACCTTTAATCGTTTTGTGCTCATTAATATGCATACGTACATCTTCAACACATATGCCCTCATCATTAATCAAGACACCATCGCGTTCAATTATGGCAATAATTTTACATTCATCTTCTTCATCCAGTAATTTTGCGGTGTAGTAGCCCACATTTCCCAAGCCCTGGATAACGACCCGTTTTCCTCCCAGACCCGGTTTAAGCCCGGCTGCCTGAACATCGTCTACATTACGAAAAAATTCGCGGATGGCATAAACGACACCACGCCCGGTTGCCTCAGTTCTGCCACGGATGCCACCATGTGCAATTGGTTTACCCGTCACGCAGCCAAGATAGTTGATATCTTCAGGATGTAATTGTTTGTAAGTATCAGTGATCCAGGCCATCTCTCTTTCGCCTGTACCCATATCCGGTGCCGGAACATTGGTTGCCGGACTTAGAAAACCTTTTCGAATAAGTTCTCGAGCAAAACGACGCGTGATTCTTTGCATATCATCACGTGTGTATTTGGAGGGATCAATCAATAGTCCGCCTTTTGAGCCACCAAAGGGAACATCGACTATCGCACATTTGTACGTCATTAATGAGGCAAGCGCTTCAACTTCGTCTTCGTTTACAATTGGAGCAAAACGAATACCGCCTTTTGATGGCAATCGGTGATCACTATGAACTGAACGCCAGCCGGTAAATACTTCGATCGCGCCGTTGACCTCAACCGGGAAACTGACTTTAATAGTTGAATTACAGGTCTTGATAGATGCGGCAGTACCGGGATCTATGCCCAGAACAGACATTGCGCGATCCGCCATGAAATTTACACTTTCACTAAAGCTCAGCGATTTATTATTTTGCCCCATTCTGCTACTCCCTGATTATTATGAAAACGCTTTTACGCTATACCCAAGATACCTGAAGATACAGGTTTATAGCACGTCTGTTTTCATCCAGAGCTTCGTTGCTCCTCCTTACAGGGAGCGGCCATGCGCGTCGTCGCGCCTCGCTCTGAATAAAAACAAACGCACTCTAAATCCCGCATCTTCAGGTATCTTGGGTATAAAGCTTAGTCTAAAATTGTAACTATTCCATCCAGATCATTGATGCTGTACGTCCGGTATTACCATCACGCCGATATGAAAAGAATAAGTCGTCCATTTCGTACGTGCATAGATTGCACTCATAAATTGAGCCAACTCCTTTATTTTCTAGAAGGATACTGACAATTTTCACTAAATTGGCGTACCAATGGTCAACATTGTTTGGTTTGAATGCACTTTTGACTAAATTTGAATGATTTAAACAGCTTTCGTAGACATCTTTTCCTACCTCGTAATGCTCGCTACTAATACAGGGCCCAATCCAGACGAGTATTTCTTCGGGTTCTGAAAATGACTTTATAGCATTCTCAATAATTCCGCTGCAGATACCCTTCCAGCCAGCATGAATAGCAGCGATTCCTGTTCCGCTTTTATTACAAAGTAAAACAGGTACACAATCAGCCGTCATAATGGTGCATACTTTATTTTTACAGGATGTGAAACTACCGTCAGCTTCACGATCTACAAGGGTGTTATCAATAGAAATGATATTTGAGCTGTGTGTCTGATTTAACCAGAAGGGTTCTGATTGAAATTTAAAATGATGACTTAAAATATTGCGGTTTCTTCTAACATCATCGGGATCATCACCAACATGCTGCGCAAGGTTCAGACTGTTGTAGGGTGTTTTACTATGTCCGCCAATTCTTAAGGTTGTACCGGCACGGACATTTTTCGGTGCCGGCCAGTCGGCATCAATCCATAATTTATTGCTTTGCTGAGTCATATTGATTTAAAGCATTGATTAATGAATCAATATCCTCGGGTAATTCAGCAATAAATTTCATCTTTTTTCCCGTAGAAGGGTGGGGAAGTTCCAGAGAAAAGGCATGTAGAGCCTGACGTTTAAAATTTTTAACAATGTCGCGTAATGCAGGATCAACTCCTTTTTTGATGGATTTGTTATTTCCATAAACCGGGTCGCCAACGATGGGATGTTTGATATGGGACATATGCACTCGTATTTGATGTGTTCTGCCCGTTTCTAATTGAACATGCAGGTGAGTGTAATGCTGGAATTTTTTCATTACTCTGTAATGTGTTGTTGCAGCTTTTCCCGAATTTGTGACTGCCATCCTGGTTCGATGAACCGGGTGTCTTCCCATATTATTTTCAATCGACCCGCCCGCAACAAGTTGACCACAAACGACAGCCTGATATTCACGTTTAATCTCTCTTTTCTGTAATTTCTTAACGAGGAAAGTATGCGACTCCAGTGTTCTTGCGACGACCATAATACCAGTCGTGTCTTTATCTAAACGGTGAACTATGCCGGCGCGTGGTATCGCGTCCAGATTCTTATCAAAGCTGAGTAATGCATTGACCAAAGTATGATTTGGATTTCCTGCGCCCGGATGAACGACGAGTCCCGCCGGTTTATTGATAATTATTATGGTCTCATCTTCGTGAATAATGTCCAGATCGATATCCTCAGCCTGGTATTTGTCGACGTTACTGATTTCGGCATTGATTTTTATTACATCACCAAAATTGACCTCATCTTTTTGCCGATAATTTAAATTATTAACACTAACACTGTCAGATTTAATCCATGATTGAATTCTTGATCGTGAATGTTCCGGGCATAGTCTGGAAAGCGCCTGATCTAGACGTTTTCCAGCCAGCTCGTTTGGTACGGTGACTTGTAATTGAAATTTACTCATGATGCTTCGAAGCGCTTTGCCCTCAAGATAGGATTAGGCTAATCTATATACTATGCGACATTTAAATATTTTATTATTGATTTTTTTGACTTCAGGCTGTTCTTATTTTGGTGGTGAAAAGGAAGATAAGACAAAAGACTGGGATGCTGATCATTTTTATGCTGAAGCGAAAGGTGCTTTGGAATCTGGTGATTATTCTGAAGCGGTTGAACTCTATCAGAAGCTGGAAACGAGATATCCGTTTGGCGTGCATGCTCAACAGGCGTTACTTGATTTATCTTACGCTTATTATAAAGATGAAGAACCAGAAGCAGCCATTGCAGCATGTGATCGTTTTATCAAGCTTTACCCTCAAAACCTTCATGTTGACTATGCCTATTATTTGAAAGGGTTAGCTAATTTTAATAAGGGCAAAGGTTTTACGCAACGTTATTTACCAACGGACGAATCGCAGCGCGATCCAGGCGCTGCTCTGAATGCCTTTGAATCTTTTTCAGAATTAGTGAAGCGTTTTCCAGACAGTGAATATGTTCCAGATGCAGAGCAACGTATGCGCTATTTACGAAATATTCTTGCCATGAACGAAGTCCATGTTGCGAATTACTATATGCGTCGCGGCGCGTTTGTTGCGGCTGTGAACAGAGCAAGATATGTCGTTGAAAACTATCCACGAACGCCCTCTGTGCCGGACGCTTTAGTCGTTCTGGCCAAAGCTTATCGCGTACTGGAAATGAATGATCTTTCCGATGATGCCTTACGCGTATTAGAGTTGAACTACCCGAACCATCCCGGCGCTTATGAAGCGAAGAATGTGAAGGTTAAATAGATTTTATTTTTCTATGTATCCTGAAGTGATTGGATAGCGCCGATCTCTACCAAAAGCTCGTTCAGTTATTCGAACCCCCGGCGCTGCTTGTCTACGTTTGTATTCATTCTTATCTACCAATCTTATTACTTTATAAACGGTTTCAGCATCGTAGCCATCTGCAATAATTTGTTCCGGGCGTTTATCAAGTTCAATGTATTGTTCAAGAATGGGATCCAGAATTTCATAATCGGGTAATGAATCCTGATCCAATTGATCATGACGAAGTTCTGCACTTGGTGGTCTGGTGATGACTCTCTCCGGAATAGCCTGTTGTTTTGTATTACGCCATATTGCTAGTTTATAAACCAAAGTTTTCCAGACATCTTTAAGTGGCGCATAACCACCGGCCATATCACCATAGAGTGTGGCATAGCCGACTGCCATTTCACTTTTGTTGCCCGTAGTCAAAACCAGTTTGCCACTTTTGTTTGAAACAGCCATCAATAAGATACCTCTGCAACGTGCCTGGATATTTTCTTCAGTGATATCTGTGGGTAAATCTTTAAAGCGAGGTTCAAGTGCTTTAAGAAAAGAATTAAAAGGTTGTTCAATTGATATTATTTCATAATTTACACCAAGCGTTTTTGCCTGTAGACAAGCATCTTCATTGCTCATGTTCGCAGTAAAACGCGAAGGCATGATTAATACTTCGACATTTTCAGCACCCAATGCATCAACAGCAATACTTAATGTTAATGCCGAGTCGATGCCACCAGACAAACCTATTAGCGCGCCTTTAAAATTATTTTTTCTTATATAATCTCGTACACCCAGGACGAGCGCGTTATAAATACTTTCTTCTTCAGCATGAGCAATATTAACGTTATTGTTTTTTTCAGTAATTTCAGGTTGATCAAGATTCAGATCGAAACTATATAAGCCTTCTTCAAATTGAGGGGTATGAAAAATAATCTCTCCCTGATTATTAAAAACGACAGAATTACCGTCAAAGACAAGTTCATCTTGTCCACCTACCAGATTGGTATAAATGATATGCATATTAGAATCTTGTGCACGTTCAGAAATCATTTTCTCACGTCCAGCAAGTTTGTTTTTATGATAAGGCGAAGCATTAATATTAAACATGATCTTTGCTCCAGCCATCGCCGCATCATTGATAGGTTCGGGTACCCAGATGTCTTCACAAATACTAAGCGCGGCAGTAATGCCTTTGAATTCAAATAAGCATGTTTCATTGCCGGCGGTGAAATAACGTTTTTCATCAAACACACCGTAATTGGGAAGATGTTGCTTGTAATATGTTTTTACTATTTTCCCATCATGAATAAGGCTACAGGCATTATAAAGTTTATCGTTCTGCTTCGACGGATATCCTATAATCACGTGGATGTTTTTAGATGCGTTAATGATTTTATCAAGCGCAGTTTTAACATACTCGTTAAATGCGGGACGCAATAATAAATCTTCGGGTGGGTAAGAGCTAATGCTAAGTTCAGGGAAGATAATGATATCGGCGCTATGATTTAACTCAGCATCATTAATAGACGCAATGATTTTTTTTGTATTGCCTTGAATATCTCCAACGGTGAGATTTAATTGAGCTAGAAGAATATGTAATGAATCGCCTGACATAGTTTAAATGAATAACGAGAAAACGGGTCGACTATACCCATAAGTTAGAAGTTTACCAAGCAGAGACTATTTTTGATTCTAATTATGTACCGATATCAAACAAAAGATATTTAGATATTGATATTTATGATAGTCGTTCAGCAATTGCACTGCCTAATCCTCCAGGTGAGCGTACAGTCTTCACATTTGCAGATTCAAGTGCTGCGAATTTGTCATCAGCTGTACCTTTGCCACCAGAGATAATTGCACCGGCATGTCCCATGCGTTTGCCAGGCGGTGCTGTCACACCGGCAATATATCCAACAACGGGCTTAGTAACATTTTCCTTTATAAATTGTGCTGCTTCTTCTTCCGCAGTTCCACCAATTTCACCAACCATTATGATTCCTTTGGTTTGTGGATCTTCTTCAAACAGACCGAGGCAATCTATAAAGTTCATGCCATGTATAGGGTCACCACCGATGCCGACACAGGTACTTTGTCCCAGTCCATTTTGTGTGGTTTGATGAACGGCTTCATAAGTCAGTGTACCTGAGCGGGAGACAATTCCAATTCCTCCTGCTTTATGAATACTGCCTGGCATAATACCAATCTTGCATTGTTCAGGCGTAATGACTCCCGGACAGTTTGGACCTATTAAACGTGTATCGGGAAATTGTTCAAGATAGGCTCTGACTTTAACCATGTCTAAAACGGGGATACCTTCTGTAATACAAACAATAATACTAATACCAGCATCTGCTGCTTCGGTAATTGCTTCTGCGGCATATGCCGCAGGCACCATAATCATACTTGCATTTGCCTCTGCTTTTTCTACTGCATCCGATACTGTATCAAATACGGGTTGGCCAAGATGTTTTTCTCCGCCTCGACCAGGTGTGACGCCGCCAACAATTTGTGTGCCATATTCAATCGCCTGTTCAGCATGGAATGTACCCTGGCGTCCGGTAAAGCCTTGAACAATAACCCGAGTATTTTTATCTATTAAAATGGACATTATTGTTTGCCTCCTGCGGCTGCAACTGCTTTGTTGGCAGCATCGGTCAAATCATCAGCAGTGATAATAGTCAGTCCACTTTCAGCTAACGCTTTTTTCCCTTCATCTACCTTTGTTCCCTCCAGTCTTACTACAACCGGAACATCAACACCAACTTCTTTTACTGCTTTTATAATTCCCTCGGCGATAAGGTCGCAGCGGACAATGCCGCCGAATATATTAACCAGAATAGCTTTCACATTTTTATCAGAGACGATCAGTTTAAATGCTTCGGCTACTTTTTCGGCTGTTGCGCCGCCGCCGACATCAAGAAAGTTTGCCGGTTCACCACCATGAAGTTTAATGATATCCATTGTTGCCATCGCCAGACCGGCTCCATTAACCATACAGGCAATATTGCCATCTAAAGTGACGTAATTTAGATCAAAGCGCTTGGCGATACTTTCTTTTTCATCTTCCTGGCTCGGGTCTCGCCATTCTTCAAGATGGGATTGTCTAAATAATGCGTTGTCATCAATAGAAATTTTGGCATCTAGTGCCACCAAATCACCCTCTTTATTTATGATGAGAGGATTTATTTCAACCAGACTCAGATCCTTTTCGATGTAGAGTTTATACAAGTTCTTCAAGATGGAAATTAATTGTTTGCGTTGCTTGTCATCAAGCCCGAGAGCAAAACCCATTTTACGACTTTGATGATCCTGTAATCCGAGTATTGGATCGACGATAACACTTATGATCTTTTCAGGTTGGGTGGCTGCAACTTCTTCAATATCCATTCCGCCTTCGGTAGAAGCCATGATAGCGATGCGACGACTGGCTCGATCTACAACAATACCGAGATAGAGTTCAGATTCGATATCAGACAAGGATGATATTAAAACGCAGTTAACAGGTTGCCCGACAGGTGCTGATTGTTTGGTAATGAGTTGGGAGCCGAGTAATGAACGAACAGTCGATTCCAGTTCGTCAGTACTATTGACTACTTTTACGCCGCCTGCTTTTCCTCTGCCGCCGGCATGAACCTGGGCTTTAACAACCCAACCATCACCACCCAAATCAGCAGCATTACGCCGCGCCTCTTTAATGGTATAGGCGGGTTTACCTGGAGGAACTGGAATACCGTAATCTTCAAATAACTTTTTAGCCTGATATTCGTGTAGGTTCATGTTATATCCTTAATACTGATAGGTTGAGGTTGGTATCGGATTTGTGTTGTTTTTCTTTAATATAGTCAAGACAGTTATCTTTTTATAGATTAATCCGTGTTTTTACTCATTTTAGTTACTTGTTTGTATAATTTATACTCTTAATATGCCAATTAATATTCTTAATCCGGGTCAATCGATTACTACATAATTATTAATTATGGATAGAGCTAATAAAACAATTACAAAAAACACCAAATCTATGGATTGGCGGGCATTACGATACTTTAATTATTATCGAATCTTACTTTCCGGCTTATTTGTTATCCTGGTCTATATCGGTCAATTACCTGAACCATTGGGTAGTCTGGATGATCGGTTTTTTTCAATAACAAGCCACATTTATTTATTTACAGCGTTAATCTTTGCCTGGTTTATCTATAAACGATTTCCTCGATTTAACCTTCAAATAGCAATCCATACTTTAATAGATATCATCATGTTGAGTCTATTGATGTATTCAAGCAATGGCCTTGGTAGCGGCTTTGGTATGTTAATTATTATTGCGGTTGCAGGCGGAAGTATCTTACGCGAAGGCAGAATAGCTATTCTTTTTGCTGCAATTGCATCGCTTTCCGTACTTGGCCACGAGTTGTATATCCAGTTCTTTCGTTATTTTGATACAGTAAATTATACGCATGCGGGTATTTTAGGAGCGACATTTTTTATTACCGCTATCATTGGTAATTTTTTAGCTGCACGAGTACGTGAAACGGAAGCGTTAGCTGAGCAGCAAGCCATTGAAATTAATGAACTGGCAAAATTAAATGAACATATTGTACAACGAATGCAATCAGGGATTATTGTATTAGATAGCGATATGAATATTTTGTTGATGAACGAATCATCCAAACGGTTATTAGGGCAACAAGGTGAAGATACACATAAGGTTTTTCATTTTGTGAATGAGTATTTGAAAGGTTATATTCATAAATGGTTGAACAATAATGGTCAACAAAATGTAATTATTAAGCGAGTAGAAGATGAAATTGAACTAGAGGTTTCATTTATAAAACTAACACTGGTTTCAAATTATCAAATATTAATCTTTTTAGAGGATATAGCGCGATTAAGACAACAGGCTCAGCATCTCAAGCTTGCTTCACTGGGTAGATTAACAGCAAGTATTGCGCATGAAGTGAGAAACCCATTGGGGGCAATCAACCATGCAGGCCAATTGTTGCAAGAATCTGATACGATTAGTCTGGAAGATAAACGCTTAACAGAAATAATAAATGATCACTCTCTTCGCGTTAATAATATTATTGAAAATGTATTAAGTATCAGTCGTAGAGAGCAAACAACTCCTGAAGAAATAGAAATACTTTCATGGTTGAAAAAATTTATTGATGAATTTGAACAACGTTTTAAGTTATCTAGTGGAGATATAGAACTGGATATTAAAAAAGATAACATTTTTGTCCGGATGGATTCATCCCAATTGCAACAGGTTGTCTGGAATTTGTGTGAGAATGCGATGCGTTATAGTAAGGGTAAGCCTACCATTTTGCTGGCATGTGATATTAATGAAGAAACACAAAGGCCTTATCTGGATGTAATCGATTTCGGTTGTGGCGTTTCAGACAACGTTAAGAGACAATTATTTGAACCTTTTTTTACGACTGAGGCAAAAGGTTCCGGGTTAGGTCTTTATCTTGCTCGAGAACTTTGCGAGGCTAATCAGGCGGCTTTGAGTTTACAATCCAATACAGAAAATGGTGCCGTTTTTAGAGTTAGTTTTATGCACATGAACAAACAGGATGAATTGATTTAGATATGTCACAACTTGCGTTAATTATAGATGATGAACCGGACATTCGAGAGTTATTGCAAATAACGCTGCAGCGCATGCAGATTAATAGTCATTGTGCGGAAAATCTTGCTACTGCAAGATCATTATTGAGTAAGTACCAGTTTGATTTATGTTTGACTGATATGAAATTACCAGATGGAGATGGTGTTGAGTTTGTTAATGAATTACAGACTAATTTTCCACAAATACCTATTGCTGTGATTTCAGCGCATGGCAGTATGGATAGCGCGATTCAGGCGTTAAAATATGGCGCGTTTGATTTCCTGACGAAACCAATTGATTTGAATTCGTTGAGATCGGTTGTACAAAGCGCATTAAACATTAAACCGAAACAGGCTTCTGCAAAGCCAAGTATTATTGGTGAAAGTCAGGTTATTCAAAATTTAAGAGCAATGATCGAGAAGGTAGCGCGTAGTCAGGCACCTATTTATATCAGTGGTGAATCAGGCACAGGTAAAGAGCTTGCTGCACATATGATCCACGATTTTGGTCCACGTTCAGACAAACCATTTATTCCAATTAACTGTGGCGCGATTCCAAACGACTTAATGGAGAGTGAATTCTTTGGCCATAAAAAAGGCAGTTTTACCGGGGCGCTTGCAGATAAAGAAGGATTATTTCAGGCTGCAGATGGAGGAACCTTATTTCTTGATGAAATTGCCGAATTGCCGCAGCATATGCAGGTAAAATTACTTCGTGCGATTCAGGAGAAGGTCATTCGTCCGGTAGGTTCTCAAAGTGAACATCGCGTTGATGTTCGCATATTAAGTGCAACAAATTGTGATTTATCTGAGCAAGCTAACCAAGGGTTATTTCGACAGGATCTGCTTTACCGCATCAATGTCATCGAATTGAAAATTCCTCCATTAAGAGAAAGGGCGGAAGATATTCCCGTTTTAATAAATCATATATTAGAGAAGATGGCTTTAGATTCGGGTAATGAAAAAGCTAAAGTAAGTAATGAAGCAGAAATTCTAATGCGGTCATATTACTTCCCAGGAAACATAAGAGAACTTGAAAATATTCTCGAGCGTGCAGTAACTTTATGTAGCGATAACCTTATTGAAAAGGAAGATATTAAGCTTCCAGAACTTTCTCAAAAAGAAAAGAGCAATGACACTGCCCTAGACTCAATGTTAGATGATATTGAGAAGCAGAAAATTGTGGAAGCACTGGAAAAAACCCGATGGAACAAAACAGCGGCAGCAAAGTTATTAGGTATCAGTTTTCGGGCGTTGCGATACAGGTTAGAAAAATTGGGTTTGGATTAAATTGATACTCGCCTGTATCTGTTGCCGTAACACGTCACATTTTGACAATTTAATGTAAAAAATAGGGGTATTTTTTAGACTAAATAAGCTAAAATAAAAGGCGTAATAATTTTATAAAGTTATTTATACTCAATGGCTTAATGTCTATATCAGCTTGTTATTGGTAAATATTCTATGGCTGGCATATATAGTGCTGATATAGGAATGCTTTACAACTCAATTCAACTCGGTTTCTAAAAGCTTTTGATTTTGGGAAAAGCGATCTTTGCAAAGATTGTTAAATAAAAGCGGTATCTTAAAAGTTAATAAAATTTTTTCTGAAGGAGAAAATAGAATGAAAAATGTACAACAGGGTTTTACCCTTATCGAACTGATGATCGTTGTAGCTATTATTGGTATTTTGGCTGCGGTTGCATTACCTGCTTATCAGGATTACACCAACAGAGCGAAAGTTTCTGAATTAATTCTTGCTGGTGCAGATGCCAAGATTAACATTGCTGAGTATGCTCAAGTAAAAGGTACTTTGGATAATTCTGGCTCCGGTCTACTTGTTAATACTGCCGGAAATAACGTTGCTGCAGCAAGCAACATATCTGCAGATGGTATAATTACTGTACTTGGTTCAGCCATTGGCACTGGTGTAACTGTTATATTAACACCTGCATTAGATGCAGCTTCTGGTGTAGTAACATGGACTTGTACTGGTAGTCCAGCTAAGTTGTTACCTGCTTCATGTAAGTAATAGAGTTATATTTTCGTAATAAATCTCTATTAAAAAGCTCCGCACTTGGTGCGGGGCTTTTTTTTGGTTTAAATATTAAGATTAAAATAATAATGTATCAATATTTAAGTATGAAAAATGCATCTATAGGATATCTGCTAGTTGCTCTAGCCCTGTGTGTCTGGGCATATTATCCCGGTCTAAGTGGCACCTTTATTTTTGATGATGTTGCAAATATTTCGGATAATAACTTTTTAAAAATAGAACAATTTTCATTTGAGGAACTATGGCAGGCTACCTGGAGTGGCTACAGTGGTCCATTAAAACGTCCAGTTTCGATGTTGAGTTTTTCAATAAATCATCTATTCACAGGAATGGATCCCCTGTGGATGAAAATAACTAATCTAGTTATTCATATTTTTAACGCTATCGTTTTATTATTTTTGTGCAAGGAACTCCTGCCTAGACTAAACGGAATAAATCAGAAGTATCTATTTGTTGCTCCTTATATTATTTCCGGGCTTTGGTTAGTACATCCAATAAATGTCACTTCTGTTAGTTATATTGTTCAGCGAATGACTTCGTTATCGGCTGGCTTTATTTTGATTGCTATGTATTTCTATTTAAAACTAAGAAATAGCGGGTGCATGGAAAAGAAGCACTATTTATTTGGACTGCTGGTATTAATTTCATGGTTGTTTGGGCTACTTAGCAAGGAAACGGCTTTATCTTTGAGTATCTATATTTTCGTAATTGAGTGGTGTGTTTATAATTTCCGCACAAATTCGAAAAGTGAAAAAAAATATCTTTTAATTTTGTTGTCATTAATTGCATTGCCATGGGTAATAGGACTAGCCTATATTGCGTATGATCCTTCTCACGCACTGAGAGCATACAATTATCGTGAATTTACGATTACCGAACGGGTATTAACTGAGTTTAGAATTGTCGTTGATTATCTCAAACTTATTCTTGTCCCTGACATCAGAAACATGGGGCTGTACCATGATGATTTGATCATATCTAAATCTATTTTATCTCCACTCTCTACTTTGTTGTGTATATTGTTGGTAATGAGTTCGCTATGTGTTGCTGTAATTGTAAAGAAACGTTTTCCATTGATATGCCTTGGTATCCTTTGGTTTTTTGGCGGCCATTTATTGGAGTCAACAATTTACCCTTTAGAATTGGTGTTTATGCATCGCAATTATCTTCCCTCAATTGGAATATTATTTGTTTTAATTGGCTTAGGCGTTGGTATATACCAAAATTACAGAAACTTATTTAAGGTGATAATAACTTTAGTATTATTGGCCTTCTCTATTTGTACCCATTCTCTGGCGGTACATTGGTCCGGTGATTATAGAATGCTGGTTTTAGAAGCGATGAATCATCCGAATTCAGTCAGAGCAAATTTCAGAGCAGGACAAGTGTTTAAAGTCTATGCTATTACAGTAGATGAACCCGAACAAAAGGCTCAATATCGGGAAGAGGCGTTTAAATATTTTGATAA
>Ga0214472_10001631_pt1 | contig 24862 bp, 19 predicted proteins | sample RVTome_6_FD_207662 | JGI IMG/M metagenome (GOLD analysis project Ga0214472, IMG submission 207662) | Soil microbial communities from uranium-contaminated site in the Upper Colorado River Basin, Wyoming, United States - RVT140D175 | ecosystem: Environmental > Terrestrial > Soil > Contaminated >...
CATATCCGCGCCAACATCGAAGGCATGGCGATGGACACCTGGAACGGCGGCTACGCGATCTTCGCCGGCACCACCGACGGCGATGTCTTCTACAGCGACGACGAAGGCGAGCACTGGCAGACGATCATCAAAGGCATCGGCGCCGTGTCCAAGTCGCACCACTACGTTAATCTGTCGTTGGACGAGCAGCCGGCGCATCACTAACAGGTGGACGATCCATTGTTGCGAATAGCAAAAGGGGCGCGGCAAGCCGCGCCCCTTTTCATATTCTAGCATTTTCATTCTTCGCCCCTCAACGCAAAATCCGAAATCCGAAGCACGAAAGCGGCCCCGCGGATCGAAACAAACTCAACCTCAAATAACTCTCAAACCCGGAAAATCCAGAACACCGATCCGAACCATCCTGTTTTGAATTTTGTAATTTTCTTCCATTTGAATTTGTTTCGGATTTCGGATTTCGAATTTCGTGCTTCGAATTTTCCTACCTTTGCGTCTTTGCGCCTTTGCGGGAGAATTTTCTTTTCCGGATTCGGATTATTTCCCGCAAAGGCGCAAAGTTCGGAAATTGGCTCACACAATGATTGGCGGCAGTCCCTCACTGCTCAGACCGTAGCGCTCGAACACGCGGTCGTGAGAGACGAGTCGCAATTCTTCGACGCTGGCTTGGGCGACGAGCATTCTGTCGAAGGGGTCGCGGTGTACTGCCGGCAATCGGCCGGCTGTTAGGGCATGGCGAAAGCCGATCGGTAATGGGCGGAAACCGTTGTGTGCGATCGCCGCTTCCAAATCGTCCAGTTCAACTTCGAGCCGCCCTAATGCCGCCTTAATTGCGATTTCCCAGAGTGTGGCTGAACTGATGAACACATCGTTGTCTGGGTTGGCAATAGTCGCGCGGGCATTTTTCGCAAGCTTGTGGTCATCCGCCAACCACCAAAGAAGGATGTGGGTGTCAAGGAGCAGCCGCACCGGTCACGGCTTCCCTTCGAAGGCATCAAGTAGCTTTTTGGGCAGCGGCGTGTCGAAGTTCTTCTTGATTCGAATCTTACCGCGCATGCTGCCTGGCCGGCGCACCGCGCCTTTCGGTGTGTAGGATACTAACCGGGCGACCGGTTTACCGGATTTAGCGATAATGACCTCCTCGCCACCCGCGGCCAGGTCGACGAGCCGCGAAAACTGGGTCTTCGCCTGGTGAATGTTAACTTTAGTCATAGTAGACTAAGCTTAGTCCAGTCGCCGCGGCCAGTCAATCGACGCAATCCGCGAGATTACTCTTTTCGGATGCCGAATTATTCTCCCGCCAAGGCGCCAAGACGCAAAAGTTTGGCAAGCAAAATCAAATTTTCAGGATCCTACTTCGCCTGTTAGCATGGGACTCCCCAAAGAGGGACTGTTTTCGCTTAAACCAACCATTGAGAATCCTAAAATCGCACTTTAGGATTCTCAAAGTCGCAATTCATTGGGCACCAAGTTCTTTGGTGATTTGATTTCCCTGCGCTTGGTTGGCGCGTCGGCTGGAATAACATCGTCATGTGGCTCAGCGAAATAAATCTCCTTGCCAGAGCCGTTGCATGAATATTTTATGAGGCAGCACTTCGATGCCGTCCTCGGTTACGCGTGGCTGGGCGTCGAGAGATACGACGAAGCGTTTCTTGACGCGAGGGTGTTCGTGAGACAACTCGCGCAGCCCCTTCAGGTGATCCGCAGTGACCGATCGCGACGCTTTCGCTTCCACCGCATAGGCCATGTCATCAATGATGAAGCCAACCTCGGCGCCAGTCGTTAGTCGCCAGTAGCTCAACTCGTGGAACTGCTCTCGGTACTGCGCGTAGGCTGCCAACTCATGGTGGACCCAGTTTTCGAAGGCTTTGCCGAACAGCTCAGAACCGGGTTCAACCCGGCTGCGTCGCGCGAGCAGGTTGACCAGCGCCACGTCGGTAAAAAAGAACCGGGACGCGCGAATGGTGCGGCGTTTGGGTCTGCGCACGTAGGCTGGAAGCTCCCGACCGAGCAATGTATCCACGAGGATTTCAAAGTAGCCACGAACCGTGTGCGCCGACACGCCGCAGTCGCGCGCAATGGTGGCGTAGTTCAGTACGGCGGTATCGGAAAGCGCCGCGGAGTTCAGAAAGTTGGAAAACACCGGCAAGCTTCGAGACAGTCCTTCGGCGAGCACCTCTTCTTTTAGATAATCTTGCACATAGGCGCGAATCAACGGGGTGGGAGAATCTTCAAGATAATGCTGCGGCAAGTAGCCGTGATTGATCATGCGCACGAGATTGAAGTCGGCGCCAAGCTCTGCCGATACCAGGCCGAATAGCTCGTAGCGCAGCGCGCGGCCACCGAGGAGGTTAGCTTGCGAGCGGCGTACGCGCCGGGCACTGGACCCGCAGAGCACGAAAACTCGCCGACGGTTTTCGATGAGCCAGTGAATCTCGTCGAAGAGCGCGGGTATTTTTTGCGCTTCGTCGATGACCACGAGCTGGTCTCGTGGTAACGCGTCGACCTCCTCGCGCAGACGCGCGGGACGCTGCGTGAGGCGAATGAGCTGATCGGTGTCGAGCAGATCGATCCAATGGGCGTTTGGGTAAGTGGACCGCAGCAGAGTGGTTTTTCCGGTTTGGCGCGGCCCCCAAAGAAAAAAGGAATGTTTTGGGCGCTGAGGCAGAATGAGAGAACGCTGAATCATCGCTTCCTTTTAACATGAATATCGGAAGCAGAGCAACCGATTGTCTAAAGCAGGGTTTGGAATATTTTCCCGCAAAGGCGCTAAGGCGCAAAGTTTCGGAGAACAATCTTTCCGGATTTTTATTCCTAAAACTTAGCGTCTTTGCGCCTTTGCGGGAGAACGATTTTCCGAGTCCCGTCACCCCAGACCCTACACGTCTCACGGCGTTTCGATTCCTCTCCTTGACGGGTAGCGGCGACCTAGCGTACAAGTCGGAAGTCTCATCTCGGTCTGTTTCTATGGCAAGCACCACCAAGAAAGGCGCGAAGAATTCCAAGGCCAAGCCGCGCCGTGCCACGCTGAAAAAATCTCCGTCCCAGCCGGCGCAATCCGTTCAGTCATTGCGCCGCGATCTTGCCGACGCTTTAGAGCAGCAGAACGCCACTAGTGACATTCTGCGCATGATCGCCAAGGCGCCCGGCGATCTACAAGCGGTGCTCGATGCGCTTGCGGAGTGCGCCGCTCGGTTGTGTGAAGCCAAGGATGCGCAGATTTTTCGCCGAGAGAGCGATCTCATTCACCGCGTAGCAGCTTACGGCGACCTGCCTCTCGCGCTCGAACACACTCCCTATAACCGCGAGTCGCCCGCCGGTCGCGCGATGGTCGATCGCCAGAAGGTGCATATTCGCGACCTCGCCGCCGTGGTCGATAGCGAGTTTCCGGTCATCAAAGCCTATGCGCGGGGTATCGGACACCGGACGACGCTGGCAGTTCCATTGCTTCGAGACGGGCTTTCCATCGGCGCGATTCTGATTCGCCGTCTGGAGGTCCGCCCCTTCGCGGATGCGCAGATCAAGCTGCTCGAAACCTTCGCCGACCAGGCGGTGATCGCCATCGAGAATGCGCGCTTGTTCCAGGAGCGCGAGACGCGCAGCCGCGATCTGGCGGCGCTGCATGATGTAACCGCCGCCGCCAGTCAATCGTTGGAGATCAAGCCGGTTCTCGATGAAGTCGTAAGAAAAATTACTGACATTTTCAATTTCGACGCCGTGAGAATTCGTCTTTTCGATCCCGGGACGGAGACACTGCATTTGGTGGCCTCGCACGGAGTCCGCGACGAGGCGTTAGGCTCTACGGTCTTTCGCCGTGGACAAGGAATCATGGGAAAGGTCGCTGAAACGGGGGAGCCGATAGTATTCGAGGATGTTAAGACCGATCCTCGATATCAAGCACTAAGCCAGACGAGGGGATCGAGAGACGCGGGGTTTTCTTTCTTCGCGGTGTTTCCAATAAAGGCCAAAGGAAATTTTGCTGGACTGATCGTGTGCGTCGGCGAGCTGCCGCGCAAGTTCGCGCCAGAAGAGATGCGGCTGATCGGTTCGATGTCGGACCAAATCGGCGTTGCTCTGCATAACATCGACCTCTTTGATGAAGTCAGACACAAGACCGCCGAGCTCGAAACGTCCAACTCAGAACTCCGCGAAGCCTTGGAGCAGCAGACCGCCACGAGCGAGGTCCTGCGTGTGATCGCCACTTCCCCGACGGATATCCAACCCGTGCTGGACACCATCGCTCATAACTCTGCGCGGCTATGTGAGGCGGACAACGCTTTAATCTGTCGGGTGGTTGATGACAGCCTCCAAGCGGTGGCAATGCACGGCGCTTTACGTTTCCCTTCAGGTTTGTTGCCCATCAGTCGAGGTTTGCCTGCTGGCCGCGCGGTTATTGACGCGAAAACAATTCATGTTCATGACATCACGGCAGAAAGATCAGAGTTCGCAGAGACTCCGCGTCTCAATCCGACTCGGACTATCCTCGCCACGCCGTTGCTACGTGAAGGTCTCCCCGTCGGAGCTATTGTGATTCGCCGTCAGGAGATTCGTCCATTCGCGGAGAAGCAAATCAAACTCCTGGAGACGTTTGCCGATCAGGCGGTCATCGCCATCGAGAACGTGCGGTTGTTTCAGGAACTGCAGGCACGCAATCGCGACTTAACAGAGGCGCTGGAACAGCAGACCGCGACCGGTGAAGTGCTGCGCGTCATTGCTTCCTCACCGACAGAACTGCAACCGGTTCTCGATACGCTCATCGCCAATGCGGCGCGGCTTTGCGGCGCGACCATGGGCCACGTCCGTCAATACGACGGTGAATTTCATCGCGTGGTCGCCCATTACGGCGAGACTCCGGAAATGATCGCCACCCTCCGGGCTAACCCTCTGCCGGCAAGTCCAGAACTCCCTGCTGCTCGGGCGCTTCTCGGTGGCAAGCCGGTGCACATTCTCGACGTTCAGTTGGAGACGGGTGTGCATCTCGCTTTAGCGCGGCAGATGGGTACGCGAACCATGCTCGCGGTGCCGCTGCTGCGCGAGGGAACGTCTATCGGTAGTATCACTATCTGGCGCGATGTTGTCGAACCATTTACGGAACGGCAAATGGAGTTGGTCAAGACCTTCGCCGACCAAGCCGTCATCGCCATCGAGAACGTGAGGTTGTTCCAAGAACTCACTGAAGCGTTGGAGCAGCAGACGGCGACGGGTGAAATTTTGGGTGTGATCGCCAGCTCGCCGACCGACATTCAGCCCGTGATGGATACCATCGCCACGAATGCCGCGCGACTCTGCGAAGCTTTCGACGTACATATCCATCGTATCGACGGTGACATTCTTCGGCTCGCTGCCTCTTACGGAAGTCTGCCCGCGTCTAGAGATCGCGAAATCACCCGGCAGACTGTGAGGGGCCGAGCCGTCGTCGATAGAAAAACGATTCACATTCATGATTTCCTAACGGTTGCGGCAGACTATTCCACCAGCGGAGTGCCACAAAGGGGCGCGCGAACGTTGCTCGCTACGCCATTGTTTCGCGAAGGTGTTCCGATTGGCGTGTTTTCGATGCGCCGCATGGAGGTTCGTCCTTTCTCAGATAAGCAAATCAAACTGCTTGAAACCTTTGCTGACCAAGCTGTTATCGCCATCGAGAACGTTCGGCTGTTCCGGGAACTCGAAGTTCGCAACCGCGACCTCACCGAAGCGTTAGAGCAACAGACCGCGACCAGCGAAGTCTTGAAGGTGATCAGCCGCTCGACGTTCGATCTTCAGCCGGTGCTTCAGACGCTAGTCGAAAACGCGGCCAGGCTTTGCCGCGCCGACACCGGATTCATTTTACGCTTTGACGGCGAGGTCCACAGGTGGGCGGCGGACTTCGGAGCTCCCGCGGAGTTCAGAGACTTCGTTCAACAGAACCCAATCCCGCGGGGGCGAGCTTCGCTCACGGGGCGGGTCGAAGTCGAGCGCCGACCCGTCCACGTGCTTGACGTTCTGGCGGACCCTGACTATCAGCTGAGCGAGCACCAGCGAATGGGTGGCTATCGAACCATGCTCGGCGTGCCCATGCTGAGGGAAGATAGCCTCGCCGGTGTATTTTTTCTGAGTAGACATCAGGTGGAGGCGTTCAGCGACAAGCAGATCGAGCTGGTGACGACGTTCGCCGATCAGGCTGTGATCGCCATTGAAAACGTCCGCTTGCTCAGTGAATTGCAGGACCGCAACGCCCAGCTGACCGAAAGCCTGGAGCAGCAGACCGCGACGGGTAAAATTCTCGAGGTCATCGCCAGCTCACCAACGGAGATTCAACCTGTTCTCGATGCGATTGCCGACAGCGCCGCGCGACTTTGCGATTCGCCGAGCGCGGTCATTTTTCGAGTAGACGGGGCGATTTTGCGACGAAGTGCGGCAGTAGGCGATATGCCTTCGGGAACCATGGGCGAGGACTTGGCGATAGATCGGAACAGAATGGCCGGTCGCGCCATCGTCGATGTGCGGACCGTCCACGTAGAAGATATGGCCGCCGTGGCTGGAACCGAATACCCCGCGAGTATTCAACAGCTAACCGGTACGCGAACGGCGCTGGCAACGCCTCTGATACGGGAAGGAATCTCAATCGGCGCTATCATGATCCGCCGCACCGAAGTTCGTCCGTTTACCGACAAGCAGATTGCTTTACTGAAGACTTTCGCCGACCAGGCGGTGATCGCCATCGAGAACGTGCGGCTATTCCAAGAGCTGCAGGTCCGCAACCGCGATCTCACCGAGGCGTTGGAACAGCAGACGGCGACGAGCGATGTATTGCGAGTTATCAGCAGCTCGCCCACCGACGTGCAGCCGGTGTTTGACGCTATCGTGCGCAGTGCGACGCGGCTCTGCGAAGCGTCGTTCGGCTCGGCGCACCGCTTCGACGGCCAAAATATAACCATTGACGCGTATGAAAATTATACGCCCGAACAAATCGAATTAGGCCAACGGAGGTTTCCAACACCAGCAACACGGGCTACCGCCGTGGGTCGAGCTATTCTGGGTCGCGATGTCATCCACATCGAGGATATCCGCGACGATCCCGAATACGAGGTCTTAGGTCATCAAACGGAACTTAGTTTCCGAACCGTCCTGGCTGTCCCGCTGCTAAAGGACGGCAGCCCGATTGGCGCGTTCGGCATGTGGCGGCGCGAAGTAAAGCCCTTCACGGAAAATCAGATCAACCTGGTTAAAACCTTCGCCGACCAAGCCGTCATCGCCATCGAGAACGTGCGGTTGTTTCAAGAGCTCAGTGAGGCGTTGGAGCAGCAAACGGCGACGAGCGAAATCCTGGGCGTCATCGCCAGCTCGCCGACGGATATTCAGCCTGTGTTAGACACGGTCGCGGAAAATGCCGCCCGACTATGCGAGGCGACTGATGCACAGATTCGCCTCGTCGAGGGCGACGGCCATCGATTGGTGGCATCGTTTGGAACTCTCCCAGCCCCGGAATTTCGAACCACAAGCGTAGAAAACCCGTTCAGCCGCGCGATTCTTACGCGAGAAACAATACATATTCACGATCTTCAAGAAGGGTCTGGTTATAACTCATCCTCGGGAACACGGCCCCTTCTTAGCACACCGATGCTCCGAGAGGGGACTCCTATAGGTCTGATCAATATCAGGCGCACGGAAGTTCGTCCTTTCTCAGACAGACAAATCAAACTGCTTGAAACTTTTGCTGCTCAGTCTGTGATCGCCATCGAGAACGTGCGCTTGTTCAAGGAACTCGGCGAGCGCAACGCGGAATTGCGCGAGGCGCTGGAGCATCAGACGGCGACATCGGAAGTGCTGAGCATCATCAGTCGCTCGCCGACGGACGTGCAGCCGGTGCTCGACGCTATCGTCGAGAGCGCGGCCAGGGTTTGTGGGATCGATGACGTGGTGCTGCGGCTGCGCGAGGGCGACACAATGACGGTGCGGGCTCATTTTGGGCCCATACCGCCAGGCCGTCCCCAGATTGGAGTTGATGAGGCTCAGTATCGTTGGATCCACGAGCACGGCGCCCTGCATATCCCCGATCTTCAAGCGCAGAACGAGTTCCCAACGCTGGGTTCGGTTGGAAATCGGACCTACCTCGCCGTTCCACTTCTCCAGCAACGGGAACTTGCCGGGGTCTTGGCCGCACGCTGTATCAATGTGCATCCGTTTACGCTGGCGCAAATCAAGCTGCTCGAAACCTTCGCAGATCAAGCCGTGATCGCCGTAGAGAACCTGCGGCTGTTCCAGGAACTCAAGGAATCTCTCGAACAGCAAACCGCGACAAGTGAAATCTTGGGCGTGATCGCCAGCTCACCGACCGACATTCAGCCGGTGTTGGACACGGTTGCCGAGAATGCGGCGCGCATTTGTGGCGCCGATGATGCGAATATCTTCATGGTGGTGGAGGGCGCTCGTCTTCGAAAGGTCGCCACCCACGGGTCGGTCCCGGGAAGCCCAATTGGATTTGAAGCACCCCTCACGCGCGATTCATTGAATGGACGGACGGTTATCGAAGGCCAGTCGATTCATGCTCCCGACATTGTCGCGGTCCCCGGTGAGTATCCAGAAGAGCAAGACCGTTCATTGCAACGGGGCATTCACACGATGCTCGGGACACCGCTGCTGCGCGAAGGCGTGGCCATTGGGGCGATTGGCATTCGTCGTTTAGAGGTGAAGCCATTCACCGACAAGCAGATTGCTCTCCTCAAGACCTTTGCCGACCAGGCCGTCATTGCCATCGAGAACGTGCGGCTGTTCAAAGAGCTAAAGGAATCATTGGAACAGCAAACCGCGACGAGTGAAATCTTAGGCGTCATCGCCAGTTCGCCGGCGGATATCCAGCCGGTGCTGGACGTGGTTGCCGACAACTCCGCACGGCTTTGCGACGCAAGCCATGCCGTCATTCACCTTGTTGATGGTGGCATCCTTCGGCGAGTCGCCGTTTTTGGAGGGCTCTCGAGAGGGCCAGTCGGAGCAGAAGCCGCCATGGATCGTGGAAAGCTATCACACCGGGCGGTGCTCGACCGACAAATTGTACACGTTCACGATCTCGCTACAGAGATCGAAAGCGAGTTTCCCGGCGACGCGGAGGTCGTGCAGCAAATGGGCGTTCGGACGAATCTGGCTGTGCCGCTAATTCGCGAGAATAACGCCGTTGGTGTAATTATTATTCAGCGCACCGAAGTACGAGCCTTTACGGAAAAGCAGATCGCTCTTCTCAAAACCTTCGCCGACCAGGCGGTGATCGCAATCGAGAACGTACGCCTGTTCAAGGAGCTGCAGGAACGCAACCGCGACCTCACCGAAGCGCTGGAGCAGCAGACGGCAACGAGCGAGGTTCTTCGCGTCATCGCCAGCTCGCCGACTGACCTAAAGCCGGTTCTAGACGCGGTCGCCGAGAGCGCGGCGAGGCTATGCGGTGCAAGCGATGCCAATATCCGACTGCGTGAAGGCGATGGCCTCCGGTCGGTGGCGAGCTACGGGCCGCTCCCGTACGACGCAGTATTCTTGGTCAACCGGGGCACCGCAGCGGGTCGCGCCGTGGTCGATGGACAAACTGTTCACGTCGAGGACTACGCGGCCAAGTCCGAAGACGAGTTCCCGGAAGGCAAGCAAGTAGTGCAACGGTTGGGGTTTCGTACCGTGTTGGCTACGCCGTTGCTCCGCGAAAGCATCGCGATCGGGGCGATCGTCATTCGTCGGGTTGAGGTCAATCCATTCACCGAGAAGCAGATCAAGCTGCTTGAAACCTTTGCTGACCAGGCTGTAATTGCAATCGAGAACGTTCGACTCTTTCAGGAACTCCAAGCCCGCAACCGCGACCTGACTGAAGCGCTGGAGCAGCAGACTGCGACCAGCGAAATCCTTCGCGTAATCGCTAGCTCACCGACGGATCTCCAGCCGGTGTTGGATGTAGTGGCGGAAAATGCCGCCCGATTATGTGAGTCCATCGATGCGCATATTTTCCGTGCCGAGGGCGAGGCTTTTTGCTTAGCAGCTTCATGCGGCCCAATCCCGGTAGTCAGTAAGGATGAGAGAATCCCTCTCAATCGTGGAACAATCAGCGGCAGGGCGATGATTGACCGGCAGCCGGTCCACATTCACGATATGGCGGCAGTCTCTGAAACCGATTTCCCCGAAGGGTTGACCTACCAAAAACGCTTTGGACATCGCACTATACTTGCTACACCGCTGCTACGGGAAGGCATTCCTATCGGGGCTATCATGATTCGCCGTATGGAAGTTAATCCCTTCACGGAGAAGCAGATCGCGCTCCTTAAAACTTTTGCTGATCAGGCCGTGATCGCCATCGAAAACGTCCGGCTGTTCCAAGAACTGCAAGAACGGACGCGCGAATTGGTCGAGTCCGTCGAAGAAATGAAAGCGTTGAGCGAGGTCGGCCAGGCGGTAAGCTCGACGCTCGATCTGGAAACCGTGCTGGAAACCATTGTCTCGCGCGCCGTCGATCTGTCGGGGACTGATTGCGGCGTCATTTACGAATATGACGAAGAGGCCGGGCAAGAGTTTCATCTGCGGGCCAGCTACCGAATGGAACAAGAGGTCGTCGAAGCGCTCCGCGCCGCGCCGATCCGTCTGGGCGAGGGAGCTACAGGACGCGCTGCGACGACTCGCGAGCCGATCCAGACTCCAGACATCTCAGATCAACGGGAATTAAGCGGCACACGGGTGCGTCCGATGTTGACACGGCTAGGTTATCGATCGTTGCTATCGGTCCCTTTGCTCCGCGATCAGCAGATTATGGGTGGACTCACGGTTTGGCGGCGTCAGGTTGGGGAATTTGAACCCGAGGTGGTAACTCTGATGCAAACTTTTGCGACCCAGTCGGCGCTGGCGATTCATAACGCGCGGCTATTCCGCGAGCTCGAAGCCAGGGGCAAGCAACTGGAAATCGCCAGCCAGCATAAGTCGGAATTTCTCGCCAACATGTCGCACGAGCTACGTACGCCGCTCAATGCCATCATCGGCTTCTCGGAGGTCCTACAGGAAAAACTATTTGGCGAGCTTAACGAAAAACAGAGCGAATACGTCGACGACGTGCTTTCTTCCGGGCGCCATCTGCTGTCGCTGATCAACGATGTGCTCGACCTGTCCAAGGTTGAAGCGGGGCGGATGGAACTGGAAGTGACGACATTCTTCCTTCCGGACGCCATCGAGAACGCGCTCCTGCTGATCCGCGAGCGCGCGAGCCGCCACGGCATCAAACTGGATCGTATTGTCGATGACCGGCTCGGCGACTTCACCGGCGACGAGCGCAAGGTCAAGCAAGTGCTGGTTAACTTACTTTCCAATGCCGTGAAATTTACCCCAGAGGGGGGGCAGGTGAAGGTGGAAGCGAGAATGGGCGACGGCGCGGCGATTTTGTCTGTCATCGACACCGGCATCGGCATCGCCAAGGAAGATCAGGAGGCGATCTTCGAAGAGTTCCGCCAAGCCGGCGGCAACTACGCGCACAAACGCGAAGGTACAGGGCTGGGTTTGACGTTGACAAAACGTTTCGTCGAAATGCACGGCGGTAAATTGTGGGTGGAGAGCGAAGTGGGCAAGGGAAGCAAGTTTACATTTACGCTGCCGTTCGGATAAGAATATTCTCCCGCAAAGGCGCTAAGGCGCAAAGTATTGGAGACCTCGGAAATGAATTTTGTTTTGATGGGTTTTCAAACCTTAGCGTCTTGGCGCCTTGGCGAGAGTTAATCCGAATCAGAAAACAAGTATTTGTCTCGCAAAGGCGCCAAGACGCCAAGTTATGACGGAGAATGAGATTGGCAAAGTTATCGTTGATGCGGCGCTTGCGGTGCATCGCGAGCTTGGCCCAGGTTTGCTTGAAAGCGTGTATGAGTTAGCGTTGGCGTACGAATTAGAGCAACGTGAACTCTCTGTTAAACGGCAACTTCCGATATCGATTCACTACAAGCATATGACTTTTGATGACGCTTTCCGTGCGGACCTCGTTATTGATGACAAAATAATCGTCGAGCTAAAATCCGTCGAGCAAGTGAGCCAGGCGCACAAAAAACAGTTGCTGACGTATCTGCGGTTGACAGGATGTAAGCTAGGATTTCTACTTAACTTCGGCGAGGCATTGATGAAGAGAGGCATAACGCGCACGGTAAACGGAATCGAGGATTCCTAATCTTTGCGCCTTGGTGGGAGATTAATCCGAATCCGGAGAAGAGTGTACTCTCGCAAAGGCGCAAAGACGCCAAGTTTTGAAGAAAAGATGTCAGAAAGAAATTCTTATTACTTTGCGCCTTTGCGCCTTTGCGGGAGATAAATCCGAAAATCCGAGACTCCTATGGCAAATGAACTGATACTGATCATTGAAGACAATGAGAAGAACCGCAAGCTCTGCCGCGATGTGTTGCAGGTGAAGGGGTATCGGACCAGCGAGGCGGAGACCGCGGAGACGGGGCTCGAGCTGGCGCGCAGTGAGTCGCCGGATTTGATTCTCATGGACATCCAGCTGCCGGGAATGGACGGCATCACCGCGATGAAGCAGCTCAAAGGCGATGCGAATACGAAGGATATTCCAATCATCGCGATCACCGCGTCGGCGATGACCAATAACCGGACAGCAATGTTGGCCGAAGGATTCGACGGCTATCAGACCAAGCCGATCACGTTGAAAGATTTTCTCGGCGAAGTGGAACGGGTTCTGAAAGTAAGGAGCCGGTAGTGAGAAGACCGGAAAGAGATTTTCCCGCAAAGGCGCAAAGCCGCAAAGTAATATCGGAAACAAGACTTACAATTATTAATCCTAAACTTTGCGCCTTTGCGCCTTTGCGAGAGATAAATCCGAATTTCCGAACACTTTGCACTTCACCACTAATCCTTTACGGCATTCAGTCGTGAACACTCCAGCGAAAATATTGGTCGTCGACGACACGGCGCGCAACGTCAAGCTACTCGCCGACCTGCTGACCGTCAAAGGCTACAGCGTGGTTACGGCGGAGTCGGGACGCGGCGGTTTAGCTAAAATCTCCGCGGAGCCGCTCGATCTAGTTTTATTGGACGTGGTCATGCCGGAGATGAGCGGCTACGAGGTTTGTCAAAAAATTCGCGACAATCCGGCGACAGCGATGCTGCCGGTGATTATGGTCACCGCGCTCGATCCGACGGAGGAACGTATCAAAGGTATTGAGGCCGGCGCGGACGATTTTCTCACCAAGCCGATCAATCAAGGCGAGCTGCTCGCGCGGGTCAAGTCGCTGCTGCGTATTAAAGAGCTGCATGACACCGTGCAATCGCAAGCCGCCGAGATATCCGAGTGGAACAAGCACCTGGAGGTGCGTGTCCAGGAGCAGGTTCAACAATTGGAACGATTGGCGCGGCTCAAGCGATTCTTTTCACCGCAGCTTGCCGAGCTGATTGTCAGCGGCGGCGCCGACGATCCGCTGAAAACCCACCGCTGCGAATTGACGGTGGTGTTTCTCGATCTGCGCGGCTTCACCGCGTTCGCCGAAACCGCCGAACCCGAAGAAGTGATGGGCGTGCTGCACGAGTATCATGCCGCGATGGGAAAATTGATTCTCGAATACGAGGCGACCCTGGAACACTTCGCCGGCGACGGCATCATGATTTTCTTTAACGATCCGGTGCCGCTGCCCAATCCGGCCGAGCGGGCGATTCGCATGACCCTGGCGATGCGCGAGCGAGTGGCTGGTCTAAGCGCCCAGTGGCGCAAGCTTGGTCATGATCTCGGCTTTGGCGTCGGCATTGCACAGGGCTATGCGACCATCGGCGCCATCGGCTTCGAAGGGCGTTGGGAATACGGCGCCATTGGCAGCGTGCCCAATCTGGCGGCGCGTCTTTGCGGCGAGGCCAAGCCGGGAGAAATATTGATCGCTCAGCGGCTCTTGGCCAAGGTCGAGGAATTGGCGGAGTGTGAAGCGGTGGGCGAGTTAACGCTCAAAGGTTTTCATCGGCCGGTGTTGGCCTATCGCGTGCTTGGGCTGAAGGGGTAGAAGAGAGGTAAGGAGTTAGGGGTTAGGGGTAAGGTGTCCGGTGGAATCCCCTTACCCTTTACGCTTCACCTTTTACGGGAATTATGGTTCATCCGCGTGACGCTTCCACGGTCGTGCTGCTTCGTCCTGACGCCCAAGGCGGCTTCGAGATTCTGCTGACGCGCCGGCCCGAGGAAATGCGCTTTCTCGGCGGCTTTTATGTCTTCCCCGGCGGCACGGTTCATCGCGACGATTACTCTGCGACTACCTTGCGCCGCTGCCGCGCGCTTGCCGGCGACGCCGCGCGAAGAATTCTTGGCAGCCGGCACGATCCGGACCAGGCGCTGGGTCACTGGGTCGCCGTGGTGCGTGAGCTGTTCGAAGAAGTCGGCGTTCTCTTGTGCGTGACCGAATCCGGTGCGGTCGTCGACCTCAGCACCGACGCAGCCAAGCGGCGCATCGAGTCCAAACGTCAGCAGGTAGTGAAAAAACAGTTGGACTTCGGTGCGTTTTTGGAGTCGGAAAATCTTTACTGTGATTTGTCGCGGGCGATTTCCTTTGACCACTGGGTGACGCCGGAAATTTACTCGATGCGCTTCGATACGCGCTTCTACGTGGCGGCATTGCCGCAGCATCAAGTCCCGCTCGCGCGCTCGGAAGAGGTCACCCATAGTCTTTGGATCAAGCCGGCCGCCGCGCTATCACGCATGGACCGCCGCGACTTTCCCATCTTGCCACCGACAACCACCGTGCTGAACGAGCTGGCACGCCTGCCGACGTGGATCGAGTTGTGTGAACGATTCGGTCTCGAGTGACGGAGCGTTTCCAATCGCACCACGCGGTTCGGAATTGTTTTCCCGCAAAGGCGCCAAGGCGCCAAGTCCGGAATAAATTAGTTTACGAATACGTCAATTCCGCTGATCCGACCTTTGCGACTTGGCGCCTTTGCGAGAGATAGTCCGATTTTGTCTTCTAGCTTGGAGGTATTATTGAAATGCGGCAACTTTCCGCTATTATTCTTTGAGTCGTCTTGTCTCGACGATAAATTCATCAGAAGGAGTTAAATCATCTATGATTGAAGTGGGCAAACAAGCGCCAGATTTCGATTTGGTCAGCCATCTGGCGGGCACCAAATTCACCTTGAGCCAATTCAAGGGTCAGAAAAACGTCATGCTGGTGTTCTATCCGCTGGACTGGACACCGACTTGAAGCAAGGAAGTGCCTGGACTCGAAGCTTTGAAGAGCGAGTTTCAGGCCTGTGACACCCAAGTGTTGGGTGTGAGCGTCGACAGCAGGTTTTGCCACGACAGCTGGGCGAAATCCCTGGGCGGTATTTCCTTTCCACTCTTGCAGGATTTTCACCCCAAGGGAGACACGGCCAAGAAATATGGCGTGTTTCTGGAGGACAAAGGTATCAATGACCGTGCCACGGTGATCGTCGACAAGCAGGGCGTGGTGCGTTATTCGGTTTCCGTGACTCCAGCGGGCGAGCGTAACCCAAAAGATCTCTTGGCCGAATGTCAGAAGGTGAACAAAGGCTAAAGAAATAGGAAAAGGAAAAATCTCCCGCAAAGGCGCAAAGACGCCAAGGGAAGGACGGAAGACTTAAGATAGAGTTTCTATCTTTAACTTTGCGACTTGGCGCCTTGGCGGGAGAAATCTTTTCTCCGATTCCCCGGGATTCAAATATGGCGATGGAGCTTTATTTCTACAACGAATGCGGCTTTTCACAGAGCGTGCTCAGCTGCATGACCAATTTGCACTGCGAAGATAAGATCACCAAGAAAAATATTCGGGAGAACCCCGACTATGAAACGGAACTGATCGCGCTCACCGGCGCAAAGACGGTTCCGGTGCTAGTGATCGACGGCAAACCGCTGAAAGGCTCCGAGGAGATCAATCAGTTTCTTGTCGGAAAATTTATGTAGCCGAGCACGATGAGCAAAACAAAGGGGACGGAAGAAATTTCGCCCCTTTTTTTTCTGCGTGCGGTTGACGGTCAAGCCTAAGTCGACAAAGCTCGGGTTGTCGAGAGCGTCGATTCAATTACTAACCGGAAGGAGCACGACCCAGCATGGAAAATCGCCGCTACGATTATTCGCCAATCATTCGACGGCCCAAGATCGAATGGCCCAATCATGGCCGCATTGCTTTATGGGTCGCCCCCAATATCGAATATTTCCATTACGATATGCCGATCCGCGGCTCAGGCAGCAGTCACACGCCCGATGTGCCGGGCTACACGCTACGCGACTACGGTTCCCGCGTGGGTGTGTACCGCATCATGGAGGTGCTCGATAAATACGCGATCCGCGCCAGCGTTCTCTTGAACGCCGAAGTTTGCGAGCAGCATCCGGCGATTATCGAAGAGGGTAACAAGCGCCAATGGGAGTGGCTCGGGCACGGCATGACCAACAGCGTGTCGATGCTCGATTACAAAGCGGAAGAAGAGCGCTCGATCATCCGCACGGTCAAAGACATCATCACCAAGGCGACCGGCCAGGCGCCCAAGGGTTGGCTGGGTCCGGGCCTAGGCGAGACTTACGACACGCCGGATCATTTGGCTGTCGAAGGATTTGAGTACGTTTGCGACTGGGGCAACGACGAGCAGCCGACGCCGATGCGGGTCAAGAGCGGCCGCATGGTCGTGCTGCCTTACGAGCTCGGCGTGAACGATATTCGCGTTTTTGTTCGCGAAGGCCACACGCCGGAGCAGTATTACCGCATGGTTTGCGATCACTTCGACACGCTCTACAAGGACAGCGTAGAGGGTGGGCGAGTGCTATGCTTGCCGCTTCATCCGTTCGTGATAGGCATGCCTTTTCGCATCAGCTATCTCGACAGGGCGCTCGATTATATATGCTCGCACGAAGGGGTGTGGCGCGCGACGGGCTGGGAGATCGCCGAGTGGTATTACCAGCACTACTATAAGGATCCGGGCAAGTTTGAAGGATGAGATGAATGGAGTAATGGAGTGATGGGTCGGATCTGGAAATTCCCAATACTCCAATACTCCGTTACTCCAACCGAGAATTGTATGGTCGGTTTCAAACGGGCGAGCGATTATCGTTCGCTCACTTCCGCCGTGAGCGAAACTGTTGACCGGACATCTACCGTTCCGGCTTCCACCGGGGTTGGCGCTTGGGCGGCAAGGGCTTCGCCCCGTGCCATCGGTGTTTGGCGGAAGATCGGCTGAAAATTACGTTCGCCTTCGGTGACGGATGAGATGCGCAGGATTTTTAATCCGAGGGACGCGGCGATGGCTTCAACTTTTGCTCTCGCCTTTGCCGATGCCTGGCGAAGCGCTTCCAGCCGGGCGGCTTCTTCGTCTTTTAGCGTGAACATCAATCGGTTGATGTTGTTTGCGCCGGCTTGCATCGCAGCGTCGATTATTTTGCCCACGTCGTCGAGCTTCAGGGTCTTAATCCGGACGATGTTATTGGCGATGTAGCCGACGATTTCCGGCTTGCCGCCCTGCGGGTAGCGATATTGCGGACTGAGCGAGTAGCCGCTAGTTTTGACCTCGTCAGCTTTGCTCAGGAGCTTTTTCACTGCGCCAAGCACCCGGGCCAGACGCTCAGCATTTTCTCTCGACGCGTCGGGCGCGGTGCGCGCCTGAGTCGTGACGCCGATGTCGATCTCGGCTTGATCCGGTTCCGCGGCGATGGTGGCTTCGCCATTGACCGTGATCGACGGCGGCCGGGGGTGATCGCGAGTTGGCTGTGCTGCAGCACTGGAAACCGACAACAACAGGGCGGCGAAGGTCGCAAAGATTTTGAGTGGAACCACTAAATGGGGTTGCCAAAGGGGGCCGAGCATCCCCTTTGCGATTATTATAATTAGCCGCGGGGTCAATAGTTCGCCCGCGAAGTAGCTTCGATTGTCAATTCGCATGGAAAATTCCTTTCATTGAAGGATGACAAATTCAGGCTAACGTAAAACCCAGGTTGGCGCCAGGCTTGGCGCCGATCCGCGAGCATCCGTTAATTAGACGCGCGGCCTATGCCAAGGTTCATCTCGCTGATACTTTTGTTGGTCGTATTCGCGGCAGCGGCCTGTTCGGTGCAGCGGGGTCAGCTCGCCTGGCGGGTCAAAGAGCTGGTGCTGGCACAGACCTCGGTGGTGCATCTGCGATCGCCCCGCGAGCAGGTGGTTGTCACGCTGCCGACCAATTTGCTCCAACAGATGATGCTGGCGCATTTGCGGATCAGCCGCACGGCGAAGATACACGCCGAACTGTTGATTGTTGAGGGCGATGAGCCCAATGCTTACGCCGCCCTCAAAGCCGGCCAAAGGATTATCGCCATCAACCTCGGCATGTTGAAATTGATCGGGGATGAGGTCAATGAGTATGCCGCCTTGATCGGGCATGAAGCGGCGCACTGGGCGAAAGGCCATGTCGATGCCGCCCAGTTGCGCTCCAACACGCTGAACGCTCTTGGCACCCTGGTGGGCGGCGGTTTAGGCATGGCGGGCGTACCGGCAGCCGGCGCGATTACCGGGCTCGGTGTCGAACTGATCGAGGCGTCGTACAGCCGCGATCAGGAGCGCGAGGCCGATGCGCAAAGCCTCGACTATCTCTTGGCGAACGGTTACCGGCCGGGCGCGGCGCTGCGACTGCAGGAAAAAATGATCAAGGCCGGCGGTGGCTTTCGTTTGCCGTTTCTATCCAGCCACCCGAGCGGCGAGGAGCGTATCGCCAATCTTAAAGCGTTGATCGAAATCAAAGAGGGCCAAGGCCGAGGCGCCGCTGTGCCAGCGATCAAGCCGGATTGAGCGCACCCGCGCGGTCAACTCAAAATTCGTTAAATCAACAAGGCATTTCGCGTGCGGGGTATTAACCTCGCACGCGACCAAAGGGGATGCTCGCCCCCTTGGATTCCCATTTAAATGGTCGCCGCAGCAAGCTGCGGCGAATCATTATAGATTAAACCCGCTAAATGTTTTCCTTTCATTGCGCGCACCGTTAGCATCCTGCTAAGGCAATCTTGTGGAGAGCACAACCAGTGTAGCGCGCCCGGCAAGACGCCTGGGCATCTTTTACGGTTGGTACATCGTCGGCGTCGGCTTCCTCGCCAACGTTGCTTCGTCATTCGCGCTGGCGAGCACGATGGGCATCTTCTTAAAGCCGCTCACCACCGATCTTGGCGTTTCCCGCGGCGTCTTTTCGCTCTTGCGCTCCGGCGAGGGCATCATCGCCGCGTGCATCGCGCCGCTGGTCGGCACGCTGGTCGACCGTTACGGCGGCCGCTGGTTGATGGTGATCGGCACCGGTATCGTCGCCGCCGGCTATTTTCTGCTGAGCCGCGTCGACAGCTTCGCCGAGTTTGCCGGGATTCGCCTGACGCTGGTGACTCTTGGCGACTCGATGATGGGTTACATGGTCGTGAACGTCATCATCGCCCAGTGGTTTTCGCGCTATCGTGGCCGGGCGCTGGCGATCTCCAGCATGGGTGTTGGTTTCGCGAAAGTCTGCATGCCGGTGGTCGCCGCCTCGCTCATCGTCTGGCTCGGTTGGCGTCAAACCTGGTTGGTTTTTGGTTTGATGACCCTGGGATTGTTGGTCGTGCCGGCGCTTTTGATCATCCGGCACACGCCAGAAACCATGGGCTTGTTGCCGGACGGCGCGCCGGAGCCGATCGCAGCCGAATTGGCGCCCACCAGGAATCGCCCTGCTGGTAGTGAGAAGGCGCCAGCGCAAACCGGTGTCTGGACGCGCGGCGCAGCGCTGCGGACGGCGGCCTTTTGGCTGCTGGTGCTCACCTTCGGCATCTCCAGCATTGGCGTGAGCGGGCTCAATCTGCATGTTTACTCTTACGTCACCGACCTCGGCTACTCGGCCGTGATCGCCGCGACTGTCATGAGCATCATCGCTTCCATGCAATTGGCTTCGCCGCTAGGCTGGGGTTTTCTCGCCGAGCGGATCGGCGCGCGCTATGCGGCGACGCTTCGCTTTGTCATTCAGGGCATCGGTTTGGCGGTGGCGATACTGACCGGCAATCTATTTTGCCTCTATGCTGGCTTCTTGCTCTACGGCATCGGTCTCGGTGGCAACATGGTGCTGCCGGATATGCTTTGGGCCGACTATTTTGGCCGGCAGTCGCTCGGCAAGATCCGCGGCATGGGTTTGCTGATTTCGCATTTTCTCGCCGCCATTGGCCCGCCGTTTTTTGGATTTCTCTTCGATATGACCGGCGGCTACGGTTTGTCTTTCGCCATCTTTGGCGGCGTGCTGGCGATCTCTGCCGGGCTCAGTCTCATGCTCAAGCCGCCGCGGTCGCGCGGTTTCTAGTTTCGGGTTCCGAGTTAACCCGAGACCCGAAACTCTAGACTCGAAACGGGGCGCAAGCGCCGCTTGACACAGGCGTCACGCTCTCCTATAGCTTCGAATTAACTTTCAGCGAAAGGATTTTCCCATGATCATCGATATTCATAATCACATCGTCGCCGGCGAGCAGCTGCAAACGTTTCAAGCCGGCTTGATCAACAGCGCGGGTTTTCACAAACCCCGCGGTGTCGTCGTCAGCGAAAAACATATTAAGGAAGCGCAGTGGCATGGCCACGGTCATGCCGAGGTGTTGAATGAAGTCGGCACGGATTACGCGTTTATCTCGCCGCGGCCCTACACCATGATGCATTCGGCCAAGCCGGAGAAGATCGTCCACTGGTATTGCCAAGCCGTTAACGATGCTTTGGCGTTGCAAGTGAAAATGGAACCCAAGAAATTTCGCGCCATCGGCGGCTTACCGCAAAACGCCGGGGTGGCGGTGACCAACACGTTCGACGAGATCGATCGCATTATCAACGACCTCGGCTTCGTCGGCATCATGATCAATCCCGATCCCGGTGAAGGCGATGGCATGACCCCGGCCATGGGCACCGAGTACTGGTATCCACTTTACGAAAAGATGGTGAAAATGGATATTCCCGGCCTGCTGCACGGCGCGAGCTGCAAGAATCCGCGGGAGTCGTTTCACGGCCACTTCATCACCGAAGAGAGCATCGCCATTCTCTCCTTGGTCGACTCCAATGTGTTCAAGGATTTTCCCAAGCTGAAACTGATCATTTCCCATGGCGGCGGTTCGGTGCCCTATCAAGTCGGCCGCTGGCGCTCCCAGCTGCGTGGCCCGAACGATACCGAGAATTTCGATCAGCGCTTGAAGCAGCTTTATTTCGACACGGCGCTTTACAACATAGAGTCGCTCAAGTTGCTGTTTCGCATCTGCGGCCCGGAGCGTTGCCTATTCGGCACCGAGCGGCCCGGCGCGGGCTCAAAAACCGATCCGCGCACCGGCAAATGGTACGACGACGTGCGGCCGAACATCGAAGCGATCCCGTGGCTCACGGCGGAGGATAAGGCTAAAATTTTCGACGAGAACGCACTGCAAGTGTTTAGCAGGTTCAAGCAGTAAAGAGCGGATTATCGCGGTCATGTAATGGTGGAGTATTGGGTTGTCGGTCAATCCAATACTCCAGTGTTGCGCGAATGCATCGGATAGGTTGGCCGTGTCGTCGCACTTTCGACGCGCGCGAGAAAAGCCGCGAGCATGATGCTAAGCGCGCCGCGCGCCGGCACCCTCAGTTGCCTTCTTTCCCTGTCGTAAGTCTGTCCTAGGATGCTTGAAGTCGCCCCATTATCTTTCCACCGAAGTCTTTGCGCGCTGTAAAAATGAAACGGATTCCCGCCCTCGATCTTCGCGGTGTCTCCTATAGAGTCAACGGTAAGAAGATTCTCGCATCCATCAATTGGACCGTGCAGCCCGGCGAGCATTGGGCGATCCTCGGGCCCAATGGGTCGGGAAAAACTACACTGCTTAAAATCGCCAGCGGCTATCTTTGGCCCAATGGCGGCGGCGCGGTGTACCGCAAAGGCGAAACCTTGTGCCACCTGCCCGAGCTGAGGAAAAGTATCGGCTGGGTAAGCGCGTCATTGGTCAACGAAATCCCGTTGCAGGAACGGGCGCTCGACACCGTGGTATCGGGAAAGTTCGCGCAGATCGGCTACCTCGGCGGAATTTGGGGCCAGGCGAGCCGCTCCGAGTTCGCGCGTGCGCGGAATTATTTGACGGAGTTGGGTTGCGAGCATTTGCGCGAGCGGGAGTTTGGCGCGCTGTCGCAGGGCGAGCAGCAAAAAATTCTGATCGCGCGTGCGCGTATGACCCGGCCTTACCTGATCTTTCTCGACGAGCCTTGCGCGGGCATGGATCCCGGAGCGCGGGAGAGTTTTCTGGCTTCGCTTGACTTGCTCGGCGCCCGGAAAAAAGTTCCCGCGTTGATCTATGTGACCCATCATATTGAAGAAATCTTGCCGCTCTTTGGTAAAGTCTTGGTGTTGTGCCAAGGTAAGGTGCTGCATTCGGGCAAGACGCGGGAGCTTGTTAAACCGGGTTTGCTGCGCGAGCTGTACGGCGTGCCGTTGTCGCTGCTCAGCCGAAAAGGTCGCTACTGGCCGGTGATCGAATAGCAATAACTGTTCAAGGTTCAAGGTTCAAGGGTTCAACGTTGTCGCACGTGGGCGGTACAGTTTGTGTCCTAACTTTGAACTTTGAACCATTGAACCTTGAACGGCGCGCAACGAATCCTTCGCCAAGATTACCGTGACTACTTCAAATACCGGCGCCAGTGCCGCGGCGGGCAGCCGTTGGTGGTCGCTATCGGTGGCCTCCCTCGCCTCATTGATCGTCACCGCGGACTCCGGCCAGCTGAGCATCGCGCTGCCGGTGATTATCACCGAGTTCAACGCCGATTTGACGCTGGCAAGCTGGATCGCGCTGGCCTACGCGTTGATCACCGCGTCGCTTTATTTGCCTTGCGGTCGATTATCCGATCTGGTCGGCGTGGGCCGATTGTTTCTTGCCGGTTTCCTGATTTACGGGACGAGCTCGATCGCCGCCGGTTTGGCCCAAAACACCGCACAGCTAATTATTTTTCGCGCCCTGCAGGCCGCCGGAAGCGCGCTGATCATGGCCAACAATTTCGCCTTGGTCACGGCGTTGTTTCCGCCCGCGGAGCGCGGCCGGGCGATGGGCATTGCCGGCGGAGCGGTGTCGGCGATCGGCTACACACTTGGTCCGGTCATCGGCGGCGTGCTAACCCACGGGTTTGGCTGGCGGGCAAATTTCTTTCTCTCAGGGGCGCTGGCCTTCGCCGGTTTTGGCGCCGCGCGAGTATTACTGCCTTCAGAAAGTTTTCACGGCTCCGCGACAAAGCGCGAACCCTTCGATCTCATCGGTGCGCTTGCTTTCGCAACGGGCATTTCGGGCGTCTTATTTGGCCTCGCCTCAGCGCAAAAGGCCGGCTGGCAAAGCCCGCTCGTCAGCATGACATTCACCGGCGGCCTGGTCGTGCTCGGCTGCTTTACTGGGTGGGAGAAGCGTGCGCGCTTTCCGCTGCTGGATTTGGCTTTATTTCGCATTCCGGCGTTTACTTTAGGCAACAGCGCGCGCTGGATCAGTTTCGTCTCGATGAGCATGAACAATCTACTGATGCCGTTCTTTCTTCAGCGCGCCAAGGGCTTGGACCCATTACGCGCCGGTTTTTTGGTGGCGCCGACGCCCCTGGCGATGGCGCTGTTGGCGCCGCTGACCGGTTGGATGTCGGAAAGATTCATCCCGGAACGTCTTTGCGCCGTCGGCCTGGCCGTTACCGGCGTTGCTTTCCTGCTGCTGAGCTCCCTTTCACCAGCTTCGTCGTCGATCGAGATTGTTTCCTGTCTTGCTTTCGTGGGAGTCGGTATGGGTTTGTTTCAGACACCCAATAACAATTTGCTGATGACCGCCGTGCCGCGCCAGCGTCTCGGCGTCGGCTCGGCGTTTCTTTCCATCGTGCGCAGCGTCGGTTATTCCACCGGCGCGACGCTGGCGGCGTCGATCGTCGGCGCACAGCTGGCGGTCACAGGGCAAAGCTCACTACAAATTCTTACTAGACAGAGCGCCGCGGGCGCTAGCGCAATCGGCTTGTCGGCCTTTCTGCGCGGTTTTCAGCTCGCCTGTCTGGCGGCTGGCGCTTTGTGTTTTCTTGGCGCAGCCATCAGCGCGCTGCGGGTGTCAAATGACCATCGCTAACTGGGCCAGCTGTTGGACTTCAATCATACTGTCGCAAACCCATGCGCCAAAAGAGCATTATCAGGTCGAGTAACGCGCGGGTGGAGTCGCGCGTGAGCCGTATGGTCGAGCCTGGTTTGTCTTGCCAGTCGACGTACGCCTTATCGACGCGATAGTTTCGCCGATGGGCTAACATTAGAATCTCGACGTCGAAAAGCAGACCGTTGATCCTTTGCTGAGCAAATAGTTCTTTCGCGGCGGCGTGGGTGAAAGCTTTCAAGCCGGCCTGAGTGTCGCCGATGCCTGGAGTGACAAATCGTTGAAAAACGAAGCGCGAGGCGTTTGCCACCCAGCGCCGCGCCATTCCTGCGTATTCGGTATTGCCGGTTCGCTGGGCAATCACGATATCGGCGCCAGCCTCCAAACGCGCGACAAACTCGTCGAACAGGTTTGGCTCATAGGCGAGATCCGCGTCGGTGAACAAGACGAATTTCCCCGTCGCTGCACGCACGCCGGCGCGTACGGCGGCGCCTTTGCCCTTTGCCGCCGGCAGGTCGAGCACCCGTAACTGAGCCGCGAACTGGTTTTCGTAGCGGCGCGCGACGGCGACCGTGCGGTCGGTGGAACCGCCTGACACAATGATCACTTCGACTTCACCGCCGGCACGGCCGTGCAGAAATTTGCCCAGTTCCTCCAAGGTCGGTCCGATGCGCTGCTCTTCTTGATAGGCCGGAATGACGATGGTCAGCAGAGGGGAGGTCGAAGCCATGGCGAATTATAGCGCGTTTGGCATTTTCATGGCGCGGCTAATTCGGCTCAGGAGGTAGATCAAGAAAACCAGCAAGATGATTTCCAGCGTGAGCG
>Ga0214472_10001632_pt1 | contig 24857 bp, 19 predicted proteins | sample RVTome_6_FD_207662 | JGI IMG/M metagenome (GOLD analysis project Ga0214472, IMG submission 207662) | Soil microbial communities from uranium-contaminated site in the Upper Colorado River Basin, Wyoming, United States - RVT140D175 | ecosystem: Environmental > Terrestrial > Soil > Contaminated >...
TGCGGACGATGGGGTTCTTCACTGAACCGTATTGAGAGTGGCCGTCTTGCCACTCTCCGCGTTCTTGCGTCATGTAGGCCGGGGACGCCTCCAGATAGGCCTCTTCAACGAGTTTCCGCTGGTAAGCATTCAGCTTTGCCCACGGTGTTCCTAAGTCCGCATAGTCTTTAGCGTACTGTCCAGACTCGTAATACTCTTTACCATTTTTGAAGGGCGGGGCTTCAGTCTTTTTTGAAGTAGCCGTGACAAACATCTCCCGGTAGTCTGTTCCCCCTGGCTCTTGATATTGGGAGAAGTAGGTGCCGTCTTCAAGCCCATGGAATTCCGCGTTAGATTCACGCTCTTCTGCCCACGATCTATCAAGAATTTCATCGTAAAGGGTATCGTCGTCCAATATTTCGCGAAGGTCTTTTCCCGCATATTTGTATTGAAATTCACCGGCCCAGTCAAAGCCTTCTTCTTCTATTACAGCCCCAGTCGCATCTTCAAATTCTTGCTTAAAGTTTTCTAGTACATACCCTGGCCAAGAGTTTGGAAAGACATATTCCTCGTAGTTATTTTTTGCATCCGATTCTTGCGAGGGCCTTGCCTCTCTGCCCAGCACCACATCCTCAAGCTCAACGGTATTGGCCTTCACAAAATCAAGCAGTTCTTCCCGGCTTACTTTGTCGGCAGGCTTTTTGGCCTTGATCCATGCGTCAAGGCCGGTCGCTTCGATTTCAGTTTTCTTCACACCGTTCTTGTTGAGGAAATTCAAAACTGACTGCGCTTTCATGCCCTGAAACGCTGAGGACGCTACTTGTTCGAGTTTGGAATATATGGCCTTTGCTGCTTCCTGGATTTGGGCTTGGCTGTACATTGCCGGAACGGTATCACCGACCATATTCCCGGCTTCGGCAAATTGGTCCGTCTGTCTGGCCCACGATCTTGCCCCAGCCGTGAACAGCATCACGAAATCAGATTCGGTCATCCTGGTTGTCGGGATGCCAAGTCTCATAAGTGCCATCTTGATTGCGGAGATGATACGTTTGAATAGAGAATGCTCTTTATTTGCAGAGTCCTCAAGGAAATATCCGATACCTTCAGTAGTGCGGTATTCCACAGGGGTGTCTTCAGGCACACGTTCGTAAGCGGCTTTAACCGCCTTGCTGCCGAGTTTTCCCAGCCGCTCAAAGTCCGCCTCGATCTTGGCACGGGCTGCCATGTATCGGGAATCTTCTAAAAGTAACGCATGTGACATCTCGTGCAACGCAACACCAGCGGCCTGGCCCGGGGCGATCTTGTTCGCGACTAACCATATTTTCCCACCCTTGCCGTCTCTACCGCCCTTAGGATCGTAAGCTCCAACTATGGTGCCGTCTTTGGAGTAAAGGGCGGTGATTTTCACGTCTTCATCTGTGAAAATTACATAGTTGAAATTGCCTTCCCCTTTGTTTCGGCTGGTGCCGTCAAGATACTTAATACCACGAATGCCGATAGAGTGGAGGTATTTTGAGGCGATTTTTTCAGTGTTATTTAGCCTCTCTTCCTCGGTTGCCCCTGTTTTTTCTATGATATCCATGAGGAGCAACTTGTTTTTTGTCCCTTCAGCTGCAACAGAGATTACTTTAGAGTAAAGCGCACCGCCGCTCTCTATCCATGCGCCAGAAATGCTATCGAGTTCTTTCTGTGCGGCATATTGTGTCTCAAAGATATCGGGAGTTTTGTTAAACTTTGGATAGAGTTCTTTGGTTTTTGTGTTTTGTATAGCCCACCCATCTCCATATTTTACAACTTCTCCTTTTACATTGGATCTTGCGGCAATCCGCAACGCCTCCTTTACTTTATCGCTCTGTTCTGAAAGGGGCTTATCCCAAAGGAGGTATTCGTCTTCGGCGGGGGAGAGTTCTACTTGGTAGATGGATCCGTAATCTAACTTCACGTTTCCTTTCCTAAGTAGATCAGCAACGGATTTTATTTCCCTAAACTTTCCCATATTCTCCATATTCCCTGACTGGAGAACAGCTTGATCATCAAGGGTAGAGGCTATTTGTTCAATGGTCAGCCCGTCTCTCATCCCCCTTGAAATAATGTGTTCGTACCCTGTTGTTATCTCCTTGCCGTCTACAACAACCTTTCCCTTGGATAATGTTTTCTGATACCACTCGGCCACATCCCGGCTTGTAGCAAAATAAAGTCCGTGCCCGTAAGCCTGATTTCCTTCCCCGGACCCAATCTTCTCCGTGCTGAATTTGTCAAACTTGTGCGGAGATCCGTGCCAGACCACCATCTTCAACGCCCGCCCGATCCAATCAGGCAGACCCGCCTCAGTCCGCACAATCTCCAGCTTGTCGCGCTTGATCAAATTACCCACGCCTTTATCGCCAAGGAACGAGGCGCGGAGTTCTGCTTCTACTTCTGCGGGGGTGGTGGTATAGGTTTGGGAGGATTGAGAAAACAACGGAGAATCTGGCCGCACTTTTTGCGCTGCGGCTTCTGTAAAAAACTTGCCGATATTCATCGAATTTGCGCTTGAAATATCTTTAGACGCTAGGACTCTGGCGGTCGCCTTATCCATAAGCTCCACCGTAACCTCGTCGCCTTTGAATATCTTCCCCAGCTGTGTGATTTGTTTTTTTGTAGGAGGGGCAAATGCATTTATTACCCCTGACTTTTTATCAATTCTGATTGATCCTGTACGGGCCATAAACTCCATCATGCCCCATGTCCCAGAACTCTTTATACCCAATTCGAGGCCTGGGGCAAGTGTGCTTTCTCCGTGGAGTTCTCGGTGGTCAACTTGCCTTTCTCTCATGTAACGACGTTCGCTTGGGCCAACCTGATGCTTTCCAGAAAAGTCCAGCATGTCGCCATCTGGCATAAGGTATCCTGCCTCTTCTGGCCTGAATGTCACACCGAAGTATTTCTTTGCATCACCTGATAGCTTAAGGTTTTCAGATTCTTGCGTATTCAAAGCGCCGTAGTATGCTTCCTCATCATTATCTGAAATCTTAGAATAAAGTGGTGCGTCTTTGCCTTTTTGTACACCGGCGGCGGGCTGTACGTCCCCGGTCTTACCACCACTTCTCGCAGTTCGTTGTATTGCGTTCTCTGCGAGTGCTACGATGTCACCATCTGTGATCTTACGTTTCAAGCCTACATTGATCGCCCAGGAGCGAATAGCGTTTATGATCCTTCTCCATAGCGCCTGGTTGCTATTGGCTTTATTCGCCAACCAGTATGTAATGGTTTCTTCGCGCAGATTCTCAGTTTCTACACCGGCTTTCCGGGCCTTGTTCTCTGCGGCGGTCCATGACTTATCACCCATGCGTAACCGGGTGTCGATCAGTCCCATGATCTTGTCAGACTGTTTACCGAATACTCCAGACCATCCGGATTCACCACGTACCTTATGAACCCCTTCATGAAGCAGTAACCCCCATGTACTCTCGGGCGTTACGTTATCTGCCACAAGATAGATGTTTCCTGTCTCCGGATCAAAGGCGCCTTCGATCTTACCGGTCGCTTTCGATTGGAATATGTTCGAGGGGCCAACATTGATCTTTTTCATGAGATCCACAACAGTCTGAACGATATCAACCTGTAATCGCTTCTTGCCGTTCTCAGTCACAAGGGAATTTACTGTTTCTTCGATTGCGGCAGACTTCCCAGTTGTCGCCGTACTCGGTGTCTTACTGTAGAATATAGTGTTCGATGTGTTCGGAAGGCGCCCATTGTCTGCGAAGCTCACTCCTTTCTGAACGAAGTCGAGTAATGACAAACCGGTAGCGTTTGCGAATTTCTTCAGATTAACGATCGGTGTCGGATCTTCAGATGAACTCGTAGCAATCATGGCTGAAGCATTCGTTTTACCGATCATTTCCAGGAGTCGCTTCGAAACTCCGGTATCGCGTAGTTTCGAAAGTTCGCTCAGTGGTATATTGATTTCACCAACCGGTTTATATTGCATATCGAGCAGTAGGATTCCATCGGTCAACCCTGATTGTGATAAATATCCCCTCGTACTGGAAGAACTTGTCAAAGGATTTTTATCGGTTACTGTCTTGAATACTCGATCGATGATATCGATTTTCTCTTTCCCAGGACCAAAATCAACCATAAACTGTCCGGTTTCTGATTCCCCTTTCCCTGAACCTGTGATAGATGATATCCCATGATATGTAATCCCTGAACCCTCGAAAACATTCCTCATTACATTACTGGCATTACGATCTGCATTACTTAACAATGCCTGACCCGATGGATGATTATGAACCAACCACACGTTCGCAGCATTCGGTATGTTCGCTACGCTGGCCGCGAATAACCCCGGATCAAACATAGCTGCAGCGCGAATACCCTTTGTATGTGAGATCACACCAAGTGGTTTACCGTTCTTATCCGCAACAACCGCGAGATTCCTTTCTTGAGCCTTATTTCCCAGGAACGAGGCGACAACAGAGGCGGCATCCTTCGTTGATTTTATTTGAGTGATATCATGCTTCGCAACAGCTTCTTGAACGTTGACTGTTTCTTGAAATACACGATCCGTTTTCGTTTCCGATTCCGGTTGAAAAGAGAACAAATCAAGCTGTACTGGTCCTTTTCCGTACTTTCCTTTTTTCTGCTCTGTCTGGAGTGCTTCAGCGTCCATCCATTCGTCAGTGAGTCTCTGGACATATTTATTGATTTCCTTCTGTTTTCCAGATATTGATTTGATACTTTCGATCAGCGCATCACCATTCTCATAACCGGTTTCATCTGCGAACTCATCGATTCTGAGAGTACCTTTTTTCGAGATTATCCCAGGTCGTATACGCATGATCTGACTTACAGTTTCCGGCCCATAGTCATTGATCATTGCGTTATAGTCAAACCCGCCGCGACTCTTCACTTCATTCATATGCTTGAAAATCGGGTCATTACCAACCACAGATTCTGCTTCTTTACGAAATTGACGAACTGTATCGGCATCCGGCCGGATGCTGGATGCTGGCCGGATGCTGGATGCTGGCCGGATGCCGGATGCTGGCCGGATGCCGGATGCTGGCCGGATGCCGGATGCTGGCCGGATGCCGGATGCTGGCCGGATGCCGGATGCTGGCCGGGCGATAGGCACGGGTGCTTCACCTTGAACGTTCGCTCCGAAGTCAAAGGAAGTATCGACTTCCGGTTCAGCTTGAGTTGGAAGTTCCGGAGAATACCCTTCGTACTCATTAACTGCAGCGATACGTTCCGCTTCGCGCTGTTGGTTCTGCTCGTAATTATCTATGAAGATTTGCTCATCTTTGGTGAGTTTCTTCTTGCCTTTGAGCAGATTGTATTTCGTTTTTTCCTTGGGAAGATTACGGTTACGATTGTACTCAGAAGCAGCCTGAACCTGTGAGTTCCATGCCGATTCACCGGAATCGATACGTTTCTGATTCTGTCGATCAACACTCTCCATCCCCTTCATCATATCGACTTCTAAAGGTGTTTCGGGAGCTTCCGGAGAATACCCTTCGTACTCATTAACTGCAGCGATACGTTCCTCACGGATTCTCTTCGATACTTCAGAAAGAACAGCATCACGAAGCTGGTTCTCAGCAATTGTGGTAGGTTTCAGATCCAATGCTTCACGGGCGATCTGATCAATATTCAAACCACTCGATATCTTCTGCTCTACAATATTCTCAGGGGTATCCGGAGAGAGTTGATTCAGTAGTTCTGCCCGATTCTGAGCATCGAAACTTCCCGACTTATACGCAGCAAGTGCGGTATTCCGGGCCTCGTCAAAATTCGTTGCATTCCCGATGTCATCGGCAGTCGGGCCGGTACTCGATGGAGTCGGGCCGGTACTCGATGGAGTCGGGCCGGTAGCCATCCCACGAACTCCACCAAAAACGCCGCTTACGGCACCCATGGCTGCGGCATCTACTGCATCACCTATTGATGGAGTTTTCCCTTTACCGATATCCTCAACGATTGTCTGACCGAATTCAGTAGCCCCCTCAGTCCCGGACATCGCAGTAGCACCCACAGCGCCACGGGCAAGATGACCAGTTTTTCCAGGGATGCCTTCAACAGACTTCAGGAGTTTCGATTTACCGAAGATAACGTCAAGACCTACTTTATCAGCCACATATTCAAGGCCACCGGCTACCGCAGTGGCCCCGAGGATCATTGCGATTTCAGTACCTGTGAGAGTTTTTCCCTGTTCCGCAGCTTCTTTTACCTTCTCGCCGCCGATTTCTCCACCTTCCATACCGAAGGCTGTCGCAGCAATTGCGGTACGTTCTGCGATCTTATTCGTAGCCTGTCTGACCGCTTCACGCTGGATTGCCTCTTTCGATAATCCTTTGGTTGCAAGTTTCACAGCTTCCTTCTCGACCATATCAGTGGCGAATTTTCTTACGGCGCCCGAGATAGTCTTTTGAGCAACAGCTTTCGTGATACCTACGCCGGCAGCGAGTTGCAACACTTGCCCACCGGCATACCCAAGTCCGTATTGAGCCCAATCCATCAGGGCATTATAATCCCCTTCTTTCGCTTTATTCCACGAGTATCGAAACGAGTCGGATTGCTTCGCGTCAATCTGGATCTTATCGGTCCATTCCTGATAGCCACCAAGAGCCCAGTTCTTCAGATCGGATGCAACACCGCCTTCACCCGTGGCAGATTCAGCTATCCCGGCGCCGAGAGCAGCAAGACCGTAACCGAGTTGAGGAATCTGCTTAAATGTCGTCGATGCGCCTCTTACAAAATCAGATGTTTCTTCGGGGGTATTCACATACCCTTCATCTTGAAAAAATGATAGGATCTCGTTGTCGTTTGATCCGGACTGTATCGCACTGTTATAATCAAACCCATGTTCTTCAGAGAGAAACTGTACGATTTCTGAATCAGTTGCTCCCGATTTCCTTGCTTGAGCGAGATCAAACATTTTCACCATGATGCGACAACTCCGCTTGATTTATTATTTTTACGGCGCCATTCGGCAAACTTCGCATTCGGATCGTCTTTCGGTTCGTCTTTCGGTTCGGTATATTCCCCGGTAGTCCAGACCTTGATGAAATCCGCAACATTTGGATATTGGTCCCGTACCTGCTGGTTCTCTGGTTTGTAATAGTACTCTACAGCCTTTCCGGTTTCTTCCTTCGTGGTCTTCTCGCCGCTACCCTTTATACTCACGATTTTCTCTGCAGATTCACGATCAGCTTTACTCTCCGAAACCTTGGCCATACGATCAGCTTTACTCTCCGAAACCTTGGCCATACGATCAGCTATGTTCTCTACGGATCTGGCTGCAATTTCCTTATCGGTTCGCTTATTCGCATACTCCTGTTGTAATCTCACCAAAGTCTCTTCACGTTTGGCAATCGCGTCTTGTTTCTCTTTTTCAAGAGCCGCCGTTTCCTGGGATTCAATATCTTTAACATACTGGGCGCCGCCGCCTTGCATGGCTGCACCTATGATACCTAATGGATTCATTGGATACCCCCTGATTCTTTGAGAAACTGCTTGAATTTATTATCATCAATCAGACCTCTCTTTCGATCATTCGATAGGATCTGCTGATACGCAAGTTTTAGAGATTCAGCTTTCTGTTCCGGAGTAAGTGTGAACTTTCCAGATACTTTTGCGATATTCTCAATCTCCCCAACAGCCAGATTCAAAACCTTGGAGGTCATTTCAGGGGTCACAGGAGTTTTGTGTTTTTTCACTGTTTCTTCCCTGGATGACTCGACGATGGAAACGGCTGATAGGGCAGTGGTCGCAATGGTCTGTTTTGGATCAAGAGACTGATAGATTTTATCGGCATTCTTGCCATCGTAATAAAGCATATTTAACGTGTTGATCTCGAATCGATTGAACAGATCCTGCTCTTGAGGAGATGCCTGTTGATTTGGATCTGATGTACCAGGGGCCATCATTTTTTTTGCTGTATCGACCATTCCGTTCATAGCAATACCTCTTTACTTTTTAGAAGCCCATGGAGCAATCTTTTTGTTACTGACCTGGATTCGATCAAGTTTTTTCTGCAACTTCATTTCATCTTTTTTCGCCTTAACAAGCTGTTCGGTCTTTGCCTGCTCTGTGAGATAACTACCGATAGAACTTACGGCGGCACCGGCTACTTTTGGATTATCCTTGAGATAGTCCATCGATCGTGAAACAAGGCCTTTATTTTTGTTGGTCAGATCTTTTACAACATTCGGATCGACCTCTGATGACATATCAGATCTAATCGCTCCAGACTTTACGGAATCCGTGTAGTCTTTATCGGAAATGCCAGAATCGAAAAGCATATCAGTGAGATCATAACCTGCTTTATTCGCAAGGAAACCGCCGGCGCCGCCGAACGCTGCACCCGATAAAATATTGTCATTTTTCATCCAGGAGATCCCGGCGCCGATTGCCGCACCTGTGATCACATCATTGAATGTTTCATTGCTCACGGCGTAATTTACCGCTTGACCGGCGTAATTACCGATTGACTCGAATATTGACGATAGACTCATTATGAATACCCTCCATAATTTGATAGTGCGATACTTGCAGCACCCATCGGTGTCTTTGATTTTAAGTCCGGAGTTTCCTTATCTTTATCGAAAGAAGCCATTTTATTTGAAAATCCAGGAGAAGGTGTGCTTTTTGTTGCTCTATCTATCAATGAAGCTCCGGCGATACTACTTACTGCAGATCCTACTGGACCAGCGATTTTACTTCCAATTCTTCCAAATAATCCGGCTCCCGTGATAGCCGACCCAACAAGAGAAGTCCCGGCGGCTGCCGGTCCACCTGCTTTATACGATTTGTACGCATTATAGGCTGCACCAAGAGCAGGACTTACGGCAGATAGTCCAACAGATAATGTCGCATCAAACAATCCACCGGAACTTATAAAATGTCCGAAATTGCTCATCATCCCCTGACCAGCGTGAGAATATTCCCAGTCACCTGTAGGTCTTCCGAAAAAATCAGTGACCTCCTGCATCCCGGCATCCATTCCAGGTTGATCGGTTGGGTCTTCGCTACGATCAGCCCATCCCTTATATGAATCAGGTCCGTACCCTGGCGCCTGGAAATCAGATGGACCACGGGATCCAAATCCATATGAACTACCTGGAGATGTCGGTCCTTCATTATTTGAAGGACCGTATTCGTCACTTGGCCCAGTACCCCAACCACCCAGTGATCCAAGACCTGTTGAGCTACCCGGAGATGTTGGACCAAACCCACCATAGTCACTGACTCCGTAACTATCACCTGAATCCATACCGGAACCAGAATCAGGGCCATCGCCCCATCTTGGTGAGAATCTATCTTCTAGTTTGATCAGGTCAAAGATACTCATATCACCGGAATCCCTGTAAAGTCATAACTTGAGGTTACTGTTGCCAGATTCAATACTCTGTCGATAAGATTGGTTTTATCCACAGTTGTCATGTTCGGAAGAGTTTCGATTGTCATAATGGAGTTCTGCACCCACTGCTTCGTGCTGTAATTCCAGTTTCTTTCTTCGGCTGCAGCATCAATCGCATCCGTGAAAGTGAGCAGATCTTTCTTATTCGTAAGTTCAATCCCGGAAGACTGAATAAAGTAATCCAATGATCTCTGATGTGCTGCGACCGCTTGTTTCTCATCGTAATCATTGGCCACGGTAAGAATGGTAAGTTCGTTGGCAAGATCGGCATTCTTCGTCTGCAGGAGATACTGCTGTTGAATAGCATCACGTTGCAGCGTCCGGTCATTGCTTCGATTATCCAACCAATCGGTAAGTTCCGCCTCGTACCCGGTAAGACCGAACTTACTGTATGTCTCAGCATCGGGTTGAGCGATCTGCAATGCGGCCTCAATTCTCGCTCTTTCAGCCGCTTCAGCGTATTGTGTGGAATTTACCATACCTCTGCCGGCAAACTGTTCACGAACGCGATCTTCGGCTGCACGGATATAAGGGTTATCGGATCTGAGAAGATCCTGGACCCGCTTCTCAACGAGCATCTGGTCTGTTACTTTACCCTGAGTGCTTGGCGTCGTTGGGGAAGCTGTAGGAGTCGGCGGGGCGACAGTGGTCGGTTTGTTGTTTAAAGCAGTAGAAACCAATCCCTTATTGCGGAGATCGACGAAACTGTTCTCAACCTGTGCCGGAGTCTGGTTTCCGATCTGACCGGTATTCGGATCACCAGTGGTAAGATCCTTGTTCCAGTAGTCGTACTTTCGCTCACCTTCAGGCACTTCGGGAAAATACTTGTCATACAGTGACCCGACGATACCACGATTTGTAGAAATGGTATTGAAACTTTTCTCAACCTGTGATGTGTTCTGATTACCAGTGGTAAGATCCTTGTTCCAGTACGCATAGTCTCTCTGGTCTTTTGCGACACCAGGGAAATACTTGTCATACATCGAATCAATAAAAGCTGTATTATCGGTAGCCATAATCTTACCTCATAATTCTTCAGTCGCTGTAGTGTATTATTATGCTATTAATTATAAAAGGTGCAATATAATCCGACTCACCATATACAAAAAATGCAATATTTTCACCACTACCTTTCGTTTCGACTTCGAGTGGTGAAAGATTCTTTGAATCAAAAAAGAAGTTGTCCCAGGTCAAATTGTCGAACCGACCGTCCGATAAGAATGAAGCATAATCGATAAGATCCGACTGCTCATACTCGATTGAGTCGTATCCGAGAGAATATCCGATACTGAGTTCAACGTAAGAAAAATTGAGCGCAGCTATTTCAAATGCTGACTTCCGATACCGTTTCTTTACTCTCGGGCTCCTGGAATGCGTATAATTCAGTGAGAGGAAGAACTCGATAGGATCACCATCGAAAGAAGTTCCTCTATCCATCTGGTATACCATCCCATTGGTCGCACCAAAGAATATAACATTCTCACCGTCTGAGTTCTTCCCCTCGTAAGTACAGTACGGGATATGACCGAGAGTAATAGGCATTGCACCACGGTACTTACCGTTGACGATTGTGCAATACAGGGCATCGCCGTTATTAAAAAACAGACGATATTGAGATTTTTCCCTATTCAAAACTGATGCGGAAACCTTTCCGACATGATCCTGAATATAAGGAAGTATCCGGTCCGTAAATGTTGATTGCGTAAAATTCCCAAATGAAAAGGTAGTTTTAATGCTCTCAAGGCCTCGATCATCAAAGGCGAGTGAATCCCTCATGTTCTGCAGACTGAACGGTACAGCGCCAAGTCCAATGTCATATTGCACAAAATTAAAATCGGTAGAAGTCGTACCATACAGGATGCCACGTTTCGACCGGTTGTATACCGCAAGAGCAGAAACCGTGTTGTCCCCAGGCATCACCAGGAACCCGGTAACATAGTCGCCGGTAGGAATACTGCCGCCGCCCTCAGTTGAAGTGAAAATATACGGTAAAGCAGCCTTTGAATACGAAAGAGATGTCCCGATACCGAGGATCAGAAAATCCCTGAACTTCACAATATGACTCGGGTTATCGATCGTTGCTGTTGAGTTAATTGGGACATATACGTCACCATCAAACTCGAAAGCCTTATTGATCCCATCACATCCGTACAGTTTCTTTTCGGACTCGAAACCTGAAAAATTCTCCGTAATGATCTCATATCGACCATTTGGAAGAATGGTGATCTGAGCATCCGCAGCCAGGAGATTAACCGTAGTTGTACCAATTGTCGCGGCACCGGCCACAAATGAACCCCCGGTAGGTTCCTCAATGATGAAACGGCCTGCAGCATCAGAACCAGCGAATGACCCGGATTCAAGAACTACTCTCTTGATTTCCGAAGTAACCCCACCCTGTGTCAGCGTATCGCCATCAGAAGGAGTTGCAACAGCGCCGGTATCGAAACTCACTGTCCAGTATAACGGAACCTGGACCCACCCGGACGCCGATGATTTGTATATGTCAACACCATCAGCCGCCAGGTTGTTCTTGAAGATATAAACGGTATCGCCCAACATAGATATGCCACGGATTGCGCCGGAACCCGGCGGCGCTTCAATATCCGCACGATAGATATCAGCTACAGCATTCAGAAACTGAGCATACTTCTGCGGAGTTGCCGGACCTGCTTCGGCATCATCGATCGTACCAATCACAGTGGCGCCGGCATCAGTGGTAATCTCTTCTTCCTCAAATGTCCCGGTTATTTTCGTCAGCCCGAGATAGAGTCCGTCAATAATAGCAATTGTCGCAGTGGCGCCGGAGATACTTCCCTCGATCTCATCACCGACATTCGGCGTATTCGTAAATGACGCAACAGTTACCATCGTCTTATCAATTGAGGTATCCGAAGGCGGAGTTTGACCATCGAACCGTTCATATCCTTCGATGCGTCTTGCCCCACCGTTTACCCCAATCTCGAAGTTCAGTGCGAGTTTACAGAAACCATTTGGTAACGATAGGGTCGGGGTGACTTGATCAAGCCCACCGTCAACCAGGATCGTATCGAATTTTATGCCTGGAAATCTCATACCAGAGAACCAACCACCCTAATTTGTGGTAACTTATTGAGCATCAATTTGTTCATATAAAACGAAGAAAGTTCTTTTCCTCGATCATAAACTTCCGGAGCTGCCTCGAATGCGCCGTAACTAATCATGGCTTCGGCAACAGGCAGCATGTGAAACTGTGAAGGGAGGATGATGGAATCAGTGTCATCAGTTGGTAACTGAGGGATCTTATAGTAATCACCCTTCACCGTATACACATCATCAGGAGGAAGGCCCAGTATGATTGAATCGTCCGGGGCGAACGTTATCGCAGTGGGCCTTGAATAACTGGTTAATTGCGATCCGTACAAATAAAGATCGCGGAATGTATCGTAGTCGAACTCTTCCAGAAATGTCTCATCTGCCTCAGTACCAGAAGTTAGGAATATCCTGAACGTCTGTTTCTTCCATGAAGAGAAACCAGCGGAAATCCCTATTTCAGTAGTGGTATATGACTGTTGGTTTGCAACCGTATCAAATGTCATTGAAGTGCGGAGAAAGTCAAATCCCGCCTCAATACATTGCATCTGCACTTTCTCAAGTGCTTGAAGATACCAATCGACCAGGCGTTTTAATTCGCCGGTCTGATTGACAACAGTGGTCGGCCCGGAGCCGGGGATACCACACTCCTGACGTAGACGTTGAACACTCTGTAGAAAGTTCATACTAACTCAGCAAGCCGGCCACGTAACCACTCGTTGCCTTTGGGATTTTTATCTTCAATAACCATGAACGGATATTTCAACGATGATGTCTGTCGAATCGCGAATGAGCGTTCGCCGTTCTGTAGTTGGATTTCCGGAGTTGATACGTTCGTTGATTTCACAATAAGAGAATCGACGAACTTTCGTTTTGTACGACAAGGGATACCTCTCGGGAAATATACCTGCTGTCCGTTTACACCGGCGAATACAGGATTTTCGGCATTCTTATCGGTTGTCTCGTTAACAATGATGGTCATTTCCTCTTCCATGAATGCAAGAGCATCAAGATATCTCTTGTGCAATATCGCGGGGTCCATGCCCTTGACTCTGTTATGATCAGGCTCATCGACACCTACCAATAAGATATCGTCCTGTTGCCCTAATTGAACTGATGAAGCATCGAACTCTTGTTTTTTTGCCATGACTTTTAATCCTCCGATTAAAGTTTAGAAAAAGGGTAGCCCGGATCACCAGGCTACCCTGTGCATCATTATGCTACTACGCTACCTGCGGTCTGTTTGGCAATGTGAAAACATTGACAATCGCGTTCGTGAAACCGGTAGCATTCCAATTGCTTGAACCAATCGTAATTGTTCCAGCGGTCGAACCGGCTTTCAGTACCTGATACGCAAATGGTGTCAATGTATCAGGAATGCTCGGAAATTCTGGAGCGATAATGAAATTTCCAGCAGCATCAAGGCTCTGAACTTCACTCTGGGCAACAGATACAGTCCCAGAAGCATTGAGGCACCAAACCAGAACACAACCCTGGCTGGCGGTAAGAGTTTTAAATGCTACCCCGGTATTTGTGTCAGTCGTCGGAGTAGCACCGTCAGTTACGGCATCCTTTGAATATGCCTTACCATTAACACAAAAACCAATAGCCACTGTGGTATCATACACAGTTTCGGCGCCGGTTGCGGTAAGAGCCCCACTTGTCGTGCAGAAATTTGCACCATAAAGATCTGAAGGATTCATTGATTGTTTCTCCTTTGTTAAATTTCAGCGTTATAAGCAACAGCGCCGGTATCGTCAATATATACCGCATTTGGTACGACTGTTGCGTCATCAAGAGCAGTAGTGCCACCTACAAAGTTACCGGTCCCTGTCGGATTGATGATCACAAAACCAATTACACAGTGAGAGTCATCGATCTTCGGGAACTTTACCGTAGCAAGACTTGCCCCTGCAGTACCCATCGTTGTTACCAGGGTGCCGGCAGAGTTGACGGTAAAAACGAAAACATTGAAAGTAGCATTTACCACGGTTCCGGATAAAGCGGCCATATCGGTAGCAGCCGCTTTCGTAACGAGTTTACCATTCACCAGGCCGTACCAGGCGGCAGCGCCGGTTTTAACTACAGCACTGCCACCCGCTTTGATTACAAGACCGGCGTCCGACAACGAAACGGATTTCAAGCGTTTATAAACACCCTCAAGAATGTTATATACCGCCTGACCGTCACGTTTATCGGCAATCGCCGCTACTTCATTTACGAGTTTTATCATTGTCCATACCTCCTATTAATCAGTAAGTACAGAAGCGCCGACCTCGGCAACAGCCATATGGTACTGATTGAGTAGAACAGCGGTAAAATATGTAGAACCGCCGCAGTAACCACGTTGACCAGTTGGATCGTTCTTGTCGATCTTACCTGGAGGCAGGTTGTATACCTCAAGCGCACTGGCGCCACGAAGCGCAACATCACCCCAGGCATCACGACCGGCAACCACTACCTGATAAACGTCTGAGTAGGTGCCACCGGTTGTCACAAGACCATCGGCTGCAGCAGTTGAACTGGTAGCGGCATTCTGAACACTGATAAGCTCAGGGCTTGCGATAATGCGGAACTCCTCGACGGAACCGAACTCATACGGAGAAACGGCTTTCATTGTTCCGTACTTCGATACCGGGACGAATCCAGGAATATCACGGGCATCCGGTTTCAGATCAGTGTGAATGAATACGAAGAAGGCAGGCTCAACAGCACTTGTACCGTACTTGGTACTCGCGGCCAGGATCTGAGTCACTTTCTCGGTATGGTTCACATCAAGAGACTTGGTAATCTTCCGCAAAAGTTTGAGGCTCAGTTTACCATTCACAGTGGCGCGAGAGGTTCCAGTACCGCCGTAGAACTTGTTGGTGCATCCCTTGATAACACCGAAACGAACCATCTCGCGGACCAGGGCGATTCGTTCACCGGTCTGCATCTTCATCTCACTCGGAACATCGTCTTCGTAGAGATCAGCAGTACGCTTCGTGTAACCGAACAGAACGGAATACTCGTCAAGAGTCGCGGTAATATCCTGAGGAGTAAGGGTTTCCGCATTCGGTGTAATGCCTTCAGACACAAGATAACTTTGTGCATAAGCGTTTCCACGATCACCGGAAGCATCAGCAAACAACTGGTTCGGTGCGGAAGTGGTAGCGTTTTTCGGCAACCACCGACGAAAAACAACAGTATCACCACTGTTCTTCGGCATAGGTTTTGTATTACCGATGAGGCCCAATACCTCACGGGGAACAGAATGTTTGAGAATTTCACCTTTGAGTTTTCCAATCCTCGCAGCGGGTGAAAGAGAGTTTTGCAAAGCCATGATATTTCTCCTTATAATTGAGAGTTAAACGCCGCTTCCATAGCGGCCTCTTCATCAGTTGTTTTTAGATCGGTCTTCCTCTTATCACCACTTGGTGTAAGAGCAGCCTCCAATCGTTTTTGACGCTCCATTTTCTCAGAAGTCGGCCCGGATGGGGGTGGTTCAGGTTCCTTTTTCGACGTTTCTTTGAATTTGGAGATCATACTTGAAACAAAATCAGCATCCCAGGAGTTGTTGAAATAATATTGATCACCCTTGGATTGAGTCTTCATGAAATTCACAAACTCAGTAGCATGCACCACTTTTTCCCAATCTGGATGATCGCGTTTCAACAATCGCAGTTCAACCAGTTGTTCCGTTGTGAATTCTGGTTCCTCAGTGGTCGCTGATTGCGGCCTGGCGGGAGGTTGTTCCCCATCGGTCGCTGATTGCGGCCTGGCGGGATGTTCCTCTTCAGAATCACCAAAAAGTAGTTTCGCAAGATCCGGGTAATCATTCGTAAGATTTTCCTTTGCCTTTGGAGACAAGGCGGTCGCATGTTTCTTGATACGATCCTCGATGCTTCCGATTCTCCCATGAAACGTATCGCGCATCTTATAGATAGTTTCCTCAAGAGTCTTGAAGCGTTCTCCGATCACATCACGTTCCGGTTCAGGAGTAACAGCAGGTTCAGCCGCCGCCGGGACTTCTGGTTCTTCTACTGCAGGAGCAGCAGGTAACTCATGCTCGGTCGGGACTACTGGTTCTTCTACTGCAGGAGCAGCAGGTAACTCGGGCTCCTTACCAGTAAAACCGGACTCCATCATTGCATCCATCTCATCTTCACTGATCTTACTCATATCATCTCTCCTTTTACATGGCTTTGAAATCTGTCATGTCATCCTCGGCCCATCCGAGGATCTCCTTGTATGCGGCAATTTTGCCCCTTAAAAAAGCTGTACCGGTAGACTCCAGATCAACATTATCGTTCTTCACTCTCGCCACATCTCGTCTTTCGGCAATCTGTTTTGAGAGTTTCAACCACAATGCGGAATGGATTTCTATCGATTCCAGCTTAAAACTATTTTTGAAATGCTTGTCCATCCGGCGCCCTTCCTGGAGGTTCGATGGCTGGAGTTATTACTTGTGTTGCCAACCGTTCTTGAAGATCGAGCTTCATGACCGTATCGGTCAATTTCGCCTTAACATCTTCGAGTTTTATATTATGAGCCTTCGCATAATCCAATAGTGCAAGATCCCTCTGTAATCCGAGTTTCGCATAGTTGTAACGTTCATTCGCAATATCACGGTTCGCAACACCTTGACTGTAGACCATATCACGGTCCATATCGACTCTGAGCTTATGATCCTGCAGAGTCGCCATAACCTCAGTCTTGAACTTATCGACCTCTGCCTTGATATGAGCCACAGTGACTCGGGGATCTTCCGGAGGCGGTCGGTTCATCAGTTCCTGTTTCTTCTCATCGTCAAGCTGCCATTTCTCAGGAGCCATACGTTGAGACTTCAGAACCTCACCCATTGCTTTCTCTGGATCAAGACCGAACGCCGGGTTCAAACTGGCAGCGAGAAGTCCTTGAGCCCGAAGCATATTGATTTCGTTTTCGACAAGAGAAGTGGCGCCGATCGCTTCGATCTTCAGGTCGGCCTTCTCGTCATCTTCACCATACATCAACAGGTACTCATAGTACCTTGGGATATGATTTTCCGTGATCTGCTCATCGAAGTTACGCGATAATCGTCTGAGAACAGCAGATGAGTTCTTGTGCAAGATCTCCATTCCACCAACAGTATCAGGCGCAGCGCCTTGCTGACCTTGCATGATGAAAAAGATACCTGTTGAATCTTCGAGCATCTTATATCCGAGTTCGATGATTGCCTGCATCTCTCTTTGGACCATCGGGATATTGATTGCCAGAATAGCATCAGAAACACTACGTATATCGGATTCCTCGCTGGCGACCAGTACCTTTCCACCATAGAGGTTCCAGTTCCCATCAACCGGCTGTATTGCACGATTACGGATGATGATAATCGGTTTCGCGCTAAGACCTGCATTCTCCATCAGAGTTCTACAGGCGCCATTGATCATATCCTGACCAGTGCGTCCTTGCCGGCAAACTCCGATTCCCCATGGTGAATCTTTACGCCTTTGCCATGTGAAGAAGTCATACGGAAATTCGCCGGTATCGAGAGGATTGAGGAACGCTTTTATCGGTCGATCATTAACCAGTGTTACGACCGCCGGTATAAGTTTGTTCGGATCTCCATTGACCTTACATTCGCATTCAAGTTCTACGAGATCACTTATTTTAAGCATGACATAGCCATACCAGATCTCATACATATCCTTGAAACTTGTGGTATTGCCGGTATTAACGTTTTTCTTTCCTGGACCTTCCTCAATAACAAGATCGATCTGATGAGAAAGATAACCCGGCGTACCTTTGAGATCGATGAGACTCTTGGCCGATATGTCGTCACGTTCGAAAAAATACGATCCTTTGTGGATATTATTACCACAGGAAGGATCAGGGTAACAATTTCGGGGATTGATACTCTTCGATTCCGGAACCGTTGATTTGATTATCTGAACGGTAGTATCACCTTCAGTAGTGGTTATCTTCTTAGATATTTTCTTCGCCGGTACTGGTCCCTTCAATACCCCGGTTCCAATTCTCGCCCCATCTTCAACAACCTTACGAAGCTCGGCGCGATATTTCGTTTCGATCAGCCAATCATGAAGTCGAGTTTTGCTTTTTTCGATATCGCCGGGAAATTCCGGAACAGGAGTCTCTTTGATCGTAAAGTTCCAATCGGCAGCGGGGATAAGCATGTCGCCCATTCGTGCTGCAGCGGTATCAACAAACTGTCGGAGAACATTGAAGAAAGCAATACACTTATTGTCCCCAGTATTGCTTCGTTTCGCTTCGACGACACCGGTACTTGATGAAGGTTTTGAATAATTCGCTCCTACAGAATGACGATTGACATCATCGATCCCTTCGTAATACTCATCATCTTCATCCCACTCATTCTCGATGCCTTCGGATTGACGACCCTTAATTGCTTCATCGCGAAACAATACAACTTGCTTCGCAATCGTTTCGATCCTGGCCATTCTCTCTTCGAATAGTTCTTCCATAATCAGTTATTATTTATGAAAAGATAATATTATCAATATAAAAATGATTTCGACACTGTATTAATAAACTTCTCTTCGGTCCCTCTGCCGGCCTCAGTGTTGTAATATTTCTTCCAGTATCGTGCCATTTCCTCAATATCATCCTGATTTGGAATAGGCTCTTTGACCCTCAGATAATGGATTCTCGCCATAATTATCTGATAACAGAGATCATACTCTAACCAATCACCAGGGCCGGATCTCCCAGTGATATTTGTTACGAGTTCTGATAGATCCTTCTTGAACGCCAAATAGTTCTCCCAGATATCCTTCTCAGTCGCGGGCTCCATCTGAAAAAATCCAAGGGCAGGACCCCTTTTTTGCCTTATATACTGAAGACCATAGGATTCATGCAAAGCGGTTAGAATCAAGAGATTAAAAGCACTTTCACTATACAGATTTGCTTCTTTGAGCTTTACATACACAAGATTTTTGAACTGGTTTATGTCCATCGTTTCATGTAACCCTAATCGCTGATTGTTGACGGCATGTTGGGCATGGTACTCTGTATGAGCCATCGCCCTTGGTTGTGTGCGATCTTCCGCATTTCTGGCATTTATACATATACTGAATATCATCAACGACAGCCAGACAGTCCATAAAACAATCGGCAATGGCCTTATTAATCGGTCCACTCATATGTTCCCATTCGTTTTCGCGCACCCGGAGCACGCCTCTATTTTTCGTGTAGAATCCACGGATATGAGATTCGCAGTTTCCGCAGTCTGTGCATCGTTCCCGGTCGGTTATTATGAGGGTTTTCATTCTTGGTAGCTGGAACCTCCTAAAGCCCAAACAGCCCGATAGACTATTCGAGCCACAACCGGATGCCCTGAATCTGTGATACACTGATAAAGCTCGTAGTCTGCCATTTCCTTGGTTATTCCGTACTTGCTACCCTCTCGGTAGTCGAAGTCATGTTGAATACAACAGTCGTACCAGTTCTTATCGAGGCATGTTTCAGCGAACCAATGAAGGCCGTTCGTGCTGCTGCACTCGTCAGTTTCGGTAAGAGTCTTTTTGAAGTCCTGGACAGCCTGAGACGATTCAAGGCGCTGGTAGGTGTTCTCAGGAACCGGAGTATGATGCGACGGTGCGCAAGAAACACAGAGAAGCGTGAGGGCTATGAGTATGATACGTTTCATTTAACCGCCCCTCCGAGAATCTCAAGTCCTTTCAGGATCGCTGAGTCATCAACCTGTGACCCTTCCGAGTTGACCTTGGCGCCGCAAGCCGTCCCGGATATCGGATTGTGATTGATGAAAAGTGATGTATGAGAAACTTTGCACTCTTCGCCATCAGGTTTTTTCTGCTCGTACTTTAGAGTTGAGCACGCTGTGACGAATAAGATAAAGGCCATGATGCTGATTGCTGTTCTCATCAATTCCCTCCGTTCTTCCCTTTGATTATAACGTAATTCGACACCAGAATGCTGGTCGCCGTAATAAACGCCTCATAATGCTTATCGTTATAGACCAGTACCGCGACCAGTGCCATGAACACTATAAGAACCGCCGCTCTGTTGTATTTGCTTCCCATACAGTTGCACCACCTTCTTGATGGTCACACGGGCTTTCGGTGCCCATCCCCACCAGTTATAACATTTATTGCCGGTGTGCTCAATGATAACGCACAGTTTCTCGTGCAGGCATGTGTCGCAGGATTTCATCCGCCAGTATTCTCGATATGATTATCAATCTTGTTTTCAATTCTGATCAGCCGTTGACCTGTGGCACTGTCAAGAACAAGAATGCTTTTCTCAATACTGTTCAGCTGCTCAAGGATTTTCTCATTTATTTTACCTTGCTTTTCCTTAAAGGCAGTGTTTGCTTCAGTCTCTGATCTAGCTGAGTTCTGCCATAGACCAGAGCCCAAGACAGCAACCAGAAGAAGCCATAGTAGCTTATTCATATTCTGCATCCTTACTTTATTTGCTGAATGCTCTTTACATTCCTTGTCACAAGTTTCTAAGTTACAAAAGGGCTCTTTACGATTTTCAGGCATAATTTATTCCTATAAAGGAGGTCATAATCACCGGGAATGCAAGACCATGGCCGTAAGCTTTGCATCGGTGAAGATTGTCTTTAAAATGCTGAGGAGTTCGAGAAGTTTTGGCATTACTTAAACTTTTCAATACTAAAAAATGAAGCATTCGATCCGCCGAAAATATTTGCAGATGTTATGCCGCCGACTACCATAGTGATTTTATCATCAACTGCAAGAGTTGCAGGGATTTTAACCCGCCATGTCGAGTACCTTTTGAATGTAGATGTCGGATTCAGGCCATCAAGTAGATTCCAGCCTCCAACCAGCACAGTGGAGCCGTTTTTAAGTATCCTAAGATATCCATTTTGCAACTGACCGGTTGCATGAGTATCTTCAAGCAACACAGTCGCAGTTAGGCTATAATCTCCAGCAACCTCTATATTCGCCTGATAACTCCCGGTTAATGTCGCTATTGATGTATCAGCAATAAGAGTTCCATCGAGCTGAGCAATTGTATCACCTGACACTGCATGAGAGGTTCCCACATAAAACGTGGCTGACCGATAGTGTGAGTGCAAATCAGTATGAGCGCCAGCTTTTAATGCATTAATCTGGGTAGCTGTTGCCGTGACTTTCACAGCCTCGTTTAAATAGAGGTTGTCGCTTCTAAAATTTGTGTTTGTGGTTAGGTACCCATCACTATACGTCAGTGTTGAGCTTCCAGAAGAGTTTTTGTAATTATCACACCATAGAGATGAGAGTTTCGTCGCCCCGGTTGAAGGTCTAAACTCGAAGACATTTGACCCATCGTAAGAGCGGATTGCGCCTGTAGCGTCTACAAATAATACTTTGACAAAGCTGGACGTGGAAGAGTCGGGCGTTACGGTTACTGTTGTCGCGGTGTCGGCTGTTGTCGCGGTTGTGGCGTTTCCTGGGTAATCTTCATAAACCATTCCAGATTCATTTGGCATTGAGACAGCTAGATTATCGCCAGTGATACTCTCAAATAGTGTGTCGCTGAATGTGGTGTAACGATATGCTTTTGCATTGTACGTGTTTATCGCATCTCCGCCACCATTTTTAATAATTGTTCGCAGTCCTATAACATTACCAAAATGCGGATAAACAGAGCCTCCAGAGTCTATCTTGATAACATCAGCGGTACGGTTATTGCCATCCACTGTAGTTCCCAGCCAAATATGCACTGTTGACCCTGTTTCCGCCGATAGCGTGTTTCCCGTACCCGTTGAGGTTTTCTTTACTAAAGTGTGGCGGAGGTCCATTACCGAACTTCCTTCAGCAGAAACAACCCTGGAAGTCCCGCCAATATAACACGAGTTTGAAAGAATAAACCCATTTGAAAACGAGTAAAGTCCAACATCAGCGCCAAGAATTCTAACCCCACTTAGCTCTATAGACGAACTTCTCCTGGACTGTAACGGGAATCCAGTTGTTCCGTCCCCTATAGTGCAGTTCTCGATGTAAACTGATGAGCCATAGCAATACAGGTCAGGTAAAATGGATAAGCATGCAAATATCTCAAAGGTATCACCAGTCAATGCCCCTGTAAAAGGACGGCCTTGAATGGTAAAAACTGTAGTGCTGTTTGTTGTTATAATAGCTTTACCGTCTGACGCAGCTCCTGAGGTCATGCGGATTATATGCGTATCGTGAGCAGACGCAGTGAATCCGGTTGTGGCGTCTGTCAGTACATAATAGTTACCACTTGTTGACTGGTCGGAGGTTAAAGTCCCGGTTGTTATCGTATCGGTTGAACCGATAATATTAATCTTATTTTTATTGACCGGGTTATATGTGATTGCGGATTCTACTGCACCATGGTCCCCCTCGGCAACATAGACGTTAAATGTCAAGCCGTTGTATTTATCAATCTGAGATAGTGCAAAAGCTATGTATTTAAACGCTGTTGCGGAATCATAGCCAAATCCATCGGTATTGTTGTCTGTGCTATTTGCAACATCGACATATAGGTTTACAGTACCAGAGAATGTTAAAGGCTCCCAGCGAACATAATAATATTCATTTGTTCCAAACTCGGTGCCGCCAAGTTCCGTGATTATAAGTCTAATGCTTTCATCAGCGCCAAGACTGGCTATAATCGGAGTTGGGTCACCGTTGCCAAATACCAGCTTTGATAATATGTCAGAATGCCATCCGTTAAATACTCCAGTCCCAGCCGCATTTTGCTTAACAATAAGTTCGACCTTTGCAAACTCGTTTGATTTAATCAAGTTTATAGGGACATCGGTTCCAATATTTCCAAGATCGACAAGCGCATAGAGTGTGGTTGAGAAGTCAAGGTCGGGACTAGCCAGCAGCTCAACTTGTCGCCTATCGTATGCTTTGACTGAGTTGATCTTTTTGATTACGCCTTTTGGAATACCAAAATATGGGGCAAGGGGGATTGCCGATGCTTTAGTTGAAACGATTACATCCTGAGGTGCGGCAACCCCCCTGGATTGAGGGTACGGTCCCCAAGCATATCTTAGATCAAACTCGCCTGTTACCGCAGTGTGGGTCAATGTTACCGTATTGCCCGACAAAACAGCGGCTGATGGGGTTACTTTTGAGCCATCATTAATAACCTCGAACCCCCAGGCGTTGCCGCCGCCAGACACATTTCCAAGCGCAACATTCGACGTTGATAATGTCACCACTGTTTCTGTAGACGATGTTCTCGAAACTTTTGTTATTTTTGGAATTTCAAACCCGACATCGTATCCAGTATTTTGCAAGTATGAATTGGCAATTCTGGTAGCCATGGTCTCATAGCTTGTATGATCAGCGTGTATACTGTCTCCATAATTCATCATCAAATCATAGAAATACCCCCCAAGAAAAACATTATGCTTACCCCTGATTAAACTCTCGTTGGCTTTTTCTATTGCATCCCAATAAAGTTCAGCGTCCGGTCCGTAGTATCCGCTTCCAGGCGCGAAGTCAGGATAGGCCCCAATGCAGGAGATAAAAATTGGTATATCACCAAAGTCGGTTGTTATGTTGTCGTACAGATCATTCCACTTCTCGATATAAAAATCCTTGGCTTTATCATAAGTTATTGGATTGTCAACATCAGCCGCTGTTTCAAGCAGTGCTGGAGTGCTTAAAGCAAGTTCATAGTATCTTGCGTCATTTTCTCCTTGGTGCCAAACAAGTCCGTTTATACCGCCAAGCGCCAAGCATGTATCATGTAGATAATCGTATAAAGCGCCTGTTCCATATGACCATGAGCCCAAGCCATTTTTTGAAGTATGTAGTGCCTGAAGCTGTACAAATTCACTTTCCCACAGACTCGTTCCACCAACAGAGGTTTGAATAAGGCCAACCGGCAAGCCGGTCTCATCTGAAATAGTTTTTGCAAACGCTATTGCTCCGTCCTGGTTCCGTCCGTATACTGTGCTATCTGGGATTTGCCAGCCATCTACCGCACCGCCAAAGTAGTCTTCAATGATAAACCACTCATCATTTGACGGGTCTTCGTAGGCCGCAATATATGTCTTGCCCTCAGCCGTCACATAAACCGTATCTTCTTTTTCGACTCCAGTAAGCGCGTATAATGCTGTGAGGTCGGCAACGGTTGACTTTTGCAGATCAAGCCAGAAAAATCCATGCCTTGGCCGTGTTGCTTCATCATCGCTGTAAAAATAGTTAAAGAAATAGTTCAGGTATGTTTTTCCTGTGGCTGTGACAGTAATGCTCTTGCCAAGTTCGTCAGTCCCCTCAGCTATATAAATGCTCAGTGTGCTTGTTCCATCAATTGGTGTAGCCCATGATGAATCAAGTGTAAGAGTATCATTGCCACAGGCTGTTATTTTGGCAGTCTGCCCAACTCCTGTACCACCAGTCACTTCAATGGTTGCGTTTACAAAATTATTTGTGCCATTAACTCCATT